>Ga0302349_1000382_pt1 | contig 56069 bp, 48 predicted proteins | sample PhyAR1_FD_202176 | JGI IMG/M metagenome (GOLD analysis project Ga0302349, IMG submission 202176) | Leaf surface microbial communities from alfalfa plants in UC Gill Tract Community Farm, Albany, California, United States - DLSL A.R1... | ecosystem: Host-associated > Plants > Phyllosphere >... | reverse complement strand
TGACGTGCTTCATGCGCAGCAGTTCGTCGGCCTTCTGCACCAGGGTGCTGAACTTGGTGCCGATTTCGCACTGGCCGGCGGTGGCCACTTCGTGATGCTGCACTTCCACTTCGATGCCGACCTGTTCCAGCGTCTTGCACATTTCCGCACGCAGGTCGTGCAGCGAATCGGTCGGCGGGACCGGGAAGTAGCCGCCCTTCACGGCGGGACGGTAGCCGCTGTTGGCGCCGTCGTACTTGTCACCGGTGCTCCACGCGGCTTCTTCGGAATCGATCTTGAAGAAGGTGTGGCCCATGTCGTTGGCGAAGCGGACCGAGTCGAAGATGAAGAACTCCGGCTCCGGACCGAAGAAGGCCTGCTCGGCGATGCCGGAGGACTTCAGGTAGGCCTCGGCGCGCTTGGCGATGCCGCGCGGGCAGCGGCCGTACGGCTGCATGGTGGCCGGATCGAGGATGTCGCAGCTGATGACCAGGGTCGGGTCGGCGTAGAACGGGTCGATGTAGGCACTGGACGGATCCGGCAGCAGGACCATGTCCGATTCGTTGATGCCCTTCCAGCCGGCGATCGAGCTGCCATCGAACATCTTGCCTTCTTCAAACAGCGACGGCTCCACGATGCTGACCGGGAAGGTGACGTGCTGCTCGATACCACGCATATCGACGAAACGCAGGTCGATGAACTCGATCTGGTTGTCCTTGATCAGCTTCTCAACATTTTCCACGGACATCGGTGAAACCTCAGATGGGTGATTGCGTAGGTAGATACAGCAAACCCCGTGCCAACTTTTCAGCGTTCACAAATCCTTGATTTCACTGGCCTGGCGCACCGCGCGCCGCGTGGGCGGACGCACCAAAGCAGTGCAAACGCTGCACCACGCACACCTTTGGTGCGATGCGCGATGCTCTATGCTTTACGCCCACGGGCCGTCGACAGGCGACGTTGGCCACAGCGTCCCGCTGTCGCCGCTGCCCGATTCCTCCCTTCCGCGAGCTCCAGTACCGCCGATGTCCGACCTGTTCTCCGCCCTCCTTCTGGGCATTCTTGAAGGCCTCACCGAATTCCTGCCGATCTCCAGCACCGGCCACCTGCTGATCGCCCAGCACTGGCTGGGGGCACGCTCGGATTTCTTCAACATCATCATCCAGGCCGGCGCGATCCTGGCGATCACGCTGGTGTTCCGGCAGCGGCTGTGGTCCCTGGCGACCGGCCTGCATGAGCGCGCCAACCGGGATTACGTGCTCAAGCTCGGGACCGCCTTCCTGGTCACCGCCGTGGTTGGCCTGCCGGTCCGCCTGGCCGGCTGGGAGCTGCCGGAGACGGTCACGCCGGTGGCCTGGGCGCTGATCATCGGTGGCCTGTGGATGATCCTGGTGGAGGCCTACACCGCGCGCCTGCCCGAGCGCGATGAGGTGACCTGGAAGGTCGCCATCCTGGTCGGTGTGGCGCAGGTGGTGGCGGGTGTGTTCCCGGGCACCTCGCGTTCGGCGGCGGCGATCTTCATCGCGATGCTGTTCGGCCTGAGTCGCCGCGCGAAAGCCACCGAGTTCGTGTTCCTGGTCGGCATCCCGACCATGTTCGCCGCCAGCGGCTATGCCTTCCTGGAACTGGCCAAGGACGGCAAGCTTGCCAGCGAGAACTGGACCGATGTGGGCGTGGCCTTCCTTGCCGCGGTCGTCACCGGCTTCATCGTAGTGAAGTGGTTGCTGGGCTACATCAAGTCGCACAAGTTCACGGCGTTCGCGGTTTACCGCATCGCACTGGGCGCGGCATTGCTGCTCTGGTTGCCGGCTGGCAACTGAACGGCCCGGCGCCGACGTCACCCCGTTGTGGCTGCGCCGGCGTTTTTCCCCAGGTTCCCAAGGAGATGTACATGAAACGCACCCTGATGCTGATCCTGCCGCTGGCCCTCATGGCCGCCTGCAGCAACCCCTCCACCGCCCCGGCCGGCCGCGATGACCTCGCCCCGGCACCGACCGCCGCCGCCGACCAGGCCGCCGTGGCCCGTCTGGACGTGCAGCGCCTGCAGGGCAGCCATTGGCGCCTGGATTCGGCCACCGACGCCGGCGGCAAGCGCATCGATGCGCTGTTCGCCCGCGCCGACAAGCCGGTCACGCTGGACTTCAAGGATGACCGCATCGCGATCAGCAACACCTGCAACCGCATGGGCGGCGGCTACACGCTGGCCGATGGTTCGCTGACCATCTCGCCGATGGCCTCGACCATGATGGCCTGCACGGACAAGCACCTGATGGCGCTGGACCAGGCCGTCGGCAGCCGCCTGGAAGGCGCGCTCAAGACCGAACTGGGCGATGCCGGCCAGCTGACCCTGCGTACCGCCAACGGGGATGTGCTGGTGTTCACCCCGGAACCGACCGCTGAAACCCGCTACGGCGGCGAAGGCGAAACGGTGTTCCTGGAAGTGGCCGCGCAGACCAAGCCGTGCCCACACCCGATGATCCGCGACAAGCAGTGCCTGCAGACCCGCGAGATCCGCTATGACGCCAACGGCATCAAGCAGGGCGAGCCGGGCGAGTGGCAGAACTTCTACGACGTCATCGAGGGCTACACTCACGAAGACGGCGTGCGCAACGTGGTGCGCGTGAAGCGCTACACGATCGCCAACCCGCCGGCCGATGCCTCGTCCAACGCCTATGTGCTGGACATGGTGGTCGAGTCCGCGAACGAGACAAAGTAAGACGCAGAAGGGCGGCCAAGGGCCGCCCTTCTTCATCCCGTAGTGCCGGCCGCTGGCCGGCTCCCGACTGTAGTGCCGGCCGCTGGCCGGCTCCCGACAGCGCAGTACCGACCAACGGTCGGTACCTACCGGATGTGGCGCCGACCAACGGTCGGTACCTACCGGGGCGCGCCGACCTGCGGTCGGCACGTATCACCTCACGCCAGCGCCGGATTCAACGTGTAGGTGCCATGCAGCGAGGCTTCGGCCAGCACGTGCCCGTGCATCGCATGCAGCACATCCGCGGCGGTGAACGGCGTGGGCAGCACCAGCTGGGCCACGTCCAGCGCGAACACACGGAAGAAATAGCGGTGCACGCGCTCATCGTTGAACGGCGGGTACGGGCCGTCGTAGCCCAGGTACTGGCCGGCCATGTCCGGATTGCCGGCGAACCAGCCGGTGAAATCGTTCAGGCCCTGGCGGCAGCCTGCCGGGCCCGCCGGCTGCGTCTTGCCGCCCACGGTGAAGCCATCGCTGCAGCTGCCCGCGGCCAGCGCGCGCACGTCGGCCGGGATATCGGCCATCGCCCAGTGCGCGAAGTGCGCACGCGGCTGATCGCGCGGCACCGTGCAATCCTGGCGGCCGACCGTGTCCGGCACGGTCGGCACATCCGGGTCGATGCACAGCAGCGCGAACGACCGGGTGCCGGCCGGCACATCGTGCCAGGCCAGCTGCGGGTTGCGGTTGGGCGCGAAGCCCTCGGCATCGCCGGCCGCGAAGGTGGCGGCGATCGGTTGGCCGTTGGTGATGCTGTCACTGCTCAGATGCATACCGGTCTCCTCATTCTTCCGGGTAGCCCAGGCGCACGGCGACCGAGGTCAGCAGCGCGAAGGCCGGGCCCATTTCATCGCGGTAATCGCGCCAGTGGCCCGGTGCCATGCGGGCCGGGCCAAGCGTGGGTGCGGGCGGGAAACGCATGCCGAACTGGGCGCCGAGGTACTCGGCCATCGCCTGCGGATCGTTGCCGATGTCGTCGATCTTCAGCAGCGCGTGCGGGTACAGGCTCTGTTCGTGCAGGGTGGCGACCTGGGCCAGCGAACGCGCCAGCCATTCGGCCGCTTCGTGCACCGAGGTCACCGCGAGCGGCGCCGGGGCGCTGAAGGCGATCCACTCCAGCAGCATGTCGCGCGGATCGCGCAGCACGATCACCAGGCGTGCTTCCGGCAGCTGCGGGCGCAGCGCCCACAGCAGTGCGTTGTCCCACCACAGCAGCCAGTCGATCACCGCGCCTTCGGCGATGCCCCGGGCCGGCAACTGGCTGCGCCACTGCTCCACCAGCGCCTCGGGCGTGAGCTTGCCGGTCGAGAGCTCCTGCAGCGTGTGATAGCGCTGGAAGGGATCGTTGGGCGGCGTCGGCCCGAAGCGGTCACCGCGCATCACCGGGCTGGCGGCCGCCATCGCGGCGACCACCCGCTCCACCCCGGAGCCCGGCGCACCCCAGATGAACAGCGGGGCGATGGCATTGTCCTCAGCCACCGGCGCCAGCTCCGGCCAGCTCAGCGGGGCTTTGGCCTGCGGCGGCAACGGCAGGCGCTGGGGTGCCTCGGCCGCATGCAGGTCCACCCACGTCCGCAGCGCATCGTGGTACTGGCCGGCACGGTCCTGGACGGACCCCAGCCACGCGCGCAGTCCGGCCTTCGCTTCTTCAGGTGCGTTGTCATGCAGCGCCTGCACGCGCGCAATGGCGGCGGCCGGCTCGCGCGTGAGCAGGCCGTCGACCAGGCGCACTTCAGCAGACACCCGGCCCGGCTCCAGCGCGACGATGCGCTCGGCCACGGCCTCGGCCTGGTCGGCTTCGTTGTTCATGTCGTGCAGGCGCAGACGCGTTTCCAGTGCCGGCAGGTGCTCAGGCATGGCCTGCAGCCAGCGTTCGCCCACGGCCACCGCTTCCGGGCCACCCACGGGTTCTACGGTAAGGCGCGCCATCCACAGGTCATGCACCTCGGGATGATCGGCCAGGGTCGCATCCAGCGTTTCCCGGGCCTGCTGTTCACGCCCCAGGCGCTGCCAGGCCATCAGCAGCATCTGCAGCGTGTGGCGATCGGACGGCCACTGCGCCAGCACCGGCAACAGGTGCTCAAGCGCCAGCAACGGCTGACCGGCCTGCAGTTCGAGCTCCCCGGCCAGACGGCGCATGGCCGGGGTGTCGCCACCGGGCGCCGCCAGCACCTGGCGCATCATGTCCGACGCGCTTTCCAGGTTGCCTTGGCGCAGCGCAAGCTGGACCACCAGCCCCTGCAGGGCGGTGGTCGCCGGATTCAGGGCAAGCACACGGCGGAAGGCCTGTTCGGCGAAGGCCAACATGTCTTTGCCGAGGTAGGCGAAGCCGAGCGCATACAACACACGGGCGTCATCGGGCAGCGCCTGGCTGGCTGCCGAGAGCTGGGCCAGCGCGCGATCCACCTCGCCACGGCGCAGCGCGACCATGCCCGACAGCGCGGCCAGTTCCGGATGCTCGGCGTCCACGCGCAGCGCCAGGCGGGTCAGTCGATCGGCTTCATCCACGTCGTTGCGGGCCAGCGCCAGATGCGCCTGCATCACGTACGCGGACAGTTCGTTGGGATTGAGTTCGGCCGTGCGGTCCAGCGCCGAGCCGGCCGCATCGAACTGGCGCAGGGCCAGCAGCAGGCCCGCCTGCTGCAGATGCAGGTCGGCGTTGTCCGGCGCCAGCGTCAGCGCCTGCTGCAGGCTGGCCAGTGCGTCATCGAACTGGCCCTGCTGCTGCAGCGACAGCGACAGCCAGCGGTGCGCCTGCGGCTGCTCCGGCTCGGCCGTGGTCCATTCGCGCGCCAGCTGTACCGCGTCGTCGGCCGCATTGCGGCGCAGGGCTTGGAGAATCTGGTCTTGCATGACGGTCCGAACTCGAGGGCAAACCCCGATTGTAGCGGGGCCGGCCGGCCAGAACGCCCGATCAGGCGGGGGTATTGGCCTCGATCCGCAGCCGCTGGGCTACCCAGCGCTCGGAGAAGCCATCGCCGCGCCAGTTTTCCAGGAAGCCGCAATGGCCGCCCCACGGGGCAATCTCCAGGTGGGCATGGGCCGGCAGACGCCAGCCGTTGAAGGTGGCGAACGGGATCACCGGATCGTCCTGGGCCATCAGGATGTCGGCCGGCACCTGCAGCCCGGCCAGGCGATCACCCGCGATGGAGTAGCCATCGAAGTAGGCCTGCAGCGAGCCGAACTCGGTGTGGTGCTCGACCAGCCAGGCGGTCAGCGCGCGGATGTCCAGCTTGAGCACGCGGTCGTCCCAGTCGCTCAGCTCGGGAAACAGATCGCGCTTGCGGCGCAGCGAGCCAGCCCATTTACGCCGGAAGTACCAGTCATACATTGCCGGGCCGTTCTCGATGCTCTCCATCGTGATCGCCGGGTCCAGCACCGGGCAGACCGAGGCCACGCGGCGCAGCGGCACGCCGGCCGAGGGCGCACGCAGGGCCAGGCGGAGCACGAAGTTGCCACCCAGCGAATAACCGGCCGCGACCAGGGGCAGCTCGGGCCAGCGTCGGGCGATGTCGCCGGCGGCCTGCACCACTTCATCGATGCGGTTGGAGTGGAAGATGCCGGGGTTGAGGTGGTGGGTGTTGCCGTGGTCGCGGAAGTTCAGCCGCACCACGTCGTAGCCCTCCTCCAGCAGCCGCGCGGCAGTCATGCGCATGTAGCTGGATTCGGCACTGCCTTCCCAGCCATGCAGCAGCAACGCCATGCCGATCGGCTGGCGTCCCTGGATATAGCTGTGCCACCCCTGCAGGCGGACGCCTTCGCCGCCATCGAGAATGAGTTCGTCGGTATGTGCGCCGGTGGCCGCCAGCAGCACCAGGCCGCGCTGCATGCGCATCCGGCTGGAACTGAGCATCGACTGCAGGTGCGGATTGCGCAGCCAACGCGGGGGGTGATAGTCGGCAGCGGTCAACATGGGCGCGAGCCTGCTCCCGGCCGCGACGCTGGCGTGTGAAGGATCACCACCGCCTACTCGGCGGACATGGCCGCCAGGATGCGCGCACGCGAGGTTTCTGCGATGCGGCGACGGCCTTCCAGATCGTGGGTATCAATGGGCGCGAGGAAGTGCACCTCGGCCCGCCGTGCCGGCTCTCCCAGCACACGCAGGAAGTTGGCGAAGAAGCTCTCTTTCGGGCCGAACGCGACAATTGTCTGCGCATCACCGCGCCAGCCATACCGCAACGCGACCGGCTGGATCGGGACCTGGGTCTCGACGGCGGCCTGGAAGATGCGCGCATGGAACGGGCCGACTTCATGGCCACCGCGGGTGCGTCCTTCGGGGAACACGCCGACCGCCTTGCCTTCGCGCAGGCGCACGACCATTTCCTGCATCACGCCGCCCAACGATTCGGTGCTGCCACGCTGGTGGAAAATGGTCTGCCCGCGCGCGGCCAGCCAACCGACCACCGGCCAGCCGGCGATCTCCTGCTTGGCCACGAAGCCCATCATCCGCTGGCTGTGCAGCATCGAGATATCGACCCAGCTGACATGGTTGGCCACGAACAGCACCGCGCCCGGCAGCGGCGTGCCGATCCGGTGCAGGCGGAAGCCGAAGATCCACATCAGGCCGGCCGACCAGGCGTTCACCGCCGCATGTTCGAACGTGCGCTCGCCCACACGCATACGCCCCCACGGCGGCAGCATGGCGATCAGCAGCATCGGCAGGAACAGCAACAGGTGGACCAGCAGCAGCGGTACGCGGTACAGGTAACGGCACACACGCGCCACGCCGCCACGTGAGGCCGGAGTGGGGGAATTCATCCGCGAACGATACCCGAGCGCCGCAGGCTCTGCCAGCGGAATCCGGACAAATCGATGGCGTGCGCAAGCCAGCCGCCGCAAGCCGTCAAGCCAACGGCCACCGGCGGCACAACGGCCGTGCCCACATGCGCCGGCGCACTGTCGCGGGCCACGCAACACAGCATCCGTGCCATGCGCGCGATCAGCCCGGGCGCACGGCGGGCACCACCGCCAGGGTCAACCGCGAGGTACAGACCAGCTTGCCGGCCTCGTCCTCGATGCGGATGTCCCACACCTGGGTGCTGCGCCCGACATGCACCGCACGCGCGGTGCCGGTCACCGTGCCGGCGCGCACGGCGCGGATGTGGTTGGCATTGATCTCCAGCCCGACGCAGACCTGCGCGGTGGTATCCACGCACAGGTTGCCGGCGCTGCTGCCGAGGGTTTCGGCCAGCACGACCGACGCCCCGCCGTGGAGGATGCCGTACGGCTGGCGGGTGCGTTCATCGACCGGCATGGTCGCGCTGATCCAGTCCTCGCCGGCGGCGGTGAACGCGATGCCCAGGTGCTCGATGAGCGTGTTGCGGCTGAGCGCGTTGAGCGCTTCGATGGACACCGCGTCGCGGAATACCTGGGACATGCAGCTTCTCCGTGGGGTTGCAGACTTACAGGATCGGGACCAGCCCGGCGCCGAAGGCGGTGAGCATGCGCACCAGCAGCCACTTCGGCCCGACATTCACTTCGGGAAAGTCACCGACGGCGACATAGCACGTGTGGAAGGCCGGGTCCTGCCGCTTGAGCGGATCCGGGCACGCGGGCCCGGGCTGGAATTCGTAATCGGTGGCGTAGCGCCACGGCCAGAAATCGAGCACCGGCAGCGCCTCGGAGGCCTTGCCGACGCTGTAGTTCAGGCCGGACAGCACCGGCGGCTTGGCACGCGGCGCGACCACCCAGGAGTTCTGCGGGTGGATGTCGCGCAGGATGCTCTGCGCCAGCGCCTCGGCGAACACCGGGTCATCGATGATCACCGCGCCTTCGGTGTTGTAGTTCTCGCTGCGCGGATCGAAGTTGTGCGTGCCGATCACGCCGATGCGGCGGTCAACCACCATCGACTTGGCATGCAGGCCCATGCGCGCGCCCTTGCGGGTGACCGGCAGCGGCTTGTTGACCGCCTTGGTGCCCAGGAACGAGGGCCGGGTTTCGGCACGCAGCACGCGGCGCTCGACTTCGCTGCCATCGGTACTGCGGCGGCGACCGCTGGCGCTGTTTCGATCGGCGCTCCCTCGGCGGGGGCCGCTGCTGGCACGGTTGTCGGCGCTGCCGCGCGCATTGCTGCCGGCCGCGCTGCCGCCGAGCAGGCTGCTGCGCTTGCCCTGCGACGGCGGCTCCTCGGTTCCCAGCGGTGCGGGCAGCAGATTGCGGTAATCCACCGGCGCATCCAGCGGGAACGGCTTGAACTCGTAGATGTTGAAGCCAAGCTCACGCAGGTTGCGGCGTTTGTACTTGTAGGACAGCGCGTAGACGATCGGGTTGTCGGTGGCGGCCAGGCTGTTGGTCGAGACCACCACGCGCGGCGCCTGCTCGCGCTTGCGCAGGGTGCGGAACAGCTGCTGCGCCGGCTTGGACAGGACCAGATACGGCGTCTGCAGCAACACCTCGGACTGCGCGCTGGCAATCAGCGCATCCAGCTGCGGTTCGGTCACGTGCTGGCCGTTGGCCGGCTGGCTGGCGCGTTCGCGGCGATGTTTGCGTGGCAGGTCCGCGACGTACTGCACCGAGGCTACCGGCAGAGCGGTGTCGACGAAGGTACGCCGCACGAAGTCCGGATCGTTGGCTTCTTCGCTGACCCGCTCGACCCGCTCCGGGCGCCGGAAGTCGGCCGGCGGCATGGCCGGTACGCCCTGGCGGAGCAGGGTTCGCCCCACATCGTTGAGGCGCTCGGCCGGCACGCTGCGCGGCGCGCGCCAGAAGGCATCGAAGTTGGCGGCCATCTCACGCACTTCCGGGCCGGCCACGATCACGTCGCGGTCGCGGAAATTGTATTCACTGTCCCAGTCGTAATAGTCGTCCTGGTAATTGCGCCCACCGACCACGCCCAACGCATCGTCGACCACCAGCAGCTTGTTGTGCATGCGCTGGTTGAAGCGGCGGAAGCAGCAGACCACGCTGGCGGCGTAGTCGAAGTAGTTCAGGCGTGCCTTGCCGAAGGTCGGGTTGTAGACCCGCAGCGAAAAATTGGCATGGCTACCGGACAGGGCGCCGAGAATCTCCAAGTCGGAGATCGCCGAGAGCTGGTCGATCAGCACGCGCACCTTGACCCCGCGGCGGGCGGCCGCCTGCAGTTCGTCCAGCACCAGCCGGGCGCTGTCGTCCTTGTCGAAGATGTAGGTCTGCAGGTCGATGCTGCGGGTGGCGCTGCGGATCAGGTTCAACCGTGCGACCAGCGAGATCTCGCCTTCGTCCAGGATGGTGGCGTAATGCCGCGGCTGCCCCGGGTGGGATTCGGCAAAGGCGCGGCCACCGAGCGCGCGCAGCGGTGAATCCAGCGCGCAGCGGTCCGGCTGGTCGCAGTCGACCACGGTCGAGCGCGCCTGCACGGCGATGCCGGCCGCGCGCTCGCGTTCGGCGTTGGACAGCGAGGCACAGCCGCTGCCCAGCAACAGCGTTGCCAGCACCAACAGACGCAGCAATGGATTCACGGTTTCGGCGCCTCGCTCAGACGCGCACGCAATACAAAGGTCACTCGATCACTCAGGGCAAGCTGCCAGCTGTCCATTCCATACCGGCCACGTTGGACGGTACCGCGGCTGACCACATCGCAATCATACCCGGCCCGGGCACAGGCCGGCGGCTCGACCCGCAGGGTCTCCGGGTGGCTGACCCCGCGCAGGATCAGCCGGCCCTGGATGCTGCCGCCCTTGTCCACCACCTCGGGCCAGTAGGGCAGCGAGTCGAACTCGACCACCGGGTAGCGGGCCGAGTCGAAGAACTCCTCGCCGCGCATCCAGCCGGTGTACCGGGGCTTGCCGGGGATTTCCACATAACGGGTGAACATCCGCAGGTGCACCTGGTGGCGACCGTCGGAGAGCACCTCGATGTTGCCTTCAAAGCGCGGGAACACGCCCTCGATGCGCTGTCCCAGCCGCGTCCGGATCTCAAACCCGAAGCGCGAACTGGCCGTATCGAAGGCCAGGGCATGGCTGGTCGGAGCCGGTACCGACGACGGCGGGGCGGCATGCACCGCCCCTGCCATCAACAGCAGCCCGGACCACGCCGCGCGGACTGCCCACACTGCTTACGGCCACCAGAAGGCGGTCAGGCTGGCCACGCCAGGCTCGATGGCGGCCTCACGGTCGAAGGCCAGTACCGCGATCCCACCCGGCGGCATGCCCCGGTAGTCGCTGCTGGTGCCCTCGCTCATCAGGGCCACCAGTTGTTCCAGGCCGGGGTTATGGCCCACCACCAGCAGGCGGTCCACATCGCGGCGTGCATCGATCAACCCCATCAGGGTGCCGGGGGTGGCCTCATAGACAGCATCCTCCAGCCGCTTCTCGACGAAGCCGGTGATGCCCAGGACGGCTTCCAGGGTTTCGCGGGTCCGCCGCGACGGCGAGCAGAGCACGCAGTCCGGCAGCAGATTGTTTTCCTTGAGCCAGCGGCCGGCGGCCTCGGCTTCGGCCAGACCGACCGGCGACAGCGGACGGTCCAGATCGGCCTGGCCGGTGCTGGCGGTTTCAGCATGGGCGTGACGCAGCAGTATCAGTTCTCGCATGGGATCTCTCGTGTCAGGCTTTCTTCAGCCACTTCAACAGCGGCTCCCAGTCATTCTGGTGCTCGCGCACCTGGGCCGAGCGGTAGTCGAACAGACTCCGTCCGAGCCCGACCATCACCACATAGCTTTGGCTGTCGCGCAACTGCGCGACGACCTCATACGGCCAATCGGCCAACATCTGTATCGCCTGTTGCGAGGTCTGCGTCCAGGGTTTGGTGCGGTTGAGCACCAGCCCGACCGGCAGGCGGCGGTTATGTACGCGGGGAACCTTGGACAGGCTGTTGAGGAAGCCGACGATGGCTTCGATGTCCAGCGCGGAGGGCAGCACGGGGACCACCACCGCATCGGCAACGTCAAGGAAATGCGGAATATCGTCGGCCATCGCACCGGCCGGGGCATCGATGATGACCTCGTCGGTGCCCTCGGGAACCAGTCGTTCCCAGCTCTTTTTGCGGTACACGTCGATCGGCAGCACGGCGCTTTCCAGGACCGAGCGGCGTTGCGCCCAGCGGGTGCTGGAGCCCTGTGGATCGGCATCGGCCAGGACGGTCCGTTTGCCTTCCAATGCCGAATGCGCCGCCAGGTGGGTGGCGACGGTGGTCTTGCCCACCCCGCCCTTGGAACCGGCCACCAGGATCGTCTTCATGCAAGCCTCGCTTCCGGGGAACGTTCCCGCAGCCTACACCGGCGCCTGTGACGGAGATAGTCGCAGCGCTGAACCAGAACCGACGGCCACGGCTTTGCTATCGTGGGTGGTTCCAATGGACTGACCGCCAGCATGAGCGAACTACAGGACCTGAGCGCGCTGATCCGCGCCAACACCCCGCTGATCATCATCGAGACCCAGGATGAGGGCCGGGTGGTGGAGCTGTTCCGCCAGACCCTGATGCATGTCTGGCGTGCCCTGCACCGCTGGTCGATCACCGAGGGCCTGCGCCGGATCGACATGGACCGCGAGGACGACCCGGTCGGCCCGCCCGATGCCAGTTCGGCCCTGCAGATGATCCGCCAGGCCGAGCAGCGCGGCATCTATCTGCTGCTCGATTTCCACCCCTACCTGGGCTATGCCAGCCACCAGCGCGCCCTGCGCGACCTGATCCAGCGGCGGCACTGCGAGGCCCATGTGCTGGTGCTGATCGGGGCCAAGGTCGAGCTGCCGGCCGAGCTGGAAGCGCTGGCCACCCGCTTCAATCCGCGCCTGCCCGACCTCAACGCGCTGCTGAAGATGCTGCGCGAGGAAGCTGAAACCTATGCGCGCGAGAACGGCGGGCGGCGCGTGGAGGTGGACAACGAGGCGGTCCAGAAGATCCTGCACAACCTGCGCGGACTGAGCCTGGTCGACGCGCGGCGGATCGCCCGGCAGCTGATCTTCGCCGACGGCGCACTCAGCCAGGACGACCTGCCACAGCTGGCCCGGCTCAAGTTCGAGCTGCTCAACCGGGCCGGCCACCTGCACTTCGAATACGACACCACCCGCTTTGCCGACGTGGCCGGCGCCAACCGGCTCAAGCGCTGGGTCAACCAGCGCCGGCCGGTGTTCCTCGGCGGCGCGGGCCCGGCCGGCCTGGACCCGCCCAAGGGCATGCTGCTGCTCGGTGTGCAGGGCTGCGGCAAATCGATGCTGGCCAAGGCAACCGCGGCCGGTTTCGGCGTGCCACTGCTGCGGTTGGACTTCGGCAGCCTGTACGACAAGTACCACGGCGAGACCGAGAAGAACCTGCGCGACGCACTCGCCTCGGCCGAGCAGCTGGCCCCGTGCGTGCTGTGGATCGATGAGATCGAGAAAGGCCTGGCCAGTGGCGGCGAAGACGGCGGCGTGTCGCGCCGCGTGCTCGGCCACCTGCTGACCTGGCTGGCCGAGCGCAAGAGCACGGTGTTCATCGTCGCCACCGCCAACCAGGTGCATGAACTGCCGGCCGAGCTGCTGCGCAAGGGCCGTTTCGACGAAATCTTCTTCGTCGATCTGCCCGATGCCAACACCCGGGTCGAGCTGCTGCGCCTGCACCTGGGCAAGCGCCAGCTCAATGCCGACGACTTCGCGCTGCCCGCGCTGGCGGCCGCGGCGGATGGCTTCTCCGGTGCGGAGATCGAACAGGCGGTGGTCTCGGGGCTGTACGCCGCGCATGCCGAATCACGCGTGCTGGATACCGAACTGTTGATGCAGGAGATCCGCGGCAGCCGGCCGTTGTCGGTGCTGATGGCCGAACAGGTCACCGCGCTGCGCGAGTGGGCACGCGGGCGCACCGTCAGCGCGGACGCGTAGCGCCGACCGTTGGTCGGCTGCCGCATCACGGCGGACCCTGAACACCGGCCCCGCGCTGCAACACCCACACCCACGCCGGCAGCGTCACCAGCGACAGCAGGATCCCGTAGCCAACCAGTGCAGCGGCCAGGCGCGGGGCCAGGCGATGGGACATTGCCAGCGCGGCGGCGGTGATCATGGTCGGCATCGCCGACTCCAGCACATTGGCCTGCAGCATCGTGCCGTGCAGGCCGAACGCCCAGGAGATCGGCAGCGCCAGTGCCGGCATCACCAGCAGCTTGAGCAGCAACCCGATGCCCAGGGGCTTGAGTTCATCCAGTGGCAGGCGCAGCTGGATGGAGAAACCGACCGCCAGCATCACCAGCGGCAGCATCGCATCGGCCAGCTGCTTCAGTCCGGTGCCGATCCAGCCCGGCGGCTGTTCAGGCATCAGGGTCAACGCGAACAGCAACGCCCACAGCGGCGGGAACTTCGCGATCCGCAGCAGGATCTGCGCGGCGGTAGGCGGGGTGTCGCCGCTGTAGCGCGCGATCACATACAGGCCGAACGTGGACAGCAGCACGAAGGTGCCGAACTGGTCGTAGACCACCGCATACGGCAGTGCGTGATCACCGAGCAGCGCACGCACCATCGGGTAGCCGATGAAACTGGAATTGGACAGCGCCACGCAGATCAGCAGCACCGCATGCACGTCGCGGGCGAAGCCGAAGACGCGCGTGGCCAGGCTGACCCCGGCCAGCGTGCACAGCATCAACAACCACGGCGTGGCGACCAGCCCGATCAGGCTGATATCCAGATGCAGCCGCGGGACGTAGATCAGCACCGCCGCCGGCAGGCAGACATACAGCACGATGCGGTTGAGCACATCGGCCGTGTTGTCGGGCAACGCGCGCAGACGCGAGAACGCCATGCCCAGGCCGAGCATGGTCAGGATGAGAGCGAATGCATCGAACGCCATCGCGACAGCCTAGCCGATCCGGCAGTGGCCGCCGCCCCGACCATGGTCGAAACGGAAGGGTACGGCGGCCTCACCCGCCCCGATCACGGCCAGGCGGGCGGCTTCTCTGCCCACGCCCGCTGTACCTCGGCCAGCGTGCTGCGTTCGCTGTCGCGCCAACCCGGCAACAGTTCGGCATAGCGGTCCGTTCCGTTCCACTGCTGTGGCTCGGTGCGCACGGCCGCGGCATACCACTGCACGGCTTCGGCCTTGCGGCCCAGCGTCCACAGGGCCAGCGCGAAGGTGGGCGGCACCCACCCGGGGTTCCCGCGCAGCGTGTTCTGGGCCGCTGTCCACTGGGCCAGTGCAGCGTCGGTCTCCCCGAGGCGGAACAGATCCCAGCCATAGTTCCACCGCACGGAACGGCCCACCACCGAACTGGCCGACGCGGTCGTGGCGGCCTGTTCGTAAAGACTGCGTCCCAGCTCAGGGCGGCCCTGCGCGATGGCTACGCCCGCCAGCTGCACGGTGGCCTCCAGCGTCTTGCGGCCGCGCTCGCGGTGTTTCATCAATTGGTCGACGAGATCCCCGCCCTCGCCCTGCACCACCACCATCGGGGCGGCGGCCACGTCATTGTCGAAGTAGAACTCCTGCACCGCCGGCAGCGATTGCGCCGACACATTGAACACACCAGCCCCCATGGCCAGCATCACGCCGGCCAGCCTCTGTCTTGCAACTGCCATGCAAACTCCCCCAGGTTGTCACAACAACCTCCCCTCCTGATCCTAACCGCAGCGCAGGCCCGGCACCAAGCGCGGCCGACCAACGGTCGGATCTACCCGGCGCGCCGCCACACCCGCAGGCGGTTGTTGGCCGGCATCGCCACGTCCTCGGCCAGCTGCAGGCCCACCCCGGCCGCCAGGGCATCCACCGCTTCGGCATCGCGGATGCCCGAGGCCGGGTCCCGCGCCTTCAGCCACGCATCGAACTGGCGATTGCTCTCGCTGCTGTAGGCACCGTGGGCATTGAACGGACCGTAGACGCACAGCACGGCGTCCTCGGCCATCACGGCAGGCAACCCGGCGAACAGCGCCTGCACGTGCGCCCAGCTCATGATGTGCAGGGTATTGGCAGTGAACACCGCATCGAACGCCAGCGGTGCGTCCGGCAGCGGCCCCAGCCCGGCCGCGGGCGACAGCTCCGCCTGCAGCGACCACGGCGCCGGCGTATTGGGCAGGCCGGCGGCCTGGAGCCGGGCGCCGATGCCGGGCAGGTGATCGGGATGATCGCTGGCCTGCCATTGCAGGTGGGGCAATGCCGCAGCGAAGTGTTCGGCATGCTGGCCGGTGCCGCTGCCGATCTCCAGCACCCGATGGCGGGCGGCGAGGTGGCGCTGCAGCACCGCCAGGATCGGTGCGCGGTTGCGGTCGCAGGCCTCGGACCAGCGTATCTGGCTCATCGGAATGTCACATCGGCAGGGAATCGATGTCCATCCAACCATGACCGCAGTCACTTGTGCCACTCCGCGATGCCACCGAAAGTCGAAGACTTGTCCAATGTCGGGGGCCTGCGTGCCGTCGGCCGTCCTTGGGGGATGTGAGCTGTGCAACGTCGTGAGTTTCTAGCGCTGTCTGGAATGGGCCTGGCGGGCCTGGTACTGCCGCATGGCCGGCTGATCGCCGCCGAGCAGCTGCTCGAGCCGGGAGATGTGGGCCGCCGCAAGGCGCTGGCCGAGGCCGCGCTCGCCGCCGCCAAGCGCGCCGGTGCCAGCTACTGCGACGTGCGCATCGGCCGCTACCTCAACCAGGCGGTCATCACCCGCGAGGCCAACGTCCAGAACGTCACCAACAGCGAGTCCTCGGGCATCGGCATCCGGGTGATCGTCAACGGCGCATGGGGCTTTGCCGCCACCCACCAGCAGACCCCGGCCGCGGTGCTGGCCACGGTCGAGCAGGCCGCGGCGATCGCCCGCGCCAACGCCGGCATCCAGACCCGTCCGGTGCAGCTGGCGCCGGTCACCGGCGTGGGTGACGTGAGCTGGAAGACCCCGATCCGCAAGAACGCGATGGCGGTGCCGATCAAGGACAAGGTCGAGATGCTGCTGTCGCTGAACGCGGCTGCGCTCAATGCCGGAGCCGACTTCATCAACTCCACGCTGTTCCTGGTCAACGAGCAGAAGTTCTTCGCTTCCAGCGATGGCTCCTTCATCGACCAGGACGTGCACCGGATCTGGCTGCCCTTCACCGCCACCGCGATCGACAAGGCCAGCGGCAAGTTCCGCACCCGCGCCGGGCTGTCCTCGCCGATGGGCATGGGCTACGAATTCCTGGATGGCGACGCGCGTGGCAAGATCGCGCTGCCGGGCGGCGTGGTCGCCTACCGTGATTCCTACGATCCGGTGGAGGACGCGATCGCCGCGGCCCGCCAGGCGCGGGAAAAGCTCAAGGCGCCGTCGGTCAAGCCGGGCAAGTACGACCTGGTACTGGACCCGTCCAACCTGTTCCTCACCATCCACGAGAACGTCGGCCACCCGCTGGAGCTGGACCGCGTGCTCGGCTACGAGGCCAACTACGCCGGCACCAGCTTCGCCACGCTGGACAAGCGCGATGCGGGCTTCCGCTGGGGCAGCGACATCGTCAACTTCTTCGCCGACAAGACCGCCCCGGGCAGCCTGGGCGCGGTGGGCTACGACGATGAGGGCGTGAAAACCAAGCGCTGGGACCTGGTCAAGGACGGCATCCTGGTCAACTACCAGGCCACCCGCGACGAGGTGCATATCCTTGGCGAGAAGGAGAGCCACGGCTGCAGCTATGCCGATTCGTGGTCCAGCGTGCAGTTCCAGCGCATGGCCAACGTGTCGCTGGCGCCGGGCAGGACCCCGCTGAGCGTGACCGACATGATCAAGAACGTGGAGAACGGCATCTACATCCACGGCCGTGGCTCCTACTCGATCGACCAGCAGCGCTTCAACGCGCAGTTCGGCGGCCAGCTGTACTACCAGATCAAGAACGGTGAGATCACCGGCATGGTCGAGGACGCCGCCTACCAGATCCGCACGCCGGAGTTCTGGAATGCCTGCAGCGCGATCTGCGACGAGCGCGATTTCCGCTTCGGCGGTTCGTTCTTCGATGGCAAGGGCCAGCCGGGCCAGGTCTCGGCGGTCTCGCATGGCTCATCGACCACGCGCTTCGATGGCATCAACATCATCAACACCGCGCGCAGCCTGGGATGAGCCTGTCCCCGCTCCGTGCCGAATGTCACTACCGCGGCGCCCGCATGGCCGCAAGAATCGGCTGTGCCGCCGCGGCGGTCGCCCTGATGTCGCTGTTTCCCTGCCACCCCCACACCGACGTGGAGAGCTGCCTTGCAAAGACGTGACTTTCTCGCCCTGACCGGGCTTACCGCTGGCGGACTGATCGTGCCGTCGTTCTTCGGCAAGGTCATTGCCGCCGAACAACTGCAGAGCGCACTCGATCCGGCGCTGAAAAAGCGCCTGGCCGATGCCGCCCTGGCCGCCGCGCGCCAGGCCGGTGCGACCTACTGCGACGTGCGTATCGGCCGCTACCTGCGCCAGTACGTGATCACCCGCGAGGACAAGGTCCAGAACGTGGTGAACACCGAATCGACCGGCGTGGGCATCCGCGTGATCGTCAACGGCGCCTGGGGCTTTGCCGCCACCAACCAGCTCGGCACCACCGATGTGGCGCGTGCCGCGCAGCAGGCCGCCGCGATCGCCAAGGCCAACGCCGGCGTGCAGACCGCCCCGGTGCAGCTGGCCGCCGCGCCCGGCGTGGGCGAAGTGTCCTGGCGCACCCCGATCCGCAAGAACGCGATGGACGTGCCGATCAAGGAGAAGGTCGAGCTGCTGCTGGACGTCAATGCAGGCGCGATGGGCGCCGGCGCCAGCTTCGTCAACTCGATGCTGTTCCTGGTCAACGAGCAGAAGTACTTCGCCTCCACCGATGGCTCCTACATCGACCAGGATGTGCACCGCATCTGGGCACCGATGACGGTCACCGCCATCGACAAGAGCACCGGCAAGTTCCGCACCCGCTCCGGGCTGTCCTCGCCGATGGGCCTGGGCTACGAGTACCTCGATGGCGTCGGCACCGGCAAGGCGGTCTCGCCCAACGGCGTGGTCAACTACCGCAACTCCTATGACATGAAGGCCGATGCGATCGCCGCGGCCAAGCAGGCGCAGGAAAAGCTCAAGGCACCGTCGGTGAAGCCAGGCAAGTACGACCTGATCCTGGATCCGTCGCACACCTGGCTCACCATCCACGAGTCGGTCGGCCACCCGCTGGAACTGGACCGCGTGCTTGGCTACGAAGCCAACTACGCCGGCACCAGCTTCGCCACGCTGGACAAGCGAGAGCAGCATTTCCAGTACGGCAGCGACAAGGTCAACATCTTTGCCGACAAGACCCAGCCGGGCAGTCTCGGTGCGGTCGGCTACGACGATGAGGGCGTCAAGACCAAGCGCTGGGACCTGATCAGCGAAGGCAAGCTGGTGGATTACCAGACCATCCGCGACCAGGCCCATATCCTGGGCAAGACCGAGTCCGACGGCTGCTGCTATGCCGATTCCTGGTCCAGCGTGCAGTTCCAGCGCATGGCCAATGTCTCGATGGCGCCGGGCAAGTCCAAGCTGAGCGTGGCCGACATGGTCAAGGACGTCGAGAACGGCATCTACATCATCGGCGACGGCTCGTTCTCCATCGATCAACAGCGCTACAACGCGCAGTTCGGTGGCCAGCTGTTCTATGAAATCAAGAACGGGCAGATCACCCGCATGCTCGAGGACGTGGCCTACCAGATCCGCACGCCGGAGTTCTGGAACGCCTGCACCGCGGTGGCCGATGAAAGCGACTACCGCCTGGGCGGTTCGTTCTTCGACGGCAAGGGCCAGCCCGGCCAGGTCTCGGCGGTCTCGCACGGTTCGTCCACCGCGCGCTTCAACGGCATCAACGTCATCAACACCGCGCGCAGCCTCGGCTGACCGGTCAGGAGCCCCAATCCATGAGTATCTTCACCGAAGCGCAGGCCAAGGCCATCCTCGACAAGGTCATCGCGCTCTCCAAGGCCGATGAGTGCACCGCCGTGCTGGCCGGCTCGATCGACGGCAACATCCGTTTCGCGCTCAACAACGTCTCCACCAGCGGCATCGTCGACAACACCGAACTGGCCGTCACGGTCGCCTTCGGCAAGCGGGTCGGCACCGCCTCGATCAACGAGTTCGACGACGCCGCACTGGAACGTGTGGTGCGTCGTGCCGAAGATCTGGCCCGCCTGGCCCCGGAGAACCCGGAGTTCCTGCCGGCGATCGGCAAGCAGACCTACCGGTCCAGCCCAACCTTCAGCGAATCCACCGCGGCCATCGACCCGGCCTTCCGTGCCAAGGTCGCCGCCGACTCGATCGCGCCGTGCCGTGGCAACGGCCTGATCGCCGCCGGCTTCCTGGAAGATGGCCAGAGCTTCTACGCCACCGCCAACAGCAACGGCAACTTCGGTTACCAGCGCGGCACCAACTTCGATTACACCTGCACCGTGCGTACCGAAGACGGCCGCGGTTCGGGCTGGGTCGGCCGCAACCTCAAGGATGCCGCCGATTTCAAGGCCGACCAGGACATCCGCATCGCCATGCGCAAGGCCACCGAATCGGCCGAAGCCAAGGCGTTGGAGCCGGGCAAGTACACGGTGATCCTGGAGCCGGCGGCCGCGGCCGGCCTGATCAGCTTCATGATGAACTTCTTCGACGCGCGCTCGGCCGATGAAGGCCGCAGCTTCCTCTCCAGGAAGGGCGGCGGCAACAAGCTCGGCGAACAGGTCTACGACCCGCGCGTGACCATGGTGGCCGACCCGTGGCACCCGGAGGCGGCCGTGCTGCCGTGGGACAACGAAGGCCAGCCGCGCGAGAAGCTGGACATCATCAAGGACGGCAAGATCGCCAACCTCAACTACTCGCGTTTCTGGGCGCAGAAGCAGGGCAAGACCGCCAACGCGCGGCCGGGCAACCTGCTGATGGCCGGTGGCGACAAGAGCACCGCCGAGCTGGTGCGTGGCACCCAGAAGGGCATCCTGGTCACCCGCACCTGGTACATCCGCATGGTCGATCCGCAGACCGTGCTGCTGACCGGCCTGACCCGCGATGGCACCTTCTACATCGAGAACGGCCAGATCAAGCACCCGGTGAAGAACTTCCGCTTCAACGAGTCGCCGGTGATCATGCTCAACAACATCGAAGAACTGGGCAAGCCGGTGCGTGTGGCCGGTGACGAGTCCAGCCTGGTGATGATGATTCCGCCGATGAAGCTGCGTGATTTCACCTTCACCTCGTTGTCCGACGCGGTCTGATGAACGGTCGTGACGGCCACCGGCCGTCTCTTCGTCTGGCCGGTGACACCCGGGAACGTGCGTGGCGATGAACCGCGCACAGTTCCTGCGCCTGATGCTGGGCAGTGCCGCCTTCGCGGCATTGCCCGCGCCGGCACGCGCCCAGGCCGGGCGTTATGACTTCTGGTTCACCCGCCTCAAGTACGACTCCGGCGACTGGGACGTGGATGCGCGCATGCCATCCAACGTGATCACCTCGCTGATCGATTACACCTCCCTGCGCGTGGACCCGACCGAGCACGTGATCGCGCTGTCCGATCCGCGCATGCTGGAGGCACCGTTCTGCTACCTGGCCGGGCACAAGCTGGTCGAGTTCAATGCCGCCGAGCGGCAGAACTTCGTGCGTTACGTGCGCAACGGCGGCTTCGTGTTCGTGGATGACTGCAACCACGATATCGATGGTCTGTTCGCGAAGTCCTTCGAAGCACAGATGGCCAAGCTGTTCGGGCCGAAGGCGCTGAACAAGCTGCCCAACAACCACGCGCTGTACCGCAGCTTCTTCCGCTTCCCCGAGGGCCCGCCCGCCACGGGGTTCGAGCTCAATGGCTGGGGCGACGACCTGGTCCACGATTACCTCAAGGGCATCGAGATCGATGGCCGGCTCGGCGTGCTCTACAGCAACAAGGACTACGGCTGCGAGTGGGACTACGACTGGCGCAACAAGCGTTTCCTGGCCGAAGACAACACTCGTTTCGCGGTGAACATCGTGATGTACGCGTTGAACAACTAGTTTCTTCCTGATTCTTCAGCCACGCATGGCGTGGCTCTACATCGATTGATGCGAGTGCCTTATGACGACCGACCGCCTTGATGCCCTTCTTCCCAAACTGCAGCAGCTGCGCGGCGCGCTGGCCCAGGCCGTGGTCGGCCAGCACGCGGTGGTCGAGCAGCTGCTGATCGGCCTGCTGGCCGGCGGCCACTGCCTGCTCGAAGGCGCGCCCGGGCTGGGCAAGACCCTGCTGGTGCGCTCGCTCGGGCAGGCGCTGGAGCTGCAGTTCCGGCGCGTGCAGTTCACGCCCGATCTGATGCCCAGCGACATCCTCGGCACCGAGCTGCTGGAAAAAGACCACGGCACCGGGCACCGCCACTTCCGGTTCCAGAAGGGCCCGATCTTCACGAACCTGCTGCTGGCCGACGAGCTCAACCGCACCCCGCCCAAGACCCAGGCCGCCCTGCTGGAGGCGATGCAGGAGCGCACCGTCAGCTACGCCGGCACCACCTATGCGCTACCGGCGCCGTTCTTCGTGCTGGCCACGCAGAACCCGATCGAACAGGCCGGCACCTACCCGCTGCCGGAAGCCCAGCTGGACCGCTTCCTGCTGCACGTGCGGGTGGATTACCCCACCGAACAGGAAGAGCGCGACATCCTGCTGCAGACCACCGGCAGCGCCAGTGGCAGCGTCCCCAAGGTGATGGAGGCTGACGAGGTCCTGGCGCTGCAGGCTGCCGTGCGCGAGGTCCACATCAGCGAAGACGTACTCACCTGGATCACCCGCCTGGTGCGTGCCAGCCGCCCGGGCAGCGACGCACCGGCGGCGGTGAACCAGTGGATCAAGTGGGGCGCCGGCCCGCGCGCCGGGCAGTCGCTGGTGTTGGCGGCCAAGGCGCGCGCGCTGCTGCAGGGCCGTTTCGCCGCAACCCGCGAGGACGTGCAGGCGCTGGCCGCGCCGGTGATGCGTCACCGGCTGCTGCTGTCGTTTGCCGCCGAAGCCGAGCAGAAGAGCGCCGACGACGTGGTCGCCGCGCTGCTGCAGGCCGTGCCGTTCCCGGGTTGATCCACACGCCGTGAGCCGCAACGCGCCGATCGCGATCCCCGCCGATGTCCGCAGCCGCCTCAAGGCGCTGCGGCTGCTGCCACGCCGTGCGCGCGGCGCGCACGGGATCGGCCAGCATGCCAGCCGCAGCCGCGGCGCCGGGCTGGAGTTCGCGCAGTACCGTGCCTACGAACCCGGTGATGAGCTGCGCCAGATCGACTGGAAGCTCTACGCGCGCTCGGACCGGTTCTTCGTGCGCGAATCCGAGCGTGAGAGCCCGATCACGGCCTGGGTGCTGATCGATGCGACCGCCTCGGCGGGCCAGCGTGATCGCGCGCGACCGGACTGGTCGCGGCTGGACCATGCCTGCGCGATCGCCGCCTGCCTGGTGGAACTGGCCCTGCAGCAGGCCGACCGCTTCGGCGTGATCGCCATCAGCGGCGAGGGCGTGCAACTGGTTCCCGCCGGGCACGGCCCGCGCCAGCGCGACCGCGTGCACCTGCTGCTGCGCCAGCTGCAGGCCAGTGGCACGTGGCCGCCGGCCACTTCGCTGGCCCCGGTCTGGGAGCGGGTGCAGGCCGGCGACCTGCTGGTCGCACTGGGCGACGGTTTTGACGAGGGCGGCATCGTGCTGCTGGAACGGCTGGCCGCCGCCCGCCGCGAGGTGCTGCACCTGCAGCTATTGACGGCCGAAGAGCGCGATTTCCCGTTCACCGACGGCCACCGTTTCCGTGATCCGGAAACCGGCGACGAGCTGCTGGGCGACGGCCGTGCGATCCGTGCCGAATACCTGGCCCGTTTCGATACTGCCCAGCGCGCGTTGCAGGCGCGACTGCAGAGCAGCGGCATCGTGCATGCGACCGGCTATCTCGACCAGCCGCTGGACCAGCCGCTGCGTGCGCTGCTGGGTGCCGGAGGCGGCGCGTGAGCCTGCTGTTTCCACTCGGGCTGCTGGCACTGGCGGCCTGGCTGGTGCCGCTGCTGATCCACCTGGCACGTCGCCACCAGTACGCGCCACTCGACTTCGCCGCGCTGCGCTGGCTGCAGGCCCGGATCCGGCCGCGTCAGAAAATCCGCTTCGATGCGTGGCCGCTGCTGCTGGTGCGGCTGCTGTTGCTTGCCGCGCTGGCCTTGCTGCTGGCGCGGCCGGTGCTGCACGGTGGCGGCGCCGATACCCACGCGGTCACGGTCGTCGCCCCTGGTCTCGACGGCGCGGCGCTGCGTGGCCAGGACGCCAAAGGCGACTGGCGATGGCTGGCGCCTGGCTTCCCTGCGCTGGCCGACGGCGCCCCGGCGTCCCATCAACCACTGGCCAGCCTGCTGCGCGAGCTGGACCAGACACTGCCTGCCGGCGCACCGCTGACGGTGTACGTGCCCGACCCGATGCCCGGACTGGATGGCGAGCGTCCACGCCTGTCGCGTGCCGTGAACTGGCGGCCGATCTTCATGGCGCCGGCCAGCGCGCGTACGGCGACACTGCCTGTGCTGCAGGTCGGTGGCGATATCGCAGAAGGCGAGCAGCGCGTGCTGGCCGCGCTGCAGCGCGCCTGGTCCAACCAGGCGCTGTCGCCTGCCCGCGGTGCTGATACCGCCCCCGATGCCGGGCAGACCGGCGTGTGGCTCGCTGCTACGCCGCTGCCTGCCGCCTGGCAGACGTGGGTGCAACAGGGCGGCAGTGTGCTGGTCGCGCCCGGTGCTGCGGGGGCCGGCTGGATGCCCGTCCTGCGCGATGCAGAGGGTGCAGTGGTGCTGGAACAACGGCAGGAAGGCAGCGGTCGTCTGCTGCGCTTCAGCGCAGCGCTGTCACCGACGGCGCTGCCGGCGTTGCGCGATTCCGGCTTCCCCCGCCAATTGCTGGCGGTCATCGCGGCACCGGCCGCACCCACCCTCGCACCTGCGGCCACACAGGCACCGTTGCGTGGCGCTGCCGCACCGCTTCCCGCACCGCGTGAGCTGAGCCCCTGGCTGCTCGCGCTGATCGTGCTGCTGTTCGCGCTGGAACGGGCGATGGCTACCTCGCCGCGCCGCGGAGCAGGCGCATGAACGCTGCCATCCAGCACGCCTGGCAGCGCGCGCGTCGGCGCCAGTGGTGGATCACCACCCTGCTCGCGGTGCCGGTCGCGTTGGCGATCAGCGCGGTGGCGTGGCGGCTGGCCGGCTTCAACGCGGCGACGGTGGTCCTGCTGTTGACGTTGCTGATCAGCGTCGGCGTGGCAACCTGGCGCGCACGTCGTCTGGATCGCCAATGGCTGGTCCGCCGGTTGGACGACCACCCGCTCGTGCAGGACAGTGCCGACCTGCTGTTTGCCATACCGGCGGCATTGAACCCGTTGCAGCAGCGGCAGCGCGCACATGTCGCCGCCGCCCTGCAGTCGCGCATGCCCGAACTGCGGCCGCGCTGGCCGGGCCGGTGGGTGCTGGCCTCGGTGATCACGTCGGTGGTGATGATCGCGCTTGCGCTGGGCTGGCCACGCGGCCAGAACGCGGCGCCCCTGTTCCCGGGCACGGCGGCACCGCCGGCCACACCTGCGCAACCACCACAGCTGCGTTCCGCGCGGCTGGAGATCACCGCCCCGGCCTACACCGGGCAGGCCGCGCGTGTGCAGAGCGCGCTGGACGGCAAGGTGCCGCAGGACAGCCGCCTGCACTGGTCACTGCGTTTCTCCGCGCAGCCGCAGACCGCGACCCTGCAGTTCCACGATGGCCAGCGTATCGCGCTGGCGCGTGACGGCGAACAATGGACCGCGCAGTGGACCGCCACGCGTCCGGCGCTGTATCGCGTGGTCACCGAGCCTGCCCTGCGCGACACCCGCCTGTACCGGCTCGATGTGGTGCCCGATCGCCCGCCTGTGGTGCGCGTGATCGCGCCCGACCGCAGTCTCGTGCTGGGTACGCCCGGCCAACGTCAGTGGCCGCTGCAGTTCGAGGCTACCGACGACTATGGTGTGGTCGCCACCGCGCAGTTGAAGGTCACGTTGGCCCAGGGCAGCGGCGAGAACATCACCTTCCGCGAGCAGACGTTCAGCCTGACCGGCACCGGGCCGGCGACGCAGCGGCGTTTCGCGCGCACGCTGGACCTGGCCGCGCTGGGCGCCACCGAAGGCAACGACGTGATCGCGCAGCTGACCGTGCGTGACACCCACACACCCACTGCGCAGAGCGCCCAGAGCAGCAGCGTGATCCTGCGCCTGCCCAGCGCCGCGGAGATCCAGGGCACCGACATGGAGGGCATGGTCAAGAAGACGTTGCCAGCGTATTTCCGCAGCCAGCGCCAGATCATCATCGACGCCGAAACCCTGATCAAACAGCGTCGCCAGCTGCCGGCAGAGGAATTCGTGAAGCGTTCCGATGCGATCGGCGTGGACCAGCGCATCCTGCGCCTGCGCTATGGCCAGTTCCTCGGCGAGGAAAGCGAAGGCGGGGCCAAGCCGCCGCCGACCAGCGATGCCCTGCCGACCAGTGACACACCGGCGGCCGCGCACGATGACGATCATGATCACGATGGTGAGCATGCCCAGGCGCAGGCCGGCCATGATGATCACGACCACGGCGCGCCGACCGACGGCAGCGCCCCGGTGTTCGGCAGCGCCACCGATGTGCTCTCCGAGTACGGTCATACCCACGATCACGCCGAGGCCGCGACCCTGCTCGATCCCAAGACGCGCGCCACGCTGAAGGCAGCACTGGACCAGATGTGGTCCTCGGAAGGCGAACTGCGCCAGGGCCAGCCCGAGCGTGCCCTGCCCTACGCTTACAAGGCGCTGGGCTTCATCAAGGAAGTGCAGCAGGCCGAGCGCATCTACCTGGCGCGGGTCGGCCCGGAACTGCCGCCGATCGACGAGAGCCGACGCATGAGCGGCGATCGCGCCGACCTGGCCAGCCGCACCTTGCCACTGCGTGCGCTGGAGGCACCCGACCAGGCCATCGTGCAGGTCTGGCAGCAGCTGGCCGATCCGGCCAGCGCCCCCGATCTGGACGCGCTGACCCAGTGGCTCCGACGCAATGAAGCACGCCTGCCGGACCCGCTGAGCCTGGCCGCCGCCATCGAAACACTGCGCATCACCCCCGGCTGCACCGACTGCCATCAGGCCCTGCGGGCGCAGCTGTGGCGTGCCCTGCTGCGCCCGCTGCCGCAGGTAGCCCGGCGCAGCGCACCCGATGCCATGGGTCAGCGCTACCTGGATGCACTGGAGGCGACACCGTGAGCGACCCGCGCTGGATCCTGTTCGCGCTGCTCGCCGTGCTGCTGCTGAGCAGCGCGCGTCTGTGCTGGCAGCAGTGGCGTGGACCGGCGCGGGCAAGCGGCGTGTTCGCCACCCTGCTGGTGTTGCAGGCCGTGGTGACCGTGCTGCTCTACCTGACCCTGGTGCCACCGATGCAGCGCGTGGCCGGTGGCCAGCTGACCGTGCTGACGGGCGCGGCCGATCAGGTGCGCTGGTCGGCGGCACCGGGCGAGACCGTGGTCGCGCTGCCGGAAGCGACGAAGGTGGCAGACGCCCTCGCAGCACCCGACCTGGCCACCGTGTTGCGCCAGCATCCGGGTCCCACCTCTCTTCGGCTGATCGGCGATGGCCTGTCGGCCCGCGATCGCGATGCCGCGCTGCCCCGTGGCGTACGTATCGAATTGCCCAGCGCACCACAGGGCTGGATCGCACTGCAGCCGCCGCCGGTCACTGCGCCCGGTGCGGTGTTCACCGTCAGCGCGCGCGCGCAGGGCGTGTCGAAGGCACGCGCCGAGCTGGTGGATCCTGCCGGTGTGGTCATCGACAGGTCTACGCCAGATGCCGAAGGGAAGATGCAACTCAGCGGTGTGGCCCGCGTCGCCGGACAGAGCGTGTTCGGCCTGCGTCTGATCGACGCCGAACAGCATGTGGTCGATACGCTTGCCGTTCCTGTGGACACCGCTGCCGCGGCGACGCCCCGCCTGTTGATACTGGCCGGTGCACCCGGCCCGGAGTTCAAGTACCTGCGCCGCTGGGCCACCGATGCCGGGCTGCGGGTGCAGGCGCAGGCCAACGCCGGCGGTGGGGTATCACTCGGCGATGCACCGATCGCGTTTACCGCTGCCACCTTGGCTGAGACCGATGTCGTGGTACTGGATGAGCGCAGCTTGGGCGGGCTGTCGGGCGCGCAACGCAGCGCGCTGCAGCAGGCGATCCGCGGCGGGCTGGGCGTGCTCGTCCGCACCGGCGGCCCGCTCGGCGACGGCGCCCGCCAGACGCTGCGCAGCTGGGGACTGACCGTCACCGGCGGAAACCAAGCGGTGTCCCTGTCACTGCCGGCCGATGTCGACGCCGCGTTGCTGCAGGCACGCCGCGGCCCACAGCGGCCCGCATCGGACACCACCGCCTACATCGATGAGGCCGACACCGCCTCGCACCAGGCCGCGCTACCGGTGTTGGAGCAGCTGGGCCTGAAGATCAGCGATGTGACACCCCTGCTGCACGATGACAAGGGCATGGCAGTCGGTGGCCATCGCGCCCTCGGACGTGGCCGCATTGCACTGCTGCCCATCACCGACACCTATCGGCTGGTGCTGGCCGGCCGCGGCGATCGCCACGCCGAGCTGTGGAGCGGCGTGCTGGCCAGCGTGGCGCGCCCGCTTCCCGCCGCGGATGCGCCACGCGTAGAGACCACCACCCCTTGGGCCGGCGAGCGCGTGGCACTGTGCCAGCTTCGGGAGTCGGCACAGGTGCGCGCGCCGGATGGCACACTGATCCCGCTTCGGGTTGACCCGGCCAGCGGTGCCGAACACTGCGCCGGCTACTGGCCGAACCAGCCGGGCTGGCATCAGCTGCAGCAGGGCGAAGACCGCCGCGCGTTCTACGTTTTCGATCCGGCCAGCGCGCGACCGCTGTATCGGCAGCAGCTGCGCGACGCGACGGCCCAACGCCTGGCCACCGGCGCCGCCGCAGCATCGGCTGGCGTGGTCGAGACGCCGGGCGCACGGTGGCCGTGGCTGCTCGCCTTCGTGCTGGCGGCCGGGCTGCTGTGGTGGCTGGAGCGGCGGCGGGTGGCAGCCCCTGCACGGTGATACGCCAAGGGTGTCAGTAATGCCTGCTGAGCTCAGTCAACGCCCATCATCCTCTCCAGTGAATGCAACCGCTGCAGTCGCTGCCGGTGCCGGCGGCATACCACCCAGGCTGCGACCGCAAACACCCCTACGACGACGGCATTGACCACGATGTTCAAGGCCCATGCCGCAGGGGGTGCAACCTGCACCATCGGCATCCGCCCCTGCGCCGTGAACAATGCCCAGAGCGTCATCGCCGTCCACAGCGCCACACTCACCCATGTCGACACGCGCCAGATACGGAGCGCCGTGCGTGAGCGCTCAGCTTCGAACGCCATCAGCGCGCGTGCATCGAGTGCCTTCGCGTACCACTGGCGTCGGCGTTGCCACAGCGTCCAGCCCGTCATGGCGATGATCAGCCCGATCAGGAACCACACCAGTCCGGCGGGCACAGGCAGTCGCTCACCCAGTGACAATGCCCGGACGCAGTTGGCAAGCGACAGTACTGCCAGGACCACCTCAACACTCCAGACCATGCGCAGGCGGCGGCTCCGGCGATGCACCTCGCGCTGAAGTACCTGCACATCGGGCACTCCGCTGGGCTGGGCCTGCCAGCGCATCGCAAGTGCATCCCACCCCGTGTTCTCGTCGTCGATCGCGGTCATCGCGAAGCTCCCATCAGATCTCGCAGCATTCGCCTGGCGCGGCTCAACCGCTGCGCGACCGCATTCTCTTCCAGCCCCAGCGCTTCGGAAATCTCGCGGTGGGCGAATCCCTCCAACGCGAGGGACACGACCTGCCGGTAGCCGAGTGGCAGACTGAGAACGGCAGTCAGCAGGCCATCGCGCTGCTGTTGTGCTTCGGCATGGCGCAGCGGATCGGCATGCGGATCGGGCCAGGTCTCATCCAGATCACTGGCAGACAGGCGCTGCTCCTTGGCGAATACATCGACGCAGCGGTTGTGGGCAACACGTGCGACGAAGGCACGCAACGAGCCGTCGCCACGCCAGCGCGGGAGCGCCTGCCATACCGCGATGCTGACTTCCTGGAGGAGATCATCGCGGCGGGCGATATCGCGCGTGTAGCTGTGGGCCAGTCGGCTCAGCATCGGCCAGTGCTCACGAAGGATGGACTGCAGGTCAGCGGCGGTCGGCAGCGGCAAGGCGGCGGCTCAGTCAGCGGCAACGGAATCAAATGCATCGCGGTAGGCCCAGTAGCCCACATACCCTAGCTGCAGCAACGGCAACAGCAACCAGGGCTGGAATACCACGCTGCCAACCAGCAGCATCGATAGCGCAAGGTACACCGCAAGCGGCCGCCAGCCCACGCCAAGCAGCCGGAGGTTCTCGTGCAATGCCTCCACCACTCCTGCATGCTCCAGCACCACCCGCGGCGCGGTGAAGAACAGCAGCATGCCCGGCAGCGTCCCCGCCGCGAAGACAGTGGCCAGCTGCAGGCGGGTCAGCTGGGTGACCACCGCCGGATCCCCCGTCGCCACGCCGAGCGCCACCGACGGCCCGACCCACATCCACAGCAGCGCGATCTGGAAGGCGAACACACTCGCTGACAACACGGCCAACTGCAGCAGACGGCCGCGCAGCCGGAACGTCCGGGCCATGCCTTGCCTTATGGCGAAGCGGCCATTGCGCACACGCTGGTCCAGGACGATCAGGCACCACACCGATGCGACCGGCACCACGAACTTGGACAGCACCACGCCGGCCACCGGAATGGACACCTGCAGGACGAGTTCGAGCGCCATCGGCACCAGGGACAGCCCGAACCAGCGTATCGGCGCCTGCCGGTACATGCGCCAGGCTGCGGCCCACCAGTGCCACATGCGACGGGCGGGCCAGGCGCTTGCGTGAGGTGACGGCAGAACGGTGTCAGGGGTAAGCATGCGGCTCTCCATGTGGGCGTGCGTCCTTTAGAAGACCGTCAGTGCGTGGAAAACCTGACAGATGGTCTGGATCACCAGGCCCAGAGGTCAGTCGTGATGCTTCCGGCTGGCATGCGCCGCACACTGCTGGCGGCACCCACGTCATTCTCCCGTACGACGTCATGGTGCATTTAAGCGACTGCAACCGCGCGGAGGTGATGCTCGGCAGAAGCGCGTTCCCGTGGTGCCATGAACTGCAACTTCTTGCATGGTGAGCGCGCCGGCAAACTGCCAACCTGCCTGGTTTTCCACACGCTGACATGAGCATGACGAATGCACCTGCCATGGTGAAGATCGACTCGATGGGGACATCGGCCTGGTACACCGTCCCCCTTGAGGCAGCCCGCTTGCGATGAAGATCATGGCATTCGGCGTGCTCGTCCTCTTGTTTCTGGCGCCGGTCATACAGTGGCAACGACGGCGTGACGCCCGTCATTTCTTCGAACGGTTATGCGAGCAGGCACCCCTGCGTGTGCTGTCGGTCAAAGAGCGCGCCGCCCTGGCGCCGCTCCATGCCTGCCTTGACCTCACCGTGGATGCCGAGGTGCGCGCACTGACCGGCCCCCATATCCGCGAAGTGTTGCGCAACCGGGGTATCTCATTCGTGCGGGAGAGCATGGGCGGCGTGGACGTACTGCTGCCCTTTGATGCGGCGGACCACCTGGCCGAGCAGAACACCGCAGAGGTCGTTCTGGGGCCGGGCTATGCGATCGTGGTGCGGCTCAATGCATTCGATATCACCACAGCAGGGTCACGCGCGCTACGGACGCCCGCACGACACGTGGGCGAGCGCATGGAGCATCCGGAGGAACGCCGGCTCCGTCGCCGCCCCGGTACGCCGTGGGCGGCTGCCGGGTTGGCCCTGCTGGCCAATGCCTGCGGCGTGGCCCTGCTCTGGGACAACGGCCCGTGGGCCTGGGGCGTGCTGGGTGCAGGACTGGCCTTGATGCTGTTGTCGGCCGGCTTCTATCTGCGTCGGCAGGTTGGTCCGGCTGCCCTTCAGCCAATCGACCGGGTGCATGGTCGCCTGAACCGCTTGCAGCTTCTGCGCCCCGGCGATCCTGCGGGCACCGGATGTCACGTGTTGATCGGCAACGACCAGCGGATTCGCCCCTGCCACGACTGGAACGAATCGAAGGGACTGCAGGCGGGTCACCCAATCGAAGCCGAGATATACCGGCACAGCCGGCGCGTACTGTCCCTGGGTCCGGGCTGGTCGATGCTGGATGAGCATCGTCGATATCCACCAGTGCCGCTGGCGCGGCATTCCCTGATGCTCGCGGTAGCGCTGGTGTCGCTGTGCCTTGCGCTGAGTGCCAGCGATGGCCCCACCTACGAAGTGCAGCGCGCGATGCGATTGTTCTCGGCGCACCAGCTCCGTACCGATGCTGACCCCGGCAGCCTGCTGCAACGCCCTCCCGCCATCGGCGATGGTGTGCACCTGCGCGTGCGCACAACGTGCGAGTTGGTGCCTCAGCAACGGCACGGCCATACCGTGGCCACCGCCGACTGCGACCGGGTCCGCTGGGGAGTGCCCCAGGTGCCGATGGCTGAACTGGAGATCGCAGAACCGATCCTGAGATTGGGGTCCTACGATACGCAGCTGCGTACGCAGTACACCGGGACCACCGATCTGTTGGCACCCTTTCGCCAGGTAACCGGACTGGGCGACCTGCTGGAGCGCGTCGATGCCGCGTGCGTGCAGGGCCTGGATGCCTGCGGCGACCTTCAGTCAACGTTGCTGCGTCTGCTGTCCTGGCAGAGCGATCACACCGCGCATGGCGACCAGGATTGGGCCTCGCTCATGCGCGCCGCCCGCCTCGCCAGCGATCAGGCGGGTCCGGAGGGCCTGGCGTTTCCCAGCCACGTGATCAGAAAGATCAACACCGCGGTCGAGCAGGCGGCCGATGCGCATGTGCTGTCGCGGTGGGCGGCGCAGACGCCTGCGCTGCTCGCACAGCAGCAGGGCGGCGTGGTCCTGGTGATGGCTTCGCCGGCTGAGTTCCACTCTGTCGGCGACGCCTGGCTCGGCACGGCGCATGACCAGTGGAAGCGCATGCGCGCCACCGCGACCATCGCTCGACCGGTCGCCGTCTCTGGCACGGTCACTGCGCGTATCCACGATGGGCGCACGCAGTGGCTGGAGATTGATCCGACCGAGCCCTCCGATGCAGCCATCGCCGGGCTGGGCCGTTGCGCATGGCTGCTGGCAGCGCTGCTGCTGATGCTGTTCCACGCGGTACAGTGCGTGCGCTACGTGCCACGGGCCATCGCACGCCGCAGCGCGCTGGACGCGGACATCCTCCAGCGGCCAGCGCCGATGCACCGCTCGTCGCCCTGACCGATCAGGGCTCCGGCAGCACCGGGCACCCACCCTGCTGCGCACACACCTCCTGCGCGCGACGCTGCTCTTCGTCGGTCAGCTCCGGCGGTGGGCGGGCGGTCGCGGACTGGATCTGATCCGGTCCGCCGGTGAGCTTGTTCACGCCCTGCGCGGCGGCGGCCAGCCCCTTGTTGATACCCATCATCAGATAGCCACCGCTCATGCTGACCTGCTCCGGCGAGGGTGGTTCGCTCCAGGTGCGGCTGAAGCGGTTGGGCTGCACCTGTACCGGATTCTTGAAGCGGTACAGGTCCAGCGGTTCGTCGTCGGGCTTGAGTGCGCGCACCTCGCCCAGCGTGGTGACATCCCCCTGCGTTGGCGCGGGCGGCGGCTCCACGGGTTCGGGTGGCGCCACCTGCTGTGCCTGCGCGGCGGCGGCCAGCAGCAGGCTGGCCAGCAGAACTGCACCTTGGTGTCCACGTAATGCCACTGCGGCGCCATCCTTGTGTGTGCGGGCTCCCTCAAGCATACGGACGCCGCCTTCAGATTTCGTTGCTGGCAGCTGTCCAGATAGCGCGGGCGGGCACTGAACCATTCACCGGCCTGCATCGCGATGTCTCAGACATTGAGACGCGGTCATGTTTCCATAGCGTCCTTTGCAGACCGTTGTGACCATGGCTTACGAACTCGCCAAGCGCACCGAGGACGCCGAGCGCAACCTCGCCACCACCGATGGGCTGCCCTCGCGCGATGGTGCGCTGCTGACCGCGCGCCTGCAGCGGCGCTATAACGACCGCATCACCGGCAGCTTTACGATTCCCGCCCGCGAGGGCCAGTACGCGCCGATCCCGGCCGATGTGCCCGATGCCCTGGTCAACGCGCTGAAAGCACGCGGCATCGAGCAGCTGTACAGCCACCAGGCGCAGGCCTGGGAGGCCAGCCAGCGGGGCGAGCACGTGGCCATCGTGACCCCGACCGCCAGCGGGAAATCGCTGTGCTACACCCTGCCGGTGGTCAGCGCCGCCATGCAGGGCAAGGCCAAGGCGCTGTACCTGTTCCCGACCAAGGCGCTGGCCCAGGACCAGGTGGCCGAGCTGCTGGAGCTCAACCGCGCCGGCGACCTGGGCGTGAAAGCCTTCACCTTCGATGGCGACACGCCGGGCGATGCACGCCAGGCGATCCGCCTGCACGGCGACATCGTGGTCTCCAACCCGGACATGCTGCATCAGGCGATCCTGCCGCATCACACCAAGTGGGCACAGTTCTTCGAGAACCTGCGCTACGTGGTGATCGATGAGGTGCACACCTACCGCGGGGTGTTCGGCAGCCACGTCACCAACGTGCTGCGCCGGCTCAAGCGGATCTGCGCGTTCTACGGCGTGGAGCCGCAGTTCATTCTGTGCTCGGCCACCATCGGCAACCCGCAGGCGCATGCCGAGGCGCTGATCGAAGCGCCGGTCACCGCGATCACCGAATCCGGCGCGCCGACCGGGCCCAAGCATGTGCTGCTGTGGAACCCGCCGGTGGTCAATGCCGATCTCGGCCTGCGGGCCTCGGCGCGCTCGCAGAGCAACCGCATCGCCCGCATCGCGATCAAGTCCGGCCTGAAGACCCTGATCTTCGCGCAGAGCCGGTTGATGGTTGAAGTGCTCACCAAGTACCTCAAGGACATCTTCGACCACGACCCGCGCAAGCCGGCCCGTATCCGCGCCTACCGGGGCGGCTACCTCCCCACCGAACGGCGCGAGACCGAGCGGGCGATGCGCGCCGGGCAGATCGACGGCATCGTCAGCACCTCGGCGCTTGAGCTGGGCGTGGATATCGGCAGCCTGGACGTGGTCATCCTCAATGGCTATCCGGGCAGCGTCGCCGCGACCTGGCAGCGTTTCGGCCGCGCCGGCCGGCGCCAGCAGCCCGCACTGGGCGTGATGGTGGCCAGCTCGCAGCCGCTGGACCAATACGTTGTGCGGCATCCGGACTTCTTCGCCGACGCCTCGCCCGAGCATGCGCGCACCGCGCCGGACCAGCCGCTGATCCTGTTCGATCACATCCGCTGCGCCGCCTTCGAGCTGCCGTTCCTGGCCGGCGATCCGTTCGGCCCGATCGATCCGCTGGTGTTCCTGGAAGCCTTGGCCGAAACCGAGGTGGTGCATCGCGAAGGCGACCGCTGGGAGTGGATCGCCGACAGCTACCCGGCCAACGCGGTCAGCCTGCGCTCGGTCGCCGACGGCAACTTCGTGGTGGTGGACCGCAGCGACGGCAAGCAGCAGATCATCGCCGAGGTGGATTACTCCGCCGCCGCGCTGACGCTGTATGAAGGCGCCATCCACATGGTGCAGTCCACCCCCTACCAGGTGGAGCGGCTGGATTGGGAAGGCCGCAAGGCCTACGTCACCCGTACCCACGTGGACTACTACACCGACAGCATCGACTTCACCAAGCTCAAGGTGCTGGACCGCTTCGATGGCTGCATCGCCGGGCGTGGCGATTCGCACCACGGCGAAGTGCACGTGGTGCGCCGCGTGGCCGGCTACAAGAAGATCCGCTATTACACCCACGAGAACATCGGCTACGGCCCGGTCAATCTGCCCGACCAGGAGCTGCACACCACCGCGGTGTGGTGGCAGTTGCCGCAGGCGCTGCTGCTGACCGCGTTCGACAGCAAGCAGGAAGCGCTGGATGGCTTCCTCGGTGCGGCCTACGCGCTGCACATCGTCGCCACGGTGGCGGTGATGGCCGATGCTCGCGATCTGCAGAAGGCGGTCGGCAATGGCGATGGCGCGTGGTTCGCGGTGGCCGACCAGAGCGGACGCGGGCAGCTGCGCGGCGCCGAGTTCGATGCCAGCGCGATCGAGCTGCAGCAGCAGTTCGTGCCGACGGTGTATCTGTACGACAACTTCCCTGGCGGTGTGGGCCTGAGCGAACCGCTCTGGGTGCGCCAGGCCGAGCTGCTGCTGCGCGCGCGCGAGCTGGTGCAGGGCTGCGACTGCAAGGCCGGCTGCCCGGCCTGCGTGGGCCCGGTGCTGGCCGGCCAGGAGGACGATGCCACCACGCCCAAGGCGCTGGCGTTGAAGGTGCTGGATCTGTTCGACAGCGCCGCGCTGCCGTCTGCTGAAGAGCAGGAGCGCCGTAGCGCCGAGGTGGTGACCCCGTGAGCCTGAGCCTGGACAAGCTGCGCCTGCTGCGTCGGCAGGCCGGTGATGCGACAGCGGCGCCTGCCTCTGGTCCGGCCATCGCCGCTGGGCGCGGATCCGCTGCCGATGACACGGGCGCTCCCGGCGACACGGGCAGTACCCCGCTTCCGCCCGCCGCCAACGATGCGCGTGCGCGTACGCCCGCACCGGCCTCCGTCTTCGGCTGGGTCGAGCAGGAGATCCGCCACAAGCCAACCGGTGCGGCCGCACGCGAGGCCGCACCGGCGGTTCCCGCTGTTCCTGCTCCCGCGCCGGCGCTGCGCAAGCCCGAGATTGGTGGCCTGCGCCGTCTGCTCGGCCTGCGCGGCCGCGGCATCAGCACGGCCCCCGCGCGCGAGAACGCCAAGGACCGCCATGTGCCGGGTGAGGAGATCGCGCCGGGCCTGTTCCTGATCGAATCGTTCGTTATCCAAGCCATTCCGACCGAACCGTTGTCGCTGGCCTTCGCCAAGCGCGAGGGTGAACAGGTGCAGCCGCAGGACCTGCTGTTCTTCGATACCGAAACCACCGGCCTGGCCGGCGGCACCGGCACCCGCGCCTTCATGATCGGTGCCGCGGACTGGCACACGCATCCCGAACGTGGCGACGGCCTGCGCATCCGCCAGTTGCTGATGACGACGATGGCCGCGGAAACCGCGATGCTGCGCGAGTTCGCCGGCTGGCTGCAGCCGAGCACGGTGTTTTCCAGTTACAACGGGCGCTGCTACGACGCCCCGCTGCTCAAGACGCGCTATCGGCTGGCCCGGCAGCGCTGCCCGATCACGCCGCTGGATCACGTCGATCTGTTGTTCCCGACACGCCGCCGCTATCGCGGCACCTGGGAAAACTGCCGGCTGGCCACGATCGAGCGGCAGCTGCTGCAGATCGTGCGCGAGGACGATCTGCCCGGCTCGGAAGCGCCGGCTGCGTGGCTGAACTACCTGCGCGGCGGCAGTGCGGTGAACCTGCGCCGGGTAGCCGAGCACAACCACCAGGACGTGGTGACCCTGGCGCTGCTGATGCGGCGGCTGGTGGCCGAAGAACAGCGCGACCGGGAGACGTTGGCGCTGCAGGCCATTGACGCGGTGTAAAGGCCGGCCCACGGACACTGCGGGTACTTACCGTGGGAGGACCACCACATGCGTCTGAACCTTCTGTTCGCCCTGGGCTGTGCCCTGCCGCTGGCCGCCTGCAGCCCTCCGGCCAAGACCGCCGCGACGCCGCCGGACAGCCCGACCTCGACCGCCCCGCCTGCGGTAGCCGGCAGCGCCTCCCAATGCGACCCGGAAAAGCTCACCGGCCTGACCGGGCAGACTGCCACCGAGGCGGTGATCCAGAAGGCGGTGAAGGACAGCGGTGCCCGCAATGCCCGCGTGCTCAAGCCGGGCATGGCGATGACCATGGATTTCCGCGAAGACCGGCTCAGCATCGAAGTGGACGAACAGAACAGGATCGTGCGGGCCAACTGCGGCTAATCGGTTGAAGCCGGCGGCCTGGCACGCAGGCCGCCGTGGCGAACGGGGCGATCAGTTGCGCACGCGCTCCGCTTTGCCGCTGGCCAGTGCCTGATCGATCGCGGTGCGCACGTCGCGCACCGCACGCGCCGAGGCCACACTCTGCTGCTGTGCCAGGCGCGCCTGTTCCTTGCCCAGTTCGGCCTGCTCACGCGCCACCAGCGCGATCTGGCGGGCGTCCACCGCCCTGGCTGAGGCGGTACGTGCTTCGCGTGCGGCCTGGCTGGCGGCCGACGCCGCTGCACGTGACTGGCGAGCCCCTTGGCGGGCCGCCCGGTCAGCTTCGACAGCGGCATCCAGACCGGCATCGCGGATCGCGCTGTTGACCACCGCGCTGACATCCACCGAGGCCATTGCATCGGCCGTGATCTGCAACGATGCCGCCGCGATCTGTTGACCGATCGCCGCTTGGCGGTTGCCCAGCTCGGCCTGCGCCGTTCCCAGCGCGGCCACTTCCGTCTGGGTGTGTCCCAGCGCTTTGAGCACCGCCGGATCGCGGATCAGATAGCGGTCCTGGCCGCGGCGCACCCACAGCGCCGGTTGATCGTTGCCGGCATCGCGTCGTGCCTGCTTGAGATCAGCGACGGAGGCATCGACGAAATTGCTCTCGCCGCCAATCAACACGAAGGCCTGCGCGGGTTGACGCGTGATGTTGAGTTTACCGTGGGTCACGAAGCTCACGTCGTCAGCCAGGGCCTCGGGCGGCGCCGGTGCGCGCGGTGCAGCAGGGGCCTGCGGGGGCTGCGGGGCGGATACCGGCGGTGGCGCCGGCGGCGGTTCGGGTGCCGGGGCGGGCGGGGCGGGCGCGGTCGGCGCGACCGGTGCCTGGGGTGCGGCCGGCGGCGGCGGTGCAGCCACCAGACGCAACGGTGCAATACCGATCACCACGAACAGCGCGGTGATTGCCAGCGAGGCCACGCGCGGGACGCTGCGGGTCTGCTGCAGCGTCCGCAGCCGGCGCTTGAGACTGCGCAGGTTCGGCGAGGCGCTGGCCACGCCGACGGCGGGACGGGGCGCCACACCCAGCTGCACCAGCAGGCGACCGTAGTCATGGCGGCAGTGATCATGCCCGGCCACCACCGCCCCATCGCAGGCTTCTTCGCGAGCCAGCGCATATTCGCGGGCCGCCACGTGGACCAGCGGATGGAAGAAGAACAGATGCTGCGACAACGCTGGCAGCAACCCCCACCACAGGTCACGGCGCTGCAGATGGATCAGTTCGTGGGTCAGCGCCATGTCCAGATCGTCCGCCGACATCGTCGGCAGCTCGCGGGCCGGCAGCAGCAGCACCGGCCGCCACGGGCCGATCAACTGCGGCGACCGGATCTGCGCGGAAAGCTTCAGCTGCGGTGAGCGCCGCAGGCCATGCGCTTCGGCGGCCAGTTGCAGCGCCTGCTGCAGGCCGGCGTCGGTGCACTCGGTGGCGCTGCGCACCAGCGCGCGGCTGGCGCGGTAACCGCGCAGGCTGTGCATCAGCATCAGCAGCACACCGGCAGCCCACGCGGCCAGCAGCAGCAAGGGCCAAGAGGCTGTCATCGTCGCCGACTCGAGCGCAGTGGCGGCGTACGTGACCGGCGCGGCCTGCACGGCGGCGTCGAACGCGGGCAGCGCCATCGCCGGTGCCGTCACCGCCGCCGGGGCCGGCAACACCGCCAGTTCCAGCGGGCTGCTCCAGAGCAGGCCGAGCACGGCCTGCGCGGCCACCAGCCACCACAGCCGGCAACGGGTGGCGGACGGCAGCTGCGGCAGCAGCCGGCACACGCCCCACACCAGCGCCACCAGCACCGCACTCTGTAGGCTGGTCCAGCCCAGCCGCATCAGCACTTCACTCATCATCATGTCCATGACTCAGCCCTCCCGCTTGCGTGACTGCAACTGTGCGACCAGCGCTTCCAGCTCGGCCAGTTCCTGATCGCTGACATCCACCTTGTGCGACATGAACGCCACGAACGGCGAGACCGAGCCCTGCAGCGTCTTCTCCACGAAGCTGGCCACGGCCCCCTGCACCACGCTGTCCTGGCCGCTGGTGGTGGCATAGCGGTAGACACCGTCCACCTGCTTGCGGCTCAGGTACGACTTGGCGCGCAGGCGCTCCATCATGGTCAGCACGGTCGAGCGTGCCAGCCCGCGCGGCTCCCCGAAGCCGGTGGCGACCTCCCCGACACTGGGGCGGTCCTGTTCCGCGATGTACTGCAGCAGGGCCAGTTCCTGGTCCCCGATCGTCTTGCCGCGCATGACGCTCTCCCTATGACTACACGTGTCGCTACCGTGCCAGTGACTACAGGTGTCGTCAAGTGCCGGATGGAGGGTGCCGACGAACGGTAGGCGGCGCAGTGGACAGCCCGTGGGCCTTAAACCTTTTCGCCCCGGCCCGCATCCAAGCCTTCGACCTGCCGCATTCCGCCGTGGCATCGCGCCCGCCTCGCCAAGGACCCACCGCATGCGTTCCACCCGTCGCGTGATCATGATCGTCGCCCTGTTGTTCCCGCTGGCCGTGCACGCCCAAGCCGGCAACGTGGACACCGCCAACCAGCAGACCCGGCAGTTCATCGGCCAGACCATGGATGCGCTGCGTATTCCCGGGCTGCAGATCGCCGTGGTCCAGGACGGAAAAGTGGTGCTGTCCGAAAGCCACGGGCTGGCCAATGTCGAGAACAAGCTGCCGACCACGCGCGCCACGCGTTTTCCGCTCAACTCGGCGACGAAGTCATTCACCGCGGTGGCGATGATGCAGCTGGCCGAAGCAGGCAAGGTGAACCTGGATGCGCCGATCTCGGCCTATCTCGCCGACCTGCCCGACGCGTGGCGCGGGGTGCGGGTGCGCCAGTTGCTGGCACATACCTCAGGACTGCCGGACATTCTGGATGCACAGGGCCTGCTCGGCGGCGGGACCGAGGCGGCCGCCTGGACCGCCGTGACGCAACGCCCGGTAGACGCTGCGCCCGGCACCCGCTTCACGTACAACCAGACCAACTACGTGCTGCTGGCACGAATCATCGCCGCACAGTCCGCGATGCCGTACGACCGCTACGTAGCCACGCGCCAGTTCGATCTGGCCGGGATGCCGTCATCCACGTTCGGCGACAGCTACGACCTGATCGCCAACAGCGCCACGATCTACAGCTGGTTCCCGCGCCGCACCGATGCGCCGGACGCCGCGCCACGGCTCTCGCACTGGTTCTACGACATGCCCCCCGGGCTGTGGGCTGGCGGCGGCATGCTGACCACTGCCGACGACGTCGCGCAGTGGCTGGTCGCGTTGACCGGCAACCGCTTGGTCAACGCCGCCGGCACCCGCCGGATGTGGACCCCGGAACGGCTCAATGACGGCAGCGACGGCGCATGGGGGGCCGGCTGGGCGGTGCTGCAACGTGCACCGCAGCGCCAGGTGGCCGGCATGGGCGGTGCACGCTCGGCCTTCATCGTCTACCCCGACCAGGGGCTGGCCATCGTGGTGCTGACCAACCTGGTCGGGGCCAACCCGCAGACCTTCATTCCACGGATCGCCGCGTTCTACGGCGTGGACGCGCCCGCGCCGGCGATCAGCCGCGCGGCCCGCCCATCACCGGCAGGATCACGCCGCTGATGTAGCTGGCGGTGATCGGCGAGGCGAGGAAGACGTAGGCCGGCGACAGCTCTTCCGGCTGCGCCGGACGGCCCATGTCGCTGTCCTGGCCGAACTCGGCTACATCCGGCGCCTTCTTGTCGGCCGGATTGAGCGGGGTCCAGACCGGGCCCGGGGCGACCGCGTTGACCCGGATGCCGCGTGGCAGCAGCTGGCTGGCCAGCGCCTTGGTGAAGGCATGGATGGCGCCCTTGGTGGCCGAGTAGTCCACCAGCGATTTGCTGCCGAACAGGCCGGTCTCCGAGCCGGTGTTGATGATGCTCGCGCCTTCGCCCAGGTGTGGCAGCACCGCGCGCGCCATCTGGATGTAGCCGCCGATGTTGGTCTGCAGGGTTTCCTGCAGGTGCTCGTCCTCGAGGTCTTCCAGACGATCGCAATGCAGCTGGAAGGCCGCGTTGTTGACCAGGATGTCGACACCGCCGAAGGCCTTGACGACCTGCTTGACGGCCTTGTTGCAGAACGCCGGATCGCGCACGTCGCCCGCGATCACCACGCAGCGGCCACCTTCTTTCTCGACGTGCTCGCGGGTGATCTTCGCGTCCTTCTTTTCATCCAGGTGCAGTACCGCCACATCCGCCCCTTCGCGGGCGAACAGCACCGCCACCGCGCGGCCGATGCCGGAGTCGGCGCCGGTGATGATCGCGCGCTTGCCCTTGAGCTTGCCGCTGCCCTGGTAGTCCGGCGCGAGGAAACGCGGGGCCAGCTGCATCTCGTGTTCGTTGCCCGGTTTGGCCAGCTGCTCGGCCGGCATTTTTTCCGGCTGGCGGCGCGTGCCCGCTTGGGTGGCCTTTTTGGCGGCCTTCGTGGTGGGCACCTTCGCGGCCTTCTTCGCCGCACGCGCGTCCTTGGCCTTTTCCTGGTCCTGCAGACGGCGCTGGCGGGCCGCCACGCGCGCAGCGCGCGGATCGGTGGCGGCGGCCTTGCGGGTCGCGGTTTTGACGACCGGGGTACGGGCGCGTGGTTCGGCCGCCGCGGCAGCCGCCTCCGCCGGACGCGGACGCTTGCGGGAAGTGGGGGTCTTGGTGGTCTTACGGGTTTTGGCCGTGGCCATGTTCGACTCCTGTTGCCGGATCAGATGCGTGGGTCTCACGCGGGCGCATGTTCGTCGCGGCGATGGCCGCCGTGGAATGCGCAGCCCCACTATGGTCAACCCGGCGGCCAGGGACGGTGAATGGAGCGTGCCCACACCGTGTAGAGATTCATGCGCCGCATACGGGCACCGATGCACCCTGAGCGCAATTCCCATGGAGTGCGTCGCATGCTTCGTCACCTGTCCGCGGCTGTGGCCGTCCTTGCTTTGTCCGCCTGCAGCAGCACCCCTGTCGCGCAGGTCCAGCCGATCGACGGCGTCATTTCCGGCCAGTGCCACGTGGACAAGGTCCGCGGCGCCGTGGGCCTGGCGGCATCGCAAGCCACGGTCGAGCGTGCCCGCGTGGACAGCGACAGCTTGCAGGTCATCGTCGTGCGCAGCGAGCGTGCCGCAAGTGGCGCCACTGCCAGTGGCGCGGCCAATCCCACCCCGGGCGCAGAACAGGGCGGCGAACGGCTGACCATTGAAACCGGTCGTACCAACAACATCACCGCACTCTACTGCGGCTGACCGCTACGCTCATCCCGCGCGGGCACGCCGGACGGTGCGCCGCGCGGCCTTGAGCACTTTCAGCGTGGCCAGTTCCCACTGGCGCTCGCCACGCAGGCCGGCAAGGGCCTTCAATGAGCCGGCCCGCCAGCCATCGAATACGCAAGGATCGATATAGGCCTTGCGGCACACCGACGGTGTGTTGCCCAGCAGGTTGGCGACCTCGCATACCACCTGTTTCTGCAATGCTGCCAGCGCGCGCTCACTGGAGGGTTCGGGCAGCTCGGTCACGGCAAGCTGACGGATCGCCTCCAGCGTGCCGCCCCAGGTGCGGAAGTCCTTGGCGCTGAAATCCTCGCCCATCGCATCGTGCAGATAGTCGTTGACCATGCCCGAGTCCACCGGTTGGACTGCGCCATCGTCATCGCGATACTGGAACAGCGCCTGCCCGGGCAGCTGCTGGCAGCCACGGATCAGCTTGACCAGTTCGCGGTCATCCACATCCACCTCATGCGCCTGCCCGGACTTGCCCCGGAAGCGCATCTGCGCCCGGCCGCCCTTGACCAGCGCGAGGTGGCGGTTGCGTAGCGTGGTCAGCCCGTAAGAGCGGTTGTCACGTGCATAGACTTCATTGCCAACGCGCACCAGCGTCTGTGCCAGCAGCGCCACCACGATCGCCAGCACCTTGTCGCGTGGGAAGCCGGGCAGCTTCAGATCGCGGCGCAGGCGCCGGCGCAGCGTGGGCAGGGCGGTACCAAAGGCAATGATGCGATCGAACTTGCCATCGCCCCTTACCCGCGCCCAATCGGCGTGGTAGCGGTACTGCTTGCGTCCGCGCGCGTCACGCCCAGTGGCCTGCAGATGGCCGTTGGGCAGTGCGCAGATCCAGACATCGGTGTACGCCGGCGGGATCGCCAGCGCGCGGATCCGGGCCAGGGTGGCGGCATCGCGGACCGTCGCGCCATCGGCATCGCGGTAGGCAAAGCCCTTGCCGGCCTTGCGGCGGGCAATGCCTGGCAGTTCATCGCTGACATAGCGCAGGCCGGCCTGGCGGGCGGCGGCGGCTTCGGGGGTAGTGGTGCGGCTCGGGCTCATGGACGCGGCGCGGATCAGGGAAACGCAGTGTTACCGCTGCCGGTGCGGCGCCGCGTCAATAACGCAACACAAACACCTCACGCCGCGCTTGGCGATATCCTCCAGTGTTTACTGGCTCGCTTTCTGGAGTACCGATGTCGTCCCTGTCGTTCCGCCGCGTGCGGCGTTCTTTCGGGCTGGTTGCCCTGTTCCCCGCCCTGCTGGTCCTCGGTGCGTGCAGCGCCCCGCCGATGGACGAGCAGGAGGCCGTCGCCACCCATGCGCAGAAGGCGGCCGAAGCCGCCGCCGCGCCGACCGACGAAGCCGGCAAGGCGACCGAAGCGCCGCCGGTCGGCAGCTGCGATGCCACCCAGGTGCAGAGCCTGGTCGGCCAGCCCTATACCGCCGAGCTCGGCAGCCAGGCCCAGCAGGATGCCGGCGCCACCAGCGTGCGCGTGCTCAAGCCGAACGACATGACCACGATGGAGTTCATCGGCGAGCGTCTGAACGTGGAAGTGGATGCCAAGAACGTGGTGGCCGGCGTCCGCTGCGGCTGAACAGGCGACGGAGAAAACCCCTGAAACACAGGGGTTTGGTTGCGCCTGCAACCGTGTATTGCGGCGTTGCAGCAACTATGCTCTAGTCGAGTCATCCGGTGCCTCCAGATGCGCTCAACGGATTGAGCGGGGACGAGTGTCGCCGCTCACCCGACATTGAGGCAGAGATGGCCCCCCGCAACCGCCAAGGGCTTTACGACCCGCAAGATGAGCGAGATGCCTGTGGTTTCGGCATGGTCGCCCAACTCGACGACCAGCCGTCCCGACTGCTGGTCGACACGGCTATCGCCGCACTCTCGCGCATGACCCACCGCGGCGGCGTCGCCGCCGACGGTGTCACCGGTGACGGCTGCGGCCTGTTGCTGCGCCGTCCCGACGTGTTCCTCAAGGCGCTCGCCGTCGAGGCCGGCCTCACCCTTGGCGCGCGGTTCGCCGCCGGCGTGGTGTTCCTGCCGCACGACCCCACCGACGCACAGGCCTGCCGCGACACGCTGGAACAGCAGCTGCGCGACGCCGGCTGCCAGCCGGTCGGCTGGCGCGTGGTGCCCACCGACCCCAGCGTCTGTGGCCAGCTCGCCCGTGACACGCTGCCGCATATCGAGCAGGTGTTCGTCGATGCCGGTGCCACGCAGGACGAGGCCGCCTTCACCCTGGCCCTGTTCCTGGCCCGCCGCCGCAGCGAGCAGCAGCTGCGCGAGCACGCCGATTACTACGTCACCACGCTCAGCCCGAATGCGATCAGCTACAAGGGCATGGTGCTGCCGGACAAGCTGAGCCGCTTCTACATGGATCTGCAGCGCAACGATCTGGCCTCCAGCGCCATCGTGTTCCATCAGCGCTTCTCCACCAACACGCTGCCGCGCTGGCCGCTGGCGCATCCGTTCCGGATGCTCGCCCACAACGGCGAGATCAACACCATCGAGGGCAACCGCCGTTGGGCGCAGGCGCGCAGCAAGGTGTGGAAGACCCCGCGCTTCGACATCGGCGAGTTCGACCCGGTGATCTCCATGCATGGCTCGGATTCGCAGAGCCTGGACAACATGCTGGAGCTGATGGTCAGCGCCGGCATGGACCTGATCCAGGCGCTGCGCATCCTGGTGCCGACGGCGACCCAGTCGCTGGAGTTCAAGGACCCCGACCTAGCCGCGTTCTACGAGTTCTACGGCCTCAACAGCGAACCGTGGGACGGCCCGGCCGGCATCGTGGCCTGCGATGGGCGCTATGCCGCCTGCACGCTGGACCGCAACGGCCTGCGCCCGGCGCGCTGGATGCTCACCTCCGACCGCCACTTCCTGGTCGCCTCCGAAGCCGGTGTGTGGGAAGTGCCGGCCGAGCGCGTGGTGCGCAAGGGCAAGCTGGGGCCGGGCGAGATGATGGCCATCGACCTCAAGCGCGGTGACCTGCTCGACTCGGACGCCATCGACCGCATCAACCGCGGCCGCGCACCGTACAAGCAGTGGCTGCAGCAGGGCGTGACCTACCTGCAGACCGAGCTGATCGATCCGTCACTGGTGGAAGAGCCGTTCGACGAGCGCACCCTGCGCAGCTATCACAAGCTGTTCCAGCTAAGCACCGAGGAAGTGGAGCAGATCCTGCGGCCGCTGGCCGAAACCGAGCAGGAAGCCACCGGCTCGATGGGCGATGACACGCCCATGGCCGTGCTCAGCCAGCACAGTCGCCCGCTCTACGACTACTTCCGCCAGGCCTTCGCGCAGGTCACCAACCCGCCGATCGATCCGCTGCGCGAAGACTGCGTCATGTCGCTGTCCACCCAGCTCGGCAAGGAAACCAACATCTTCCATGCCGGCGCGGAGACGGTGAACCACGTCATCCTCAATTCGCCGGTGCTCAGCCAGCGCAAGCTGCGCCAGCTGATCAAGATGGAGCAGTACGCCGACAAGAACCGGCTGATCGATCTGTCCTACAGCCTGGACGAAGGCCTGAAGGCGGGCATCGAGCGCATCTGCGCCGAGGCCGAGGCGGCGGCCCGCGAGGGCATCGTGATGCTGCTGCTGAGCGACCGCTACCCGGTCGCCGACCGGCCGATGGTGCATGCGTTGCTGGCCACCAGCGCGGTCCACCACCACCTGTCCAACGCCGGGCTGCGCTGCGACGTCAACCTGATTCTGGAAACCGGCACCGCGCGCGACGCGCACCACATGGCCTGCCTGCTCGGCTTCGGTGCCACCGCGGTGTACCCGTACCTGGCCTACCAGACCCTGTTCGACCTCGGCCGGCGCGGCATCCTGCAGCTGAGCAAGGGCGGCGAGCAGTCTCAGATCGGCCGCCGCTACCGCAAGGGCATCTACAAGGGCCTGTCCAAGATCATCTCCAAGATGGGCATCTGCACCGTGGCCAGTTACCGCGGCGCGCAGCTGTTCGAGATCGTCGGCCTCGATGACGAGGTGGTCGACCTGTGCTTCCCGGACACCGCCTCGCGCGTGGCCGGCGTGGGCTTTGCGCGCCTGGACGACGAAGCCCGCGAACTCACCGTGCGTGCCTGGAACGACCTGCTGCGCCCGGATGTGGGCGGCGTGCTGAAGTACGTGCACGGCGGCGAATACCACATGTACAACCCGGACGTGGTCATGACCCTGCAGCGTGCCGCGCGCAGTGGTGATGCCGCGGACTGGCAGCGCTACTGCGAGGCCGTGCACGGCCGCCCGGTGTCGGCGCTGCGCGACCTGCTGCAGCTCAAGGCCGCGCCCACGCCCACGCCGCTGGACGAGGTGGCCCCGGCCGAAGACCTGTTCCGCCGCTTCGACACCGCCGCCATCAGCCTGGGCGCGTTGTCGCCCGAGGCGCACGAAGCGCTGGCCATTGCCATGAACCGGCTCGGCGGCCGCAGCAACTCCGGCGAAGGCGGCGAAGACCCGGTGCGCTACGGCACCGAGAAGCGCAGCAAGATCAAGCAGGTGGCCTCGGGCCGCTTCGGCGTCACCGCCGAGTACCTGGTCAACGCCGAGGTGCTGCAGATCAAGGTCGCCCAGGGCGCCAAGCCCGGCGAAGGCGGCCAGCTGCCCGGCCACAAGGTCAATGAACTGATCGCGCGGCTGCGCTATGCCAAGCCGGGCATCGGCCTGATCTCGCCGCCGCCGCACCACGACATCTACTCCATCGAAGACCTGGCCCAGCTGATCTACGACCTCAAGCAGGTCAATCCGACCGCGCTGGTGTCGGTGAAGCTGGTCAGCCATGCCGGCGTCGGTACCATTGCCGCCGGCGTGGTGAAGGCCGGCGCCGACCTGATCACCGTGTCCGGCCATGACGGCGGTACCGGTGCCAGCCCGGTCAGCTCGATCCGCTATGCCGGCGTGCCGTGGGAACTGGGCGTGGCCGAGTCGCACCAGGCGCTGGTGGCCAACGACCTGCGTGGGCGCACCCTGCTGCAGACCGACGGTGGCCTGAAGACCGGCCTGGACGTGATCAAGGCCGCGCTGCTGGGCGCGGACAGCTTCGGCTTCGGCACCGCGCCGATGATCGTGCTGGGCTGCAAGTACCTGCGCATCTGCCACCTCAACAACTGCGCCACCGGCGTGGCCACCCAGGACGAGCGCCTGCGCGCGCAGTACTTCACCGGCCTGCCCGAGCGCGTGGAGAACTTCTTCCGCCTGCTGGCCGAGGAAGTGCGGGGCTGGCTGTCCTACCTGGGCGTGCGCTCGCTGGACGAGATCGTCGGCCGCACCGACCTGCTGCTGCAGCTGGAGGTCTCGCCGCGCCCGGGCGTCAAGGTGGATCTGTCGCGCCTGCTCAACCCGGCCGAGTACGCCGGCAGCCACTGCGCCGCGCAGCGCCTGTACGAATCGCCGGACAGCCTGGCCACGCAGATGGACGGCCTGCTGGCCCCGGCCATTGCCGGCAAGCTCGGCGGTGAACACCGCTTCCTGATCCACAACACCGACCGCTCGATCGGCACCCGCCTGTCCGGTGAGATCGCGCGCACGCACGGCAACCAGGGCATGAGTGATGCGCCGCTGACGCTGCGTTTCCGCGGTACCGCCGGGCAGAGTTTCGGTGCGTTCAACGTGGGTGGCCTGCAGCTGGAAGTGGAAGGCGAAGCCAACGATTACGTTGGCAAGGGCATGGCCGGCGGCCGACTGGTCGTGCGCCCGCCGCGTGGCGCGCGCTTCGAAGCACGCAACACCGCGATCATCGGCAACACCTGCCTGTATGGCGCCACCGGCGGCGAGCTGTTCGCGGCCGGGCGTGCCGGCGAGCGCTTCGGCGTGCGCAACTCCGGCGCGCTGGCGGTGATCGAAGGCGCCGGTGACCACTGCTGCGAATACATGACCGACGGCATCGTGCTGGTGCTGGGCAAGGTGGGCCTGAACTTCGGCGCCGGCTTCACCGGCGGCCTGGCCTACGTGCTGGATATCGACCGCGATTTCGTGGACCGCTACAACCACGAGCTGATCGACATCCACCGCATCTCCGCCGAAGGCTTCGAGAACCACCGCCAGCACCTGCATACGCTGATCAGCCGCCACCGCGAGCTGACCGGCAGCATCTGGGCGCAGCAGATCCTCGATGAATTCCGCGATTACGTCGGCAAGTTCTGGCTGGTCAAACCGAAGGCGGCCAGCATCGAATCGCTGACCGAATCCCTGCGCCGCGCCGCCTGACCGGGGTCACGGCGCCAGCCCCACGCCGGCGCTGTACATCCCACCGCTGTAGTGCCGGCCGCTGGCCGGCAACCTCAAATCGTAGTGCCGGCCGTTGGCCGGCAACTCACCACCGCAGGGCCCACCGATGAGCCGCAAGCAAGCTTTCCAGTTCCTCGATCTGCCCCGGACGATGCCGCAGCGCATCCCGGTCGAACTGCGCACCTCCGGCGACTGGGGCGAGCTGTACGGCAAGTTCGGCAAGGAAGACGCGCAGTTCCAGGCCGGCCGCTGCCTGGACTGCGGCAATCCGTACTGCAGCTGGAAGTGCCCGGTGCACAACGCGATCCCGCAGTGGCTGCAGCTGGTACAGGAAAACCGCATCCACGAAGCGGCCACGCTGTGCCATTCAACCAACCCGCTGCCGGAAGTGTGCGGCCGGGTGTGCCCACAGGACCGCCTGTGCGAAGGCAGCTGCACGCTGGAGGAATTCGGCGCGGTCACCATCGGCGCCGTGGAGAAGTACATCGTCGATACGGCGCTGGCCACCGGCTGGCGCCCGGACATGAGCGCGGTGGAAGCCACCGGCAAGCGCGTGGCGGTGATCGGCGCCGGCCCGGCCGGGCTGGCGTGCGCCGACAAGCTGGCGCATGCCGGCATCCAGGCCGTGGTGTATGACCGCTACGAACAGATCGGCGGGCTGCTGCAGTTCGGCATCCCCAGTTTCAAGCTCGACAAATCGGTGATCAGCCGCCGCCGCAACGTGCTGGAGGGCATGGGCGTGCAGTTCCGCCTCGGCGTGGAGATTGGCCGCGATGTGAGCATCGATGCGCTGCTGGCCGAGTACGACGCGGTGTTCGTCGGCACCGGCGCGTACCGCTATACCGATGGTGGCCTGCTCGGCCAGGACCTCAAGGGCGTGCTGCCGGCGCTGCCGTTCCTGGTGCAGAACAGCCGCATCGTCAGTGGCAGCGATGCCCACGGCCGGCCGATTGCCGGCTGGGAAGACCAGATCGCCCTGCCCGACCTGGAGGGCAAGCGCGTGGTGGTGCTGGGCGGTGGCGATACCGGCATGGACTGCGTGCGCAGCGCGATCCGCCTGGGTGCGGCCAAGGTGACCTGTGCCTACCGCCGCGACGAGGCCAACATGCCCGGCTCGGCGCGCGAAGTGGCCAACGCCCGCGAGGAAGGCGTGCGCTTCCTGTTCAACCGCCAGCCGCTCTCGATCGAAGCCGGTGCGGACGATGAAGTGATCGGGGTGATGGTGGTGGAAACGCATCTGGACGAACCGGATGCCCAGGGCCGCCGCAACGCAGTACCGATCGAAGGCAGTGAATCGCTGCTGGAAGCGGACGTGGTGATCATCGCCTTCGGCTTCTCGCCGACTGCGCCGGCCTGGCTGACCGAACAGGGTGTGGAAGCCGGCCACAACGGCCGGATCGTGGCCGGTGGCAGCGGCCGCCTGCCGTTCCAGACCGCCCACCCGCGCCTGTTCGCCGGTGGCGATGCGGTGCGCGGTGCGGATCTGGTGGTGACGGCCGTGGCCGAGGGCCGCGATGCGGCCGGCAGCATCGTGCAGCTGCTTTCGGCGTAACGGCGCCCTACCGAAGCGCGCCTCTCAAGCGGCGCGCGGGACCGCAGGTACCGGCGTGTGACGCACGCCGGCGCGCTCGATCTCCAGTGCCATCAGCAGCTCGATGTTGTCCAGCTGGTCGCGGATGCGGCGGTTGCTGACCACATCATCGTGGCCGCGGCCCATATGCGCATCGAGCATGCGCGCCAGCCCGGCCAGCAGCACCTCGGCATCGGCCCGGGGCGCCTCGCGCAGCACCGTGGCCAGCGCACGGATGCGGCGGCCCGTCTCCGAGGCGGGCGATGATGAGGAGACGATGGGGGAACGGGGGAGGGTCATGGCAGGGGTTTCCTGATTGACGGACGACCACCACTGTCGGATACGGCCCCTCCCGAGACCATGCAACAACTACGAAACTGCGTGAAGACGCGTGATCTCCATCACTGTTCGATGCTTGCTTCTCCGCAACCTGAGCGGATTACACTGGCGCGGTCTTCCTCTGGACTGCCCTCATGCGCATCGGCTTGGCCGCGAACCGCCTGCATCACCACGACAAGCACGCCGCGCTGTTCCGCTGGCTGCGTGCCAGCGATACCGGCCTGCGCGAACTGGGCGTCGAGCTGCATGCGGTCGGGCGCACCTTCGATGCGATCCAGCGGCTGGGCTTCCTGCAGGACTTCGCCCCGCTGCGCCGCTACCCCAACGGCCGCGAGGGCGGCCTGATGAAGCTGGTCGCCGAGGTGGTCGGGATGGGCACGCCGGAGCGCACGCTGGACGGCGCGATCTACCTGATGGACCCGGTCGATCCGTCCTCGGTCTTTCCCGAAGCGACCGCGCTCAAGCGCCAGTGCGTGATCCACGGTAAACCCTTCATCTCCACCGTCGCCACCGCGCGCGACTGGGTCGAGGTGGAGCGCCTGCATGCTGGCCTGGCGCCGGACCCGGGCGCCGATGACCTGCACGCCTTCGAACAGCACACGCTGGCCCTGATCGCGCATGACGCGATGAAGCCGGCGATGCTGGCCTTCGCCGATGAGCACTTCGCGGTGCTGTCGCGCTTCCGCCGCCGGGTCGGCACCGGCACCACCGGCCAGCGCCTCAACGAACTGGCCTGGAGCCGCGGCTGGCCGCAGGGCGAGGAATGGGTGACGCGCTACCAGAGCGGCCCGATGGGCGGCGATGCGCAGATTGCCGACCGCGTGCTGGAAGGCCACTGCCAGCGCGCGATCTTCTTCGAAGACCCGCACGTGGCCCGCCAGCACGAAGCCGACATCCAGCTGCTGGAGCGCGCGGTCACCACCGTGACCGACCAGGCCGTGTGCATCACCGCGCCACGGGTGGCGGCGCGCTGGGCGCAGGCCGCCACCGCCCGCGCCACCCGGTAGGTACCGACCGTTGGTCGGAACGCCAGACCCCGACGAATCGATGGTCGGCCGATGCGCCACACACCGGTAGGTACCGACCGTTGGTCGGTGCGCCAGGATCGCGGGGTTGGATGTCATGCGCAGCCGACCAACGGTCGGCTCTACGGGGTGGGGGTCAGCAGCTGCCGCAGCATGGCCTTCAACCGCCGTCCTTCGGCCTGAAAATAATCGCGCTCCTGCCGCCACGCCGGGAAGCGCTTCTCCACCTCCGCCCAGAACGCCGGCGAGTGATTGGCCTGGATCAGGTGGCAGAGCTCGTGCACCAGCACGTACTCGAACGCCGAAGGCCGCCCCAACACCAGGGCCAGATCCAGCGCCATGCTGCCGTCCGGGGCCAGCGAGCCCCATTGCGAGGACATCACCTTCAGCCGCAGCCGCGCCGGTGCACGCGGCAGGCCGGGCAGGTAACGCGGCAGCCACTGGCCGACATCGGCACGGGTCTGTGCTTCGTAGAACTCGCGCAGGGTGCGGCGCAGCGTGGCATCGGTCCCGCGCGTGGGCCAGTGCAGGCAGGCGCCCTGTTCGTCCACGCGGATGTTCGCGTAGCGGCCGGTTTCCCAGCGCAGCGGCAGCAGCTCACCGCGCAGCGGCAGCACCCCCGCCTCGCCGATCACCAGCGGTGGCGGCAGGTTGGTGGCCTGGTAGCTGCGCAGTTGTTCGGACAACCAGCCGCGATGCTGGTCGAGAAAACGCTCGCCCATCACCAGGCTGGCGCGCGGTGGCAGGGTCAGGCGTACGCCGCGCTCATCGACGCTGAGCTTGATCCGGCGCGCACGCGGATCGCGCACACGCAGGACATCGATCTCGGCATCCTCCAGGCGCAGCCGTACCGTATCGCGCTGCAGCGTGCTGACAGCCGGCGAAATCAGGCGGCGGAGGAATCCGGACATGGGTACAGCATAGCGCCGGCCGTGACCGGCGCATGACTGGGGACTGATCGGAACCGATCAGTCCGCCTTGCTCAGCTTGAACGCCTCTTCCAGCAGCAGGAACAGGCGGCGCACTTCGCCGCTCTGCAGGGCGAAACGGGCATCCAGTTCGGCGCGGCGGCCGTCATCGTCGGCGTGCTCGAGCTGGTCCAGCGCGCCATCCAGGAACTTCAGCTTGCGCACGATCAGGTCGTCGCCCAGCACGAAGGACAGGTTGTCCTCGAAGACCAGGGCCAGCTTGGTCACCTGCTTGCCGGCGTCCAGGTGCTTGTCGATCTCGTCGCAGCGCAGTTCCTGGTGCTGGCACTTGACCACCGCACCGCCCTCGGCCGGGTCCTTCATCTCGCACTCTTCGCCCAGGCTCAGCCCGGTCGGCAGGGTTTCGCCGGCGATCCAGCCGGTGAGGATCGAGCGCGGCGCCACTTCGGCGTTCAGCGGCATCGCCGGGAAGCTGCCGAGCAGGCCGCGGATGTCGGACATCATGTTCTCGCCCTTCTTGCTGCTCGAGCAGTCCACGGCGACGTACCCGTGGGTCAGGTCGATCAGCGCGTCGGTACGCGAGCTCTTCACGAAGGCACGCGGCATCAGCTCGTGCAGCAGATCGTCCTTCATGCGCTTGCGCTCGCGGCCGCCGGGCTTGCGGCCTTCCTTCTCTTCGATTTCCTCGAGCTTGCGCGCGAGCAGGTCGTTGACCACCGCGCCCGGCAGGATCTTGTCCTCACCGCCGACGGTCAGCCACAGCGCATCGCCGACGCGGTGCGAGAACACGGCCTTTTCTTCACGGCCGAACGGCGAGATGAAGCCGCGCGAATTCATTTCAAGCGGACCGACCGGCTTGAGCAGCACCTGCGGCAGCAGGGTGTCTACCTCGGAGAAATCGGTGGCGGTCGGGAAGCGGAACAGCGTCAGGTTGCGAAAGAACATGGACGTCCAGAGTAAGAGCGTGAAAGGGAGGGCGGGCGCACCGGCGTGGCTCAGGCCGGGCCGGGGGCGTCGCCGAGGTCGTGGGCAGTGCCGGCCCAGGCCGGCGGATCGGGCAGCGGGGCCGCCGCGGCGCGCCCCAGTGCCATGAAATCAAACAGGGCCGGATCGGCCAGCTGCGAGGGATGGATGTTACCCAGCGCGCGTGCGATCTGGTCGATGCGCCCGGGCTGCTCGCGCTCCCACTGCTGCAGCATCTGTTCCACCTGGCGGCGCTGCAGGGTGTCCTGGCTGCCACACAGCGTGCAGGGAATGATCGGGAACGCACGCGCCTGCGCGTAGGCGCTGATGTCTGCCTCGCCCACGTAGGCCAGCGGGCGGATCACGATGTGCTGGCCATCGTCGCTGCGCAGCTTGGGCGGCATTGCCGAGAGCTTGGCGTGGTGGAACAGATTGAGGAAGAACGTGGCCACGCTGTCATCGCGGTGGTGGCCCAGCGCGATCTTGGTGTAGCCGTGTTCGGCCGCATGCCGGTACAGCGCGCCACGGCGCAGACGCGAGCACAGCGAACACATCGTGCGGCCTTCCGGGATCACCCGGCTGACCACCGAATAGGTGTCCTGCTCGATGATCTGGAACGGCACACCGATCGAGGCCAGGTACGTCGGAAGCACCTGCTCGGGAAAGCCCGGCTGCTTCTGGTCCAGGTTCACCGCGACCAGCTCGAACGGTACGGGCGCTTTCTTCTGCAGCTGCAACAGGATGTCGAGCAGGGTGTAGCTGTCCTTGCCACCGGACAGGCACACCATCACTTTGTCGCCCGCCTCGATCATGCCGAAGTCGGCGATGGCCTGGCCGACCTGGCGCCGCAGCTGCCGCGCCAGCCGGTCCTGCACACCGCCGGGCGCACGCGGATCGCGGGCGCGCGGGACGGGATCGGGCAGGCGGATGACAGCAGCGCTCATGCACGCATTCTACCGGCTGCAACGCGCCCTCACAGGGGCCAGGAAGTGACTGCGTTCACTCCCGGCGGTCATCCGGGATGTGTATGCTCGGAGCTTGTGGACACCATGACACCCGCCGATATCACTGCCCGCCTTGCCGTCCTTCGGCAGGAGCATCGTGCGCTGGACGATCAGATCCTGCGCATGGCCGCCAACGGCGACGATGAGCTGGACGCCAAGCGCCTGAAGCGGCGCAAGCTGCAGTTGAAGGACTGCATCGCCAAGCTGGAAGACATGCTGATTCCGGACGAACCCGCGTAGAGCCGACCGTTGGTCGGCTGCCGTTCGCACCGATCACTGCCCATGTTCCGGGGGTAGAGCCGACCGTTGGTCGGCTGCCGTTCGTCCCGGCGACATGAACCCCTGTCATGTGGCTTCGGACGGTGGTCAACGTCGGTCAATCGGTGCACGCCGTGTTGCCTGGTCTGCGGACGCTTGTGCCGCGCTTGCGCGCGGGTACCGACCAACGGTCGGTACCTACGAATTGCTGGCGAACGCAATTAGATTCGGATACGTCCGGATGCGTCCGGATGCGTGCGGATACGTCCGGATGCGCCTCGGCGCATCCGCTTCCGTCAATCCGTGCTGACCGGCTCTTCCGGCTTGGCCGCTTCCGGGCTGACACGCTCGATGGTATGGCGCAGTTCGCGGCCGAGGATGAATTTCGCATCCTTTGCCCACGCGTCCAGGCGCGCATCGAACAGCAGCTTGCTGTTTTCATCGGGCCACACCAGGCGCAGTTCGCGCAGCTTCTGGATGAAACCGCGGAACAGGGTGCGGTCGAAGAACTCCGGCGCGGCCGGCGCATAGAGCAGGCTCAGACGCTGTGCAGCCTGCTGGCACAGGCTTTCCAGCTCGGCCGCGCCCAACGTGCCGGGGCCATTCTTCACCAGCACCGAGATCGCGATGTAATAGCGCTCGAACGCCTGCTGCAGCGAATGGCCGATCGCGCGCAGGCGGAAGACTTCGTCGGTCTGCCCGGTGTTGCGCGCCAGGATGCCGCCGTCGTCATCGTTGATGTTCTGCAGCAGCCCTTCGCGCACGAACACGTTGATGGTCTGCTCGATGCGCTGGGCGAACTCGTCTTCGGTCCACGGCAGGAACAGCTCGGCCTGCAGGAACGGATACACCGTGCGGCCCAGCTGGACCAGCCCGGTACGGCTCATGCGGCGGTTGTTCTGGAAGCAGCAGGCCACCCACGACGAGGCCGTGAACAGGTGGATGACGTTGTTG
>Ga0302349_1000375_pt1 | contig 56779 bp, 57 predicted proteins | sample PhyAR1_FD_202176 | JGI IMG/M metagenome (GOLD analysis project Ga0302349, IMG submission 202176) | Leaf surface microbial communities from alfalfa plants in UC Gill Tract Community Farm, Albany, California, United States - DLSL A.R1... | ecosystem: Host-associated > Plants > Phyllosphere >... | reverse complement strand
GCGGGACAGCATACAATAAAAGATCCTAAAAATGCGGGGAGTACGACAGAAATTAAATCTCTAGGAGATGATAACTGGAAAGCATTGCCTGGTGCAGGGTTGAATGGCGGTGGATTAAGGGATTTTTTCAGCAAGCAAGCGGTAACATTTAATGGTAAAGAATATCGAAATCATAATGCTATAAAAAGCCAACTTGGAGAATTAGATTCAATTAAGAAAGTCTATGACAGAATTTCCACTCAATCTAGTTCAGCACAAAAAAAGGCTGTTCAGGATTTCAAAGCAGGTAGCGCTGAATACAACACCCCCAAATACAATACGTTTGATAAACTCAGCTTAGCAAAAAAAATTGAGCATTTAAAAAACGGCAACCTCAGTAATGAAGAAAAAGGTGCTTTATTGAACAAGGCTTATGAACAATTCTGGGAGGACCAGTCAAGAAAACAAATCATTCAGGCACAGGATTGGTTCAAAAGTGCCCAAAAAAATTATAATGCTACCGCCGGAGAGGTTTCTCCTCAGGCCGTTTACCTCAAAGCTAAATCAGGGGAATGTCAGCCAGCAACGATTCTTATGGCCAATGCGCAACGGCAAGGAAAAGGGGCGGAGCTTGCCCGAAACTTGGCAATAGATGATCTAACAGGCCAAGAGCTAGGCAGTAAATTGAGGAAACTGCGTGAAATGCCAGATATTGAAGGTGAAAAAATTGAGGCCGTGAAACTTTCTTCACTAGATAAGCATGAGCGTACACTTTTTACCGATAGTTCAGATCAACCCATTTCGGTCCGCCTTGAGCTTAAAGCGGGCGAAACCGGATTGCGTAACCATGTGGTATTACTTTCTAAAAGAAAAGATAGTGCTGGCAATGCTCAGTATAACTACTTCGACCCCAATTATGGCTATGCCGAATTTAAAAAATATAAAGACTTTGCTGGATTTGTGAAAGACAGAGTTCAGTCTAAAAGTATCGAAAAAGGTGGCTATAGAAATAGTGATAGTGATGTTAAGTTTACAACTGTTGATGTCCAAAAACTTGATACTGTAATAAGCAGCATTTAATTGATGTTCAGGAATGCAGATATAACATTAGATATCAAAAATTGAAGTGAAATTGGCCAGGCATAATAGTCTGGCCGCTCCTGTAAATAATTCGGTGTAACTGCCACCGTATTAGGGGTCTGACGCTCAGTGGAACGAAAACTCACGTTAAGCTCATCCCCAGCGCGAACAGGCGAATGATCTTGCATTAAATGTCGGCTTTGTTGAATAAATCGAACTTTTGGGTGATTGGCGGATCTTAGCGCTACAGTCGTTTTAGCATCGGATCCCCATGGCAAAGCAAACGTTTAAAATCACCAACAGGGCAGCCAACAACAAAGCTCTCCGCCAGGGCACTGTTGCAAAAATCTGGAGGTGATAAACTTATCGCCTCCTTTTGCTGACGGAGCAGCACATGAACCCATTCAAAGGTCGGCATTTTCAGCGTGATATCATCCTGTGGGCGGTACGCTGGTACTGCAAATACGGTATCAGCTATCGTGAACTGCAGGAGATGCTGGCTGAACGTGGTGTAAATGTTGACCACACTACTCTTTACCGTTGGGTTCAGCGTTATGCGCCTGAAATGGAAAAGCGACTGCGCTGGTACTGGCGTAACCCTTCCGGGTTCTGCTCCTGGCATCTCGATGAAACTTTTATCAAAGTTAATGGCCGCTGGGCTTATCTTTATCGGGCCGTCGACAACAGGGGCCGCACCGTCGATTTTTACCTCTCCCCGCGTCGTAACAGCAAAGCCGCATACCGGTTCCTGGGTAAAATTTTCAACAACGTGAAAAAGTGGCAGACCCCACGGTTTATCAACACGGATAAAGCGCCCACTTATGGCCGTGCGCTTGTTCTGCTAAAACGCGAAGGTCGATACCCGTCTGACGTAGAACACCGACAGATTAAGTACCGGAATAACGTTATCGAATGCGATCATGGCAAACTGAAAAGGATAATCGACGCCACGATGGGATTTAAATCCATGAAGACCGCTTACGCCACAATCAAAGGTATTGAGGTCATGCGAGCCTTGCGCAAAGGCCAGGCTGCAGCGTATTATTATGGTGATCCCCTGGGTGAGATGCATCTGGTAAGCAGAGTTTTTGAAATGTAAGGCCTTTGAATAAGGCAAAAGGCAACCTCGTCGCTAACTTTGCAACAGTGCCGAACCTCATCTCCGCACTGATATCACAGGCAACTAATCTTGGCGTGGTTGCTATGAGTACCAGCGTTAGCGACATCAGCGTCGACATGCTGCGGCATATATTGCAGTTTTACGTCCGGGAAGACACGATTAAAGCCGCCAGTGCAGAAATTGTAAATCAGCATCATCAGCTTCCTTTCAGTCAGGTACACGGTTCGGGGCAATTGTCGTCTTCTGATGCACAGCGTTTCAGAATCAGGGCAGACAGCCTCCTTGCTGCCTATTATCCCCGATATTATGGTTATTACGAAAAGGCGATTGGGATATATACGCACGTATCAGATCAATATTCTGTGTATAGCACCAAAGCGATTTCCTGTAATCCAAGAGAAGCCTTATATGTACTTGACGGGATTCTGGAAAATAACACAATCCTGAAAATTCGCGAGCATACTACTGACACCCACGGTTATACCGAAATAATTTTCGCACTGTGTTATCTGCTTGGATATTACTTTATGCCACGAATAAAAGATTTGAAAGATCAACAACTTTATCGGGTTGACCGTACGGTTAATTATGGTGTTTTCACACCATTACTGAATAAAACGGCAGATCTGGACATTATTGAAGAACAGTGGGATGCGCTGTGCTACTACTGCGATGACGTTCTGGCAGAGCCTGATAACAATGCTGCAGAACGCGCGCTACGAGCCGTCTGTCTTGGCAAGAAAAACTATATCTTCTTCGGGAGCGACCACGGCGGTGAGCGTGGAGCCCTGCTGTATGGTCTTATCGGAACATGCAGGCTCAATGGCCTCGATCCGGAGGCTTACCTTCGCCATATCCTGAGCGTACTGCCGGAGTGGCCCAGCAACAAAGTGGCGGAACTGCTGCCATGGAACATAGATCTTGCCAATAAATAGCCGTCAATACGGCAATCACTTTACGCTTACATTATGGCAGCGTGTTCAGAGCGATATTCACTCCGCTGTTCCAGCAGCATTCGGACAGCACGTTCACGCAGTTCTAGTGGGTAACGGTTTGCTCGTTTGGATGTCATTTCGGGTCTCCTTTCACTGAGAGTTTAGTCTCCCGAAAACCCGGTACGGTTCAGGGGACAGGAAAAGGGCGTCGGCGCCAGCCGGCTCACGTCGCAGATGTGCTAATTTTATGCGTGTATCAACGCGGCGGTGGGGCATGCGCCACCGTGCGAGCCGCCGGGCCGTCAGGCGGCACCGGCGCTGATGTGAGGCTGGGGCTTAAAGACGGTTGAGACAGCAACGCTACCGTGCTCGCACCGCAGGTGCGCTACGTTCTTCAACTCAGCAAAAGTTCGATTTATTCAACAAAGCCCCCTCATGCTACTCATAGCGAACTATAAGCTTCCTCCCATTACTAAAATGATACGGGTCAGAATCTTTCAGACTCGGCGGAGATTCACCATCGGCTAAATATGCATGCTTTATATTAAGGGGCTGTCCTTTTTTTAGGATAACTTCCACGTCAGACTTAGGAAGTCGATTAAAAACCACAGAGTCGTCTGGGTGATTCAGATGCAGCTTAACTGGATGTATCAAATTGTCCATTTCTACGACTGTTTTTCTTGCTGAAGTTGTCTTAATATCACGCTCTATGGCATTTGGGTTTCTTATTACAGGAGTTCCTGTTGCCAAAATTGGAAAAGCATCCCGGTCCCATGTCTTTGCATTTTTTTCATAGTTAGCGTTTCTAACGCTAGTATATCCACGAGCAACTCCAGGATTACCGAAAGTATCGTCCTCCTTACTAGGCCTTTTCATTTGAGGAAAAGCAGCTTTTTGTTCGACATCCTGATCACTAATTTGAATCAAATCCCAATTTCCTGCCGGGTTAACGGATTTATTTAAATATGCAGAACCGGCTGACATCGTCAATGATGCAGTCCGCGGATCGTCCGATGGGTAGCGCATTGAAAGACCGTTTAAGCCATATTGAAAATTCCTCATCTGATAGAATCGTTCATAGTTGTCATTACCTGAACTCTCATATCCTTTATTAGCTAAACGGTTGCTAAGATCAATTTTAGAACCGAATGGCCCATTCTTGTTTTCAAGAATTAGTTCCTGCCCAGGTAGTTCGAAAAGAGGTTTTGGAGATTCAGTCCGTACATTAGCATCGTATTTTAGACTGTTATCATTGGACATATTACTTCTTATCACGACGTCACTATACTTTTCCAGAAAGTTTGAATAAGTTCGTTGCCGGTCGTCCTTTAAATATTGTCCTGAAGCTGTCTTATCGCCATTTTCGCTCGCCATCATCTGGAAAGTATCAGCAACATTATTATTTACAATAACATTCTTTGGTGGGTTTTCACGATACTCTGAATTTATTTTAGAATCTAACTCCTTAGTCTTTATATCAAACTGATTCGCTGCCAAACTAGAGTTATAGTAATCGTATTTCATATTTCTTACTAACCCATCTTCGGTTTGTTTTTTTGACTCGTCTTTGATCACTACAGCCGTCGCAACCGCAGTTGCCGGAATAGCAATCATAGCACTTATCGTAGCCGCTGCTGATGCGCCTGCTGCGCCTAATGCACCGGCTGTAGTACTACCACCAACAGATTCTAACAGGGTAAAACCCAGCGTTGCGGCATCAGCAGAAAAATTAGCGAGATTTAAGGAAGCACTAACCTTGTTTAAGGCTGATGAAGTAGGATTTTTTAATATATCGATATTACTTTTTGCGTTTAATCCACCTTCTATAGCCGTAAGAGCTGCTGAAGCAACTGAAAGACGAGTATTTAATTTTCCTGATTTAGGGTTAGTGAACGATTCCTTAGTTATTGCTGATTCTGTGTCAATTGCTACGCCACTATTTTTATTTATAGCACCATGGGGAACCTCTGCATCTGGGGTGAGCGGCTTTATCGTCCCGGCAGTACCGGTATCTGGGATTTCACTCTTCTGGTTAGGGTGAATTGCTTCTACCATTCCGGACGGGTTGTTCCCTGAAAGCGCATTACTAATCTTCTGATCGTAGACAACCTCTGCATCCGGGGTGAGCGGCTTTATCGTCCCGGCAGTACCGGTATCTGGGATTTCACTCTTCTGGTTAGGGTGAATTGCTTCTACCATTCCGGACGGGTTGTTCCCTGAAGGCGCATTACTAATCTTCTGATCGTAGACAACCTCTGCATCCGGGTTGATCGGCTTTATCGTCCCGGCAGTACCGGTATCTGGGATTTCACTCTTCTGGTTAGGGTGAATTGCTTCTACCATTCCGGACGGGTTGTTCCCTGAAAGCGCATTACTAATCTTCTGATCGTAGACAACCTCTGCATCCGGGGTGAGCGGCTTTATCGTCCCGGCAGTACCGGTATCTGGGATTTCACTCTTCTGGTTAGGGTGAATTGCTTCTACCATTCCGGACGGGTTGTTCCCTGAAGGCGCATTACTAATCTTCTGATCGTAGACAACCTCTGCATCCGGGTTGATCGGCTTTATCGTCCCGGCAGTACCGGTATCTGGGATTTCACTCTTCTGGTTAGGGTGAATCTCAGGATCTATATCACTTTTTAATTCATTAGTTGGTTGAACTGCTTTTAATTCTGGTTTGCCATCTTCCTCTGCTACGTGGCCAGTATAGTCTTTTTGCAGGTACTCATTAACGGCAGGCTCTTTAATTATCTTTTTAGCGACCCAAACAGGAAGGTTAGCAGTAGCAGCGCCAGTGGCAGCTGCCGAGAGTACTTTATCTGTATCTGATTTGGTCGAGGAGTTTATTTTATCGGCGGTATCGATGAATTTAAGCGGAAGTCCTACAACTTTTGAAACGCCAATCACACTATTACTAACTCGAGATGAAGTACTTCCGGGAGTATCAATCTTTGATCCTGCACTTGTAGCAGCTGATACAACAGAAGAATAACCAGTACTGGATATAGATGTTACCGCTTTTGATAACTTTACATTGTTTTTATCTATTTGTTTTTGCTTTGAATTATCAAATTCATCTTTTGTTGGTGTAGGGTTTCTAGCCATTTTACTAATTGAATCGGAAAATTCAGTCTTATTTTCTATTGTTCCACTTGATTTAATTGAACTTTCTGACTCAGGTTTATGCTCATAATCACCCGAGCTAAGTTTATTTTCCAGAGAAGAGTTGCTTGCTGTAACTACCTTCTCATCCTTTTTTTCGAATGTGCTATATCGATTGTTTTCTGTTAAGGCGTTGATCTTCATGGTGACATTCCCTTATTAAAAAGTATACAGCAAATTAGTTGTACTAGGAATGAAAAAGTTTCCCAATAATTTTTGTCACCCTGAACGGTAGCACGCCTGCGGCGTGAGCTCGTCTGCTACGCAGCCGAAGTCCTTTCCACCCTCATAGCCGTATTTTATACAGTCTTTCATGGGCACTGTTGCAAAGTTAGCGACGAGGTTGCCTTTTGCCTTATTCAAAGGCCTTACATTTCAAAAACTCTGCTTACCAGATGCATCTCACCCAGGGGATCACCATAATAAAACGCTGCAGCCTGGCCTTTGCGCAAGGCTCGCATGACCTCAATACCTTTGATTGTGGCGTAAGCGGTCTTCATGGATTTAAATCCCATCGTGGCGTCGATTATCCTTTTCAGTTTGCCATGATCGCATTCGATAACGTTATTCCGGTACTTAATCTGTCGGTGTTCTACGTCAGACGGGTATCGACCTTCGCGTTTTAGCAGAACAAGCGCACGGCCATAAGTGGGCGCTTTATCCGTGTTGATAAACCGTGGGGTCTGCCACTTTTTCACGTTGTTGAAAATTTTACCCAGGAACCGGTATGCGGCTTTGCTGTTACGACGCGGGGAGAGGTAAAAATCGACGGTGCGGCCCCTGTTGTCGACGGCCCGATAAAGATAAGCCCAGCGGCCATTAACTTTGATAAAAGTTTCATCGAGATGCCAGGAGCAGAACCCGGAAGGGTTACGCCAGTACCAGCGCAGTCGCTTTTCCATTTCAGGCGCATAACGCTGAACCCAACGGTAAAGAGTAGTGTGGTCAACATTTACACCACGTTCAGCCAGCATCTCCTGCAGTTCACGATAGCTTGTATGTAATAGAGATGTGATGGTTAGCTACCACCACATGAAGCGGAGTGAGCTTGTTTCCATCCTGAATGTCGAAAACCTTGAGCGTCAGCTAAAGCCCTATGCTTCACCTTTCACGCCAGCATTAACATTGAACGGTTGCCAAGAGCGATGACTCTGCATGTACAAGGGTAATAGGCGTGATGGTTAAGTGAAAGGAGGAAATGGCTATGTTTCAGTTAGGTATTGATGTCAGCAAGAAAACCCTGGATTTGTGCCTGCTGCGGGAAGGTGTAAAAGGCAGGGTGAAAACGCGCAAGCTTAAAAACGATCTTGGTGCCACCAGTGCTGTCATCAACTGGCTCCATAAACAACACTGCGAACCGGGTGATGTCCATATCATCATGGAAGCTACCGGGGTTTATCACGAATCATTAGCATATGGTCTTCATAAGGCCGGAGCAAGGGTATCGCTTGCCAATCCACACCGCAGCCGAGAATTTGCGCGAGGTATGGGGATGCTGACGAAAAACGATCAGGTTGATGCTTATATGCTCGCCTGCTACGGCACCCTTAAAGAGCCTGCACCGTGGACTCCTCCGCCTGAGAATCTCCGTTATCTTAGCGCACTTTTACGTCGCCGCGATGCGCTTGTTGCTGACAGCACCCGTGAAAAAAATAGACTGGAGAAATGTCGGGCCACGGACTGCCCTCCTATTATTAGCGAATCCATCGAAAGTATGCTCCAGAGGTTGAATTTAGAGCTTGAGCATCTGGATGAACTCATCAGGGAGCACCTTGAGCAGTATCCTGAGTTAAAGAAGGATTTTGACCTGCTGACGTCGATAAAATCCGTAGGTTTTCAGTTAGGTCTGAATATGCTGGTAATTCTGCGAAGCCACCGTTTCGACACGGCAGAGCAGGCAGCAGCCTTTCTGGGCGTCGTTCCTGTTGAAAAGTCCTCCGGTACCTCGGTCAGTGGGAAGTCGCGGTTATCTAAAATTGGTCCACCGGAAATCCGGGCAAAGCTGTATCTGGCGTCGTTGTGCGGCCTGAGATTTAACCCGTCGATGAAAGCGATGTATGAGCGGCTTTGCCGGCGTGGCAAGGCAAAGATGTGTGCCATTGGCGCACTGATGCGAAAACTCGTTCACTGGTGCTATGGAGTCCTGCACACACAACTGCCGTTTGATGCTGAATACCGGTCTTCTGATGCGTATAGCGCATGTAAGGCGGCATGCTGAGGGTTGCATGTTACACAGAAGTTAATCCGCCGAAGCCCGGGGTAAGCCGGTAGAGGGCTTTTAGATAGCCGTTCATCCCCCGACCTGAACAGCCATGCGGGCTACCAGCAATTATTATGCTGATTTAAGCCCTTCCAACCCCGTTAGCGCGGCGAAGCCGCGATGTATCGGGGACTTGTGCTGACAGCTTGCTGGCAGCGCTTAGGGGGCTGTACGCCGAAAACTAAAGCGGTTTTTTCTTGACTCAACACGGTAGCTCACGCAAATCCGCTTGCAGCCGGCGATGCCGGCGCCGCACTCACTGTCCTGCAGCCTGGCTGCAGGCCGTTGTTGACGCCCCGCCGGCCGCTGTCGCGCCGTCGTGTCGGGTTGATCCGTGTTCAACCTTCCAGGGGCTTTAGCCGCAGTAAGTCTTCCCGCCGCAACTGATAACAGCACAGCGCCTCGCTTAAACACCAAGGGGTGAAATGCACTCCGCCAAAAACTTTTTCCTCCCTGCGGTCAAAAAAACTTTTTGTCTCCGCCCCTTGGTGCCGCTCATCGCCGTGCTGAATCAGTTTATTGCGACGGCGAATACTCACAGCGGCATCAAACAACCACCCGGAGGAGTCCAACATGCAACCACAAAACGTCCAAGGCGCGACAACGAAGCCTACAGCAGCATCCGCACAGACCAACAGTGCTCTGACCGTCCCGCAGGTGTTTGACCTGTTTTGCTACGTGAAAGCGGTGTGCGGTCGTTCAACCGGCACCATTGAACCGCCGGTCGTACCGGCAGGGGCGGAAGAGGTGTTTGCGGACTTTGGGGATTTCGACACCATTTCGGTGTGGACAGTCGGAGGCTGGCCGGTGGCTGCCAGCGATCAGATGACGATGACCCACTGGCGCATGAATTCAGGGCAATAAAAAAGCGGCATCGCTGCCGCTTTCTCACCGCCAGCGCGGAAACCCCATTTCTGACGCTGGCTCAACAGGCAATTATCAACGGAGATACACCATGTCTATGACTGAGTCTAAAGCACCAACCAAGGGCAAGACAACCCGTCCGGCCAAATCCACCAAGAAAAACGCCCTCGCGGAAAAAATCGAGGCGGCGCTGGCCAAGGCCGTGCGCAAAACCGCCACGCTCGGCCAGCTGGTGCTGACAGACCTGAACGTGCGCAAGAAAAAGTCCTCGCAGACGTCGATCGAGGGGCTGGCCGCTTCCATCCGTTCAGCCGGTCTGCTGATGAATCTGGTCGTGTTCGAGATGGAGGATGGCCGCTACGGCGTCGCCGCAGGTGAGCGCCGCATGCTGGCGCTGCGCTGGTTGATGGAACAGGAGAACGACGCCGACAAGACCACCCCGGACGGCGTCGTGACCGACGATTACCCGGTCGAGGTGCTGGTCGTCAGCCGGGCGATGGCCCGCGTGGTGTCGATGATGGAGAACAGCCAGCGCGAGCAGATGCACCCGGCCGATCAAGTCACGGCGTTCCGCGACCTGTCGGCAGACGGGCAAACTCCGGCACAGATTGGCGATCTGCTGGGGTTCAGCACGCGCCACGTTCAGCGCTGTCTGCGTCTGGCAACAATGGCGCCGGTGCTGCTTGATGCGCTTGCCGACGATCAGATCACCCTCGACCAGCTGCAGGCGCTGTCTGCCACCGAAGACCATCAATGTCAGTGTGACGTCTGGGAAAACGCGCACGGCTGGGCGGCTGCGCCGCAGCACCTGCGCGAGGCGGTGCTGAAAGGCGAAGTCTCGGCCAGAGATAACAACCAACTAGCGTTCGTCGGGCGCGAGGTCTACGAAGCGGCTGGCGGCACATTCAAATTTGACCTGTTTACCGACGAGGGCTTTTTGACCGAACCGGCGATGCTGGAACGCCTTGCCCGCGAAAGACTGCACGCGCTCGCGCAGCAGGTGGCCGAGGACGAGGGATGGAGCTGGTCGGAAGGGCGCATTTCGGCCATTAAAACGTGGGGTGAGGATGCGGAGCTGTACCGCGAGCTGGCCGAACCGCAGCCGGAATTTACCGCTGACGAACAGGCCGAGATCAAACGGCTGAAAGCGCGGTTCAGTGAGCTGGAAGCGGCATTCGAGGCGGCGGATGCCAATACCTTTACCCACGCGCTGAACGTCGAAAGCGACGCGGTACAGGCCGATATTGCGCGGTTAACCGCGCAGGCAATCGTCCGTTCATGGCCGCAGACGATGCGCAGCAGCGGTGGGGTAGTGGCGTCCCTGCGTGACGGGGAGGTGGTTTACCAGCGCGGGATCGTGCTGCGGGCGAGTGAAGCAACGACCGGGAATGGTGCTGATGACAACGGCGAGGGCACTGCGACCACCGAGGCTGTGGCACCGAAAACCAAGGAGAAAGGGCTGTCGGCGGCGCTGATCACCAGTTTGTCGGCGGAACGCACACTGGCGGTGATGGGCGCGCTGGTCGAGAACCCGACCGTCGCGCTGGCGCTGCACACCCACACGTTGGTCGTGAAAGTGTTCGGTTCACGCTACGCCAGTTCGCTGCTTCAAACCAGCCTGACCCCAAAACGTGGGGAGCTGCTGACCAAAGCCCCGACGGCAGAAGGGAGCCGCGCCGATCGCCAGCTGGGCGAGCTGCACGCGCAGTGGGAAGCCAAATTGCCGCCGGAGTGGAATACCGATTTCTCATGGTTGTTGACGTGGGAACAGGCCGAGGTCGTGGCGCTGCTGGCGTACTGCGTCGGCCTGTCGCTCGATGCCGTGCAGCTGTGGCCTGCGAAGGATGGCAAAGTCGGCGATGCCCTGACGCCGCTCGAACACGCACTGGATTTCACGCTGCGCGACTGGTGGCAACCGACCAAGGCCAATTACTTCGGGCGAATCAGCAAGGAGCTAATGAGCGATGCACTACTTGATGCCGGGAAGGTGGCGCAGGCGGCCTCGGTGCTCAAGATGAAAAAGGGCGACGCCGCGCAGCTGGCCGAGGATGAACTGACCGCCAGCGGCTGGGTGCCGGAGTGCCTGCTGCCGGTGGTCGAGGACACCACTGATTCACTGGACGCTGACAACAGCGCCGCCGCCTAACCGACAGGGAGCTGCCGCCCATCGGGCGGCAGAAAACAGCGATGAAAAATGCATTCAATCTGGAAACACTGACGGCGATGAGCGCCGACGAACTGGAGCAGTACCGCGACCGGGGCAGGGAGTACCGGGTGATGCTCAACTGCGCGGTGCTGGGTCAACTGGCGCTGCCGGAAGGCTGGCGCGTGGTGGCGGAAGAGGGCTGCGAGTTCTGCGGGCGCGTGCCGGTGGTATGCCGGATAAGCCCGGCAGGGGATGAAGCGACGGCGCTCTACTTGTGCAGTGCGGGCGCGGAGGTGCCGAACTGGTCAATGACGCTGCAGTTTGACGGCGGTCAGTCGCTGGCGTGGCTGTACCTGGATGAGCATTACACCCCGGCCACGGTCAACCGGGTGCTGCATACCGTGGCGGGCTATTACCGGCTGGGGTTCTGGCGGCCGGAAAAGCTGGCGGTTGCGCTGCGGATGGGAGGGCATTGCCTGTGATCCCGAACCATCTCGCTCTGGTGCCGTGGCACCCTTATCGGCAGGCCGTCTGGCAAGCCATCGCGCAGGTCGAAGCCCGCCGTGAGGCAGGCAGACGGTTGTCCGCCTATCCGTATGCCACGGCGTTTTTCCGCCAGTTAACCGGGCGGCTCACAATTTCAGCCAAGGACATCCGCATGATAGACGTGACCTACCGGCCCGGCGATCGTCGCCGCGCCACGCGCAAGGAAGACTATATCGACGCACTCGACACGCTGATTGCCAGCCGGGGCGAGCACTGTTATTCCCCGTTGCCGGGCGACACCCGTGACACGCTGTTCCCGGAAGTGAACCGCCGCCGTCGGCAGCGCTTCGAACACCGGCTGACGATGAAACACACCCGTCAGGCGCGCATCGATGCCACACTCCGGCGGCACAAGCGGCGACGTTACCAGGTGCGGCTGGCGCAGGCGGAAATCGAGCTGGCGTTCATCACGCCGGGCGAGCTTGACCGCTGGGTGCGGCGTGCGCAGCAACAGGGACTTGTCGAGGATGACCTGAGCGGGCTGGTGCTGGCATGGACGGCGCGGTTTCCCTGTCTGGCCGAACTGGATCGATATCTTTGGGCGGCCATGCCGTTTTGGGAGGCGCGTCTGCAGGTTAATTTGATCAGTGCCGGACAGATTGCCGCCGAACGGCAGCGTGACAGGTTGCGTATTCCAAACCAGTTGCCTCCGCGTTAACAGGTGTCGTGTGTTAGATTTTGTTGTAAGAACCAAAAGCCAACTATTCGCAGGGAGAGTAAACATGCGTTTATTCATTATTGAGTGTGTACTGTCATTCGGGCTGTATTACATTTTGGAAATGCTGCTGCGCAATACGGTGCCAGCCATTGCGCGCGCCGCCGATACGTGGCAATCATGGGGTTTTCCTCTATTGGTGGGGGCGGTGGTAGTCGCTTTTTGTGAGCTGGTAATGATGCACAAGGCAAGGAGGTAGGGTGAGTAATTTCGAACTCAATCGAAAAGTCACGAGCAATATTATTGCTGAGGCAAGGAAATATGAATGCACGGCAGTGACGGCTGTGCAATCACGGAGTGATTTTGCTGACTGCAATGATGCGCTAGAACCTGCTTACCGCGAATGGTTGCACCGGTTGAACGATGGGGAACGTCTCCCAAGAGGCCAGGCTTTCAGGGCGATAAGCAAGAATAAAGCATAATAATAAGGCGCCTGACGGCGCCTTATTTTTTCCTTCCTGGTCATCATCGCATTGTACTGAGGTTACGCCAACTGTCTTAAAGGCCACTGCAGCCGGTTTGTTTCGGAATGCGATACCTGGTATGCCGGTTGCTGCGGCAGGGTAGGTGTGTCCTCTTTCTGAATGATTCGCCAGATAACGTCGTGAGGCCGCGGGCGTCACCCTGCGGGCCGCGTCGTCATGAACGGAGCCGGCAAGCCGTCTCCGCCCTTCGGGTGTCCGCCGCTGACGCGAAAGACACGCTTGCAGCCGGCTGTGCCGGCGCCGCTTCCCACTGTTCCTCGCCCTGGCGAGGAGCGCTAAAGACGCCCCGGCTTTTCGCCGTGTCGGGTGTGTTCCTGCTCAGCTTACCGGTGGTTATCTCTCATCAGCCCCTTGCGCGGCCGCTTTTGTAGCACCGTCGCCCGTGTGCCCGCAAGGGTGAAATGCACGCCGCAAGCGGCGCCCTTGCGTTCCCCCGTTCGCCGTCGCTACGTCAGCCTTTTGCCGCGAAAGGTTCCGACGAGAGATAAATCAACCACTGAAGAGGGATGCCAGCATGAACACACAAAACGTCAACGTCAACACCGCCGCTCAGGAACGCTCTGAAAGATATGGGAAAAAATCCATTGTCAACGGATCGTCTGATGATTGGGATGTAAAAGCCTGCCTGTTTGTTACGCAGGAGATCGGCCGCTTTTCTGTCAAATTCTCGGCGCCCTGCATCGGGGGCACGGTGAACCTGAGTTGCAGCCACATCACGAACGCCTGCAATCCGTTTGATGCCGTAATGCGTTTTGCGCGCGAAACCAGCGCGCAGGGTTGCACGGTGTACGCCGTGGAACAGGTCGAGCCTGTGCGCCCTGTTTGTCTGAGCACAACCGGGTATCGCTTTATGCAAAAAGGCTTCATCTGGCTGTGTCTCGATACCGGCGTTTTCGTCGACGTGTCAGACGATGGCCGGATGCGGCGCGGGGATGATGGCCGCACGTTGCCTTACTACGGCACGTTGACCCGCATTTAACCGGTGGCAAGCCACCCTAACCGAGGAGAAAAAACGATGTATCAGACCGAAATCAGCACCGAAAACCGCATGGCGTGGGATGCGAGCACCGAGGCCGCGTACTGGCAACGGCGCGAGCAGCAGGCACGCAGCGACGTGGAAGAAATCACGCTGGCGGCGTTTATGGATGCCATCGCGGTGATGTACCCGAAAGACTGGGAGGGCGACGCACATAGCGAAACTTTCAAGCTGGCCGAAATGTACTGCGGGGACGTTGCCTACATTTTTGCAAAAGTCGGCGAACGCTATTTTAAGTTCCGCGACGTGGTGACGTTACCACACAGCGCCATTCTGGCGCGGATCAATAAGGAGGTGTTAAGCCGGGAGACGCAAGCCCGTAAATGAAAAAAGCAGGCTTTCGCCTGCTCTCTCGTGCCGGTTAGCCCTTGGAAAGTTGGCCGGCAGTCTACTGAAACCATACGGAGCAAAACGATGAAATCAACAGACCCAAGCATCATGACAGTAACCGACGAGTATGTAAAGCGCCGGCAGGTAGAGTGCGAGCACGTGAAGCGCCAGCGGCGGATCGCGCGCGGCGATATAGCGGCGGCCGACGTCGATCCGGATCTGAGGTCGTTCGGGCGTCATATTGCCGGATGTGTCCGCAAGGGCAAATCGGTGCGCGTGCCGTCAATGCGTGGCAGTGAGTGGGGGCACGTTCTGCGTGCGCTGGAGTTAACGCGGGCAATGGCCTGATAACGCGAGCCGCCCCGGTTTTGAAGTGAACCCCATAAGTTGGACACAATGAAATCAACTTCATGGGGTCACTAATGGCGCAATATACGGAAGAGTTTCGGCTAATTGATGTCACAACTCTCTTTCGACGCCCTGTTTTCCGAGCCCGTCGATGCATTGCGACCGGCGGAAAAAAACGTCAGGGCTGATGCATTAGAACCGTCAAAAACCGCCGAACCCGTACCGGGACGGAAACGGACAATTACCGGCGATGATCCGCGCAAGGCTTTTTTGAGTACCTTTCGTGAAACGGCGCGTTATCACCATCGCTATGAAGTATTCAGCGATTTTGTGAAACTGACGGCCTGTGCGCTGGAAAATCTGCTTTTAAAGTCGCCGGATATCGAGGCGGAGTATCTGGCCACCATCCAGCGTTATGAAAAAGCCGACCAGCAGCGCATGGCGCAGTTGTATTCGTGGCTGATCATCGGGCTGGATCAGGGCATGGGGGACTTTCTCGGCTCGCTGTTTATGGAGCTGGAGCTGGGCAGCGGCAACATCGGCCAGTTTTTCACGCCGTTTCATCTCTCCGAGCTGATGGCGGGACTGGTGGCCGGTGATCGGCAACAGCCTGACACTGAAGTATCAGCGCGAGATGTATACGCCGTTTTGGTATCGCGTGACGTCCACGCGCTGGCCGATGTATCGCTAACACCCGAGGCGGGCAGGGCTATCCTGCCCGATAACGCATGGCAGAAAACGACATGCTGCCGTTACCGGGCGAATTTACCGATCGGGGCGGGAGCGCTGGGCGTTTGATGACGACGCCGTGTGCTACCTGGAAACGGAGGAGGGCACGCCGCCCTTTATCCGGTGGCGGTGACTCCGGTCAGCACCGCGCGGTAAAGGACGAACAGAACGAAAGGCCGGCGCCTGCGGCACCGGCCATTCTTTCCCTTCTCGTATGCTGTCACAAAGACCTGGTGATGATTTTCCTTCCTCTCCCTTGCCGGCTGCCGGTATTTCTGGGGTGAATCGGGTTTTCGCATGATGCCTGGGCGTGCCCTTCGGGCCCGGCTGTCGTGCTGCGCAGGGAGCCGGCACGCCGTCTCCCCCCTGACGGGCTTCCATCCGTCACGCTATGGGCACGCTTGCAGCCGGCGATGCCGGCGCCGCTTTTCACTGTTTCTCGCCCAGGTGAGGAACGCTAAGGTCGCCCCGGCTTGTCGCCGTGTCGGCCGTGTTCCTCCTCGCTGCGTTTCCGGTGCGCCATCGGACGGCCGTTCCCTGGCGGAGGGCTGTTCGTAGCACCGTCGCGTCGCCCCGCAAGGGGTGAAATGCACTTCACCGAAAACTTTTTCCAGGTAAAAACTTTTCGTCTCGCCCCTTGCGTGTCTCCTTACGCCGTTGCTCCGTCGCCCTTTGCCGCCAGGGAACTCACCGAACGATGGAATAACCACCAGAGAGGAGCAAGAGCAGGATGAACACGCAAAACGTCAACACCGCCACCAGAGAATCTTCCAAACGATGGGCGGAAAAATACCCCGACGCGGAAAGCATCATGATCCGTCAACTGGCATTTATGGAGGAATTGCACGGCGTTTATTTGTCTTCTGACGAACTGGCGCAATCGCTGTATGAAATTTTTAACACGATGACGGATCGGGTGGTGTTTAACGGCGTCGATAACTCGCCGTCCGATAAACCGAAAATTGCGTATGCCGTCGCGCAACATTGGATTAAGGCGCAGCGTCTGGCCGGTGCCTATTTTGGCGAGACCGGCGTTGTTGCCTGGGAACATGCACGTTATCGGCTGCACCTTCAGCTGGCTATCAATCACTCATACCGTTAATTCATCGCCGGTCTAAAAAAAGTGTCCGGCATTACTCAAAGAGAAAGGAGAATATCATGCGTCTGACTTCCCGTTTTGGCCGTTATAACGCCATCCGTAAAGACCGCCCGTTAACCAACGAAGAATTAATGAACGTGGTGCCGAGCGTGTTTTCAGAAGATAAACACGATTCGCGCAGTGACCGATATACCTACATTCCCACCATTACGCTGCTCGATAAATTACGCGAGGAAGGTTTTCAGCCGTTTTATGCCTGCCAGACCCGCGTTCGGGATGAAAGCAAACGCGGCCATACCAAACACATGCTGCGGTTGCGTCGGGAAAATATGATTGTCTCCGGCAATAAGGAAGTGCCAGAAATCGTATTATTGAATAGCCACGACGGGAGCAGCAGTTACCAAATGATCCCCGGCATGTTCCGCTATGTCTGTGCCAACGGAATGGTATTTGGCCAGTCGTTCGGTGATGTTCGTGTTCCGCATAAAGGGGATGTGGTCGGGCAGGTGATTGAGGGCGCGTATGAAGTGCTCGGCATATTTGACCGCGTCGATAATGACCTCGATGCCATGAAATGCATTTCACTGTCCGAGCGCGATCAGGAATTATTTGCACGGGCGGCATTAAGTTATCGCTACGAGTATGAAGATAAATCCCCGATCACGCCGTCGCAAGTTTTGCGTCCGCGTCGGCGAGAAGATTACGGCAATGATTTATGGACGATATTCCAGCGCGTTCAGGAAAACGTGATTAAAGGCGGATTACCCGGTAAAAGCGCTACCGGGAAAAATACCCGGACTCGGGCGGTCAACGGTATCGATGGTGATATTAAGTTGAACCGTGCGTTATGGCTGATTGCGGATGAATTCAAAAACCGAATGAAGTAACAGGGTGCCCCGGTAATGACGCCCATCAATACCGGGGCCTAACACTGCTACAGAACGTACAGTTAACACAGCGCGGACAGTATGAAATAACGGGGTGAAAAATGCAAACGGAAAATTTACGGGTATGCAGTACGGCACATTTTACATCGGAAGATAACGAGCTGTTAGCGACAATGCCAGTACGCGGCTTTTAGTTCCTGGGTGGTTAACATCCCGTACGGTTATATTCTGGTGCTGACGGATTATCGCTGGCGGCTGGGGCTATTAAAGTCGCAAGGGGCGTCAAAGACGCTGAGGCGGTTTCTAATTCACCATGTTAAAAGGCTACATCCATTTTGATTGTGATGCGCCCATTCTCCCAGGCTACGACGTTTTTGCATGGTTGCGCGCTGATAAGATGCGTCCCCATCGAGGGGGCGCATCTTATTCTCCCCGCCCGCCCAGCGGGAAATACATTTCCCGCTCCCGCTGCCCCAAAGGGGCGCCCAGGTTAGCCCCAAAAAACGTGACCGTTTTTTGGGGGTGTCCGTTAACTCTGCGATCCGCTTACCCACATCTACACAATCGACGTTATTTCACCTTGATCCGGTGAAATAACCGCTCCCGTTCGTTTCCCATTAGGGTGATGGGAAACTTCACTGGCTTTGTCTTATGTGCATATGTGGATAAACTACGGATTCTGAACGAGGAGGGGTTGCTGCTTGCTGGCTTTTATCGCCCGGTAGGTTTTCTCGATTTTGCTTGCATACTTATAACGTCGCTGCGCCTGCTTTGGTGAGTCTTTGAACCCTGCATTATAAGCTCCCACAGCCTGCCAGGTTGCACCCCATTTCTTAAAGGCAATCGCGAGATAATAAGTACCGGTGTAGATATTCATGCACGGGTCTTGCTTCAGGTGCCGTTCTGAAACCCCTATCAACGAAAGCGAGTTAAAGTGCTGGGAGTCAATTTGCATTAACCCCACACCGTACCCTGTTGTAGGATTTGGGCCGATAGCCACGGGATTAAAACGTGACTCGTTCCATGAAATAGCACGTAGCAGATCCGGGTCGATGTGATAATCCCGACCCGCCATGTCAAAACAATCAGCCATAGCGGCCGTTGAACTGAACAGCATTAACGCTGCGATGAGCTTTTTCATGTTTTCCTTAAAATCCCTAGCCCTGGTGAAAATCTAGCCTTTTCGGGATCTCGAGTCAACAAATTCGCGCTCTTTGAGGTAACTACATCACACCCCACGCAAAATTATATTTTGCAGAATTATACATTTAAAACAGTTGGTTAAACGTTTTAAGTTATTGTTATATTTTTACATGGTGATGAATTAGAGTCGAAAAGGACTCTAACTAGAATCGTTATTCGAGTTTATACACAACTCTATATAGAGTTATCACTAAATTTCATATAGATAAACAGACTCGACCCTAGAGGCGAGTTGTGTGTTTTTGCTTTTATAGCTATCATTAGACTCGCAATTAGAGTCGGATTTGATTTGTGCATGCCAACTCAAAATACATACAGATTATCTGTCAGCTAATAATTTCATGGAGTAAAAATTATATGGCAAGAATTCAAGCATATGTCAGCAAGGAGGCGGTTGAAAAGATTCATGCTATTGTTGAACAGCGTCGCCAAGAAGGGGCGGCTGAAACTGAAGTAAGTACATCTAGTGTTATTTCCATGCTTCTTGAGCTCGGTCTCAGAGTCTATGAGGCGCAGATGGAAAGAAAAGATGATCCTTTTAATCAGACGGAGTTTAACAAAACTCTTTTGGAAAACGTATTGAAAACTCAACTTGCAATGGCAAAGGTTCTTGGTGCAAGTACTCTAGCTCCACACGTTGCAGATAAACCAAAACTAAATAACTATCAGCAAATCATTTCTGAAATAAAAGACTCGGTTCAAGAAGATTTGCAACGGTTCTTTTTGGTTAGCGACAGTTTTGATCATGGTGATGATTGAAAGTTGGTTTTAGTGTAATTTTGAATATTTTTTCATTATAATTAAAGTGATGTTTAATTTCTCAAAGGAGTATGTATGCAAGGGAATCTAAAACTATATGGCCTTTTTGTTGGGTTAACTGTTACCATAATGATTACATGTGATACTTTGGTTTACAAGGTTTTCGATGTGTATGGTTTCAAAATAACTGCAAGTGGTATTGTATTTTCGTTGTGTTTTTTGATCTCAACACTACTAACAGAGGTATATGGCTATAAGTTGTCTGTAAGAGCTATTTGGATAATGGTTATATGTCAAAGCTTATATGTTATGATTCTTAACGTGGCCGCTATTATACAGCCTGAAGAGAATGCTATTGCAAGTGGTTATTATTTTTTATATCACGAGTTCTGGAGGGTTATGATTGGGACTTGGATATCTGTACCAGTATCATATTTTGTTAACGGATTCATTATATCGAAAATGAAAATAGTGTTTTCTGGAAAATACTTTTTTGTGAGATATATTGTTGGTTCTATGACTACGCAAGCAGCTTTGTTGCTAACAGCTTATCCAATTAGTCTATCCGGTAAGTACACGTTCATGGAGTTAGTAAATATCATCAGTACAACATGGTCATATAAAGTCGTTGTCTCAATAATCTTGTTACCACTTGCAATATATTTGGTCGGTATTGTAAAAAGAATTGAAAAAACCGACCACTATGATTGGGGTACATCTTACAATCCGTTCAAGTAATAGCAGAAGGATTTGTCATGAGAATTATACAAATCACTGATACACATATTTATTCTGAAGAGAATAAAATTGGATTAAAACACCTTTCCAACCTTAAATATATTGTTGACTTTATTGAGTCAAACCTTGATCAGATTAACGCAGATTTAATCATGGTTACTGGGGATGTATCTCATGATGGTGGAGAAGCGTCTTACGATAAGTTTTTTAAAACGATGAGTCATGTTTCTTTACCTGTCTATGTTATACCTGGAAATCATGATAACAAACAGGGGTTGCGTTATGCTTCCGAAAAATATGATTGTGGTTTGAATGTTAATTCATTTTGTAATAAAGATTGGCGTATACTGAGTGTCGATTCTGTTGTGGAGAATGAGGATTATGGTTTTATAAAAAAGAAAGATTTGGTTGGGTTTGAAAATGAAGTTTTAGCAAGTCAAAGTAAAAAAATTGCAGTGTTCTTACATCATCATCCTATTCAAGTTGGCACTCCGATTGTAGATAATTGTATGTTGATGAACGCATCTGAATTTCTTGATGTTTGCCAGCGTTTGAATGTTACCTTTATTGGTTCAGGACACGCTCATACACTGTTTCAACGTAAGATTGGAGATACCCTGGTGTCAGTTTCTCCAGCTGCGTGTTCTCAATGGAAGAATGGAACTAAAGAGGTTTCCTTCATTGATAATAGCGCCTTTAGCGTAATTAACCTTGGTAAACATGTGCATGTAGCACCTTGGTTTATTTGATTAATGTAAGTTTTGTTTTTCTCGGTTTTATTTTTAAGCTTTGTTTTTTTGATTGGGCAGAGAGTTCTCTGCCTTCTTTTATTCCTGTATAAAATGCAATTTTTGTTGCATCTAATGAATCTGTTTTATCAACGATATCTCTGTTTCTCACAAACTCTATGCCTGATATTGACATTGAGTTAGTCCCATTCTTTAGAGTCCAAGTACAGTTTCTTTTTTCTTCCGAAATTGTATATTTATTTGATTCTATTTTTAGTTTTGATTCGGTTTCTGCTATATGAGCTATGTCTTTCGGATTGACATGCCTTAAGAAATCACCGTCAACTAATTGATTCCAACTTTTTTTTACAAACGTATGTGTTCCGAATTCTTTGAACAGCCAATATCCATCCGAAGTCCTTTCAACACTGCGATCTAATGTGTATATATAACATGGAGTAAATATCTTCTTAATAAACATAGTGATTTTGTATAATTCCATATTTTACTTCATCCTCTTTACTGTTTTTAATAACACCCCGACGATTGTGTAGTCACTATAAGACTTGGCTACGTTGTCTGATTCAAGCGATATATTTGTAAATTGTAAGTTTTCATCTGAAACGAAAACTCTTCTCAAGCATATTGGGTAATTCTTTAATTTAACTAAAACAATATCACCATCGCAATATTGTTCTTTTAAGGATATTATGCAATATGTTCCACGATCTAATTCTGGGGAGAGTGAGTTGTTTGTTATTTCTACAGCGAAAAGCGAATCATCTTCAATATCATCAACTTCTGTTGTGTATGTGCCTGTTGACCTGATTTTATTGGCTAGATATCTCTCAATATCACTATAGGTTATAAGGGGGATTGATTTTACATTTTGACTAACTTCTCCAGTAACTCTCAAGTCGTTATCTGTAAGGTCACCTACTTTAACGTTGAAATAATCTCCAATGGAGGTAAGAGTCGATATTGTTGGATTACCAACTCCCTTTCTAAGATTGTTGATGGTTGCTATACCGATCCCTGTCTCGATACTTAGCCGATTGGCGTCAACACCATGCAAACGCATGAGGTAAGTAAGGTTTTCGCCTATCATTTTCAATGACATATGATTTTCTTCTGATGTTTTAATGTGTTTTTGTTGCATTATAATGTTTTCTGCCTATGCTTTAATGTGTATGGAGTGTGATCAAGTAGCGTTGGTCCACTCTCAGTGTAGTACCGACTGTTTTACTGCATTCACTATTTGTGACGTTCTTATGACTATTGTTGTAAGTATAAGATGTAACAGGGATTTTTTGTCTTCTGATGGCTTTTCATCCTCGTTAACTAACATAACTTACGGTTTTTATGGAAAAATCTCAATCGGAACATGAGTACAGTTCTGTTTCTATCACCCTTCAGCTTGGTCCTGAGGTGAATGAACTGTTAACGCATGCTGCAAATAGGTCTGGGAGAACAAAACGTCAGGAGGCTCTTTTGAGGCTCACAGACCATCTTCAACAAGTCCGAGATATCGCCACCCAGGGCAAGAGTTTTAAATTTTAACCAATTAATACCTGAATTTAATAAGGAGGCTAACTACAAATATCAAATCACACTTTAGATAAATCGACCAGATCTGGATATTAAAATATATCCATACGTAATTTTTTATTTTATAGGAAATTTAATAATGAATGCTTCATTAAGCGCTCAGGGGCTTTCCGTTGCCCAACGTCAGGGATTTTCACTTCGTAAGCTGTTTTCTCGGCAACGCGTCGTGAATTTCCTCAAGGTGATCCTGCCGTTTGCCGTACTGGCTTCGTTCTTCCCGGAAGTGGCTCTCGCCGCCGGCGGTAAGGACATGCTGCAATCCGGCGATGCCGATGTGAAGGCAACGGCAGGCTCCGGCTCAACCATGGTCAAATGGATCGTCCTGGTCGAAGTGCTGGTTGGTGCCGTGATGTATATGGCCACCAAAAACCTCAAATACCTCTCCGGCTTCATCGTGGTCTCTGTCCTGATCGCGGTGGGTATGAAAGTCGCCGGGTATTAATCGGGGGCGGTATGTCGGGAAACGATCTGAATAAATACCGTTTCCCGAAAACACTGAGAACACAAGACCGCTGGTTTGGGTTTTGTCTTGATGAATTAATCCCCGTGGCTATTACTGGCGGCTGGTTTATCTGGCAGCAGAAATATATCACGGGGATTATTTTGGCGGCGCTGGTGTTCTGGGCCATTCACAAAGCCAAAAAGGGGAAGGGCAGTAGCTGGCTGCGTGACCTTGCATATTGGTATTTACCGACCTCGCTCGGCAAAGGCGTCTACAAGGTGGTCCCTGAATCGTGTTTTCGGAAATGGATAAAATAGGCAGGCGATAATGGAACACTCAGCACGTCTCAACTCAAACCGTATTATTGCCATCGGCTTTATTGTCATGGCGCTGTTGATTGCTGCGCTGACGGTGGCCGTCATTATCATGGCTATCAACAACTATCGCCTGCAGAACGAGAAACAGGTGGTGGCAGTCCCCATGTTGTTCAAGGCGCCGTTCGGCGTCTCGCAAAACAGCGCTGATGCATCATATCTCGAGCAAATGGCGCTCTCCTTTGTCGCGTTACGTCTCAATGTGACCCCTGAGACGGTCAACGCCTCACATTCCACCCTGCTCATGATGGTCAAGCCGGCGGCGCAAAACGCCCTCAAGATTGTCCTGGCCGAAGAGGCCAACCGTATCAGGGCCAGCAACGTCAATGCGGCTTTCTTCCAGACCAGCGTGAAAGTCTATCCCGCCCAGGGGCGTGTTGATATTCGCGGTGAGCTGCGTACCTGGATCGGTGACAGCGCCCCGGAAAAAGCCCTCAAGCACTACTCCCTTTATATCGATCGCAGCGAGGGTGTGACCTGGCTGGCCAAGTTCGTCGAGGTAAACGATGAAAACTAAACGACGCTATGCGCTGATGGTTGTCGCTCTCGCGGCCTGCTTCGGTGCCCAGGCCGGTACGGTGGATGCACCGGTCACTATCCCACTGCAGAACGGCAGTCAGGCGCATGTTTCACTCAGCAACAGCGAGCCCAACCTGTTCAACGTCCCCGGCGATCGCGTGACGTTCGTCAGCGGCGTGGATGAAAGCCTGGTCAATTATGAGCCGGCGGCCAACGGGGGGCTGGTGCTGAGCACGCTCAATAAAAAGCCGTTCAGTTTTGTTATCGAAACCGAGCGGGGCATGAACTATTCCATTCGCGCCGTGCCGCGTGCCGGTGTCGGCCGCACGTTCTCACTGGTGGGTGAGAGCCAGGGTGTTTCTGTTGCCGCCAAAGGCTGGGAGGAGGGGCAGCCCTACGAGTCCATGCTGGTCTCGCTCAACAAGTCATTGATGGAGGGCCGGTTGCCGGCCGGCTATGGGCAGATGCCGGTCACGCGGGAAGCGCTGGCCGCGCCTTACGGTTTGCGGGCACAGGCGCAGCAGGTCTGGACAGGGCATCACCTGAAGGTGATTCGTTTTGAGGTCAGCAACCCCGGCAGCGCCAGCCAGTGGGTCAATGAGCACGACTTCTGGCAACGGGGTGTGCGGGCGGTGATGTTCGGTACACCTACCCGGCAGATTATCGGCGGCGGTCGCATGAGCGTGTGGATCACCTTGTCCGAGGGAGGCCGCTGATGGCGAACATCAATGTGCTGGTCAAGCGCAAGCAATATCTCTGGCTGGGCGCGGTCGCGCTGGCGGTCGCCGCGGCCATCGGCGGCGGTTATTACTTCTCGCAGGATGCGGAGCTGGAGACACAGCACCCTGCCGAACCGGCCCCCGATCTGACCGGGGTGGTTGACAATACCTTTGACGATCGCGTGCAGCAGCATGCCATCACCCAGACTCAGGCCGCGCAGGCCGAGATCAACAAGCAGTTTACCGCCCTGCGTCAGGAAATCGACCTGCTGAACAAATCGCGCCTGGAAGATCAGAAACGCATGCAGGTGCTGGAAGACGAAAACAAGAACCTGAAACAGTTTGGCGGACCGGGGAGTCAAGCAACACCAGGGAACCCGGCCCCCGGTTCCGCCCCCTTACCGCCGCTGGTTAACGGCGTGACGCCCGAGGGCGAGCCGATGCCGACGCAGTTCCCGCCGGCACCGGGCGGCGCGGTTCCGCCGCCGACGGCGTTCTATCCGGGCAAAGGCGTCACACCGCCACCGAACGTTGACTACAAGCCTATCCCTGTGCCCGGCCGTCTCTATCGCAAGTCACTGGTGCCGCCGGAGACCGGCCCCAGGAAAAAGAAGTACCCCTATATCCCGACCGGCAGCTTCGCCAAATCCATCCTGATTGAGGGGGCGGATGCCAACGCATCAGTGACCGGGAACACGGCCACGGTGCCGATGCAGGTACGGGTGACCGGCCGGATCGAGATGCCGAACAGCAAGACCTATGACGCGACCGGCTGTTTTATCAGCATGGAAGCCTACGGCGACGTCTCCAGCGAACGTGCCATCGTGCGCACCCGCAAAATCAGCTGCATTCGCGGTGACGACATTATCGATCAGGACATCGACGGCCACGTTTCCTTTATGGGCAAGAACGGCGTCAAGGGTGAGGTGGTGATGCGCAACGGCAAGATCCTCGGCTTTGCCTGGGGCGCCGGGTTCCTTGACGGGTTGGGCGAGGGTGCCGGCCGGGCGGCGCAGCCGACCGTTGGCCTGGGCGCAACGGCCAGCATGGGCGCCGGCGATATTGCCAAATCGGCCATCGGCGGGGGGGCCAGTAAAGCCGCCTCGACGCTCAGCGACTACTACATCAAGCGAGCCGAGCAGTATCACCCGGTTATTCCGATCGGCGCCGGTAACGAAGTCACGGTGGTGTTCCAGGAAGGCTTCCAGATGAAGACTATCGAGGAGGTGGAGGCGGAAAAAGAGAGCCGGCGGCAGGGGCAGACCGAAGGGAGCGACCAGCCTAAATCCGGGCAAAGCCTGAACGGGTTCAACACCGATCAGATGTTGAACCACCTCGGCAAGCTTGATCCGGCTCAGTTCGGTCTCGGCGCATCAACATCAGGAGGGCGGTAATGGACAAGGCGATGCGCGACATGTGGCGAATGAAACACAAGGCAGTGCAAAAGCAGCTGAATCGGGAGGCGTGGGCGTTGGTGCGTGATGACTGGCATCACGCGCGTTATATCCAGATCGGTGTGCTGACCAGTCGTTTCGTCAAAGGCTGGCTGTTGGCCATGACGATGCTGCTTCTGGGGTTGGGGGGGATTTTGCTGGTCCTGTTTTTCCTAGAGCCCGAACGATTCTACACCGAGTTTACCGCTCTGGATCTGACGGGGTTCATGCAGCTGCGTGCGGCTTTGAAAACTCTGCTGGTCGATTTTTCTTATCAATATGCGCCGGCTTTTGGTGGGCTGTGGATGGTGATGAGCGTTTGGCACAGTTACGTCGACCGCGCGCAGTTGGTGCGCACTGCGGCGGGACGCTTGGTGTCATCGTCGATATGGGATAACACCCAGGCAACGGTTGTTTTCGCTGAGGATAGCAACCACACCGGTGAACCGAAACGTGAGGAGAAACCATGAATAACAACGACAAACCCACTATCCGGCATTTCGATGACTTTCCCTTTACTGGCAGCGATTTCGCTCGAGTGGGGAACATCATCGTCTGCGGCCGAACCGGTGCGGGGAAAACGACGCTGATGCAGTCCATCGTGGATAAATACAGCGCGGATGCCGTGCGGCAGGGCATTTCTATTGCACCGACACCGCCTTCTGAGGATGAGGCCAAATCATGACTGAACGAAAAATGACTGGGCTATATGTCTTTTTATTGCTGGCCTGGTGGGGCGGCTGGCTTGCGCTCGATATGTGGCGCATTGAGCACCTGCTGACCGATGCCGACAAGTGGTCCGGTTTTCGGCGTGACATTCTCTGGTGTGCGGGGTCGGCGGCGCTCTCTTTATTTTTCTTAATGACGGGTCCCAACAAAAAATCCTCTGCTTACGCACTGTCGGTATGCCTGGCACTGATAGTGCCCATCTCGGTCGCAATCGTTGCCGGGAGTTCTTTTATTCACTGGGAATTTGATGTCCCGATGTTTTTGATGATGCATACGTGCGCCGGATGGGTAATGACCCTCGTTGTACCGTTAATGACTTTTTTCTCGGCCAGGTTTTAAGGAGACTCAATGAAAACGCACATCATGAAATCACTGCTTTTACTCCCCGCCTTGGGTGGCGTGCTGCTGCTGGCCGGTTGTGCCGGCGTCAGCAGCGAGTTCGGCTGTAACGCCACCACTTCTGACAGCTGTATGACGATGGAGCAGGCCAACGAGAAAGCCAAGTCGCTGGAAGAGGGCAGCGAAGCAAAGCCGGCTGCGGCCGCATTGCCTCGCCTGGCTGACGGCGACTTTGCGGCAGTGGGGCGAGATACCGGCCCCGGCCCTGTCTCAGCCGGCAGCACGTCCCGTTTGTTGCCTCGTCAGGGCGCTGCATCCCCGGCGCGGGCGGTTCCGGCGTATCCGGCGATTGCGGCGCCGGCCGCCATCGTGACGACCGTCAGTACCTGCACGTTGCCGCGCTGTGCCGGTGTTGGCAGCACCCGACCGGCCCGCCAGGCCGAGCAGACCGCGCAGCTGTGGATCGCGCCCTGGATTGACAGTCAGGACGTCTATCACCAGCCGGGCAAGGTACTGTTCGTGGTTAAACCAGCAGTCTGGGGCAAGCCCCAGTCCGTCTATTAAGGAGAGTGTGATGCAGGGAATATGTGCTGTACCGGTTGAGCGCGACGCGCAGGGATTCTGGACCCATCCGGCGATGCTGCAGGCAAACCTTGAGACATCGGCAGAGATGACCTATTGGCTGCGGTCGCACGGCCTGGAGTGCTGGGTGATGTTTATGCGGGATGAAGACCCTGAGGCCTTTCTTGCGGGGTTTGATGAGGACTGTACGGATGCCCGTGGCTGGAACCCTTCTTCTCCGCCGGGGGAGGGCTGGTTCATCGGCTCCATTTATGACAACGAGGACGGGCCTATGTGCTTGTGGTTTAGGGTGGCTACTCGCGAGGTTGACGCATGAATCTGATCGATAAAGTCACCCATACCGCCAACAGCCTGCTGTCGGCACTGAAAATGCCGGATGAAGCCTCCGCCGCCAACAAGGTGTTGGGTGACATGAACTTTCCCCAGCTGAGCAGTGTGTTGCCCTACCGGGACTACGACGAAGAGAGCGGGCTGTTCATCAATGCCGGCTCCATCGGCTTTGTGCTGGAAGCGCTGCCGTTGGCCGGCGCCAACGAACAGGTGGTTCTGACGCTCGAAAGTCTGCTGCGCACCAAGTTGCCGCGCGGGATCGCGTTGTCCGTTCACCTGATGGCCAGCAAGCGCGTCGGTGATCTGGTGGAGTCTGGCCTGCGTGACTTCTCCTGGTCGGGCAAGGACGCGGACAAATTCAACGCCATCACGCGGGCCTTCTACCTGATGGCGGCAGAAGGTCGTTTTTCCCTGCCGCCGGGCGTGGATATGCCGCTGACGCTGCGTAACTACCGGGTATTCATCTCCTACTGTGTCAAGAGCAAGCGCCGCAACAAGGCGCTCATCACCGAGCTGGAGAACCTGGTCAAGGTGCTGCGTGCGTCGCTGATGGGGGCGAAAATTCCGACAGAGTCGCTTAATGACGAAGACTTTATCAACGTTGTGGGCGAAATCATCAACCACGATCCGAGCCAGCTGTACAACAAACGTCGCAAACTCGACCCGCTCAAAGACCTGAATTTCCAGTGCATCGACAATGGGTTTGGCATGGACGTGTATCCCGACTGCGTAAAAATCAACCTGCGTGATGCCGGCAGCAAGAAAGGCAGCGTGGCGCGGGTGATGAACTTCCAGCTCGAGCAGAACCCGGAGATGGCCTTTCTGTGGAACACCGCCGACAACTACGGCAACCTGCTGTATCCCGAGCTGTCGATCGCCACGCCGTTCATTATTACGCTGACGCTGGTCGTTGAAGAGCAGACCAAGACCTCTTTCGAGGCGAACCGCAAGTACATCGATCTGGAGAAAAAATCCCGCACCTCCTACGCCAAATTCTTCCCCGGCACGCTGGAGGAGATGAAGGAGTGGGGCGATCTGCGCCAGAGTCTGGCATCCAACCAGACGGCGATCGTCTCCTTCTTCTATAACGTGACGGTGTTCTGTGAAGACAATGACAGCGTGGCACTGCGCTGTGAGCAGGACGTCATCAACAGCTACCGCAAGAACGGTTTTGACCTGATATCGCCGCGCTTCAAGCAGCACTGGAATTTCCTGGCCTGCCTGCCGTTCATGGCCGAGCACGGCGTCTTCCAGGACTTGGCGATGCATGGCGCGGTGCACCGCGCCAAGACCCTGAATGTAGTCAACCTGATGCCGATCGTCGCCGACAACCGTCTGGCCCCCTCCGGTCTGCTGGCGCCGACCTACCGCAACCAGCTGGCGTTCATCGACATCTACTCCGAGGTGATGCGCAACACCAACTACAACATGGCGGTGGCCGGGACGTCAGGCGCCGGTAAAACCGGTCTTATTCAGCCGATGCTGCGCAGCGTGCTGGATACCGGTGGCGCCGCCTGGGTGTTCGATATGGGCGATGGTTACAAGAGCCTGTGCGAAAACATGGGCGGGGTTTACATCGACGCCCAGACGCTGAAATTCAATCCGTTCGCCAACGTGAAGGACATCAACCTGTCGGCGACGCAGATCGCCAACCTGATTTCGGTGATGGCCAGCCCCGACGGCAACCTGGACGAAGTTCATGAGAGCCTGCTGGAGATGGCGGTCAAGGCAGCCTGGCTGAGCAAGCAAAAGAATGCCCGTATCGATGATGTGCGTGATTTTCTGCGCGACGCGATGGATGAGGAGGTCTATCGCGATTCGCCGACCATCCGCAACCGCCTGCATGAAATGACCATCCTGCTGGATAAATACTGCTCCGACGGCACCTATGGTGAGTTCTTTAACTCCGACGAACCGTCGCTGCGCGATGACGTCAACATGGTGGTACTGGAGATGGGCGGCCTGAAAAACCGCCCTGATCTGCTGGTTGCGGTGATGTTCTCGCTGATGATCTACATCGAGGGGCGGATGTACCAGACATCGCGTCAGAGCAAGAAGCTGTGCGTTATCGACGAAGGCTGGAAGCTGCTCAACTTCAAGAACGCCAAGGCGGGCGAGTTTATCGAAGAGGGTTACCGTACCGCGCGCCGTCACCGCGGGGCGTACATCACCATTACCCAGAAAATCAAGGACTTTGACTCGGACACCGCCAGTTCTGCCGCGAAAGCCGCCTGGGGCAACTCCTCCTACAAGATCATCCTGATGCAGGACGCCTCCGAGTTCAAAACCTATCTGCAGAAAAAACCGGACAACTTCACCCAGCTGCAGCAGGACATGATCGGGAAGTTCGAATCGGCCAAAGACCAGTGGTTCAGCTCCTTCATGCTGATGGTCTCCGGCAAGGTCAGCTGGCACCGCCTGTTTGTCGATCCGCTGAGCCGCGCCATGTACTCCTCCCAGGGCCAGGACTTCGAGTTCATGCAGGCTCGGCGTGAGCAGGGTGTTTCGGTGCACGATGCGGTGTATGAACTGGCGCACCGCAACTTTGGCGAGGAGATGGCGCGCATCGAGCGCTGGGTGGAAGAGAACTATACGGGGAGGGCTGCCGCATGACACTGCCTGCCATTATCACGACACCCAACAGCCCGGCACAGAAACGCGCCATTGTGCTGTGGGGTGCGGTCTGCGTGCTGATTGCCGTTCTGCTCAGCGTGGGAGCCACGCTGTGGCTGCTGCAGCGTCAGCCGGCGATCGTCACTTTCGACATGAAACAGACCATGGAGGCGTTCTACGAGAGCGCCGCCAAACAATCCCTGCCGCCGGAGCGCAGCAAGTTGCTGGCCGAACGGTTTACCGGCGCGCTGCAAACCAGCATCGCGCAATACCAACAGCGCAACAACGTGATCATCCTGGTCTCACCGGCGGTCGTAGGTGGCGCCAGGGACGTCACGCGCGAGCTGCAGCGGGATATTGCTGCCCGGATGCAGCGGGGCAATACCGTAAGTGTTAATAAGGATACTCAGCCATGAAAAGAACACTGACCCTGGTTATTACAGCGGGGCTCTTGCTCATTGGCTCACTTTTACTGAGTAACGTGCAAGACAAGACGTCACCACATTCCGACAAACAACAGCCCGGTGATATGACATTCACCCAGCCTCAACGCGATGCTATTGGCGTTATTGCACGTGATTACCTGCTGGCGCACCCGGACATTCTGCTGCAGATGAGCGAGAAGCTGGAGGCGCAGCAACAGACCGCGGCCAATCGCACGGTGCAAACCGCGTTGACCACGCAGCCGGAACTGCAGGCGACGTTATTGCACGATCCGGCGACGCCAGTTGTGCATCCTGATGGCGGCGTGACCGTGGTGCAGTTCTTCGACTATCAGTGCATCTGGTGCGCGCGTATGGCGCCGGTGGTGGCCGACTTTGTGCGGGACAATCCCGATGTGCGCTTTGTGTTCAAGGAATTCCCCATTTTTGGCAGTCGCTGGCCGATGTCGGTGCTGGCGGCACGCACCGGCCTGACGCTGTGGCAACTCAAGGGCGGTGACGCCTATCTGGCGTACCACAATGCGGTCTTTGCCTCCGGTGAGAACGAAGGTCGGTTGTCGCAACCGACAATCAACGCGGCACTCCACGCGGCTGGCGCCGCGCCGATGACCGTACTGCCCGAGACGGAGAAAGTACTGTTGGCCACACGCGAGCTGGCCCAGCAACTGAACATCAGCGGCACCCCCGCCTTTATCGTTATGCCGACCCGTGATGCGCGGGCGGAGCAGGTGACGCCACTGTACGGCGCCGTGGATGTGAAGGCGCTGCAGGCCGCGGTCGCACAGGCAAAAGCAGGAGGCGACTGATGCGCCTTGTCTGCTTAGTGTTCTCATTATCACTGCTGCCTTGCATGGCGTTGGCCAAAGACTTCGGCACCTGGGGCGACCTGTACCCGGTGGCCGAGCCTGACATGCTGCAGACCATTCACGAACGTCTGACCGAATTGAAGCGCAGTGGCCGTTGGGATGAGGAAATGACGGCGTTCAAAGAGCGCACCGTGAAGCACAGCCAGCGGCCTGAGCCGGTCACCGGCATCGGCAAGACCGAACGCTATGCCGAACGCTTCTTCGACCCGAGCGTGCAGCTCTCTTCTGACCTGAAAGACGACAAGGGGCGAGTCTTTGCCCGCAAGGGCGACGTTATCAACCCGCTGGCCACCGTGCCGTTCGCGCAGACGCTGTATTTCATCGACGGCGACGATCCGCAGCAGGTTGCCTGGATGAAGGCGCAGCAGCCGGAGACCCTGATGGTGAAGATCATTCTGGTCAACGGCGACGTTCCCAAAACCTCCGCCGCGCTGGACAGCCGTATCTACTTCGATCAGGGCGGGGCGCTGTCGCGCCGGTTCGGGCTGACGACGGTGCCGGCGCGCATCACGGCGTCGCCGAGCGGCCTGCGGCTGCGTATCGAATCCATTCCTGCCGCCGGCAGCGCGAACTGAAGGGGATAAGCATGTTTGTGACACGTAAACGTTTTATTGCGACCGAGAATCAGCTGCAGAGTTGTCGCCAATTGCTGGCCGCGCGCCACGGCGAGTTGATGGCCATCCGCCAGGCGGCGTCGGCAAAGGGTGGGATCTACAAATGCATTCTTGAGTGCCGTGAGATAGCCCACGAGCTGCGTGAGCCGCTGCCTGCCGATCAGGACGGTCACAGCCCTTATCTGTTCGACAAGCTGGCGCTTATCGACAGTTTGCTGAGCACCCTGGCGGCGTTGTTACCGCCGCAGGATGAAGCACGTCCCACCGCACGGATGGTTGCCGCCGGTGATGTGCAAGAGATTTACCGGGGAACGCAGTGGGCGACATATTGCCAGGAGCGTCGCGCATGATCCGGTGCTGGCTCTCGGCGTTGCTGGTCGTGGCAGGCCTGTTTTCAACGCCGTCTCAGGCAGCGGATGCGGCCTGTCAGGGGCGCTTTGTTAACCCGATCACCGATATCTGCTGGCGCTGCATCTTCCCGCTCTCGATCGGGAGTATTCCGGTCGGGAAAGGGGATTTGCCGGATACCAGCAATCCGGGCAGCCCTATCCAGTTCTGCCCCATGCCGCCGCCGATTTTTCAGCGTATCGGGATGGCGATGGGGTACTGGGAGCCGATGGCCATGACTGACGTGACCCGTTCGCCGGGCTGCATGGTCAACCTGGGGGGCTTTAGCATCAACCTCGGCAAGATTGGCACCGGCACCGGCGGCAGCAGTGGCAAGGGGGACGTGACCACCGCGTTCTATCACGTCCATTGGTACAAGTACCCGCTGACCTACTGGCTGAACATCATCACTTCCGCGGGCTGCCTGCAGGGCGGGGACATGGATATCGCCTACCTGTCGGAAATCGACCCGACCTGGGTGGACAGCAGCCTGACCACCATTCTCAACCCGGAAGCCGTGGTCTTTGCCAACCCGCTGGCGCAGGGTGCCTGCGCGGCCGACGCGATTGCCAGCGGCTTCCATCTGCCGATCGATGCGTTGTTCTGGTGCGCCGGCAGTCAGGGTTCGATGTACCCGTTCAACGGCTGGGTGGCCAAGGAAATCAGCCCGCTGCAGTCGTCGGTGCTGGTCTCGGAAAAGATGGCGTTCAAGCTGCACCGCCAGGGGCAAATCATGGAGTCCATCGGCAAAGACCGGGCGGTCTGCTTCGAATACCCGTCGCCGATCATGCCAAAAGAGCGCTGGCGTTATCAGATGGTGAACATGTACCCGGACAGCGCCCGCTGTCATCCGATGGGGCGCAGCGTGATGCGCTGGGAGGTGGGCCACAACTCGCCGGCCAGCAAGAAGAACTTCGGCTACGTCATGTGGCGCAAGCGCAACTGCGTCTTTTTATAAGGAGAAGGTCATGACGACATACAGCAAGGCGACAGGGCTGCTGACAGTGCTCCTGACGGGGGCAACCGTACCGATGATCGCTGTCGGGCAAACGGCGGCAGACTCTGTTGCAACCGCACAGCAGCAGGCGGCCGTCCAGGTGGACAGCAACCGGGCATGGCTGCGCGAGCAGGAAAAGCGCTCGGCTGACCTGCACCAAAACACCCCGGTGCCGGAGTTCCTGCGCAATCAGCCTCCGCGTTCGCTGGCGCAGGACGATCAGTCCTTTATCGACCAGCTGGCAGCGAAGCAGCGCCAGGACGCTGCCGAGCAACCGGCCGAGGGCGCGCTGTACTTCGTGTCCTTCGCTATTCCCGAGGAGGGTATGCGCAGCATGCTGCAGGAAGCGCGTCGCTTCGGCATTCCTGCAACGCTGCGCGGCATGGTGAATGGCGACATGCGCGAAACGGTGCAGCGGGTGCAAAAACTGGTGGAAGCCGGCGGCATCGACGGCGTGCAAATAGACCCGCAGCCGTATACCCAGTTTGGCATCACCGCCGTGCCGGCGTTGGTCGTGCGCTGCGCGGCCGGCTTTGATGTGGTGCGCGGCAACCTGCTGATGGCGCAGGCGCTGAAGAAGGTCGCCAAAGACGGCGACTGCGCGGCTACGGCTCAGGCTCTGCTGGACAAGGAGAGCGGAAAATGACCCACCTGGTGAAGTCTCTGCCCGGACTGCTGGCAACACATGCCCTGGTGCTGGGGACGTTTATCTTCGCGGTGGGCGAGTGCCGGGCGGAAGGCGATGACGTGTTCCAGACCGGCAGCGAGTTTGCCAAACAAGTCGCGGGGCAGGGCACAGGGGCGCTACAGAACACCAACCCGGCCAACGTGCTGCCGAACTACACCGACAACCCGAAAGAAAAAGGCTATTACGGCGGCGTGACGGCCGGGGATGCCAATAACCTCAAGACCAACGGCGGCACCGCATGGGGCCAGACCGAGGTCGGGCAGGCGGTGACCGATTCGGTGCTCAAGAACCCCAAGGAGCCGATTTCACACGATGCGCCCTTTATCCAGGCCGGGAAGGATATTGAGGGTAAGGCCGAGAGCATCGTCGGCAAGACCGGCCCGGACTGCAAGGCCGAGCAGGTGACGCGCAGTGAGTTCACCCGGCATGTGTGCGAGCGCGATACGGCGGTGATGCGTACCTGCGAGCGCGCCACCGACATCGGTGGCCACTATGAAACCCGCTATGAAGACCGCAGCGTGCACATCGATAAATCGATGATCCGTTGGTGGAAAGAGGGCAACCGCATTCACGGCACCTTTACCGCACCGTTTACCGGCAAGCTCACTACGGGGTCGATATACCTCGAGCTGCAGGACGATCTGCACAGCTATGGTGTGCCGCTGGCCTTTTCACTGCTGGGGAATGAGGTGCGCTATGGTCGTCAGGACTGGGGCAGCCGGCCGCTGAACGTCGGTAACGTCACGCTCACGCAAGGCCAGCAGGTTGATATTTTCATCACGATGGACCCCGGTGGCCACCTGGATACCTTTCTGGATGCGATGGTCAGGCAGCTGAGTGGCGGCGGGGGCGGCTCGCCGATGGTGTTCTACGTGAAGTTCGACGGCAGTTCGTCGGTGCAGGTCTGGGTACCGACCACGTCGACGCCGGCCGACTGTCCACTGGCGCAGGAGGCCGGGGCGGTGAAGGTCAATACCGTCTGCAGTGAGCCGGGCGGCGAGCGAACCGTTACGGTCAACGGCCAGACCTACCCGGTGTGGGCCAGCTGCTGGCGCTTTACCGATACCTATCGGCTGCAGGAGGCCGGCCAGGGCAGCTGCGAAGCCTATGCCAACAATCCGGCCTGCACTATTGCCACGCACGGCTGCGCCTTCTCCGATGAGTATGGCCAGTGCCTGCACGAGAACGTGACCTACTCCTGCGAAACCCGCACCACCGGGAACGTGATGCTGTGCGGCGGCCAGATGTACTGCCTGGACGGGGAGTGCGACAAGGCGCAGAAGGGCACCCAGGGTAACGACTTTGCGCACGCCGTTTCCGAGCTGGCCGCGGTGGCCGCCGCTGGCAAGGACGTGGCGGCCTTGAACGGTATCGATGTGCGCGCCTTCACCGGTAAGGGGCAGTCCTGCCGCAAGGCGTTTGCCGGTTTCAGCGACTGCTGCAAGGACTCCGGGTGGGGTAACAGCGTCGGGTTGGCGCACTGCGACAGCGAAGAGAAGGCGCTGGGCAAGGCGAAAGAGAACAAATTGACCGTCAGCGTCGGCGAATATTGCAGCAAGAAAGTGCTGGGCGTCTGCCTGCAGAAGAAGCGCAGCTACTGCCAGTTCGACAGCAAGCTGGCGCAGATTGTTCAGCAGCAGGGGCGCGCGTGGCAACTGGGTATCGGCTTTGGCGACGCAAAATCACCGGACTGCCGGGGCATTACCGTTGACGAGCTGCAGCGCATCAACTTCGACCAGCTGGACTTCGCCAATTTCTATGAAGACCTGATGAAAAACCAGAAGGTGCCCGAAGACGCGGCACTGCTGGAGAAGGTTAAGCAGCAAATTGCGGATCGCATGACGGAGGTAGCCAAGTGAAAACGCGCGGGACTTCAAATTTCAATTTGGCGGCACGCGGGTTGGCCAACCGCAGGGCGGCAGCGCTGTTGGGCCTGAGCCTGCTGGGTGCGGCGTTCACCGCGCAGGCCGGCGGCTGGCAGTGGTATGAACGGGAGGCCAAACCCGCTGACGAGGATATGCCACCGCAGGCTGCAGCCCCGGCCGCACCGGCCGGGGCACTGGAAAAGCTGCAGCTGCTGCAGCAGTCGCTCAAGGAGAAGCTGGCGGACGCCATCCTGTACCCCAGTACCGAGAACTTCGTGAAGTTCTTCCAGATGCAGAACTACTTCACCCAGCAGGCGGGACTGTTTGAGCGCTCCGCTCAGCGCGCGTTTCTGGCGCACCCGGAGCTGGACTACAACCTGAAGCACAGCCACTACAACGGCACGGTGAAAAGCCAGCTGGCCGCCGACTTTGCCGCGCAGCGCGAGGCCATCGGCAAAATGGCGCAGCAGTACGGGCTGATGCTGTTCTATCGCGGCGCGGAGCCGATAGACGGTCAACTGGTGAGCGTGGTGAAGGGCTTTCGGGACAGCTACGGGCTGTCGGTGGTGCCGGTGACTATCGACGGGGTGGTCAACCCTGCGATGCCGGAGAGCCGGCACGATGCGGGACAGTCACAGCGGCTGGGCATCAGCCACTTCCCGGCACTGGTGCTGGTTGACCCGCGCAGCGGCGCGGTCAAGCCGCTGGCCTATGGCTTTATCAGCCAGGACGATCTGGCCAAACAGTTCCTGAACGTCTTTACCGACTTCAAACCCAATTATTAACGGAGCGTTGAATGCGTAAATTTAAATTCCCTGACATCGACGCAACCGGCGGTTGGGTCGCGGCCTTCGGGATCTGGTTCCATATCGTCGCCGGCCTGGTGCACCGGGCGCCGGATATGGCGGTGACGCTGGCCGAGTTTATCGCGCTCACCCTGACGGTGTGCGGCGGCTACAAAATCCTCGATGAGCTGGCGCGCGTCCCCAAACGGCAGCGTGAGGAGGCGGAAAAACAGGCCTATATCGCGGCACATCGTGAACAGGCGCCGTCGCCGGCGACCACAGACGAACGGCACGGGGCCGGGGAGGTGCAGAATGCGGATCGCTAACATCGCCTGGCTGGCCTTGCTGTTAACCGGGCTGGCGCATGGCTCCACAATTGATGAGATAGCGGCGCTGCAGAAAAACGCCGGCGTCAATCGGACGCCATCAGCGACGTCCGTCCCCGCTCCGCAGCCGGCGGCAGCGCCGCGTTGGTTTACGCTCAGCAACGGCGCGCGCGTCAACCTCAATGACTGGAAGGTGGTGCTGTTTATGCAGGGGCACTGCCCGTACTGCCACCAGTTTGATCCGCTGCTGAAATCCCTGTCGGAGCGGGTCGGCTTTTCCGTGTTCGCCTACACCTTCGACGGCCAGGGCGATGCCTCGTTTCCGGAAGCCATTCCGGCGCCGCCGGAGGTGATGCGCACCTTCTTCCCCGGCCTGCCGGTGGCGTCGCCGACCACGTTTTTGGTGAACGTCAATACGCTGGCAACCTACCCGATGATCCAGGGTGCCAGCGATGAGCGCGGCTTTATGGCGCGTCTCGATACCGTGTTACAGGAAGCAACGTTAAGAGGAGAGCATCGTGAATAAATCAGAAAGTAACACTATCACTGTTGAGCAGGGTGCGTGGTCTCCCGAACAGCGTATCGCCAAAGCGCGTATGGAATACAAGCGCGAGAGCGCGCGGCTTACGATTTTTCTTCATCTGATGGTGCTGTTCTCTGTGGCTGCGGTGGCGCTCTGGATGGTCAGCCACTGGTGGTTTGGGCATGCATTTGTCAAAGAGTACGCTGCGGACACACGTGAGTTTCATATGATGAACATGTGGAACGTACTGATGTACTTCATGCCCGCCATGTTTGCCGCGCTGTCCGCCGGGTGCCTCGCGGTCGCACTGGTCTTTGAGAGTCTGGGGCTGTTTAGCCTTTATACCACCCTGCTGTGGCAAAAGTGCTGCATTTACCGTCAGTCTCGCCTGCACCGGGAGGATGCATGAAATTACGTGCCCTCTTTATCGGCCTGACGCTGGGGCTGGCGACCGCTGCGCCGGCAATCGCTGACATGAACAGCGACATGAACCAGTTTTTTGACAAGCTGGGATTTGCGTCCAACACCACGGCACCTGCGGTCTGGCAGGGGCAGGCGGCCGGCTATGCGTCGGGCGGCTCGATTTATGCCCGTACCGGCGTCAAACAAATCCAGCTGATTTCGATGTCGTTGCCGGATATCAATGCCGGCTGCGGCGGCATCGATGCGTACCTGGGGGCATTCAGCTTTATCAACGGCGAGCAGCTGCAGCGCTTTACCAAACAGATCATGTCCAACGCCGCCGGCTACTTTTTCGATCTGGCCTTGCAGACTACCGTGCCGGAGCTCAAAGACGCCAAAGACTTCATCCAGAAAATGGCCAGCGACATCAACAGCATGAACATGAGCAGCTGCCAGGCGGCTCAGGGCATTGTCGGCGGGCTGTTCCCGCGCACGCAGGTCTCTCAGCAGAAGGTCTGCCAGGACATTGCGGGCGAATCCAACATCTTCGCCGACTGGGCTGCCTCGCGGCAGGGCTGCACGGTGGGTGGCAAAGGGGACTCGGTGCGTGACCGCGCTGGGGAAAAGGATAAGGAGCGTATCTCCAAGAACATCAACATCATGTGGGATGCGTTATCCAAAAACCGGATGTTTGACGGCAACAAGGAGCTGAAGGAGTTCGTGATGACGCTGACCGGCTCGCTGGTGTTCGGCCCCAACGGCGAAATCACGCCGCTGCCGCCACGCACTACCGATCAGAGCATCATCAAGGCGCTGATGGAAGGGGGCGCCGCACGCGTTTATCACTGCAACGACAGCGACAAGTGCCTGAAGGTAGTGGCCGACAGCACCACGACGATAAGTCCGGACAATGCCCTGAAAGGGCAAATCAAGAAAATGCTGTTCAGCATCGAGAGCAAGGCGCGCAGCGACGAGCGGCTGACGGATGCGGAGAAAGGCCTGATTTCCAGCACGCATGTGCCGTTGCTGACTTACCTGACCGACCCGCAAATGCTCGGCGTGTCCAATGCGATGGTGCACCAGTTGGCCGACTATGTGGGATACGACATCCTGATGCAGTACCTGCAGGAGTTGATGGGCGGCGCGCGCGCCATGCTGGCGACCGGCAACTACCCGGAGGCTACCGTTGAGCAAATCAACAACAACTTCACGCAGGCCGGGCAGCTTATCGCCTCCCTGCAATCGCGCGTACAGGTACAGACCGATGCCCTGCTGGTTGTCGAGCAGCAGATGCGTTACATGCGCCAGCAGGTGTCGGCACGCCTGCTGACGCGTTACCAGAACAACTATCAGTTCGGGGAGGCGCAATAACATGACGGAAATCTATGTCATCGGCGGCTCGGAGTGGCTGGCGCAGAACCTTAACGCGGTCGCGGCCTTCATGCAGACCGATACCTGGGACTGGATACGGAATTTTGCGGTGGCCATCAGCGTGCTGGTGCTGGCCGCGCGCTATACCGCCCGCCGCGACCTGATGGATATCCTGGGCTGGGTGTTTGTGCTGGTGTTCTCCTCGGCGTTGCTGACCAAGGCGCAGCCAGTGCAAATCATCGATCTGTCCAATCAGCGTTCGATTCAGCGGGTGGCCAATGTGCCGCTGGGGATTGTGCTGCCAGCGACCATCATCACCCGCATCGGTTACGCCATGGTGCTGGGTTACGAAATGGTGTTCAGCCAGCCGGATGCGGTGACCTACAGCAAGACCGGCATGCTGTTCGGCTCCTCACTGGTGTCCCGAAGCACCGACTTCACCGCCCAGAACCCGGAGCTGGCCAACCTGTTTGCCGACTATGTACAGAACTGTGTGGTGGGCGACATGCTGCTCAATCACAAGTACAGCTTTGAGGAGCTGATGCATTCCGAAGATCCGTATGCGCTGATCTTCCGCCTGCCGAGTCCGCTTCGCGGTGTGTTCAACAAGGACGGCCGTTTCCAGACCTGTGAAGAAGCTGCGATGCCGCTGAAGAACATGCTGGGCCTGGAAGCGAAAACCGGCAGTCCGACTTACAACTACTATGCGCGGCGCATTCTTGGGGGGCGTCCAGACCGCGATCTGCTGTTCGGGCAACTGCTGGGGAACAGCTACCAGTATTTTTACCAGAACCAGAAGACAGCCAGCGACATCATCAAGCAGAACATCGTCATGAACGGCCTGCGCAGCGGCATCATGAGTTACTCGGCGCGCCGCGGTGACACGGCGGGCATGCTCAACATTGCCAGCACGTCGGCCATCGAGAAGCAGCGTCTGTCCCAGGCGACGCTCGGGCAGGTGATGATGCGTTCATTACCGCTGCTGCAGGTCATCCTGATCGGCATGATGATGGGGATGTTCCCTATTCTGGTGATTGTCGGCATGGTTAATCAGGGCAAGGAAGTGGCCAAATACTATGTGTTCGGCTGGCTGTGGGTAATGAGCTGGCCGCTGTTGTACGCCATTCTCAACAGCGCGATGGCCTTTTACGGCCAAAAGGCCGGTTCGCCCGTGGTGCTGAGCAACCTGTCCACGGTGAAGCTGAACTACTCCGATCTGGCCAATACCGCCGGCTATATCTCCGGCATGATCCCGTTTATCTCCTGGTATATCGCCAAAGGTCTGGGGCAGGGGCTGATGAGCGTCAGCCACAGCATGACCGGCGCCTACCAGAGTTCGGCGGCGTCGGCGGCGATGAGCGTGTCGGATGCCAACTACAGCTTCAACAACATGCAAACCGACAACGTACAGGGTAACACCTGGGATACCAACAGCAGCGTGCGTGCCGGCCAAATGACCGCGCAACTGCCGACCGGCGGCACGCAGACCCGCACGGGCGATGGCAGCAGTGTCTGGGATGCGAGCGGCGCGATGTCCAAACTGCCGGTAGATATCGGCGTGACGAAGCAGATTGCGACCGCGCAGCAGGAAATGGCGCGGGAAGCCGAGACTCAGGCGCAGACATCCATGCAGGGCTTCAACAGCAATATCAGCAGTGCCTGGACGCAGCTGTCGCAGTTTACCGGTCAGCGTGGCAGCAGCGACAGCATGACCAGCGGTGCCGACACGGCGCAAAACAGCCAGTCCAGCATCGCCGCGCACAAAATGGCGAGCGCAGTGGAAAGCTATGCCAATGCCAACAATGTCAGCAAAGAGCAAGCAACGCAGGTGTTGGCGTCGAGAGCCGTTACTGATACCGCGAGCTTTAATACGCGAGCTGGTGTTTCCGCAAGTGGTGGATTGAAAGTGTTGGGGAATGGTGTAACGGCAGAAGGATATATGGGGGTAAGTTACGACAAAAGAGGGAGCGACACAGATTCTCATTCTGCTAGTAGCGGCACGCGTGGCAGTCAGGATGCGCGTCACGACCAGAGCGCCCAGGCCGCTGCTGACTTTAAGGAAGGGATGGACTACCTGACCAGCCAGCGCACCAGTCAGTCCGGCAGTCATACGGATAACAATGCAGACTCGCGCATTGATCAGCTTTCTTCGTCCTTGTCAGGCGCCAAGAGCAGCTACGAACAATACAGCAGTGCACATACCCGCAGCCATGAACTGTCACAGCAGGCTTCTCGTACCGAGAGTCTCAGCGGCGATATGCGCGAGAACCTGAGCCAGCAGTTTGCGCAGTACGTGATGGATAAGGCGCCAAACGATGCCGGCAACATTCTGACCGGGCAGTCGCAGGACGCCGTTGCCGCGCGTCAGTCGCTTGCACGTGATTTTGTGCGCGAACAGGTGGCGCCGCAGGTCGATGCACAATACCAGTCCAGCAGCAGTACGCTTGGCACCAGCATGGGTTCTATTGGTGGCGGTGGCGCCGGCCAGGATATTCAGGTTGATTATAACAAACACCAGAGTGCGGTTGAAAACAGAACCTCACAATCCGGAATACGTAATGATGTGGGGTCTCAGGTTAATGGTATGGTTGATAATAACCAAAAAGCCCAACAGAAAGTTCAGTCAGATATTCATAGTCAACAGCGAAATGTTGAAGGGCAGAGAAACGAACTGCAGCAACATCATTCATTAGAACGAACTGCACAAAATAAAAATTATAATCTTGAAAAAGAGAAGCAGGAAAGTATACCTGGAGCCAGCAGTAAAGATGAAATGATGGAGCAAGCAAAGGCCATGCAAGATAAATTCAATAAAGAGCGGGGTGGTAAATGATGGTTACGCATAAAATAGTTCAACAAGAAGCTGAAGAGCTGAAAGATATCCTTAAGGCGGGAGATATTCAAATTCCCGATTTTTGGAGCTGTTTGTGGCCAGGTTTACTTCTTGTGGCATGGTTGGCTTTATGTCCATTGTTTAGTTTTTTTATTTCGAGCCAGCCTGTTAGTGAATTGTTAACAGCAACAGGTGGTAGTGCTTTTCTCGGGGTGCTGCTATCGTTTGGGTTTATAAATGCTAGGAGTCTATATCTGTCATTACCTCGAGAATTTAGGGTGGGCTCGGAGGTATTATCTCTAATAAGAAAAAAAATAAGAGCCTATGCGGCAACTTTTGCTGTCCTGATTTTAATGTTTTCATTATCTGCAGCCTACAGTGGTGTAGGTTCAATGGCTTATCTCTTTCCGTTAGTTCTTTGCACAGTAATGATGGGTTTCATTTTTAATATGGACATAGGTCGTTACCGCCTTTCCGTATTTACTTCGGTTCTGGAGCTTATCAAATCTCGCAAGCAGGGAGGTGAGTAACGGTGGCTAAGATCTCTGCCAAAACGCATACCACCACCCTGCGGCTCGATGACGGTACGTTTGGGCGCCTGCAGCGTATGGTGGCTGAGAACCCACTCTACAGCCCCTCGCATGTGATGCGCGGCGCCCTGCTGGCCCTCAGTCGATTAACCGACAGTGAACGTGAAGCCTGCATTCTGGCCGTAGCAAAGGGAGGTGTGGATGAGCTTTAACGCCAAGGACATGACGCAGGGCGGGCAGATCGCCTTTATGCGCCTGCGCATGTTCACGCAGATCGGTAACCTGATTTTCTACTGCCTGTTTATCGCCTTCTTCCTGGTGGCGATTTGCACGCTGTTGTGGCGCGTTTCCATCCAGAACCTCACGAACGGCCTGATTTATTGGTGGGTCTGGATGGTGGAAGGCTGGCCGAGCATATCGCCGTCAGAGACCCTCTACCATCTGGATTATTACGGCAAGACGTTGACCTACACCGCCAAACAGGTGCTGCTCGACAGTTACGTCTCCTACTGTGGCCAGTTGATTTGGCGTGAAGGGATCTTTGCCTGCATCGTGGCGGCGGTTGCGTGTGTGATGGGTTTCGTGGTCACCGTGTGGATACTTGGCCGTCAGGGCAAGCAGCAGAGCGAGGATGAAATAACCGGCGGGCGAACACTCACCGATAACCCTGCGGTGGTGGCCAACATGCTCAAACGCGATGGTATGGCGTCCGATATCATTATTGATGGTCTACCGCTGCTAAAAAACAGCGAGGTCAAAAACTTCTGCGCCATGGGCAGCGTCGGTACGGGTAAGTCACGGCTGTATCGCAAGCTGATGGACTATGCCCGCAAACGCGGTGACATGGTTATTGTCTACGACAAGTCCTGTGATTTTGTCAAAGACTACTACGATCCGCAGCACGATAAAATCCTCAACCCGCAGGATGCGCGCTGCATCGCCTGGGATTTATGGTCGGAATGTCTGACACTGCCGGACTTTGAGAACGTCGCCGATATCCTTATCCCCATGGGCAGCAACGAAGATCCGTTCTGGCAGGGGTCGGCCCGTACCATCTTTGTGGAAGCGGCCTACCGCATGCGCAATGACGAAGATCGCAGCTACGCCAAGTTGCTCAATACGCTGTTGTCCATCGATCTGCCGCGGCTGCGTGCTTATCTCGAGGGCACACCGGCGGCCAACCTGGTGGACGGCAAAATCGAGAAGACCGCCATCTCTATTCGCAGCGTGCTGACCAACTATGCGAAAGCGCTGCGTTACATGCAGGGCGTGGAGAAACTGGGGGCATCGTTCACCATCCGTGACTGGATGCGCGGCGTGAAGGACAACGGCAAAAACGGCTGGTTGTTCCTGACCTCCGATTCAGCCAGCCACAAGGCGCTCAAACCGCTGATCTCCATGTGGCTCTCTATCGCCTCACACAGCTTGTTGTCGATGGGCGAAAACCCGGACCGCCGCGTCTGGATTTTTGCCGATGAATTACCCACCCTGCACAAGCTGCCGGACCTGGTGTCCATCGTGCCGGAAGCGCGCAAGTTCGGCGGATGCTTTGTGTTGGGATTCCAGACCTACTCTCAGCTTGAAGATATTTATGGCGTCAAGGCGGCGGCCACCCTGTTCGGGGTGCTGCGCACCCGTTTCCTCTTCAGCGTGCCGGATCGCGTGGGTGCCGAGTTCGCCGCCGGCGAGGTGGGTGAAAAAGAGTATCGCAAGGCCTCCGAGCAGTTTTCCTACGGGGCTGACCCTGTCAGGGACGGGGTGTCCGTCGGTAAGGATTTGGAGCGCATGCAACTGGTGAGCTACAGCGACATCCAGACGCTGCCTGATTTGTGCTGCTATGTGACGCTGCCGGGGCCGTACCCGGCCGTCAGGCTGCAGATGGTATACAAAAAAGTCAGGCAGGTCGCGCACCCCTATGAACCTCGCAAGATGGATGCCGCTGCCGATGGGCGGCTTGTATCGGCGATCGAAATGCGGGAAGCCGAAACCGGCAATATGGATGCCTTGTTCGCTGCTACCCCTACCCTACCGGCGGCCAGTGCGCGCGAAACCGCTGATGCCCCTGTCTCTGCCGTGAGTAAGGTGCCGACAGAGAACCCCGTCAGTGATGTGCCTGTCGTGTCAGCTGCTGCCACCGTGACAGGGGGGCAGGAGGCGGAACTGAAACAGAAACCGGCGCCCGGTGATGATGATGCAGAACGGGGGGAGCTGCCCCCCGGTATCAGTGGCGACGGCGAAGTGGTGGACATTGCGCAATATGAAGCCTGGCAGGCGCAGCAGCAGTCGATGGGGCAGCAAACCATGCAGCGCCGGGAAGAGACCAACATCAATATCGACAGGCATCGGCGCGAACTGTCTGAAGTTCATCGTGGGGACAGCGAACCGGGAGATGAATTCTGATGAGCATTGGCCAGGTCGGACCCGCCGGTAACGCCGGCGACATCAACATCCATAGGGTAATCAGCTACGAACAGGAGAGCTTGTAATGGAATTTCGGACTATTACTCGGGCTGCTGAGGCTACCGCACATTATTTTGATGACAGTAAAGACGGTGTACTGAACTTATTGGGTGTCCGCCGCCGGGTTTGGATTAATCGCAAGATTGATTGGCTGGGTTTAAATCTGGGCGAGAGCGCTGATGAAAAAAAACTCATCAATATACTCGAGGGTGAATTTACCGAGGAGGATGTAGGGGCTGGGGAGGACATTAAACAAGGGAAGTATATTCTTGGCTATGAGCTGACATTCACCGCGCCTAAGGGCGTGTCAATCCTGGCTTTGGTTGGGAATGATACTCGCTTGTTCGACGCGCACAACAATGCGATTGATCGCGTTTTAGATGAAATGGCCAAATTGATGGCGCTTTTGGTTAAGCCGCCGGTTGACCATTCGATTCAGCGAAAGTTTTCTATCATTGGTGCTGTGATTAACCATGACACCTCACCAGAGTTGGATCCTGATTTACACACTCACATTGTGATACCCAATATAGGCTTTCTTGACAACGAACCGGTATTTTTATCAACAGATCGTCTTGATTTTCTTAATGATGTACACCCCTTGCTGCCCGTTTTATCTGAAATGTATTTCACTGTGCTGAAAAATAGCGTGGAGTTGATGGGGTATCGCACGAAAGACATTAACGAAGACCTGGGGGGCCAATGAAATGATAGAAATTCACCGTGCTGGCCCAAGCGTGAAAAGTCGATATTGCATTGTGCAGTTAACACCAGTCTTCGATACGCAACCCGTCAACACGCGCAAATTCCCGCGTGTTGTTGGTGACCACAATCAGCCCCTGGCTGCGGGCGTGACCGGCAATCATCAAATCGAATGGGCCAATTGGGAGGCCTTGTCGACTCAATTCGGCCCGGATTTGGCCGCTGTGCGCAGCAGCGGCCGCATCGTAATTCAGAACGTCGAGACGTGCGATGAACCCTTCGAGCACAGCCAGGTTGCGTTCCGGTGCCTGGCTTTTCTCTGCGCCGTAAATCAGCTCCATCAACGTGACCGAACTGATGCACAGACGAGACGTATTCAGGCTGAAGCGCTCTCTGACGTGTGCGGGTTTGTTCTTGATAGTGAAGATGCACGTGTTGGTGTCCAGCAGGTACTTCAACATCAGAACGCCTCCCGCTCTTGCATTGCTGGTTGGTCGCGTGACGTCATGAAATCGGCGCTGACATCCTCACCATCGAACCAGCTGTCCCAGCCCTCGCCGGCGGGCGTGATGATGCGGGTACGACCAACGGCGATGACCTCCACACGCTTGACGTCGTCAGGCAGTGCCACCGCTTTGGGCAGACGAACGGCCTGGCTACGGTTGCTGAGAAATACGGTAGTTTCCATGAAACACCTCCTATCGTGGATATACGTAATGTATATCCATTGTGGAGTCCTTTGTGGGATATGTCAATGGGATATACCTCGCGACAAGTGGCGTCGAATTGCGGGAGGGCATCGCATATGATGAGCATTGGCCAGGTCGGCCCTGCCGGTAAAGCCGGCGACTACTACACCCATCAGGACAACTACTACGTGCTGGGTAGCATGGACGAACGCTGGGTGGGCCAGGGGGCGGAAGCGTTGGGGTTAACGGGCAAGGTGGACGTCAAAGATTTCGTGGCCGTGCTGGAAGGCAAGCTGCCGGACGGCAGCGACCTGACCCGGATGGTCGGTGGCGAGAACAAGCACCGGCCCGGCTATGACCTGACGTTCTCGGCGCCCAAAAGTGTTTCCATTATGGCGATGCTGGGCGGCGATAAACGCCTTATCGCAGCGCATAACCACGCGGTAGAGGTCGCGGTGCGGGAAATAGAGAAAATGGCCTCGACGCGGGTGATGGAAGGTGGCGTCTCCGAGACCAAACTGACCGGCAACCTGGTTGTTGCGCTCTTTAACCACGATACGTCGCGCGACCTTGACCCACAGCTGCACACCCATGCGGTTGTGGCCAACGTCACGCAGCATGACGGCAAGTGGCAGACCCTGTCCTCCGATACGGTCGGCAAGACCGGCTTTATCGAGAACGTGTACGCCAACCAGATCGCGGGTGGTCAGATATACCGCCATATCCTGCAGCGGGAAGTTGAGGCAATGGGGTATGAGACCGAAACTACCGGGCCACATGGCATGTGGGAATTCAAAAGAACGGAGGCGGTAAGGGAGCCGTTCTCCAAGCGCAGCCATGCCATCGACGCTGCTGCCGGCCCTGATGCTTCGCTCAAGTCGCGGGATATGGCGACGCTCGATACCCGCAAGGCCAAGGTCACCCCTGACCAGGCCGAGTTGTTTGTCGCCTGGATGCAGGAAATGAAGGCCACCGGTTTTGAACCCAAATCGTATCAGGCCGAGGCACAGTCTCGCACGATGGTGACACCGTCCCCGACGCCGCTGGAAGCGGGGGGCGATGCGCTGGTCGACCAGGCGGTGGGACAAGCCATTTCGGCGCTCTCTGACCGGCAGGTCAACTTCACGCACAACCAGGTGGCCAACAAGGCCATCAGCTACCTCTCCGGTGAGCCGGGCATGCTGGACGCGGTACGCGACGGCATCGACCGCGCCATCGAGCGCGAGCAGCTTATTCCGCTCGACAAGGAGAAAGGCGTATTTACCTCCGATATTCATCTGCTCGATGAGCTGAGCGTGGCGCAGCTGAGCCGCACGCACCTTGACGAGAGCGCGGTGGTGATCGGTGCGCCAAAGTCTGACCCGTGCACCGGCAGCATACCAACCTACAGCGATGCCGTGCAGCAGCTGGCGCAATATGCGCCGGCGCTGGCGGTGTTGTCGGGCATTGGGGGCGCATCGGTAAACCGTTCCCGCGTGGCGGAAGTGGTTGAGCTGGCGCGCGAGCAGGGCCGCGACGCCACCGTACTGACCGTTGACCGGCAGTCACAGCAGTATCTGCAGCAAAGCGTCCATCTCGATGAAGACCGTGTGGTGACGCGCGCCGCGCTCGGCAGCGAGGCGCTGTTTGCGCCGAACAGCACGCTGGTCGTTGAGCAGGCGGAAAAACTGACGCTCAAGGAGACCGTGGCGCTGCTGGATGGCGCGGTGCGTAACAACGTCCAGCTGGTGCTGATGGATACCGAAAAGCGCAAGGGGACGGGCAATGCCCTTGCCGTCATGAAGGAGGCCGGTGTACCGCGCTATCAGTTCAGTGGCCGTCAGGCGGCGGTGGCAGATGTGGTGAGCGAGCCGGACAAGGTGCAGCGTTTCGGCGAACTGGCCAAAGGCGTGGCGCAGGCATTGGTTGAAGACCGGCCGGCGATTGCGCAGGTAAACGGCCCGGCCGACCAGCGAATGTTGACGGCCATGATACGTGACGAGCTGAAAGACGCCGGGCTGCTGGGACGCGAAGAGACCCATGTGGCCACGCTGACTCCGGTATGGCTGGACAGCAAAAACCGCGGCGCCATCGATACCTACCGGGAAGGCATGGTGATGGAACGCTGGGATGCGGAGAGCCGGCAGCGCGAGCGGTACGTTATCGACCGGGTCGGTGCGCAAACGCGTAACCTGGTGTTGCGTGATGTCGAAGGTGAAAAACACACGCTTGCTGTCAAAGAGGTGGACAAGGACTGGTCGTTGTTCCGGGCCGGTACGATGGCTGTTGCCGACGGTGAACGCCTGCGGGTATTAGGCCAGGAGGGGCGGGGTAAGGATGCGCTGAAGGCCGGCACGGCGCTGACGGTTGTTCGTGCCGGCGACGGCGAGCTGCAGGTAAAAGTGGCCGGCGAGCCGGATGCGACGCAGAAGCCGGAACCCCGGACACTCACGGTCGGCAACGACGTCTTCAGCGCCGTCAAGGTGGCGCCGGCGTATGTGGAAAGCCTCGGCGCATCGGTGAGCAGTACGGCGGTGGTCTATGCCGCGGTGAAGAAAAACGAGCTTAACAGCGCCACGTTGAGTGGCATCGCCCGCAGTGGCGGGCACATCACCCTCTATTCAGCGCTTGATGCGCGCAAGATGCAGGAGAAAGTCGCCCAGCATCCGGCGTACCGCCTGGCAGGCGAGCAGGTCAAACAGCTGGCCGGCATCGATTCGCTTGATGCCGCGATCGCCGGGCAGAAAACATCTCTGTTTACGCCGGCGCAGCAGGCCATTCATCTGGCCATTCCGACGCTGGAAGGGGATAGCGTCGCGTTTGGACAGGCCAAACTGCTCGCCGGCAGTCTCGATTTTGCGGCCGAAGGTGTGTCGATAGATTCTATTCAGAAGGAAATCGAGGCGCAGGTCAAACGCGGGGAGCTGCTGAAAGTGGATGTCGCGCACGGCGTTGGGGCGGATTTGCTGGTCTCGCGTGCCAGCTTCGAGGCGGAGAAGAGCATTATTCGATTGATTGCGGATGGCAAGGACAGCCTGCCGCCGTTGGTAACAACCAGTAGCAAAACCCACAACGAGGACGGCCCCGGTCAGCGGGAGGGAAAGGAGTCTCCGAACCTGACCCAGGGACAGCGGCAGGCTGTCGACCTTATTTTAAACACAACCGACCGATTTGTGGCAATACAGGGCTATGCCGGTGTGGGGAAAACCACCCAGTTCAAGGCGGTGCTGGAAGGGATAGCACAGATACCTGAAAACGAGCGCCCCCGCGTGGTCGGGCTGGCGCCAACGCACCGCGCGGTCGGGGAAATGCAGGCCGCCGGCGTCGACGCCCAAACCCTGGCGTCGTTCCTGCACGATGAGGGGCTGAAGGTCGCCGGCGGCGAGAAACCGGACTACCGCAACACGCTGTTTGTGGTGGATGAGAGTTCGATGGTGGGCAACAGCGACATGGCGCGTGCCTACGCGCTGATTGCCGAGGGCAACGGCCGCGCGGTGATGAGCGGTGACGAGGCTCAGCTGGAGGCGATTGCGCCGGGCGCGCCGTTCCGGCTGGCGCAGGGGCGCAGCGCCATCGACATGGCGGTCATGAAAGAGATTGTACGCCAGACTCCCGAGCTGAAGCCGGCGGTGTACAAGATGATTGATAACGATGTGCCCGGCGCGCTGGACGTGGTGCGCTCGGTGGCGCCGGCCAACGTACCCCGGCAAGCCGATGCCTGGGTGCCGACGCAGTCGGTCGTTGAATATCCCGCCAAGGGGCAGGATGACATTCATGCCGCGATTGTCAGCGATTACCTGGGACGCACCGAAGCGGCCCGGCGCGATACGCTGATCATCACCCACCTTAATGCCGACCGGCACATCATCAATGCCGGCATTCATGAGGAACGTAAAGCGGCGGGCGAGCTGAAAGGCGAGTCAGTCAGTCTGCCTATCCTGGAGACCGCCAATATTCGTGACGGCGAGCTGCGCAAGCTGGAGACCTGGGCGCGCAACCGTGACGCCGTTGTCCTCTTGGATAACACCTACTACCGGATGACCGGCATTGACAGTCAGTCCCGTACCGTCAGCCTGCAGAACAGCGAGGGCAATACCCGGCAGTTTTCCCCGGCCAGTGCGGTGCGCGAAGGTGTCACGCTGTACAACCCGCGCACCATCGAGGTGAACGTGGGCGACCGCATGCGCTTTTCGAAATCGGACGTCGAGCGCGGGCATGTGGCCAACAGCGCCTGGACGGTCGAAGCGATAAAAGGTGACATGGTCACGCTTTCCGACGGGCTGCAAACCCGCACCGTCAATCCCCGCGAGCAGCAACAAGACCGGCACGTCGATTTGGCCTATGCCATCACCGCCCACGGTGCCCAGGGGGCCAGCGAACGTTTTGCCATCACGCTCGAGGGTGTGGAAGGTGGGCGTGAGCCGCTGGTCAACCGGGCGTCGGCCTATGTGGCGCTGTCGCGCGCCAAGGAGCATGTGCAGGTGTACACCGATAACGAAGCCGGGTGGCTGAACGCCATCGGCAAGGCGACGGTGCGCACCACGGCCCATGATGCGGTGCTGGGTATGGTGCCGGGCAGCCAGAAAGCGGCCGCCGACCTTTACGGCAAGGCAGTCTCTTTATCCGATAGCGCGCTGGGGCGCGCGGTGCTGCGCGGAAGCCAGCTTACCGGCGACACGCTGGCGCACTATGTGTCGCCGGGCAAGAAATACCCGCAGCCCCACGCCATGCTGCCGATGTATGACGCCAACGGCAAAGCCGCCGGCGCCTGGCTGGCGCCACTGGCGGACACCCAGGGGAAAAGCGTCGGCGGACTGCCGACGCAGGGTCGGGTTTTGGGCAGTGACAGCGCGCAATTTGTGGCGCTGCAGGGGAGTCGCAACAACGAAACCCGTCTGGCTGGGACGATGCAGGACGGTATCCGGCTGGCGGCGCGCTATCCCGACAGTGGCGTGGTGGTGCGGCTGCAGGGGGACGACGTGCCGTTCAATCCCCAGGCGATAACCGGCGGCAGGGTGTGGGTGAATGACGAGACGCTCAAGGCCACAGCGCGGGAGAGCGGCGCGGCCGACAGTGCCATCAAATTGCCGGAGAGCCCGGAAGAACGCCTGCAGCGTGAACTGCAGGCGCAGGCCGACAAACTGGGCCGTGAAACGAACGCTCCTGATCCGCAGCGGCTGGCCGGGCTTAATGACGAACAGCTGCGTGCACTGCTTGCGCGCGGCGAACTGCGCGCCGAAGACGTGAAAGACCGTCTGCCGGAGGCGGTCATGCGGGAAGTGACGGGCCAGGATGCGGCCTTGCTGCGCGATGCCGCTGTCCGCCAGGTGGCGCGCGAGCCGGTATCGACCCGCAGCCGGCTGCAGCAGGACGAACAGAACCTGGTGCGGGATACCCATACAGAGCGAGAACTGAACAAAGAGAAAACCCTGGGCGGCGACTGACGCGCTGCGCTTGTCCAACGCCGCGCGAGACAGGTGACGAGCCCCTGCCTCGCACGGCATTACCAAAAGGAAGAACGGATGAATACAACCCAAAACGTATCAACGACGCAGGGCATCTTGTTAACCGCGGTGGTCTTGCTGTCCGGGGCTGAGACGCTCTGGGGATATGTGCAGTGGGACGTGCTGAGCGACCTGCCGCTGTATTGGCGCAATGCGCTCGTCCCGTTGCCGCTGCTGGTCTTCATGGGCATGAAACACCTGCAGGCGCGGCTGAACAGGGCGGACGAGCATGAATAAGACGTCGTGGCTCCCTGCCCGCGTGTTGGGCGTTGCCGCCCTGGTGCTCAGCGGCTGGTTGCCGGCGTTGCCCCTGTTGGCGGCACCGGCGATACAGGTGGGGTTTTCGCCGGAAGGGTCGGCGCAGCAGCTGGTATTGAGCGTTATCGGCGAGGCGCAACGTGATATTCGCCTGATGGGGTACGCCTTTACCTCGCCGGAGGTGGCGCGGGCGCTGATTGCGGCGCACCGGCGCGGGGTGGTGGTCGATGCGAAGGCCAACCAGAACGGCGCCGGCCGGGCGGCACTGAACCTGCTGGCCAACGCCGGCGTGAACGTCAGGACGGTCAACAGCTATAATCTTGTTCTTGTTTGCGGTGGTAACGCAAGCGCTTGTGCTGGCTTCACGGCCAATAAGCAAAGGCTCGCCTAATCCGTTGTTGGTCGGTGGCGTTCTGCTGTTTTTGTGGGATGTGTATGGTGCTACAGACGGAACTTACGGTACTGCCGGCATTTTGGTGTTGTTGGCCAGTTATGGGTTATGCGTTTCCCTGCCGGGGTACGTGACGGCCGTCTGGCCGGTGCGCGGGCTGGCGATCGTGGCCTGGCCGCTACTGGTGCTGATGCTCAATGCCGAGCTGGGCGGCACGATGATGCTGGCCGGATTGCTGCTGCCGGCACTGCTCATCCTGGGAACGCTGCCGCTGGCGACGGCGTTCAATCAACGGCGCCTGTTGCCGCGGGGGTTTTTCTTATACGGCTATGTAGGGCACTTGTTGATGCTGGCGTTGCTCGCCTGGTTGGTTCATTAAAACGGTACAAAATCGGTGATGTAGATCTCAATGTATAGGGCAATATCCGCCAATATCATATGCTCTGGACAGAAAAGATCGCTTTAAAGCTGCTAAGCCAAGGTTTTTGTAGTAGTCTCTGCTAAATGATCCTTTTTAGATCCTTGGGGAGGCTGAAATGTCACAAGCCGCAAGCGTAGTAACTTCCTCATCGAGAACGAAACGTTCCTATCGTAAGGGGAGCCCTTTGAGCGCCGCTGAACGGCAACAAATCTCTCTGGAACGGAAGAAAAACACACACAAAGAAGTCCGTGTTTTTGTTAGAGACTCACTCAAAATTCAACTTCAAAGCATGTGTGAGCGAGAAGGTATTACACAGGCAGAAATGATTGAGCGCTTGATTGAGATGGAGTCGACAAGACACATTTGAAATGCAACGACATCACATTCTTGATCGTTTTAGCAGCGAGTGCTAGATTACTGATCGTTTAGCAGAATTCTTGGTTAGCCACGCCGCAAGGTGGCAGGGAAGTGGGTCTGGAGCTTGTTACCAGAGCACTGAAAAGCAAAAACCCCGATAATCTTTCCATTCTTGGCGGAGTAGAAGATTAACGGGGCCTACTTAAAACTGTATAGAAGCTGTTGCTCTATACGGGGAGTATAGTTTTATGCCTTTTAAAGGTCAACTCCTAGTGTGCAACATAAGCGCAGGGCTACTTGAATAGCCAATTTGCGAATGTTGAACACCATATCAATGAATCCCGTAGCTCCCGGCGTGGCGAGGCTAATGCGCTTCGGCGTGGGCAACAAAAAATTCATCGTCGTTACACCCCCAATCTGTGCTGCCGTGTGCCGAAAGGCATGGCGAGCAAAGTGGTGGCACGCATGAGCAGTCACGACTGGCGGCGTAATGATGATCTGATCGAGCTGCGCCGGCAGGGCTATATCCCCTATACCCAGCGCAATAACCCTGACTACCGTCCCAAACCGATGCGCATTGCCGCGCGGTCGGAGAGCCGTGAGGCACTGACGGTGCTTTCTTTGGTGCTGGGCGCCAACTGTGACTACAACCCTGACAGCGACTATCCGTTTGAGGTCATGCTGCCGTTCGAGGACGTGGCCAAAGCCATGGGAGTGCTGCATGTCTACGAAAGCGGCCGCAAGGCGTATGACGTGGCCCTGCATGCGCTGTCGGTGCTCGAGCAGCTGGACTATCTCATCGTATCGCGTGGGCAGGACACTGACACCGGTCAGAACAAGCCGCTGCGCATCTGGCTGACGGAGAACTTCTTCACAAGCCGCGGCATCCAGGTGGACGAAATTCGCCAGTGGCTGGATCAGTACCGTCTGTGGGCCATCAAGAATGGACTGACTGAAAGTCTGCGCAAGAAATACGAGCGCCACCTGGTGCGCATCGCACATCTGGGGATCGACATCGAGCGCAAGCACTCGCTGAAAAACCGGCTGAAAAAGATCCGCCGCTGGGTGGTGAGTCCCGATCTGCAAAACCTCAAGCGCAACGCGGAGCAGGTGATTGGCAACGAACTGGCCAGGCGGCAGCAGGATGCGCAGCGGCTGGATACGCTGCTGGATGACACCGCTGCCGGCATCAAAAAGCTGGCCGCTGCCCGGCGCCAGAAGCAGAACGGCTTTTATCAGGCCTGGGTGCAGTGGACGATGGGCCGTTCGCCGCTGACGGCGATGCAACTGGAGAATACGCTCAAGCATGAACAGCCAGGACTGCTGAACAGCGATCCGGAGGCGTTCTACCGGCTGCTGCTGGAGCGTGTCGGCGCCATTCCCGCTTAACTTCCGAACATACCTTACCTTCTCCTGCCAGACCCGCGGGGGTTTTGTGCTGCCTGTTTTCCACTGCTGACGTCGGGTTGGCCACTGGGACAGCCAGTTTCGGCTGATGCCGGCGTGATTTTTGCGGCCGCCGACATCGATCCGGGGCATTGCTGACCGCGTTCAGCAACGAGTAACTCCTTAGCTTCGTCACTAACTTCGTAGTTATTATTAACTTCGAATAGCTACGCCATCAGATGCTTAATTTCGAAGGTTGTTTCTGAACAAACTAAGCCCTTTAAATAAAGGGAGTCACTCAGCGCACCGGCTTACGCCGTTGCTGTTGAGTAGCTCCCTCACTTCGCTCGGGCAAAAATAGTGCTTTCCTCAGCCAATCCACCCTAATTCACCAAAAAACTAGAGTAGCTCCTGCAGTCAAGACTGCAGGCAAAAGCTCTGCACCCAACCCAGAACCACCGAAACCTCCCAACCGATGAAATTCGCCAACCTTAGTCCCACAAACCCCTCACCACCGCGAAAAAGCTACCCGGCCCGGCCCAAAGGGCCGGAACAGTGTCGCTTTTAATGATGGATGTTGTAACTAGGAATTAAGTCGCTTTCAGATACGTTGCTGAGCGTTCTGTATACACGCCCGTAAGCGGCCCTTACGGCCCGCTAACGCGGAGATACGCCACAGCTGCGGCTACGCCTTGCTGTGACCACTCCGACAGCGCACACAAAGATATACGCCGCATTTAGCGGGACTGGTCTTGCAGGGCGAGGGATGGGATAGGTGAAATCTATCAAAGCAGGGCGGCTGCGCCGCGTCACCGGCGCCATTCGCTAAAATTGCAATATTCAATTACCGCTGGCGCCTGCATGCCGCTTTGCGGCATTAAGAAAACTGAGCAACCATGGTGGTTGTCGTGATGCGTTATCATGAACGTTCAGACGTATGTGTCATATCTTCATAAAAATCACAGGTAGTAAAACATGTCCCGCCGTTTAAAAAAATTGGCTCATTTATTTTAAATAATTTTATTTTTGCAGCTTGTAGGGGTTCTTCGCCGGAACCCTCGATAATTTTGTCACGTTTGTCACTTATCATTCGAGTTAATGCCCTTTTTTAGTGTGGCCAGTTCCTATGCCAACAGTCCATATTGTTCAGCCACCACACAACAGC
>Ga0302349_1000374_pt1 | contig 57129 bp, 40 predicted proteins | sample PhyAR1_FD_202176 | JGI IMG/M metagenome (GOLD analysis project Ga0302349, IMG submission 202176) | Leaf surface microbial communities from alfalfa plants in UC Gill Tract Community Farm, Albany, California, United States - DLSL A.R1... | ecosystem: Host-associated > Plants > Phyllosphere >... | reverse complement strand
CGGCGCACAAAATCATTGTGATGTACGCAGGCCAGGTGGTCGAAACGGGTGCCGCACGCGATATCTTCCGTGCACCGCGCCATCCGTACACCCAGGCACTGCTGCGCGCGCTGCCGGAATTTGCGCAGGATAAAGCGCGTCTGGCGTCACTGCCGGGCGTGGTACCGGGGAAATATGACCGTCCGAGTGGCTGCCTGCTCAACCCGCGCTGCCCGTATGCTACCGACCGCTGCCGCAGCGACGAGCCAGATTTAAACCTGCTGAGCGATGGCCGTCAGTCTAAATGTCACTACCCACTCGATGATGCCGGGAGGCCGAACTATGAGTACGCATGAGGCCACCCTGCAACAACCGCTGTTGCAGGCTATCGACCTGAAAAAACATTACCCGGTGAAGAAAGGGCTGTTCGCCCCGGAACGCCTGGTGAAAGCGCTGGACGGCGTGTCGTTCAACCTTGAGCGCGGCAAAACGCTGGCGGTGGTGGGCGAATCCGGCTGTGGTAAATCCACGCTGGGCCGTCTGCTGACGATGATTGAAGTGCCGACCGGCGGTGAGCTGTACTACCAGGGCCAGGATCTGCTCAAGCACGATCCGGAAGCGCAAAAGCTGCGCCGCCAGAAAATCCAGATCGTCTTCCAGAACCCGTACGGGTCGCTGAACCCGCGTAAAAAAGTGGGCCAGATCCTGGAAGAGCCGCTGCAAATCAACACCAGCCTGAGCAAAGAAGAGCGCCGTGAAAAAGCGCTGGCGATGATGGCGAAAGTGGGGCTGAAAACTGAGCACTACGACCGCTATCCGCACATGTTCTCCGGCGGTCAGCGTCAGCGTATCGCCATTGCGCGCGGGCTGATGCTCGACCCGGACGTGGTGATCGCCGATGAACCCGTCTCCGCGCTCGACGTTTCCGTGCGTGCGCAGGTGTTGAACCTGATGATGGATTTGCAGCAGGATCTGGGGCTGTCTTACGTGTTCATCTCCCACGATCTGTCGGTGGTGGAACACATCGCCGACGAAGTGATGGTGATGTACCTGGGCCGCTGCGTGGAGAAGGGCACCAAAGAGCAGATTTTCTCGAATCCGCGTCATCCGTACACTCAGGCGCTGCTCTCAGCGACTCCGCGTCTGAACCCGGACGACCGCCGCGAGCGTATTAAGCTCACCGGTGAGCTGCCAAGCCCGCTGAATCCGCCGCCGGGCTGTGCGTTCAACGCCCGCTGCCGTCGTCGCTTTGGCCCCTGCACCCAGTTGCAGCCACAGCTAAAAGACTACAACGGTCAACTGGTCGCCTGCTTTGCGGTTGACCAGGACGAAAACGGCGAAAAGCCAATCGTTCACGGTTAAACACAGCGCCATTGGACAAAATCAAACCGGAGCACTTATGCTCCGGTTTTTTTATGAGCTTTTTTCAGTAAATAAGTGACAATCAGTTCTTCAGTGACCTGCAACGTTGAATTTGTGCCTTTTATGAACTATAAAGGTGTTAATTACGTTTGAAGGGTCTTCTATGAACTATTCCAGTGAGCAAAGCCTCGTTAAAAAACTTCAGACTATAAGTAACGCGCTGGCTGAACTTCAGCAGGATGTCGCCGTGCAACAAAGCACAGACACGGCGATTTCCTTCCAGCCCATTGACGATCTGCCCGCGCTCGGCCAGCGCCTGAACGCCAGGCGCAAAGCGCTGGGCCTCGATCTGGAGACGCTTGAACTGCAAACCGGCGTATCAACCTCCACCTTAAAACGGCTGTTTAAAGATCCCGAAGGGGTCAAATTCGGCACCGTTTTTCTTATCGCCCGCACGCTGGGAGTCAAACTATGCACCGACGCGTAATCGTCTTGCTCTACGGCGTGGCGACCGGCGAACTGGTGCAGGATGAAAATGGCTATCTGTTCAGCTATTACCCGAAATACAGCGGCCCGCCGCTGTCACTCAGCCTGCCCGTCAGCCAGCGCCAGTTTCACAGCGACACGCTGCATCCGTACTTTGCCTCTCTTGCGCCAGAAGGCTGGCTGAAAACGCGCTACAGCCAGGTGCTCAAACGCGATGAAAAAGACCTGCTGGGGATGCTCATCGACAACGGCAAAAATTTGATTGGCGCAGTGCAGTTTAAAGGCAAGGAGGAGTGATGGCAGTTTGTCGTATTTTGCTTACCCCGCTGGCGGAAAAAGATCGGGATGCCGGGTATTCCGCGCAAGGGTTAAAACACTTCAGCGGTTCGACAAAAATGAACCCGCAGCTTCCCTTTACCCGCAGCCAGTTCGTGCAGGAACTGCCCGCCGTGCAAAAGGGGATGAGCATCTCCGGCTACCAGCCAAAGTTGCAGATGGTATTAGAGGACAACATTTTTCAGGTCGTCGATCATCAGGGCGAATACATCCTCAAACCGTCTCCTGCCGAATTCCCCGGACTTGCGGAAAATGAACATGCCACCATGACGCTGATGTCGCGGCTGGGCTTCGCGGTTCCCGCTCACGGGCTGGTGAGATTCGCGGAGGAAAATGCGGGCGACGCCCCGGAATATGCCTTTGCGATCCGCCGATTCGATCGCGACGAGACGGGCTCACCTCTGCACCAGGAGCAGCTTGACGGCGCGATGGGCATCTATGAGAAATACGGGAAAACCGGCGGTGACGGCAAACAGTATGTCAGTTACGAGCAGATCGCCCGCTTTTTGACGGAAAACGTGAACGATAACCTCGCGTTTAAAATCGATATTTTCCGTCGAGTTGTGTATGCGTATTTGCTCGGCAACAACGATATGCACCTGCGCAACTTCGGGCTGATTCACCCGCGCGGCGCGCTGCCGTATTTGTCCCCGGTTTATGATTTCGTCTCGGTCACGCCTTACCCGGAAGCCTTTGCCTCGGGTTATCTGGCTTTACCGCTATTAGCCTGCGAAGAAGGGGAAGCCGATTTAGCGCCCGGCTTTAAAACCCGGTACGGAGAGTATCTGGGCGGCGATTTCCTGCTGTTTGGCGAATCATTAGGGCTGGCGAAAAAGCTCATTCTTAAGCTATTCAACCAGATAGAAAAAGACTCCGCCCTTGTAGAAAGCACTTATCAGAACGCTTTTATGTCATCAGAAAGTGTAAACGCTGTGCTCGCCTGTTTCCGCCAGCGTTTGCACCGTCTGCACATCATTAACGAGCCCCCGCTTTAATTACGCGGGGCGTGATACTTAAAAGTTATGATAAAAAAAGAATGACTTTCAGAAGAGTGGGTTAGCAAAATCAGTACACGGAATAGCCGTGAAAAGTATTTCAAAATATTTCACGGAGTAACTTTTAATTTAATTAAGAACTGTCTTATTCAGAATTTAATACCACTTAGGTTCACGCAAGTAATGAAAAAGTCTTAGCGTTTCACTTAAGCTAATTCTTTGCACTTCTTAATAGGTTTTTCCTTAGGATTTAACACTTTGCTGTTTTTTGTGCAAAAAAAAGATAGCATGTGTACAACCAAAGTTTATATATTTGCTGCAAATATGCTGCTGGTAAGTATAGCTGCAACATAGCCACGCAATAATTACGTTTACGAATATCACAACATTTATTAACCCGAACCCCTGCCAGTGAATAGCCATCATGGTAATCCGGTGGTGAGTACACTTTTATTTTGTAAATCATGAGTATAACTATGAATCATTATGATGATTTGCAGAGGTTTAAGGATAAGACCCGCACCCAGCAACACGATTTTGTGGATTTATCGTCGCAAAACCTCGCGAATGAGCATGGCAACTGGGCCATCATTAATCAGCTTGCCCCCGTAACGGAAGACTCAGCCCTGAAGATGGGTGGCCATGTGTCGCTTGCCACGCCGCAAGCTGTTGATCCCAACCTTTTCGCGGTGAAAGAAAACGCGCCCGTCGTGGAAAAGGTCAGCGCGCCTGCCACTGCAAGCGATACGCCGTCAATTTTCCAGGGTGTGGCAGCCCAGCTTTCTGGCGCGCCTGCCGAAGTTAACGTTCCGGTCGCCGCACCTGTCTCTGCGCCAGTCAGCGCGTTTCCACCGCCGCCAGACGTCGTGACCGAAAAACCTGCTGTAGCACCACAAAAGCCAGCTCCTGCTGCGCCGGTGAATTTCACTCAGCTTTTTGCGCCCAAAGTGGTTGAGACGAAACAAAAAGTCGAAAAGAACCAGCCCCTTAAATCGTTGTTAGAAAGGATCGCTTCATGCCGTTGATCTGTGTCTGTTCGCCCAAGGGCGGTGTCGGTAAAACAACCATGACGGCAAACCTGGCTTACGCACTGGCCCGGTCGGGCAGCAAAGTGCTGGCGCTGGACTTTGATGTGCAAAACGCGCTGCGTCTGCATTTTGGCGTGCCGCTTTCTGACGGGCGCGGCTTTGTGGCCCGCTCGGCGGAATCCTCAGACTGGAGCCAGTTTGTGCTGACCGCGGGCGGCAACATTTTTGTGCTGCCGTACGGCGATGCCACCGAAGAGCAGCGTGAAGCCTTTGAATCGCGCCTGGCGCACGATGAGCATTTCCTCATCCGCGGCCTCAACACCCTGCTGAATTACCCGGGGCTTATTATCATCGCTGATTTTCCTCCCGGTCCTTCTGCAGCGCTTAAAGCGCTGTCGCGTCTGGCGGATCTGCACCTGGTCACGCTGCTGGCGGACACCGCTTCTCTCTCCCTGTTGCCGCAGGTGGAAAACAACCGTCTCACGGGCGATGTGCTGAACCGCAAAGCCGGGCACTACATCGTGCTCAACCAGAGCGATAACCGCCGGCAGATTAGCCGCGATGTCACCGCATTTATGGAGCAGCGTCTGGGCGAGCGCCTGATTGGTATCGTCCATCGTGATGAGAGCGTGGCGGAAGCGAACGCTTCCCAGCAGTCCGTCTTCGATTTCAGCCCGGCTTCGGCGGCGGCATTCGATATTGAGCTTATCGCGAAAAAAGTCGCCAATGTGCTTGGCGTGAACGTCGGTGATGGCACGGTGCACAGTCTTCCCAGGATGTCGGGATTCTAATTTCTGCGGGCAATCTATGAAAAAGTTCTTGTTTTACCTGCTCATTCTGGCGCTGGTACCTGTTGCTGTGCTGGTCGTTATTACGCCAATGGACAGCCAGAAGCAGTATATTTTTGGCCTGGTCAGCATTGGTTTGCTGTTCCTGATGGGCTACAGCAAAAAGCGCAGCATTTCGGTGATCATGGTGGTGATGTCATTTTTGATGTCCACCCGCTATATCTACTTCCGCGCCACGCAAACGCTGCATTTTAACTCTGAGATTGAAACCATTCTGGGGATTGGCCTGTTCCTCGCCGACATCTACGTCTGGGTGATGCTGCTGCTCAACTATTTGCAGACCATCTGGCCGCTGAAGCGCGAGATCGTCAAACTGCCGGACGACATGACCCAGTGGCCGACGGTTGACGTTTATATCCCGACCTACAACGAATCGCTGGACGTGGTGCGCGACACCGTGCTGGCGGCGCAGTGCATTGATTATCCAAAAGATAAAATGAAAATTTATATTCTGGATGATGGTAAGCGCCGGGAATTTGCCGTCTTTGCCGCCGACGTTGGCGTCGGGTATATCACCCGTAACGACAACTCCCACGCCAAGGCCGGTAACCTCAACCACGCGATGAAATTAACGCACGGCGAGCTGATCTGCGTCTTCGACTGCGACCACGTTGCCACCCGTATCTTCCTGCAGGCCACCGTCGGCGGCTTCCTCAAAGATCCGAAGCTGGCGCTGGTGCAAACCCCGCACTACTTCTACTCGCCGGATCCGTTCGAACGTAACCTCTCCGTGGGCCGCAATATTCCTAACGAAGGGCAACTGTTCTACGGCCCGATCCAGCAGGGTAACGATAACTGGAACGCCACCTTCTTCTGCGGCTCCTGTGCGGTCATTCGCCGCAGCGCGCTGGAAGAGATCGGCGGCTTCGCCGTTGAAACCGTGACCGAAGATGCGCACACGGCGCTGAAAATGCAGCGTCTGGGCTGGAAATCGGCGTTTATTGATATTCCGCTGGCGGCCGGTCTTGCTACCGAGCGTCTGGTGCTGCACATCATCCAGCGTACCCGCTGGGCGCGCGGCATGACGCAGATTTTCCGTCTCGATAATCCGCTGTTCGGGCGCGGCCTGACCATTCAGCAGCGCCTGTGCTATTTAAGCGCGATGCTCTATTACCAGTTCGCCCTGCCGCGCATCGTCTTTTTGACCGCGCCGCTGGCGTACCTGTTGTTCAACCTGAACATTATTTACTCCTCGGCAAGCCTGGTGTTTGCCTATGCGCTGCCGCACCTGTTCCTCGCGATCTACCTGAACTCGCGGCTCAACGGGCGCTACCGCTACAGCTTCTGGGGTGAAATTTACGACCTGGTGCTGGCGTTCCATATCGTGCTGCCGACCGTCGTAACGATGATTTTCCCGAAACGCGGCAAATTTAACGTTACCGATAAAGGCGCGCTGCTGAACGTTGGCTACTTTGATTTCCGGGTTGTGCGCCCGCATCTGGTGATCGCCGTCCTGCTGGGGATCGCCGTGATATGGGGTATCGTGCGCGCCTTCGCCCATGACCACTTTGGCGTTGACCCGAAAGTTATCGCGCTTAACGTGGCGTGGGGGCTGTACAGCCTGATCTTCCTGCTGGCGGCGATTGCCGTGGCGCGGGAAACCCGTCAGACGCGTAAAACGATTCGTATCGACGTGAACATTCCGGTGCTGATCCACTACGCCAGCGGTATTTCATCGCGCAGCCACACCGTCGATCTGTCGATGGGCGGCTGCCGTGTCGCGATCCCGGACGACCGCCATCTGAATGACGCCATTGAAGAAGTCGAACTGCTGTTGCAGTCCGGGGCGATCAGTATTCCGGTTGAAACCATGGGCACGGATGAGGAATACATCCGCCTGAAATTCGCGGAAGACATTCCGCTGGCGCGCCGCCGTGAACTGGTGCGCGTGGTGCTCTCTCGTGCGGATGCGTGGATTAACCCGCCGAAGCCGCAGGACAACCCGTTCCGCTCGATGCTGACCATCATGCGCTGCGTATTCGATCTTTTCTGGCTGACCTGGAAAACGCGTCGGGAAAACCGCCGCCAGCGCGCCGTTCTCAATGCTTCCCGGGAGGACGGCAGCGTATGAAAAAGCTGACAACCCTGGCCATTCTGGTCAGCGCGCTGTTTATCACACCGTTGCACGCGCAGGACATTGCGCCGGACGCCATGCTGCCGCTGGATTTACCCGCGCCGGTGGTGGACACCGCGCCGGTTGCGCCGCCGCCCGCCTTTGTGCCGTCGGTGGTTACCGCCATTACCGTGGCGCAGATGGGCCAGCCGCAGGGCATCGTGCTGAGTGGCGGCCAGTTGCAGGGGGGCATTAACTTCACCCTGCCGGTCGGCCAGGTCACCACCAACGCGCAGCTTTCGCTGAACCTGAAAGTGTCACCAGCGATGGCGGCGCGAAACACCACGATGCAACTGATGCTTAACGGCCAGCCGTTAGGCACCGTGCCGCTGGGCGCGGCTGAATCGGATATCTCGCGCTTTCAGTTAGATATCCCCGCCGCGCTGATGGTGTCGAGCAACACCATCAGCTTCAAAATCAACGATGGCGACGCCATGATGTGCCAGCGCGATCTGACCGATAAATATCGCGTTACCATCCTGCCGGACTCGGCATTTAGTCTCGAAGGGCAGGCGCTGGATATTGGCTCCGATTTAAGCCACTTCCCGCGTCCGTTCTTTGACGATATGCAGATGACGCCTGCCACCATCACCTTTGCTTTCCCGGCGAAAAGTACGGCGGACACCATCAGCGCGGCCGCGCTGGTGTCGTCATGGATGGGTATTCAGGCCGACTATCGCGGCGTGTCGTTTGCGGCGCTGCGCGATCGTCTGCCGGAGCAAAACGGCATTCTGATCGGGCACCCCGGCGAGCAGATCGGCGGGTTAACCCTTCCGAAGGTGACGCAGCCAACGCTGACTATCATCGATAACCCGGCAAACCCGACCTACAAGCTGCTGCTGGTGGTGGGCAAAGACGAGAACGCGCTGCGTGCAGCGGCCTGGCGTCTGACGCGCGGTAATTTTGCCCTGCAAACGGCAAGCCTGCCGGTGGACGCGGAGACGATCCCGCAGAGTAAGCCGTACGACGCGCCGCGCTGGATCCAGACCGATCGCCCGGTGAAACTTTCTGAGTTGATCCGTAAAGATCAGAGCCTGACGGTAAACGGGATCTGGCACGACGCGCTGCGCGTGGCCTTCCGCGCCGCGCCGGATCTGTTCCTGTGGGATGGCGAAACCATTCCGCTGCGCATCGGCTACCGTTTCCCGTCGGAAAACTGGATCGACGAAAACCGCTCGTGGCTCAGCATGACCATGAACGACACCTTCCTGCATAACCTGCCGGTCAACAAGCAGGGCGCACTGGAAACGCTGTGGCACAAAATCGGTGGTGATGCCCGTCAGGAGCAATTCGATATGCCGCTTGAACCCTACATGATTTACGGGGACAACCAGCTATCGCTCTACTTCAACATCGTGCCGAAAGCGAGCGCGCCGTGTAGCGTGCTGTTAAACAACAACATCAAAAGCCGTATCGACGATGATTCGTGGATTGATTTAAGCCACACGCGCCACTTTGCGCTGCTGCCGAACCTCTCCTATTTCGTCGGCGCGTCGTTCCCGTTTACCCGTCTGGCGGACTACTCGCAAACGACGCTGCTGCTGCCGGAAAAACCGACCGAAACGCAAATCGCCACGATGCTGGATATGGCGGCCCGCTCCGGTAATGCGACCGGGACGGCGCTTGCCCACAACCGCGTGGTACTGGGTATTCCGTCAGCGGGCTCGAACCTCGAACTGCTGCGCGATCGTGACGTGCTGGCGGTGACCGATCTCAGTCAGCACAGCTTTAACGATGCGCTGATGAAGACGTCGCCGTTTGTCGCCCATAACAATATGCTCAGCGTGCGCGAGCCGACGCAGTGGGAAAAAATCCAGCGCTGGATGGCCGGAGACTGGAGTGCCGACGGCGTTGATGCCGATCGCTACTTCTCCTCTAACGAATCCTGGCGCGGGTTTGTCAGCTTCCGCTCACCGTGGAGCCCGGAGCGCACCGTGGTGACGGCGATGGGCAGCAACGACGACCAGCTTTCACGATTGCATGGCGATCTGACCTCCGCGCGGATTAACGCCGGTATCCGCGGCGATGCGGCGATCATCACCAACGAAAACGGCGTGCGCAGCTTCCGCGTCGGGCCACAGTATCCGCGCGGTGAAATGCCGACGCATCTGATGATCATCTGGTATGCCAACCAGCACTCCGGCCTGCTCGCCATTCTGGGACTGCTGTTTGCCTGCATCCTGGGCCTCGCGCTGTATGCCGTGCTGAAAAGACGCGCCCATAAGCGTCTGAATCCTGATGACAATGAGTGAAAGGGTGACAACAAGAATGACCATAAAAACGACCCGTAAATTATCCACCCTTTGTCTTTCAGGCGCGCTGGCGCTGGGGACCGCAGGGATGGCGCAGGCCGCTCAAAATGACGCGGTACTGAAGGCGTTATTTGACCAGGCGAATTACTGGCACGAAAAGTCCCATGACGACCTGGCAAATGAATCGCTGAAAAAAGTGCTGATGGTGGATGCCAACAACACTCAGGCGCTGTATCTGATGGCGCTCTGGGCGCAACAGAACGGTGACCTGAAAGCGGCGGCGCAGTGGCGCACCCGTCTGGCGGCGGTGTCGCCGGACGATGCCGGGCTACAGGCGCTGGATAACGCCAAACAGCTCGCCCAGGTACCGCAGGGCCAGTTATCGCTCGCCCGCCAGCAGGCGCGCAGCGGTAACGTACCGGCAGCGTTGTCCACCTGGCGCAGCATGTTCAGCGGCGATACCCCGCCGCCGAGCCTCGCGCCGGAATACTATCTGACCATGGCCAGCGACAAGGCGATGTACCCGCAGGCGCTGAGCGAGATCCAGCGTTTTGTCGCGCAGAACCCGCAGAATAACGCCGCCCGCGTGGCGCTCGGCAAAATGCTCACCTGGCGTGAAGAGACGCGCCGGGAAGGGATCGCGCAACTGGAGCCGATGGCGAGCGGCAACAAAGAGGCCGATGAAGGTCTGCGTCAGGCGCTGCTGTGGCTTGGCCCGCAGCCCGGCGACGAACAGCTTTACGACAACTACCTGCAACGCCATCCAAAAGATGCCGATATGCAGGCGTACTACCGCAAAAACGTCGGTGGCGCAGCGAAAGGCGAGGGCTATACCGCCCTTAACAGCGGCGACACCGGCAACGCGAAACGCCAGTTTGAGCAGGTGCTGCAAACTAACCCGGAAGATGCCGATGCGCTGGCCGGGTTGGGTTACATCGCCCAGCGTAACGGTGATTACCAGGCGGCGGCGCAGTACCTGAACCGCGCGGCAAGCCAGGGTGGTGACGCTTCTGCCGAGCGTAAAGCGCAGGCCGACGACGCCGCGTTTTACGGTCAACTGGCCCAGGCGCAACAGGCGCTGAAAGAGGGTAACGTCAGCCAGGCGCTGGCGCTCTCGGCCCCGCTGGTGCAGCAAAGCGGCGAGCGGGGGACGGCGGCGAAGCTGTTCCGCGCCGACGTGCTGCGTCACAACAAAGATTTCCCGCAGGCGGAGCAGACGCTGCGCGACGTGTTAAGCGATCAGCCGCAAAACGCCGCCGCGCGTGAAAACCTCTACTACGTTCTGCGCGATCAGAACAAAGCCGAAGAGGCGCAAACCGTGCTGCGCATGCTGCCCGCCAGCCTTCAGGCGAAGCTGCAACCGCGCGTGGTCACCGGACTGCCGGGCGATCCGATCCGCCGTCAGGCGCAACAACTGGCGGCAGCGGGCAACACCCCGCAGGCGATTGCCGTGCTGCGACAGGGCGTGTCGCGCCTGCCGGACGATCCCTGGCTGCGTCTCGATTTAGCGCGTCTGCTGCAAAAAAATGGCAACGATATGGAAGCCAGCAATGTCATCGCTCCGGCGTCACGACCGGGCGCGGGCGCAAGCTCGCTGTACGCGGCGGCGCTGTTTGCCAGTGAAAACGGCGCATGGCAGCAGTCGCAAACCCTGCTGTCGCGCATTTCTCCCGCCACGCAAAACGGGCAGATGCGCGATCTGGCGAAACGGGTTAATTACAACCTGCAACTCTCCACCGCCGAACGCTATCTGGCGCAGGGCAATACCCTGGCTGCCGCTAACACCCTGAAGACCCTCACCGGCGAGCCGCCAAAAAATCCGGCGGACGCGGGCAAGCTGGCAAAACTGCTGGCGGCGAGCGGCGACATGACCAGCGCGGTGGCACTGGTGCGTGAAAGTATGGGTGCAGGCGTGCAGGGTAACGCGGGCGACTATGCCGATCAGGTGACGGTGCTGAATAAAGCCGGGCTGAACGCGGAAGCGCAAACCTTCCTGTCGAACCCGGAGCTTCAGGCGCGCAGCACACCCACGCAACTGGCAGGCATGCGCAATGGTTACGTGATCAACGAAGCCGACCACCTGCGCGAGCAGGGTAACTACGCGGCGGCCTACGACAAACTGATCCGTGCGCTGCAAAGCGATCCGCAAAATACCGACCTGATGTTTGCCATGGGGCGTCTCTATCAGACCGGCAAAATGAACAAAGAAGCGGGCGTGGTGTATGACTACCTGATGACCCGCGACAACGATAATCAGGATGCGCGCGTCGGGGCGATTGACGTGGCGCTGGCTGAGAATAACGTCGATAAAGCCCAGTCGCTGGCCAGCGGTTTACGGGCGGATAACTCGGCGGATCGTTACCTGCTGCTGGCGCGTCTGGAAGAGGCGAAAGGCAATCACCAGCAGGCGATGACTTATCTGCGCAGCGCGCGCGGCAAGCTGGTGGGGCTGGAATCCACCAACAGTGCCGCCACGCCGACCATCGGCGGTGTGCTGGTGGCAGATAATCCGTTTATACGCACCAGCAAAACAACGCAACTTGCCTCCACTTCTGCTTACGGCGATACGCTGCCGTGGCAGGTGGCGCAGGTCGCCCGCGAACCGGGCAGTACGCTGCCGGGCACCACGCGCACCGATCTGCCGATGGAAACCACCCAGGCGCGCGCCCTGCGTCAGGTGGATGAAATGATGCAGGATCTGGAGCAGAAAACCGGCATGTGGTTGCAGGGCGGGGTGGAAGTGCGCGGGCGCGATGGCGAATCCGGCACCAGTAAGCTGACCGAAGCCAAAGCGCCGCTTACCTGGTCCAGCTCGCCGTTTGGCGAGTCGCGGTTTGAGTTCACCGCCACGCCGGTCACCCTGAGCGCGGGCAGTGCGTCAAATGACGCATGGCGGCGTTACGGGACGAATCCGCTGTCGAATGGCGTGAGCAACGCCCTGAAAACGCTGACCGATGAGCAGGGTGCGGTCACCACGGCCCTCGCCGATCCGAATCTGACGCAGGTGCAGAGAAACGCGCTGCTGGCACGTCAGTCGCTGCTTGGCACAAGCACTCTGGATGCCAACGATTACAACCTGAGTACGGAAGAAGGCCAGGAGAATATGGCTCGCCTGGGGCTGCTGGATAAGGACGATGCGCTTACCCGCTACCTCCGCACCTCCAGCTATAAGCCTGATGTTAACCAGACCAAAGGTGTCTCCACCGACTCGCAAAAAGCGAACGGCGTAGAGCTGGCGATGGCGTTAAGCGGTGAAAGCTACAAGGTGGATATCGGCAGTACGCCGCTGGGTCAGGATCTGAATACGCTGGTGGGCGGCGTGCAATGGTCGCCAAAACTGACTGATTACCTGACGCTGATCCTTAAGGGTGAACGTCGCGCGATGACCGACAGCCTGCTCTCGTATGTTGGTCTGAAAGATGCCTATTCAGGCGCAAGCTGGGGTCAGGTCACCAAAAACGGCGGCAGCGTCCAGCTCGGCTACGACGATGGCGACGCGGGCTTCTACGTGGGCGGCGGCGGTTATAGCTATATTGGTGAAAACGTCGCCAGCAATAACAGCATCAACGCCAGCGCCGGGGTTTACCTGCGTCCGTTCCACGACGATTTCCGTCAGTTGCAGACCGGGCTGAACGTCAGCTGGATGGATTTCTCGAAAAACCTCAGCTATTACACTTTCGGTCAGGGCGGTTACTTCAGCCCGCAGAACTACATCAGCGTCGCGTTACCGGTTGATTTCAGTCAGAAAATCGACAACTGGAAGCTGAGCGTCGGGGGTTCGGTCGGGTATCAGTCCTACACCCAGGATAAGAGCGCCTACTTCCCGAACGATCCTGAAGCGCAACGTATGCTGCAACAGCTCGTCGATCAGGGATTCACGAAAGAATCCTTCTACAAAGGTGGTTCTGAAAGCGGCGTCGGCTATACCATGCGCGCGGGCGTTGACTACGACGTCAATAAAAACATGACGATAGGTGGAAAAGTGGGTTACGACACCTTCGGCAACTATAACGAAAGCACCGCCGGACTCTATTTCCGCTATATGTTGGGAGAAAAATAAATCATGACACCAGACAGCCAAAATTCCACGCTGAATGCGTATTTTCAGCAGCAGCAAACGCCGCCGGGCTGGTTCGATCTCCTGACCACCATGGTGGACGGTATGGTGCGCAACGTGGGCCAGGTTGAAAGTCAGCCGTTCCTGCGCCAGATGGGGGAAGCGCTGGCGCAACAGTACCCGCTGCCGCCGTCAGAAACGGTGGGGGAACTGGAAGCGAATATCAATGCGCAACTCGGGCAGTTCAACTGGGGATTTATCGATCTGGACGCCAGCGAAACGGGATTATCCCTTCGCCATCAGGCATTGCCGGTCAGCCGCGATGACGAGCAGCAAACCCGCTGGTGTCATGCGTTTTGTGCAATACTTGAGGGTCTTTACGCTGGCTGGCTGCAAGGTCAGGGCGGCGAAGCGCACGTCGTATTACAACGTGAACGCCTGTTTTCGCTGACAGACGTTCAGTTCCGCTACCACAATCCACAATGAGTCGAACTATGGTCAAGCGCGTATTTGCCGCAATCGTCATGATGGTGAGTGTTTTATCTGCGTCTTTCGCCCACGCGAGTACCGCGTGGGAGATCTATAAATCCCGCTTTTTGATGCCGGACGGTCGCATCGTCGATACCGGCAATAACAATGTTTCGCATACCGAAGGCCAGGGTTACGCCATGCTGATGGCGGTTGCCAGTAACGATCGGGAAAGTTTCGATAAAATCTGGGGCTGGACGGATAAGACCCTGAAGGATCAGAAAACCGGGCTTTATTTCTGGCGCTATAACCCGGTGCTGCCGGACCCGATCGCGGACAAAAATAACGCCTCTGACGGCGACGCGCTGATTGCCTGGGCGCTGCTGAAAGCCGATGCCCGCTGGCACGATGCGCGCTACAGCCGCGCGTCCGATGCCATTACGCAGGCGCTTCTGGCGCGGACGGTGATTAATTTTGCCGGCTACCGCGTGATGCTGCCGGGCGCGAAGGGGTTTAACCTCAACAGCTACGTGAATCTGAACCCGTCCTATTTCATCTTTCCGGCGTGGCAGGATTTTGCCGAGCGCAGCCATCTGGTGGCCTGGCGTGAGCTGATCCGCGATGCCAGCACGCTGACCGGGAAAATGGGTTGGGGCAAGGCGAATCTGCCGGCCGACTGGGTGGCGTTAAGCGCCAATGGCAAGATGCAGCCCGCGAAAGAGTGGCCTCCGCGCGTGAGCTACGATGCGATCCGCATTCCGCTGTACATCGCCTGGGAGGACCCGAACAGCCCGCTGCTGACGCCGTGGCGCACCTGGTGGCAGACGTTCAGCCGCGACCGCACGCCTGCGTGGGTGAACCTCACGACGAATGAAAACGCGCCGTATAACATGAATGAAGGGTTGCTGGCGGTGAGGGATTTGACGCTGGGCGTGAAGCACGGCGAACCGCAGATTACGGCGCAGGATGATTATTATTCGGCGAGTCTGAAGATGCTGGTGTGGCTGGCGGAGCAGGGTTAAGAGGCTTTTCACCCTCACCCTAACCCTCTCCCTGAGGGAGAGGGGGAAAGGCGGGTCCGTGCTCTATTTGAGGGAGAGGGAGAAAGGTAAGTCCATGCTCGATCTGTCCCCTCTCCCTGAGGGAGAGGGTTAGGGTGAGGGTGCCCCCCCTCACCATCACTGCGGATACGGCACCCAGTCCCCGCCATTCAGCCGCACATACGGTTTATCCTGGTACTGAATCACCACCGCGTTAGCGTTCTCCGACACCGCGCCGGTCTGCGGCAGGCTGCTGGTCAGCTGGTCCCAGTTCACGCTGTCTTCCACAAACAACTTCCCGTCCACCGCGCGTGCCACCAGTTCTGACACCGCCAGATAGCTGCTGGGCTGATCGATAATAATCGGTGCGCCCTGATGCGGGGTCTTCATGCCGAAGAATTTAATCCCTGCCGGAACGTTGGTGATCGACGGGCTTGGGATATCGCGCAGACCGGAGACCTGCATTTTATCGCCCTGCAATGCGCCGCCGTGTTCCGGCACCATCACCACCATCACCTTACGTCCCGATTTTTCCAGTTGGGTAAAGAAGGCGTCCAGTTCATCAAACAGCTTCTGGGCGCGCACTTTGTAATCCGCCGTTTTGCTGACGCCCGGGAAGTGGTTACCGTCGTGCAGTGGCAGCAGGTTAAAGAAGGTGGCGGTGCGCTGGTTGTTTTTGCCTTCTTCCGACTCCATCCAGCGGTTCAGCACCGCCGTGTCGTCGTAAACCGGGGAACCATCAAAGGAGAGCAGCGCGGTCGGCAGTCCGGCCTGATTCATCAGCGGAACCTGCATCCCGCCGTTTTCGCGCACTTCTTTCAGGAAGCCGCCGAAGACGCCGTTATGGTCGAGCATAAATTGCTGCGAGAAACCGAGCTTCGCCAGGTTATCGAACAGGTAGCACTGGTTGCCCGCCTGTTGATAGAGATTTTTATGCGATGGCTGACCGCAGCTTGCGCGCAGCAGGCGGATCGCCGCCGGGCCGCTGTAAGAGGTCGCGGAGTTGAATTTTTTAAACTGAATATCAAAGTGTGACCACAGCGGGTGCGACATCAGCCCGGCGGCGTCTACGTCAGCCCATGAGAGCGAGCAGATATTGACCACCAGCAATTCAAACGGCTGCGCGTCGGCGGGCAGCGCATCCGGGAAACGCGTCTGGCGCTTGTCTTCCGCCGCGTAAAAACTCGACAGCCAGGCATCAAGATTGGCGGTGGTCGGCGGCGCAGTCTGTGCAGGAATGTCACCTACTACCGGTTTGTCCGCGGCTGTCGCCACGGTCGCTGCCGCGTTGCCGCCGGTCGTGGTCACGGTCGAGGTGGGCTGTCCGGCAGGCCAGAGCGAGAAAGAAGGGCCTGTCAGGGTGATGACGTTCAGCCAGATCATGATGGCGACCACGAACACCGTTACGCGGATCCACTGCGACAAAAACATCCACGCCACCAGCAGGACGAAAATCGCGCCAATCATCTGCCAGTTAATAAAACGTGTAACCAGATCCAATAAATAATCGGCGCTGAATCCGGCGACCTGCGATCCCTGACTCAGCATACTTTGCGGGCCGGGCAGCCAGGTGTCATGCCAGAAGAGGGCAAAGCCCACCGGGATGGCAATCCAGTGGCGCAAACGGTGCAGGCTTAATTTCGGCAGCGGCATCAGCAAAAAGGCCATAAACACCAGGTTTTGCAGCGCATGGAAATTGAGATAGCCCGCCCACAGCAAACCGAACTTCACTAAGAAATAGAAGTTCCAGCCAGAAAGCCCGCGCCAGTACTGCCAGAGCGGAGAGGGCGCAGAAGTGGTAAACGTTTGATTAGTCATTTTTTCGGTCTGCCTTGACGATCGTGGCCCGGCGCAATGTGCCGACGGGTTTAACGTAGCGCGGTTTAACAAACATCAGCCGCAAAACAGTTCTGATGCGACGCCAGGAGTGGCGCGTGGCGTAACCCAGCGGGAAAAATATCAGCGCACAAAGCACTATCAGTTGGATGATATCGCCGATCGTCATCATAACGTGGGCTCCCCGGCTTCACTGAACAGCCGGTAAGGTTGTGGAATGCGCCGCCAGCCGTGGCCATCGTGCTCGGCATTCAGTACCGGGTTCGGGCCGTCGATGACCGGCAGCGGTTTACCCCATTTTTCAGGCACCAGCGCGCGCATCTGCACCAGTTCGGCCGCAATTTGATTGTCTTCAAACCAGATCATCCGGTTAGAGAAGATGTCGGCGGTCGGTAACGGGAAGATGTGATTGAGCGCGGTATCCAGATCGTTAACCCGGCAGAAAGAGAGGAACAGCACCAGGCGGTTATCGCCGATGGTCATAATATCGCCCACGCGATTGGGGCGGCAGAGCGTTAACGCCTGCTCCACGCGGATGCCCGGCACCGGACGCAGCGCGACCAGCACGCCTTTGCCATCCGGCGGCAGAAGGGTGTTGTTCATCATATTGCCTACCGCATCGCAGAAGATATCCCAGGTCTGATAGCCCCGCAGCTTCAGCGGCTGCGTCATATTGAGCAGCATGGCAATGTCTTCCGGGACGTGGCGGTTAAATTGCTGGCCCTGCACGCTTTCAATCAGCGTCAGGCAGCGGGAGAGCGGGGCGTTCCACGGGATCACCATATTGGCCCCGCAGCCCAAAAGTAAACGTTCGTCGGTGGCGCGCAAGCTGGCGTTGTTTTCCCGCACGATGATTTTCAGTGCGCTCCCCCGCTGACGTCTGAGCGTATGAATTTGCCGCGCCATATTATCGATCTGATTATTTTGGGTGAGCGAGAAGATGATCGTCGCCGCCTGCGTGGTGCGCGCTTCTTCAAACAGGGTTTCGTTGTTTTCAAACAGCGTCCAGTGTTCGGAGAGGGCAGGCGCGCCTTCCAGCACCATGACGTTACTCAGAATGCGCTTCTCGTCGCTACGCGGCTGCACAGAGGCTTCTTCCTGCTGCGCGAGCTGCCAGCCGTTCTGGTGCGGCTCCAGTTTAAGCTGCTGGCGCGCGCTGACGCCTTTTTCATTGCACCAGAAAGCCACGTCATAGATATGCGCATCAGTCTGGTTTCGCAGGCTGGCCAGGCCGTCGAGCGAGCGGTATTCCGTCATTAAAAAGGAGAACTGTTTATCATTATTTGCAGAGGGGTTTATCACCAGCATCGTGCAGTGGTGATATTTAGACCATGAATATATTTCATTAATCCATTTTCGCAAACGATCGTTGGATATATTTTGCCAGCTATTGCTGTCGCAAAGAATAATGAATAAGTAGTGATGAGGATCAACTGAACAGAGTAGATCCTGGGTGAGGGAGTGTAGCCCACTCTGATAGTTTCGCATTAAAAACAAGCGGATTTTATCCGGGCCGTGATGATCGTCTAATTTAATCATTTCGTGAGGATCGCGACCCATGCTGATCACAGAAACTTTGCTTTCTTTATGCTGTGAGGCAATGGTTTGGTTCACCAGGTCAATTGCATCCTGTTCGCGGTCGGCATTTATCCACCATACACCGCCCGCTGGCATATGCCGCAATTCATCCCATAATGACTGGATGCCAATTGAAAATATGGGGTCCATGGTGTCCCTCTTGAGCAAATTTGTCTGTACATCAGTTTACTAGCGAAAGCGAAGAAATAAACCTAACATTGAAATTAAAGAACATCAGATTTAGCATGTAAATGCATTTTCTTCGGCAGGACGCTGACAACGCCTTACTCTATGTTTTTTATTCAAAGGGATGCGTTCATAATGAATAACAATGAACCCACAAATCAGAAAGATTCGACGCTGAATTATTCCTGGCAAAATGATTTTGCCGCGCTGAGCAGGGTGTTTTCATTGCCAGAAATAGATTACACCGATATTTCCCAACGTGAACAGTTGGCTGCTGCGATTAAACGCTGGCCGCTGTTGGCTGAATTTGCCCGTCAACAATAAGGGAGCCATGAATGGCCATTCTGGGACTGCAAGGCGTACGCGGCGGTGTGGGTACCACATCGGTGACAGCGGCGCTAGCCTGGTCATTACAATTGCTCGGCGAAACAGTGCTGGTGCTGGACGCCTGCCCTGACAATTTATTGCGCTTGTCCTACAACATCGATTTTGACCAGCCCGATGGCTGGGCGCGTGCGTTGCTCGACGGGCGTGACTGGCGCGATGCGGGCCAGCGTTATACCTCGCAGCTTGATGTACTGCCATTTGGTCAGCTCACGGCGGGCGAGGCTGAAAACATTCATTTACTCTACGATTCGCTCCACGCGCTTGAGTCCATTCTGCAAACCCTGAGAAGCCAGACGCACTATAAATGGGTTCTTGTGGATATCCCCCACGGGCATTCGCCCCTGGCGCGTATGATCCTCGAACACTGCGACAGCACGCTGGTGATTGTTAAACCGGATACCAACTGTCATGTACGTCTGCATCAGCAGGCGTTACCCGCCGGATCGCATATGCTGATTAATGACCTGCGCATTGGCAGCCAGTTGCAGGATGATTTATATCAGGTGTGGCTGCAAAGCCAGCGCCGCCTGTTGCCGATGGTGATCCACCGCGATGAAGCGATGGTTGAGTGCCTGGCGGCGAAACAGCCGCTCGGTGAATATCGCAGCGATTCGCTGGCGGCAGAAGAGATGATGACCCTCGCCAACTGGTGCCTGCTGCATGCCACCGGGTCACCCGTTCCCCGGAGTGACGCATGAGCCGCCTTTCCGCCTGGTTTTTGATCCCACCGGTGAGCGCCCGTCTGAGCGAGCGCTACCAGCTTTATCGCAGCCACGGTGCACCGGCGTTTAGCGCCGCGCTCGGCTGCCTGTGGGTGATCCTCGCCTGGCTGTTTGTTCCCCTTGAACATCCCCGCTGGCAGGCGATCCGCGCCCGGCACCACGAACTGTATCCACATATCCGCGCCGAACGTCCGCGTCCGCTCGATCCTGCGCGCTATTTTCTCCAGACGCTGTGGCTGTTAGTCACGCCGTCCTGGAACAGCACCACCGCGCCGCGCAAACGCCGCAAATCCGGCATTGGCGCGATGATCAAACGCTACCATAACTGGCTGGACGCGCTCCCGTTGCGTTTCAGCGCCAGGACCGGCCATCTCGACAATCACAAAGAGCTGGCCCACCTGACGCCCGGCCTGCGGCGTCTCATCCTCGGCGTGATCGTGGTTTTCTCACTGATCCTCGCCGTGCTCTGTATTACCCAGCCGTTTAACCCGCTGTCGCAGTTTATCTTCCTGATGCTGCTGTGGGGCGTGGCGCTGCTGGTGCGCCGCATTCCGGGGCGTTTTTCCGCGCTGATGCTGATCGTGCTGTCGCTGACCGTTTCCTGCCGCTACATCTGGTGGCGCTACACCTCGACGCTGAACTGGAACGATCCGGTCAGCCTGGTGTGCGGGCTGGTGCTGCTGTTTGCGGAAACCTACGCGTGGGTGGTGCTGGTATTAGGCTACTTCCAGGTAGTGTGGCCGCTCAACCGCCAGCCGGTGCCGCTGCCAAAAGACATGTCGCAGTGGCCGAGCGTGGATATCTTCGTTCCGACCTACAACGAAGATTTGAACGTGGTGAAGAACACCATTTACGCCTCGCTGGGTATCGACTGGCCGAAGGATAAACTCACCATCTGGATCCTTGATGACGGCGGGCGGGAGACGTTCCGCCAGTTTGCCGAAACGGTCGGTGTGAAGTATATCGCGCGTACCACGCATGAACACGCGAAAGCCGGGAACATCAACAACGCGCTCAAATACGCGAAGGGCGAGTTTGTGTCGATTTTCGACTGCGACCACGTGCCCACGCGCTCGTTTTTACAGATGACCATGGGCTGGTTCCTGAAGGAAAAAGAGCTGGCGATGATGCAGACGCCGCATCACTTTTTCTCCCCCGACCCCTTTGAGCGCAACCTGGGGCGTTTTCGTAAAACGCCGAACGAAGGCACGCTGTTCTACGGGCTGGTGCAGGACGGGAATGACATGTGGGATGCCACCTTCTTCTGCGGCTCCTGTGCGGTGATCCGCCGTGGCCCGCTGGATCAGATTGGCGGTATCGCGGTGGAAACGGTCACCGAAGATGCGCACACCTCGCTGCGCCTGCACCGTCTGGGCTACAGCTCGGCGTATATGCGCATTCCGCAGGCGGCGGGACTGGCGACGGAGAGCCTGTCGGCGCACATCGGCCAGCGTATCCGCTGGGCGCGCGGCATGGTGCAAATTTTCCGTCTCGATAACCCGCTGTTTGGCAAAGGGCTGAAGCTGGCGCAGCGGCTGTGTTACGTCAACGCCATGTTCCACTTCCTGTCGGGCATTCCCCGGCTGGTGTTCCTCACCGCGCCGCTGGCGTTTTTGCTGCTGCATGCCTACATCATTTACGCCCCGGCGTTAATGATCGCGCTGTTCGTGCTGCCGCATATGATCCACGCCAGCCTGACCAACTCCAAAATCCAGGGCAAATACCGCCATTCGTTCTGGAGTGAAATCTATGAAACCGTGCTGGCGTGGTACATTGCGCCGCCCACGATGGTCGCGCTGTTTGCGCCGCACAAAGGGAAATTTAACGTTACCGCCAAGGGCGGACTGGTGAAGGAAGAGTATGTGGACTGGGTGATTTCCCGGCCCTACATCTTCCTCGTGCTGCTGAATATTGTCGGGATTCTGGTCGGCATCTGGCGCTATTTCTACGGGCCGGAAAACGAAATCTTAACCGTCTTCGTCAGTATCACCTGGGTGTTCTACAACCTGATTGTCCTCGGCGGGGCCGTGGCGGTATCGGTCGAAAGTAAACAGGTGCGCCGCGCGCACCGCGTTGAAATCTCCATGCCTGCGGCCATTGCCCGTGAAGATGGTCATCTCTTTTCCTGCACGGTACATGACTTCTCTGACGGCGGGATGGGGATCAAAATTAACGGGCAGTCGCAGGTGCTGGAAGGGCAAAAAGTCAGTCTGCTGCTCAAGCGTGGCCAACAGGAATACGCTTTCCCGGCGCAGGTGGTGCGCGTCTCCGGCAATGAAATTGGTCTGCAACTGATGCCGCTGACCACGAAGCAACATATTGATTTTGTACAGTGTACGTTTGCCCGCGCCGATACCTGGGCGCTCTGGCAGGACAGCTTCCCGGAAGATAAACCGCTGGAAAGTCTGATGGATATTCTCAAGCTCGGTTTCCGTGGCTATCGCCACCTTGCAGAATTTGCCCCTCCGTCAGTGAAAATGATTTTCCGGTTACTCACTTCACTGGTCTCATGGATTGTGTCGTTCATTCCGCGCCGCCCCGAGCGGGGCGTGGTGATACCCACATCGGATCCGGTTATGGCTCAACAATGATGATAATGCGATGAAAAGAAAACTTTCCTGGATGTGTGCAGTGGCAGTGGGAATGAGCGCTTTCCCGATGGCGTTAGCCCTGGCGGCTCCCGCCAATCCAGCGGCAACCGCCGCGCCGACGGTGCCTGCGGTGGCACCCGCGACGCAGCCCGTCGCGACGCCTGCCCCGACGCAGCCGGAATCCCTCACGCCTGAGGTGCCGCGTGAAGGGCAAACGCTGCCTGCCACCACTTCGCCGCAGGTCGGGCGGGTGATGCCAGGCGTGACCGGCGCAGATGCGCCCATCGTCGCAGAAAACGCGCCATCACGTGATGTTAAGCTCTCTTTTGCACAGATCGCGCCGCCGCCGGGCAGCATGGTATTGCGCGGTGTGAACCCGAATGGCGGCATTGAATTTGGTATGCGCAGCGATGAAGTGGTGTCGAATGCCATGCTCAATCTGGAATACACCCCGTCGCCGTCGCTGCTGCCGGTGCAGTCGCAACTGAAGGTCTATCTCAACGATGAACTGATGGGCGTGCTGCCGGTGACCAAAGAGCAACTGGGTAAGAAAACCCAGGCGCAGGTGCCGATCGATCCGCTCTATATCACCGACTTTAACCGCGTGCGGCTGGAGTTTGTCGGGCATTATCGCGACGTGTGCGAGAACCCGGCGAGCAGCACCCTGTGGATGGACGTCGGGCGCAACAGTTCGCTGTCGATGACCTACCAGAAACTGTCGGTGCAAAACGACCTGTCACACTTCCCGGTGCCCTTCTTCGATCCGCGTGATAACCGTTCGCTGACGCTGCCGATGGTCTTTGCCGGTGCACCTGCACTGGGCCAGCAACAGGCGGCGAGTATCATCGCCTCCTGGTTCGGCTCCCGTACCGGCTGGCGCGGGCAGAGTTTCCCGGTGCAGTACGACGGCCTGCCGGACAGCAACGCCATTGTGTTTGCCACCAATGATAAGCGTCCCGCTTTCCTGCGTGACGCGCCAGCGGTAGACGCGCCAACGATTTTCATGATGAATCACCCGAATAACCCGTACGTCAAACTGCTGGTGGTCATGGGGCGTGACGACAAAGACCTGTTGCAGGCGGCAAAAGGCATCGCTCAGGGCAGCGTGCTGTTCCGTGGCGACCGGGTTGTCGTCAATGAAGTGAAACCTCTGCTGGCGCGCAAACCTTACGATGCGCCGAACTGGGTGCGCACCGATCGCGCCATCAGCTTTGCCGAACTGAAAACCTACGAGGAGCAGTTGCAGGCGACCGGTCTGCAACCGGCGTCCATCAACGTGTCGATGAATCTGCCGCCGGATCTCTATTTGCTGCGCAGTAACGGCATTGATATGAACCTCAATTACCGCTACACCGCGCCGCCGACGAAAGACAGCTCGCGGATGGATATCAGCCTGAACAACCAGTTCCTGCAATCCTTTAGCCTGACCAGTAGCCAGGACACCAACCGTCTGCTGCTGCGTCTGCCGGTATTGCAGGGGCTGCTGGACGGTAAAACGGACGTGACGATCCCGGCGCTGAAACTGGGGGCGATAAACCAACTGCGCTTTGACTTCCAGTACATGAACCCGATGCCGGGCGGCACGATTGAAAACTGTATCACCTTCCAGCCGGTGCAAAACCGCGTGGTGATCGGTGATGACTCAACCATTGATTTCTCGGCCTATCACCACTTTATCGCCATGCCGGATCTGCGTGCCTTTGCCAACGCGGGCTTCCCGTTCAGCCGGATGGCCGATCTCTCCGAAACGCTTGTTGTGCTGCCCGCGCAGCCAACGACCGGCCAGCTCACCACGCTGCTGGATGCCATGGGTAGCGTAGGGGCGCAAACCGGTTTACCGGCGGTGAACGTCAGCCTGAGCAACGACGGCAGCCAGCTTAAGGGTAAAGACGCCGATATCATGATCATCGGCACCATCCCGGATGCGCTGAAAGACGATAAGCGCATTGAATTGCTGGTGCAGGCCACCGAAAGCTGGGTCAAAACCCCGCAGCGCCAGACCGCGTTCCCGGCGATTGTGCCGGACATGAATGACCGTCAGGCTGAAACGCAAACGGCGGTGACCTCCAGCGGCCCGATGGCGGCGGTGGTTGGCTTCCAGTCGCCGTACTACGAGCAACGCAGCGTGATTGCGCTGCTGGCAGACAGTCCGCGTGGGTATGAACTGCTTAATCAGGCGATGAACGACAGCGGCAAGCGCGCCGCAATGTATGGCTCGGTCAGCGTGATCCGTGAGTCGGGCGTGAACGGCCTGCGGGTCGGGGACGTTTACTACGTGGGCCATCTGCCGTGGTTTGAGCGCATCTGGTACGCGCTCTCTAATCACCCGATCCTGCTGGCGGTACTGGCGGCGGTGAGCGTCGTGCTGCTGGCCTGGGTACTGTGGCGTCTGCTGCGGATTATCAGCCGTCGTCGTCTCGATGTGGATCATGAGTAAACGGCGATGAACAGGCTGCGTGCTCTGCTGTTAATGACCCTGATGCTGGCGGCGAACAGTTTTGCCGCCTGCACCTGGCCTGCGTGGACGCAGTTCAAAAAGGACTACGTGAGCACGGGCGGGCGGGTGATCGATCCGGGTGATGCCCGCAGCATCACCACCTCGGAAGGCCAGAGCTACGCGCTGTTTTTTGCCCTCGCTGCTAACGACCGCGCGGGCTTTGCGCAGATTTTAAACTGGACGCAGAATAACCTCGCCGAAGGCGATCTGAGTGCGCATCTCCCCGCCTGGCTGTGGGGGAAAAAGAACGAGGATGCGTGGACGGTGCTCGACACCAACTCCGCGTCCGACGCTGATGTCTGGATCGCCTGGTCGCTGCTGGAAGCGGGGCGCTTATGGAAAGAGCCGGGTTATACCACCACGGGCCGGGCGCTGTTAAAGCGCATCGTGGCTGAGGAAGTGGTGAACGTGCCGGGGTTAGGATCGATGCTGTTGCCTGGTAAAGTCGGCTTTGCGGAGGAAGAAACCTGGCGTTTTAATCCGAGCTACCTGCCACCGCAACTGGCGCACTACTTCACCCGCTTTGGCGCACCCTGGTCCACCCTGCGTGAAACCAATTTCCGCCTGCTAATGGAAACCGCGCCGAAGGGCTTTTCCCCGGACTGGGTCCGTTATCAAAAAGACAAAGGCTGGCAGTTACAGCCGGAAAAAACGCTGATCAGCGGCTACGATGCCATTCGCGTCTATCTGTGGGCGGGCATGATGCACGACAGCGATCCGCAAAAAGCGCGCCTGCTGACGCGCTTCAAACCGATGGCCGCCATCACCACCAAAAACGGCGTACCGCCAGAAAACGTCGATGTGGCGACCGGAAAAGCGGACGGGACGGGCGCGACTGGTTTTTCTGCCGCGATGCTGCCTTTTTTACAAAATCGTGATGCCCAGGCCGTATTACGCCAGCGCGTTGCCGATAACCCTCCTGGCAGCAATGCCTATTACAGTTCAATGCTGACCCTCTTCGGACAGGGATGGGATCAGCATCGTTTTCGTTTCACCTCACGGGGTGAGTTACAACCTGACTGGGGCCAGGCATGCGCAAGTTAACGCTACGTTTCATCACCTTATCGCTTGGCATCTCGATGATGCCCTTTGTGCATGCCGCGCCCACCGCTCAGCAGCAGTTACTGGAACAGGTGCGACTGGGTGAAGCCACCAAACGTGAAGATCTGGTGCGCCAGTCGCTGTACCGGCTGGAACTGATCGATCCGGCAAATCCCGATGTGATTGCCGCCCGTTTTCGCTATTTGCTGCGTCAGGGCGATACCGCTGGCGCGCAAAAGCAGCTCGACCGGCTGAAAGAGCTGGCTCCGGATTCCCGCGCCCTGCGTGAATCGAACGGTGTGATGACGCTCTCCACCCCGGAAGGGCGTAAGGCGTTACAGGAAGCGCGTTTGCAGGCCACCACTGGTCACACTCAGGAGGCGATTGCCGCCTACGACAAACTGTTTGCGGGCAACCCGCCTTCGGGTGAGATCGGCCCCGAATACTGGGTGCTGGTGGCGAAAGTCCCGGCACGCCGTAACGAGGCGATTAACCAGCTTAAAGCGATTAACGCCCAAAGCCCCGGCAACGGGCAGCTACAAAATTCGCTGGCGCAACTGCTTTTTGCCAGCGATCGCGATGATGAAGGGTACGCGGTGCTCACCCAGATGGCGAAATCCAGCACCAGCCGCGATGCCGCTGCCATCTGGTATCAGCAAATCAAAGACCTGCCCGTCAGCGACGCCAGCGTGCAGGCGCTCCAGCGTTTTCTCGCCCAGTTTAGCGAAGGCGATCCGGTCGACATGGCGCGTGAGCAGCTTGCCACTCAGCAAAAACAGCTTGCCGATCCGACATTTCGCGCTCGTTCGCAGGGGCTGGCTGCCGTTGATGCCGGGCAGGGCACGCAGGCGATCAGCGCACTGCAACAGGCAGTGAGCGCCGATGAAAAAGACGGTGAAGCCACAGGCGCGCTGGGCCAGGCGTATTCACAAAAAGGCGACCGGGCGCGTGCCGTGGCGAATCTGCAAAAAGCCATTGAGCTTGCGCCGACCAGCAGCAACCGCAGCAAATGGGACAGCCTGCTGCAAACCAACCGCTACTGGCTGTTGATCCAGCAGGGCGATGCGGCATTAAAAGCGAAAAACCCGGCGCAGGCGACGCGACTGTATCAGCAGGCACGCAGCGTGGATAACACCGACAGCTACGCGGTGCTGGGCCTGGGTGACGCGGCGCTGGCGGCGAATAATACGCCGGCGGCGGAGCGCTATTACTTCCAGGCAATGCGGATGGACAGCGACAACACCAACGCGGTGCGCGGGCTGGCGAATATTTATCGTGCGCAGTCCCCTGAACGCGCCGAAGCCTTTATTTCGTCGCTCTCCCGCAGCCAGCGGCGCAGCATTGATGATATTGAACGCAGTCTGTCAGCCGATCGTTTAGCGCAGCAGGCGGAGCAGGCAGAAAACCGGGGCGACTGGACGCAGGCGGCAGAGTTGCAGCGCCGCCGTCTGGCGCTCGATCCGGGCAGCGTGTGGATCACTTACCGGCTGGCGAACGATTTACGCAGTGCCGGGCAGCGGGCGCAGGCCGATGCGCAAATGCGCAACCTGGCCGCGCAAAAGCCGAACGATCCTGAGCAGGTGTATGCCTACGGTCTGTACCTGTCGGATAACGAAGATCAGGGCCGCGCGGCGCTGGCGCATATTAATACGCTGCCGCGCAGCCAGTGGACCCCAAATATTCAGGAGCTCTCCGATCGCCTGCAACGCAATCAGGTGATGGCGACGGCTAATCAGCTACGCGACAGCGGTAAAGAGCGCGAAGCCGAGGACTATTTAAAACAGCAGCCGGCATCCACGGCTATTGCGCTGACGCTGGCAGACTGGGCGCAGCAGCGTGGCGATAATGCCGCCGCCAGAGCGGGCTATCAGTCCGTGCTGGCAAGCGATCCGCAGAATCAGGACGCCCGTTTGAGCCTGGCGGAAGTGGCGCTGGCACAGAATGATCCGATGGAAGCCCGCGCGCAACTGGCAAAAATGCAGGCGGCGAACACGGGCGAACCGCTCTCACTGAACGCGCAGCGCCGGACCGCGCTGGTGCAGGCCCAGCTTGGCGATCGTCAACTGGCGCAGCAGACGTTCGATAAACTGGTGCCGCTCGCTAAATCACAGCCGCCGTCGCAGGATACCGCGCTGATATTGCGCGATGCCGCGCGCGTTCATCGTGATTCAGGCGAACCGCAGCAGGCGCTGGAAGGCTACAAAGATGCGATGGTGGCGGCGGGGGTAACCCCGGCGCGGCCTGCGGATAACGACACCTTTACCCGTCTCACCCGCAACGATGAGAAAGATGACTGGCTTAAACGCAGCGTGCGCAACGATGCCGCCGATCTCTATCGCCAGCAGGATGTTAACGTCACCCTTGAGCATGACTATGGCCGCTCCGATGGCACCGGCGGTTATTCCGATCTCAAAATGCACACCACCATGCTTCAGGCCGATGCGCCGCTGGCCGACGGGCGAATGTTCTTCCGTACCGACGTGGTGGACATGGATGCCGGTAGTTTCAGCCGCAACAGAAATGGCAACTACGATCCGAACTGGGGAACCTGTGGTGAGCTGAGTTGCGACACTATCGATAAAAATCAGCGCGATAGCGGGGCCAGCATCGCCATCGGCTGGCGCAACGATACCTGGGATATGGATATCGGCACCACGCCGATGGGCTTTGAGGTGGTGGATGTGGTCGGCGGGCTGAGCTACAGCAGCGATCTGGGGCCGGTTGGCTACACCCTGAACGTGCATCGTCGCCCGATTTCCAGTTCTTTACTGGCCTTTGGCGGGCAGAAAGACACGAAGGGCTGGCGCTACGATCCCGATGACGATGACAACAATCGTGGCGGCACCGGTAAAACCTGGGGCGGCGTGCGGGCAAGCGGCGGCGGTGTCAGCATGAGCTACGATCGCGGTGAAGCGCACGGCGTCTGGTCGAGTCTGAATGCCGACACGCTGACCGGGAAAAATGTCGCCGACAACTGGCGCGTGCGCTGGATGACCGGTTACTACTACAAACTGATCAACAAGAACAATGAGCGCATGACGGTCGGCCTGAACAACATGATCTGGCACTACGACAAAGATCTCAGCGGTTATTCACTCGGTCAGGGCGGATATTACAGCCCGCAGGAGTATGTCTCTTTCGCGGTGCCGATCACCTGGCGCAAACGCACCGAAAACTGGTCGTGGGAACTGGGCGCATCGGGTTCCTGGTCACACTCGCGTACCCAGGAGCGGCTCACCTATCCTGAGTTAAGTCTGATTCCCCCCGTTTATCGCCCGGACGCGCGGCTGCAAAGCGATTCCGGCGGCAGCAGTCAGGGCTTCGGTTATACCGCCCAGGCCGTCGTCGAGCGGCGTATTTCATCAAACTGGTCAATCGGTGCTGGAGTTGACATTCAGCAGGCGAAAGATTACACCCCCAGCCATGGAATGATTTTTGTCCGCTATTCTGCGGCGGGCTGGCAGGGCGATATGAACATGCCACCGCAGCCGTTGATGCCTTACGCAGACTGGTAGCCGCAAAAGGAAATAGACTAATATCCTGCTGACAGTCTCTTAATGCCGCCACGATCGCGTATACTCTGGCGGCAGTAAGGTAACAAAAGGTTACTTTGCGTGTTAAGGGTATTCGGAGAATCAATTTGCGTGTCAGCCGCTCGTTAACAATCAAACAAATGGCGATGGTGTCAGCCGTCTGCATGGTGTTTATTTGCATTTTTTGCGTCATTTTGCTGCTTCATTTCTCGCAGCAGAATCGCTACAACACGGCGACACAACTGGAAAGTATTGCCCGCTCGGTGCGGGAACCGCTCTCATCTGCCATTCTGAAAGGCGATATTGTTGACGCTGAGACAATCCTTAAAGGCATCCAGCCTGCGGGGGTGGTCAGCCGCGCGGACGTCGTGCTGCCCAATCAGTTTCAGGCCTTAAGGATGAGCTTTATTCCCGAACGCCCGGTTCCGGTTTATATCACCCGCCTGTTTGAATTGCCGATCCAAATTTCGCTGCCGGTTTACTCCCTCGAACGCCCGGCAAATCCTCAGCCGCTGGCCTATCTGGTGTTGCAGGCGGATTCGTACCGCACCTATAAGTTCTTAATGAGCGCGCTTTCGACGCTGGTGACAACCTGGCTGCTGCTGACGCTGATCATGAGCGTGGCGATCACCTGGTGTATCAACCGGCTGATTGTGCACCCGCTGCGGCGCATTTCGCGTGAGCTAAACGACCTGCCGCAGCAGGATCAGTTGGGGCATCAACTGGCGCTTCAGCGCCATCATCACGACGATGAAATCGGCATGTTAGTGCGCAGCTATAACCGCCATCAGCAGTCGATGCTGCGTCAGTACGACGAGCTGAACACCCAGTCCACGCGCTATCCGGTTTCAGAACTGCCCAATAAAGCCTTTCTGATGGCGTTGCTGGAGCAAACCGTGGAAAGCCAGCGCACCACCGCGCTGATGACCATCGCCTGCGAAACCCTGCACGACACCACCGGCGTGTTAAAAGAGAGCCAGCGTGAAATCCTGCTGATGACCCTGGTGGAGAAGATCAAATCGGTGCTCTCGCCGCGCATGGTACTGACCCAGGTGAGCGGCTACGATTTTGTGATCATCGCGCACGGCGTCAAAGAGCCGTGGCATGCCATCACCTTAGGTCAGCAACTGCTGGCGGTGATTAACGAACGCCTGCCGGTGCAGGGGATGCAGCTTCGACCGAGCGCCAGTATTGGTGTCGCCATGTTTTACGGTGGCCTGACGGCAGAACAGCTCTATCGCCGGGCGATGTCCGCCGCGTTTTCGGCCCGCCGGAAAGGGAAAAACCAGATCCAGTTCTTCGAACCGGAGCAGATGGAGCAGGCGCAAAAACGCCTGACCGAAGAGAACGATATTCTGACGGCGCTGGATAATCACCAGTTTGCGATCTGGCTTCAGCCGCAGGTGGAACTGGCAACGGGTAAACTGGTGAGCGCCGAAGCGCTGCTGCGCCTGCGTCAGCCGGACGGAAGCTGGGAGCTACCGGAAGGGCTTATCGACCGGATCGAAAACTGCGGCCTGATGGTGACGGTCGGCTACTGGGTGCTGGAGGAGTCCTGTCGCCAGCTGGCCGCATGGCAGGCGCGCGGTATCAAACTGCCGCTGTCGGTGAATCTCTCCGCGCTGCAACTGATGCATCACTCGATGGTGGCAGACCTGCTGGATCTGCTTGAGCGCTACCGCATTGAACCGGGCACGCTGATCCTTGAAGTCACCGAAAGCCGCCGGATTGACGATCCGCAGGCGGCGGTCACTATCCTGCGTCCGCTGCGCAATGCGGGCGTGAGTATCGCGCTGGATGACTTTGGCATGGGCTACGCGGGCCTGCGTCAACTGCATCATATGAAGTCGCTGCCGGTGGACGTGCTGAAAGTCGATAAAACCTTCGTTGACGGGCTGCCGGACGATAACAGCATGGTGTCGGCCATTATCCATATGGCGCAAAGCCTCAATCTGGACATCATTGCCGAAGGCGTTGAAACCGAAGCGCAACGCGCGTGGCTGGCAGATGCCGGAGTCCGGCTGGCGCAGGGCTTTTTGTTTGCTAAAGCCATGCCGCCGGAGGCGTTTGAAGCCAGTTATTTTCACGTTGAGGCTGAAAATGAAACCGCCTGAGGCGGTGGTCAGCTTGCGCGAGTCAGCTCTAATTTCTTAACATTTATGTTTCAAATTTGACATAAGATTATATCTGTCATGTTTCACGGGTGTTATTTTAAGGCCGCAGACCACCTAACCCTACAAGGTCTGTGGTTTTTACCTCAAGGACACCCTATGAAAGCCTCTCTGTTTAAAAGCCTTTACTTTCAGGTACTGACGGCCATCGCAGTCGGCATCCTGCTCGGACACTTTTACCCTGATATTGGCGCGCAGATGAAACCGCTTGGTGACGCCTTCGTTAAGCTCATCAAAATGATCATCGCGCCCGTGATCTTCTGTACCGTGGTTACCGGCATTGCCGGAATGGAAAGCATGAAAGCGGTGGGGCGCACCGGGGCCGTTGCGCTGCTGTACTTCGAAGTGGTCAGCACCCTGGCGCTGATTATTGGTCTGATTATCGTCAACGTCGTGCAGCCGGGCGCAGGGATGAACGTCGATCCGGCGACGCTGGATGCCAAAGCGGTCGCGGTTTATGCCGAGCAGGCGCAACAGCAGGGCATCGTCGCGTTCCTGCTGGATGTGATCCCGTCGAGCGTGATTGGCGCATTTGCCAGCGGTAACATTTTGCAGGTGCTGCTGTTTGCCGTGCTGTTTGGCTTTGCCCTGCATCGCCTTGGCAGCAAAGGCCAGTTGATTTTTAACGTCATCGAAAGTTTCTCGCAGGTCATTTTCGGCATCATCAATATGATCATGCGCCTGGCTCCCATCGGCGCATTCGGCGCGATGGCCTTTACCATCGGTAAATATGGCGTTGGCACGCTGGTGCAACTGGGGCAGTTAATTATCTGCTTCTACATCACCTGTATCCTGTTTGTGGTGGTGGTGCTGGGATCGATTGCGCGGGCCACCGGCTTTAACATCTTCAAATTTATCCGCTACATCCGTGAAGAATTGCTGATCGTGCTCGGCACCTCGTCGTCTGAATCTGCGCTGCCGCGGATGCTCGATAAAATGGAAAAACTCGGCTGCCGTAAGTCGGTGGTGGGGCTGGTCATTCCTACCGGGTACTCGTTTAACCTCGACGGCACCTCGATTTACCTGACGATGGCGGCGGTGTTTATCGCCCAGGCGACGAACAGCCACATGGATATTTTCCATCAGGTAACGCTGCTGGTGGTGCTGCTGCTCTCCTCAAAAGGGGCGGCGGGCGTGACCGGCAGCGGATTTATCGTGCTGGCGGCGACCATCTCTGCGGTCGGGCATTTACCGGTGGCGGGGCTGGCGCTGATCCTCGGCATCGACCGCTTTATGTCGGAAGCCCGCGCCCTGACCAATCTGGTCGGTAACGGCGTCGCCACGGTGGTGGTGGCAAAATGGGTGAAAGAGCTGGACCAGAAAAAGCTCACCGATACGCTCAATAATCGTGCGCCAGACGGCAAAACCCAGCAAATTTCCCCTTAATCTCGCCCCCAATGTCCGTCGTCTCTTGTGAGGCGGCGGACAGCTAAGCATAATTACTCCCTATTTCGCTTCCAGACGTGACGTTTTGCTTTTTTCGTTGTCTTAAACGAAGTGTTTTAAACGTTACTCTTCAGGCAGCCTTTGCACAGGCAGCCTTTTTAACCAGGAATGTTGATCAGGGGTTCACATGCAGGGCACAAAAATTCGACTCTTAGCTGGCGGTTTGCTGATGATGGTCGCCGCCAGTCATGTGCAGGCAGATGCGCTCCAGCCGGACCCGGCCTGGCAACAGGGCACACTGGCGAACGGTTTTCAGTGGCAGGTATTAGCCACTCCCCAGCGTCCCAGCGACCGCGTCGAGATCCGTCTGTCTGTTAATACCGGCTCGCTCACCGAAAGCACCCAACAGAGCGGATTCAGCCATTTTATTCCCCGGATTGCCCTCTCTCACAGCGGCAGTCTGGAACCCACGCAGGCCCAGTCTTTATGGCAGCAAGGCTTCGATCCGAAGCATCCTTTGCCGCCTGCGGTGGTGTCGTATGAATACACCCATTTCAATTTAAGCCTGCCGAATAACCGCAACGATCTGCTGAAAGAAGCGCTGATTTATCTCGCGGATACCGCAGGGAAACTGACCATTACCCCGGAAACCATCGCCCATGCGCAGGGCAGTGAAGACCACGTGGCGACCTGGCCGGCGGATACCAAAGACAACTGGTGGCGCTACCGCTTAAAAGGGTCGACCTTGCTGGGTCACGATCCTGCGGAGCCGCTGAAAAAGCCGGTGGATGCCGCTCAGCTTCAGGCGTTCTATCAAAAATGGTACACCCCGGATGCGATGACCCTGATTGTGGTCGGCAACATCGACAGCCGCGCCGTTTCTGAGCAAATCAACAAAGCCTTTGGCGAACTGAAAGGTAAACGCGTCACCCCGGCACCGGTGCCGACGTTGTCGCCGCTCCCGCGTGAATCGGTGAGCATCATGAGTGATTCGGTGCGTCAGGATCGGCTTTCAATTATGTGGGACGGGGCCTGGCAGCCGATTCGTGAGTCTGCGGCGCTGTTGCGCTACTGGCGCGCCGATCTGGCCCGCGAAGCGCTGTTCTGGCAGGTACAACAAAACTTAAGCAAAAACAGCGCGAAAGACATCGGCCTGGGCTTTGACTGCCGGGTGCTGTTCCAGCGTGCGCAGTGTGCCATCAACGTTGATTCCCCGAACGAGAAGCTGAACAGCAATCTGGGGATGATCGCCCGCGAACTGGCGAAGGTGCGTGACAAGGGCCTGGCAGTGGAAGAGTTCAACGCGCTGGTGGCGCAGAAGAATCTGGAGCTGCAAAAGCTGTTTACCACTTATGCCCGCGCCGATACCGGCGTGCTGACCAGCCAGCGTATGCGCTCGCTGCAAAATCAGGTGGTGGATATCGCCCCGGAGCAGTATCAGAAGCTGCGTCAGGACTTCCTGAACAGCCTGACGGTGGAGATGTTAAATCAGGATTTGCGCCAGCAACTGTCGCAGGATATGGCGCTGATTTTGCTGCAACCGCAGGGTGAGCAGGAATATAACATGAAGGATCTGCAGGCGACGTGGGAGAGCGTGATGGCCCCGGCAGCGCCCGTGGCGGCGACGGTGAACGACGATACGCGGCAGGATGTGACGGATATCCCACCGGCACAGCAATAGGGGGTTTTTACCCTCACCCTAACCCTCTCCCTTAGGGAGAGGGGATAGATCGAGCACAGACTTGCCTTTCTCCCTCTCCCCTGGGGAGAGGGCAGGGGTGAGGGGGAAATCCCCCCTCTACCTCACTCCGGCATCGCGTCCCGCGGAATAATCGCGCCGCGATACTGAATCACCGTACTGGCCGTCAAATGCCCGCGTTTCGCTGCGGCTTCGGCGTCACCGCCGGTCAGACGTACCGCCAGATACCCGGCGCTGAACGAATCGCCCGCCGCGGTGGTATCAATCACTTTCTCTTTCGCCAGCTTCACCGCAGGCACATCAATCACCGCTTCACCGGCAATCGCCACCAGGCAGGAATCCGCGCCGCGCTTCACAACCACTTCCGTTACGCCTGCCGCCTGAGTGCGCGCAATCACCTCTTCCACCGGCTTCTCACCCCACAGGGCGTCTTCGTCGTCCAGCGTCAGGAAGGCGATGTCGGTGCAGGTCAGCATCTGCTGATAAACCTGCTGCGTCTCTTCTTTACTGGCCCACAGGCGCGGACGGTAGTTGTTATCGAAAATCACCTTGCCACCGTTGGCGCGGCATTCACGCAGCAACGAGAGCAGCTTGTCGCGGCTCGCCGGGCTTAAAATCGCCAGGCTAATACCACTCAGGTAGAGATAATCAAACGTTGCCAGCTCTTCGCAGATGGCGGCGGACTGCTCGCTCTCCAGCCAGAATTTGGCGGCGGCTTCGTTACGCCAGTAGTAGAACGTGCGCTCGCCGGTGCTGTCAGTTTCGATGTAGTACAGGCCCGGCAGACGGTTTTCCATACGTTGCGTCAGCCCGGTATCCACGTTTTCACTCTGCCAGGCGTCAAGCATCTGCTGGCTGAAGTTGTCCGTGCCAAGCGCGGTAACGTAATGCACCGTCAGATCGTCAGGGGACACCTGGCGGGCAACATAAACAGAGGTGTTAAGCGTATCGCCACCAAAGCCACGGTTAACCTCGGTGCCTTTTTGTGACAGTTCAATCATGCATTCGCCAATGACGGCAATTTTCCTGGACATAGTCGTAACCTGAATCGGGATGATAGTTGCTAGTGTGCGTTGCGGGTGTTTCGTGGTCAATCATATTAAAACAACGTTCCATAAATTTTTTGAGCTAACGCGTGTTAAGTGCAAATTCTCGCGTGCAGGATGACAAATTGCTTTTTAAGTGAACATAAAGTTCTCCCACCCGCCGCCGATAACTCAAAGACGAGTTCCGACAGGTCACTCACTCATTTAACAGGACAGACTGATAATGAAGTTAAAGCAGGTTATTTCGCGGCTTAACATTCCGGAAGCGAGTATCGAGGACTTGCAGGAGCGACGTTATTGGTTGCAATGTGAACGTGCTTACACCTGGCAGCCGATCTACAAAACCGATGGCAACCTGATGGCCATTGAAGTGCTGACCGTGGTGACGCACCCGTCTGACCCGACGCAGCGCATTGCCCCCGACCGCTACTTTGCCGAAGTCGCCGTGCGTCAGCGCCTCGACGTGGTGGAAGAGCAGGTCAGGATGCTGGCAGAAAAGCATGATTTTTTTATGCAGCACAACATTCTGGCATCGGTGAATGTCGACGGTCCCACGCTTCTGGCGATGCGCCAGCATGAAAGCCTGATAGCCCTGATTAACCGTTTACCCTGGCTGCGTTTTGAGCTGGTGGAGCACGTGCGCCTGCCGGATGAAGCGTCGTTTGCCACCATTTGCGAAGTCGGCCCGCTGTGGCTCGATGATTTCGGCACCGGGATGGCCAACTTCTCCGCGCTCAGCGAAGTCCGCTATGACTACATCAAAGTCGCCCGCGATCTGTTCATCATGCTGCGCCAGACGCCGGAAGGTCGCAATCTGTTCACGCAACTGCTGCAACTGATGAATCGCTACTGTCAGGGCGTGATTGTCGAAGGTGTCGAAACGCTGGAAGAGTGGCGCGACGTGCAGGCTTCCCCGGCTGCCGCGGCGCAGGGCTACTTTCTTTCGCGCCCGGTTCCTTTCGAGCACCTTGATAGCGTTATTCTTTCTCTCTAATCCAGGGCGGTCATTCGCCTGCACTGCCTCAGCCGTTTCCGTCAGCGTCAGCTATCTTTATGACAGGCAAGACAAGACAGGAAGGATGCAGGCATGTCAAAAACAGGCAAAATTATAACGGCCATTGTGGGAACACTTTTGTTGTTGATCGTGGTGGCAATCATCATTATCGCGACGTTTGACTGGAACCGTCTCAAACCCACCATCAACGAAAAAGTGTCGACGGAGCTAAACCGTCCCTTTGCCATTCGTGGCGATTTGGGCGTGGTCTGGGAGCGCCAGAAGCAGGAAACCGGCTGGCGAAGCTGGATCCCGTGGCCGCACGTCCACGCTGAAGACATTATCCTCGGCAACCCGCCGGATATCCCGGAAGTCACAATGGTACACCTGCCGCGCGTTGAAGCGACCCTGGCTCCGCTGGCGCTGCTCACCAAAACCGTGTACCTGCCGTGGGTGAAATTCCAGCAGCCGGATGCCCGGTTAATCCGCCTCTCGGAAAAAAATAATAACTGGACCTTTAACCTCGCCAGCGACGGTAAGCCGAAGGATGAAAACGCGCAGCCTTCAGCCTGGTCATTCCGTCTTGATAATATTTTGTTCGATCGCGGGCGCATCAATGTTGACGACAAAGTCAGCCGCGCCGACATTGAGATCCTTGTCGATCCGCTCGGCAAGCCGCTGCCATTCAGTGAAGTGACCGGATCGAAAAGCGAAAAAGATGCGAAAGTCGGCGACTACGTTTTTGGCCTGAAGGCAAAAGGGCGCTACAACGGGCAGCCGGTGACCGGTACCGGCAAAATTGGCGGGATGCTGGCGCTGAAGAGCGAAGGCACGCCGTTCCCGGTGCAGGCGGATTTCCGTTCGGGTAATACCCGCGTGGCGTTTGACGGCACCATCAACGATCCGATGAAAATGGGCGGCGTCGATCTGAATCTGAAATTCGCCGGGGATTCGCTGGGCGAGCTGTACGATTTAACCGGCGTGCTGCTGCCGGACACGCCGCCGTTTGAAACCAACGGTCGGCTGGTGGCGAAAATCGATCCTGAAAAAGCCTCGGTTTACGATTATCGGAATTTCAATGGTCGCATCGGCGACAGCGACATTCACGGCTCCTTAACCTACTCCACCGGTAAACCGCGTCCGAAACTGGAAGGCGATCTTGAATCCCGCCAGTTACGTCTGGCCGATTTAGGGCCGCTGATCGGCGTGGATTCCGGCAAAGGCGCAGAGAAATCAAAGCGTTCGGAAGAGAAGAAGGGTGAGAAAACCGATCAGCCATCGGGCAAAGTGCTGCCGTATGACCGTTTTGAAACCGACAAATGGGACGTGATGGATGCCGACGTGCGCTTTAAAGGCCGCCGCATCGAACACGGCAGTTCGCTGCCGTTAAGCGATCTCTCCACCCATATCATTCTGAAAAACGCCGACCTGCGTTTGCAGCCGCTGAAGTTTGGCATGGCGGGCGGCACCATTTCCTCCAACATTCACCTTGAAGGTGACAAAAAGCCAATGCAGGGCCGGGCGGATATTCAGGCGCGTCGGCTCAAACTTAAAGAGCTGATGCCGGATGTGGAACTGATGCAGAAAACCATCGGTGAGATGAACGGCGATGCTGAACTCCGCGGCACCGGAAACTCCATCGCCGCCTTGCTCGGCACCAGCAACGGTAACCTGAAGCTGCTGATGAATGACGGGGTGGTGAGCCGCAACCTGATGGAAATTCTGGGGCTGAACGTCGGTAACTTTATTGTCGGGCAGATTTTCGGTGATGACGAAGTGCGGGTGAACTGCGCGGCGGCGAATCTGGATCTGGTCAACGGCGTGGCGCGTCCGCAGATTTTCGCGTTTGATACGGAAAACGCCATTATCAACGTGACCGGCACCGCCAGCATGGCGTCTGAGCAGCTTGATCTGACCATTAACCCGGAAAGTAAAGGCATCCGCATCGTGACGCTGCGCTCCCCGCTGTACGTGCGCGGTTCGTTTAAAAATCCGCAAGCGGGCGTGAAAGCCGGGCCGCTGATCGCACGTGGTGCGGTGGCCGCTGCACTGGCGACGCTGGTGACCCCCGCCGCTGCACTGCTGGCGTTGATTTCACCGTCAGAAGGGCAGGAAAATCAGTGCGGGGTGATTTTGTCGCAGATGAAGCGGTAGGGTGTAGAAAGGGTTCCCCTCACCCCGGCCCTCTCCCCGAAGGAGAGGGGGAAGGGCGGGATTGTGCCCGGACTGTCCCTCTCCCCCAAGGAGAGGGGGCGGGATTGTGCACGGACTGTCCCCTCTCCCTCAGGGAGAGGGTTAGGGTGAGGGTGAAAAGGAAACTACAGCGACTGATCCTTCGTCTCGTGCGTCAGCACCAGCGCAATCAGCGTCAGACCGGCCATCGCCGCCAGGTAAACCCCGACGTAGAACAGCCCATAATTCGCCGTCAGCCAGGCCGCAATATACGGTGCAACTGACGCGCCCAGAATCGACGATACGTTATACGAGAACGACGCCCCGGTGTAACGCACTTCGGTCGGGAAGAGTTCAGGCAGCAGCGCGCCCATCGGACCGAACGTCAGACCCATCAGGCTCAGACCAATCAGCAGATACGCCATCACCAGCAACTGATTACCGGAACCCAGCAGCGGCTGGAACACAAACAGCGCGAAGATAATAATCAGCGAGGTGATCACAATCATCGACTTACGACGACCGTAAGCGTCCGCCAGCAGCCCGGCAATCGGCACCATAATGCCAAAACCAATCACCGCCAGCATCAGCATCCACAGCACTTCGTTACGCGGCAAGCCGAGGCCCACCGGAGCAGGCGTGGTGCTGTAGGTCATGGAATAAACGGTCATGATGTAAAACAGCGTGTAGGTCGCCAGCATAATAAAGGTGCCGAGCACAGTTACGCGCAGATGTTTAGTCAACAGCGTACCCAGCGGCACTTTAACCTGTTTCTTCGCGGCAGCGACCTTAGCGAACACCGGCGATTCATGCAGCGATACGCGCACGTACAGGCCGATAATCACCAGCACGGCGGAGAAAATAAACGGCACGCGCCAGCCCCAGCTCATGAACTGCTCGTCGGTCAGCAGCCACGACAGCAGCAGGAAAGTACCATTGGCGAAGAAGAAGCCAATCGGCGCGCCAAGCTGCGGGAACGAGCCGTACAGCGCGCGTTTACGTGCCGGTGCGTTTTCCGTCGCCAGCAGCGCCGCACCACCCCATTCACCGCCAAGGCCCAAGCCCTGACCAAAACGCGCCAGTGCCAGCAGCAGCGGGGCGAAAATACCAATCGTTTCATACCCTGGCAGCAGGCCGATCAGCACCGTGGAAATCCCCATGGTGAGCAGCGACGCGACCAGCGTTGCTTTACGTCCGACGCGATCGCCGAAGTGTCCAAACACCGCCGAACCAATCGGACGTGCAATAAAGGCAATCGCGAAGGTGGCGAGAGACTGAAGCGTAGCCGCTGTCGGATCGCCCTGCGGGAAGAAGATATGCGGAAAGACGATGACCGCGGCAGTGGCATAAATATAAAAGTCGAAGAACTCAATGGCGGTGCCAATCAGGGAGGCGACGACGACTTTATTACGCGAGTTTACCGGTGGGCTTTCCTGCTCATTGTCGAGGGTTGTGGCTGTAGCTTGCATAGAAAATTCTTATTTTATGGCGAACGAACGACCATATTACGCACAGCAAAAGCGACATTTCAATCTGTAACAAATCGTCGGGCTGGTGACGAATTGCGCAAAAAGCGGATAATTTTCATGCCTGCTAATTATCTTCCATGAAATGCTTCACAGAATTTTATAATCAGCATATAAAACTGGTTTTCGGTTAAATAAAAGTTACGGGCTGGTTTTTCATGCTGAAATGATGAATCGGGCTGAAATTATCAGCCCGACAGATGATTAACGGTGTGATTTGCCCGGCATTTTCGGGTCATCTTTATATTCGGCGGTGGCGATCCACGCGGCGCAAAACAGGGTTAAGCGTGCAAAGAAATAGAAGAACGCCATGATGCCGAGCACCGAACCAAAGGCTGCACCGGAAGGCGAGGTGACCAGCGAAGGCAGGGTGTAGGTCATGATGATCTTGATCACCTCAAAGCCGATGGCGGCGATCAGCGTGCCGCGGATCAGCGCTTTTTTGCGCGGGCGATGGCGGGGCAAGCGCCAGAAAATCCAGAAGAACAGCAGGAAGTTGGCGGCGATTGAAATGGCGAGGCCAATCAAATGCCAGACCGGTTTCAGCCAGCCGATGTAATCCAGATACAGCGCCGAAATAATCATCTCCTGCGCGGAACCGGCAATCGAGGTGATCGACAGCGTAATGATCAGCGCCACCAGCAGGCCAATCAGCGAGACAAAATCACGGAGGTATTTGACCCAGAACTTTTCTTCGTCCTGGGCGGTACGCTCCCAGACATCGCGCGACTGGGCGCGGATCGCCTCACGTAAGTTGCCCATCCAGTTAATCCCGGAATAGAGCGCCACCACCAGCCCAACCAGTCCCACCGTGGTACGCTGCTGTACGGCGATGTTCACGGTGCTGTTCAGGGTGCGGGCCAGCGTTGGATCGCTGACGCTGTTCAGAATGTTATTGAAGATGTCCTGCAAAAGCGTGGGGTGCGACACCAGGATAAACCCCGCGGCGGCGAAGGAGACCATCAGAATGGGGATCATCGACAGGAACGAGAAATAGGTAATGGCTGCGCCAAACTGATTTCCCATGCGGTCATTAAAGCGCTCTGCGGCGCGGATAATGTGGGCAACCATCGGGCGGCGCTGGATCTTCTCCGCCGTCTCTTTCACCGTTTCGATGGCTCCGCCCGACTCGTGGTTTTCTTCAGGTTTTGGCTCAGGCGGTGTCGCCGTATCTACTTTTTTGACCGGTTCATAATCCAGATCCTGGGTCGGTCGCTTCTCGTTATTTTCCGCTGTCATCGGGGGCCGTGTTCCTTTTCTTTTGGCGTGATGTACAGCCAATTATAGACGGTCATGCATCAACGTAGACCTTCATCACCCCCGACAGCCACTCCATGAACAGATGCACCCGGCGTGACAGGTTACGGCGGTGGGGGTAAATCAGCGAGACGGGCATCGGCCGGGCGCGGTATTGCGGCAGGATTTCAATCAGCTTGCCGGCGCGCAGCGCGTCGCGCACACCGATGCGCGGCACCTGGATAATCCCCAGTCCGGCAAGGCAAGCGGCATGGTAGGTTTCGGTACTGTTGACCGTTAAAATCCCGCCGGTTTTCACCCACTGGGTGGCGTTGTCGCGGTACAGCTCAAACCCCTGCGGGCGCACGCCGAGATTTACCGCATAGTGCACCACCGCATGCGACGAGAGATCGTCCAGGGTTTCCGGATAACCAAAACGCGCCAGATAATCGGGGCTGGCGCAGTTAATCACCGAGAGTTGCCCCAGCGGACGGGCAATCAGCCCCGAGTCTTTTAGCGTGCCGACGCGCACCACACAGTCGAACCCTTCGCGGATCACATCCACCAGCCGGTCGCTGCTGCTCAGTTCCAGTTCAATGCCGGGGTACTGCTGCACAAAAGCAGGCAGGCGGGGGATCACCAGATTCTTCGCCACGCCGACGGGCATATCGACGCGCAGTCGCCCGCTGAGGGTCGAAGGATCGTGCAAAAATAAACCATCGAGTTCATCAAGGTTAATCAGCAGATCTTTCGCCCGCTCGTAATAGACCATGCCGTCCTGAGTGAGCTGAACGCGGCGGGTAGTGCGGTGGAGTAATTGCGTGCCAAGGTGGTTTTCCAGCGCCTGGATCTGGCGCGACACGCTGCCTTTTGGCAGGCCAAGTGAGTCTGCCGCGCGGGTAAAACTTTCTAATTCTGCCACGCGAACAAACAGTTGCATTGCATAAACTTTATCCAACCTTAACCCCTATTGTTGTCAAAGATGAAACAGTGAAGCGCACCGGGCGGTCTTTATTGATTTTCTATCACCTAATAAGCTTCTTCTCAATCTCCACACCGACAGAAATGAGGTTTCTTATGACACAACGTATCGCATTAGTGACCGGCGGCAGCCGTGGACTGGGAAAAAACGCGGCGCTGAAGCTGGCGGCGAAGGGAACGGATATTATTCTGACCTGGAACAGCAACGCGCAGGATGCTGCCGACGTGGTGGCAGAAATTGAGCGCAAAGGCGCGAAAGCCGTGGCGTTGCAGCTGGATGTCAGCGACACCCGCGGCTTTGAATCTTTCGCTCAGGAAGTGCAAAACCAGCTTAATAGCGTCTGGGGTCGGGATAAATTTGATCATTTATTAAACAATGCGGGTGTGGGTTTACATGCCGCGTTTACGGACACCACCGAAGCGCAGTTTGACCAGATGCTGAACATCCATCTCAAAGGCCCGTTCTTTCTCACGCAGCGCCTGCTGCCGCTGATGAATGACGGCGGACGCATTCTGAACGTCTCCTCGGGCCTTGCCCGCTTTGCCATCCCCGGCTCCGGCACCTATGCGGCGATGAAAGGGGCGATGGAAGTGTTAACCCGCTATCAGGCAAAAGAGTTGGGCGCGCGTGGAATTTCCGCCAACATCATCGCCCCCGGCGCGATCGAAACCGATTTTGGCGGCGGACGCGTTCGCGATAATGCCGAAATGAATCAGTTTATCGCCTCGCAAACCGCACTGGGCCGCGTCGGTCTGCCGGATGATATCGGTGACGCCATCGCCGCGCTGTTAAGCGACGAACTCGGCTGGATGAACGCGCAGCGCGTGGAAGTCTCGGGCGGGATGTTTTTGTAACAGGTAAAGCATGACGGCTCTGTCAAAGGGCAGAGCCGTTAAAGGATACCTGAACGTTTTACCATTCGCCGTAAGGGTAGGTTTTGCCTTTGATGAAATCGGGTGTTTCACCGTAATACTCATACCCGTTTGGGTGCTGGGTAATCTCTTTGCAGAGATCCAGTCTGTCGCCGGAGACGGTTTCAAGTTTGATAGGCGTGACCGGCAGGTTGGAATAGTCACCCACATCCTGTAGCCAGATCCTGACTTTTCCCTCCGGCGCCAGGCCCAGAATCATGCGGTCATACCACACCGTTTTATCGTAACGGTCTAAATGGTTTGCCGGTGTTTTCATCCGCAGCCAGGTATCGGGTGAAAACACAATTCTTGTCTCGTAGGTTTTTTTATCAATGATGGAGTCCCAGCAGAACACCATATACTGCGGCGGCTTGTTGGCTTTATTATAATGAATGGAGCTTCTCCTGATCTTGTCGCTCCAGGTGCCGGCACTGGACGGATTGTCCTGAGTGCTGTCGAGGGTGTAAAAGCGATAAAGATAGCCATTGGTATCGATAATGCGTACATGGGTTGCCTCAGCATACAGGGCTTTCGGTGCGGTAAAGGCAAAGCGCCACTGTCCGTAGGGCAGCGTCCAGTCGCCGTTCATCGCTTCATCTGTTTGTAGCGGTCGCATTTCAGGCTCTTTTTTGTGGCATCCGGCCAGCAAAGCGCCTGCAATTAACGCCGTTAAGAAGGTTTTTTGCATCTGTGTTCGTCCCTGAAAGTCTTACCACTCGCCGTAAGGGTAGGTTTTGTCTTTAATGAAATCTTTTGTCGTTTGGGTATAGCCGTAACCTTTTTTATGACGGCTGATATCTTTGCAGAGATCAAGCCTGTCGCCGGAGACGGTTTCAAGCTTGATGGGCGTTACCGGCTGGTTGGAATAGTCACCCACATCCTGTAGCCAGATCCTGACTTTTCCCTCCGGCGCCAGGCCCAGAATCATGCGGTCATACCACACCGTTTTATCGTAACGGTCTAAATGGTTCGCCGGGGTTTTCATCCGCAGCCAGGTATCGGGTGAAAACACAATCTTCGTCTCATAGGTTTTTTTATCAATGATGGAGTCCCAGCAGAACACCATATACTGCGGTGGTTTATTGGCTTTATTAAAATGGATGGAGCTTCTCCTGATCTTATCGCTCCAGATCCCGACGCTACCTGGATTACTCTGGGTGCCATCAAGGGTATAGAAACGATAAAGATAGCCGTCGGTATCGATAATGCGTACATGCGTTACCGTTGCAGGCAAGGCTTTTGGCGTGGTAAAAGCAAACCGCCACTGTCCGTAAGGCAGCGCCCAGTCACCGTTCATCGCTTCATCTGTCTGCAGCGGTCGCATTTCAGGCTCTTTTTTGTGGCAGCCGCTCAGTAACGTGCCTGCCATCAGTACGGTCATCACATATTTTTTCATTTGTTTTTTCCGTCCATGTCGTAAACAGTCCGCCGCCAGTTCTCATCCGGCCTGTTGACGAAACCCAGCGTTTCCGTCGCCGGAGTCCCGCTGTAAATTTCCCCGCTCTCTTTAATCTGCACCGCATTCCAGTTGGCTGAACAGTGGATGTAATCTCTGGCGATGGCATCCAGTTCGTCAGGTAAAAAAGGAACATGAATTCTTCCGGCTCTTATGGCTTTTGCCTGTGCAAGTGCTTTTTCATAGTGTGGAATAAGTTCTGCAGGAATAATGTTTAGCTCATCTTCTTCTTCAATGTCTGTAAATTTCACGCCCGCCTCCTGTGCCGCTGCCATCATCACCTGCAGTACCACGTTCGCCCAGTCGTTTCTGACGATCCGCTTTTGCAGGGTCAGGGCGGCGAAGCTGCGCTTCTGCATCTGCCCGTTGCGGTCAGCAGGCACCGTGTGCTGACTCCAGGTACTGACGTTAACAGGATGGGTGCGGAGCAGTGGCGCAACGGCAGGCTTCGCAGCAAGCGCGGGCTTCTGCGCCAGCGCACGCTGACAGACCTCTGTTTGTGTTTCTGGCTGGTCATCCGGCACCGTCTCTCCCTGCGGACGGGTGAGAAACACGCTCTCACGCATTACCGGCAGGTAGCCACCGCCGATATCTGAGTGGGCACCGGGCAGGGCCAGTTCTGGCCACGCCGGACGCACACTGTTAAGCGCAAAGTTAAAGCGGCACTCATTGAGTGCAGTGATATGAAACACTTTTTCCGCCACGCCGGGGCGGAGGGTGATATTAACGCTTCCGGTATCGGCGCTGTGCGGGTTAAGGCCGTTTACCGGGGTGCCGATGGCAGCCACCGTATCCATAATGCCGATAAAGCGGGTTTTCCCGGCCGGTGCGCCGGTGTAGGTGAACCGGGCCAGCCCCTCACGGATCGCAGCGATAATTAACGGGTCTGCATTCTGAATGCGATTGGCGAAATGACGGGCCGCAGCGGCACCCCGGCTGAAGCCGAAAATATCAAATTTCAGTGCACTGATTCTGATATCTCCGGAAACGTCTTTAAATGCCTCAACAATGGCCCCGGCAATTTTACTCACCGCCTTGTCCGTCTTCGCAATCACCCCAGTGTCCGAAATGCCCAGCCCCTGACCGAGCAGGCTGTCAGGTTTGCCGTCCTCCGTACCAATTCCCTCAATATAAATCCTCTGCTGGACGATGCCTTTTTCCGGGAGAAGATCTATTTCATACAGCGTACTGAGCCAGTGAATATTGGTGTAATACCCCAGATAGCTGGTGGCTTCAGTGTCCGTCATCCCCCTCTCTTTCGCGGTTTGTTCAAGGATACTGGCCGCATCCGGATCGGAAATCTGGTAATGCTTCGCCTTAAACACCTCCAGCATGTTCTGTGTGTTGACGGCGTTGTTCCCGGTGCCGTCAAAGAACACACCGAGGACCAAGGTGATTTCGCGTTTGGGTTCCGGCGGTGGCGGCGCGATATACGCAGTCTGCTGAACAGGAAAAAGCCGGTTGTAATTATCGGGAAATACCAGGTAACTGTATTCCGTTCCGGCAATAAGATGCTGGCAAAGAATATACTCATAGCTGACGGTGATATATTCACTATGCAGATTGTCTGCATAGGTTGCCCATGTCCGGTTTATTAATGCGCCACGTAATTCGATGCGGTAATATTTTTCCATGCGGCCAAAAGGATTAATCCGGTAAATATCAAAATCCAGTTTCAGCGGTTCATTATCGCTAATCGCCTGCATCAGCAGGGGGCTGCTTTTGTCGATCATCTTGCAGAACTGCAAACCCTGATGATGCGCCTGCTGGCCCGTGCTGGTCATGCTCTGGGCGAGGCTCAGACACATGATTTCATTCTCGTGCCCGAGTTGCCAGCGGTTACCGATGGAGGCTTCGGTACCGCACCCCGCGGAGATATTTCCCTGCCGCTCCCCGTTAATACGTAAGTAAACAATATGGCTCATACGCCAGAATCCTTTCCATTTTCCATTCCGGTAAAGAGCGGGAATAATAAAATAAAAAAGGTGATGGTTATTTATTTTTAATCATGTAATAGGGGAATGACAGGGAGGGGAAAAACGGGGCTATGCCCCGTTTATTTACTGCTTCTGAAAATGCGTGACTTTTATCCGCATCGGTTTTTGTTTCGCATCCAGCGAGCCGCTGATACCGACCAGTTCATCCGGGGTGACATTTTTACCGTCAAATATCGCCATCGGAATATAAGCGTCCATCTGGCCTGATTTATCGCGGAAGGTATAAATATCTTCGCCTTTCTTCTCAATCAAATTACCGCGCAGCGAAATAGAGGCACCGTCATGCATCTCTTTTGCCTGCTTAACGTTCATGGTGCGCGCATCTTCGATACCGCGATAACCGTCATCAAGTTTGTGAGCAGGCGTTGGCGCTTTCTCCTCAGTGTTCAGGCCGGGTTTTTCATCGGCAAGTGCCGGGAGAGTAAATAATGCCGCCAGGCTGGCGGCCAGGATCATTTTCCGCATACTAACTCCTTACGCTCGGTGAGATAACGTAAGCCTGGCATAAGGTGTGCCATTGCACAGGGTGAATCGTCTGGATCAGCGATATTCGTGGCGCAACAGGCCAAATAACCAGTCGTTTTGCCACTGCCCGTTAAGCCAGAATGCTTCGCGCAATTCCCCTTCCTGCACAAAGCCGGTTTTCTCCAGCAGCCGCTTTGAGGCGTGGTTCCCCGCTGTGACCGTAGCAATCATTCGCCGGATACCGCCGTCGTGAAAGGCGTAATCACAGACCGCACGCAGCGACTCGTAGCCAATGCCTTTTCCGTGTGCCTGGGGGATAAATAAAAAGCCCATTTCTGCACAATCGTCTTCGCGGTGGATATAGCCCGTCACGCCAAGCGGTTGTTGAGTTGCGCGATCGAACACCATCAGGCAGAGCCAGTGCGGACTTCCCGGTGACCAGAGAGGTAAGCGGCTATCAAACGCGTCGTGAATGTCGGCGTGGGAGCGCGTGTCGGAGACGTAGCGCATGATGTCAGTATGTTCATAAAGCGACAGGAAAAACGGCCAGTCGGTGGACTGGATCTGGCGGCAGTAAAGACGGTCGGTGGTCAGTTCAATCATAATCACTTCCAGTATTATTGCGACGGTCACTGAACTTCATCATAAAGCAGACTATCCTTTAAGTGCCCGGAATAAAAAGAAAAAATAAAATTTTGTTGTCGTGATATTCGTCTTCTGGTTGTACTTAAAGGAACATTATGATGCACAATTCAGCGCAAAGATTACGTGAACAGTTCGAGCAGTGTATTGGCATTATTCGCCAGGCGTCTGTCGAAATCTTATCGCTCCTGGAGGTGCGGGTCAGCGAAGGCAAAGATCCGCGCTGGTTTCTGGAACAGCTCGATAACGCCCGGCTGAGCCTCGGCGGTTGGGGCGCGGTTGCGCACCGGCTTAAGCTCAACGACGCGGAGTTAACCCAGTTCACCCTGCAATTACGCCACCTGCAACAGCGCGTGCCGCAATATGAGAGCGGGCAGGATGTGAGCGAAGATCAACTGATTACCGCGCTGCGTTTTATGACCGCGCTGGAACATCTCCGGCAAAAGCAGCCGCTGCTGACCTACAGCACGGAACTGGCGCTTCCCGGCGGCACACAGCAGCAGCGGGCGCTTGCGCAGCTTCGCGCGATTGAGCTGATGATCGCTTCACTGGTCTACGAAGCCTGGCCGGACAGCGTGCGCCTGAGTAACCATCTCAAAACGCAGTTTGGCGTGGATCGCGTACGTCGCTGGCTGAAACTTGGCGAGCGCAACGACGTGTTAAGCGGCATGCTATTTAGCGAACTGGCGCTGCTGCTGGTCGATAAAAAAGAGTTTTCTCAGCATTATGCCGGGCTGTTTGACGATCCGGCGGCGCTGACGCTGTTTGTCGAGCCGCGCAAAACCCTGCAAATTTTCCTCGATGATATTCGCCAGATCCGTAACACCGTGACTTCTCAGCACCCGCTGACGCCTGTTCAGCTCAGCCTGCTGGATAACTATTTCCCGCAGATCACCGACGCGGTGCAGCGTGCCTTTAACGAGGGGCGCACGAAGACCAGCCCGGCGGCGTTACAGGCGGTAGGGGTCGATGAGCTCCACGGCTTCTGGGAATGGGCGCAGAAGAAGGCGAAGGCGACCGGGGGCGATATTTTTGAAGTGCGCGATAACATTGAGCGTCAGGGGCTGCGCGCACCGCGTAGCCGCGAGGAGCAGGAACAACTGGTGTCCGGCCTGCTCTGGGGCGCAGTGGGCGTAATGGTACTGATGATGTTCGGCGGTGGTCTGTGGCTTTTTACCAGTGGCAGTTCCGCGCCGGCCGTGGCGCAGGTGCAGCCTCCGCAGGTGGAAATGGAAGGCCCGGTGCGCGAAAAACCCTCGGCGCGCGAAAATCTGACCCGCATGGGGATTACCTGGGATGAAAGTAATTTCCGCTCGGCTATCGGGCGCAATGACATCCGCGTGGCGACGTGGTTTTTGCAGGGCGGGATGGACTGGAAACTTTCCTGGACCGAAGAGGCGATGGCGGCCAACCATGAGGACGTACTGGATCTGCTTCTGCGCTATCGGCTGCAAATGAGCGAACTGAAACCGTGCCGCCGTTTTATCAACACCTTAACGCATGCGATGGCGGACGGTGCGCCGCTCACCGGGCAGCGTAAGGCTTATCTGCGCGCGTTTTGCACCACGCCTGCGGTGGTAAAACGCCAGCAATACGAAGCCGAACAAGCGCAAAAGCGCAACGCCGCCGCGCCCTCTGCGTTTAATAAAAAATGGGCGACTATTCAGTCGTCCATTTATGAAGTGATTGATTAAGCAGGCCGGGGCGCTACCCGGCCAGTCAGCGCCCGTTACGGCTCGCCGTACAGCCCGATTAATCGCCGTATCACGCCGTTTGTCCAGCCGAAGCCGTCCTGGAGCGGGTATTCACCCCCGCCCCCTTCACGCGGTGTACCGCCTGCAATGTGGTACTTCTCAATCAGCTTGTGGTGCTGCTGATAAAAATGGTTCACCGTGTGCAGCCAGCTTCGGGCGATTTCATCCCCAAGCGTATCGTTGCCGTAGAGTTTGAAGCCCTGAATCGCCATCCACTGAATCGGTGACCAGCCGTTCGGCTTGTCCCACTGTTCGCCAGTTTCATACTCGGTCGCCATGATGCCGCCGGGCGTGAGCAGACGTTCCTGCACTGCCAGCGCCAGCCGATCGGCCTGTTCATGCGTCGCCATGCCCACGTACAGCGGGACGATACTGGCCGCCGAGAACAGCGCCATTTCGCCGCGCCGCCAGTCGTAGTCACGGTAACAGCCTTTTTCGTCATCCCACAGATAGCGGTTTACCGCCGCCCGGCGATCGCTCGCCCGCTGGCGGAACAGCGCTTCACCTTCACGGTCACCCTTCAGGCCGGAAATATTGGCGATGGTGCTTTCCAGTTTGAACAGAAACGCGTTCAAATCGATGGGGATAAACTGGGTGGTGCGAATGCTGGCGAGGCGATGCGGATCGCGCAGCCAGCGGGAGGAGTAGTCCCAGCCCGACGCCGCACCCGCACGCAGGTCGCGATAAACTTCTGCCGCAGGGCGCGAGGAGTGACGGGCGGTTTCCACGTCTTCCAGCCAGGATTCATCACGCGGTGTGTCGCGGTCATCCCAGTAGCGGTTGAGCAGCGAACCGTCCGGCATACGCACGGCATGGCGGTAAGCCTGATTCAGCGCCAGCGATTCTGCGCCATCCATCCAGAAGGCGTACTCCATCAGCAGGTGCTCATGATAGCGCCGCGCGCCGCGCACGCCATCTTCCTCAAACAGCTCGACCATCAGCGCAAACACCGGCGGCTGCGAGCGGCTCAGGTAATAGGTACGGTTGCCGTTAGGGATGTGGCCGTACCTTTCGATCATCCATGCGAAGTTATCGGCCATACATTTCAGCAAGTCGTTACGGCCACTTTCGGCGAGGCCGAGCATGGTGAAGTAGGAGTCCCAGTAGTAGGTTTCGCTGAAGCGTCCGCCCGGCACGATGTACGCCTGCGGCAGGGCCAGCAGCGACGACCAGGGGATGTGATCCTGCGGCTCGCGTGTCAGCACCGGCCAGAGCTGGTCAATGTGATCTTTGAGCGAGTTTTTAGGATCGGAAACGTACTCGCTGCCGTACTGCTCAGGCAGCCAGAAATGCGCCTTCACGAATTTCTCTAAATCAAAATCCTGGCGGCGCTTAATGCGGCGATAGCGAATCAGGATATCGAGCGGGTCCATTTTGGGCGCACAGTCGGGAAAGGTTTTACTGTCGACAAACAGGCGCGTGGACTGGACGTGCTCAAACAGTTCCAGATAACGATCGGCAGGCGTGAGTGCATCAGAGGCGGGAAGCCCCTCGATCATCTCCGGCTCTGGTTCCGCTTCGAGCATCTCTTTGAGCTTTAGCTCATAAGGATCGTTTTCAAAACGGATTTCTTCTTCGATCACGAAGTCAACTGATTCATCTAATTTTAGTTTCTGGTTGAACATTGTGATGCAGCCTCCGGATGGCGTCATAAAAAGAGACGGGTATTGCCCGGTAATTCACTAAGCTTAGTCATTCATACCGCCGTTTGAAGGGCAAAGTGTGCGGCGGATCACACTTATCAGCGTCTGGTTTTAGGCGACGTTGAGATAACTTTTTGTATTTTTTCAGGAAGTGGGAAACAGCCGCAAAAGGCCCGATGACGAAATTCAGAGCATTCACTTTGCAACGATTTATTAATAGCTCAATTCCTGTCAAATTATACGCCTTGCGAATCATCTCATATAAGAAAATAACGTGGACATTGATACCATTAGGCGCGCACTTTGCGTCTTGATTATATCATCATCAGGAGTCGGCTGCGGTAATAGTACGCTCTCCCAAATGACAATGCCTGCCGCAGAGATTAGCCAGTTTAGCCAGAGCGGACGCGAGCCTGCGATTGATCTTATCGTTAAGAATTATCAGCAAAAAAAAGCGGTGACCGGGATGGTGGTGGCGGTGATCCGTCACGGCGGCCCGGCAGAATTTTATCAGTATGGTGTGACGGATGAGCGCCACCGTTATCCGATTACCCCGCAGACGCTGTTTGCCCTTGGGTCGGTGAGTAAAGGATTTACCGCTGAAGTGGTCGCCTCGCTGGTTAACGAAGGTCGCCTGCACTGGAACGATACGCTGGTGACACTGCTGCCGCCGGGCACCCGCTTAAGCGCCGACGCACAAAAAATAACGCTTCTTCAGCTGGTTACACATACGTCCGGTCTGCCCCGGCAGCCGATGGATTTACTCACCATGGAAAACGTGATGCGCTATTTTTCCAGCGGCGAAAACTTTTATCAGGGGCTGGATAACGATCGTGTCGTGGACTGGATGGCTGATTTTACGGCACCCGATGAACGTCTGCCGCGCTATTCCAATATCGGCTATGCCCTCATTGGCTATATTCTGAAATATAAAACGGGCGAATCTGTCGAAACGCTGGCGACGCGATATCTCTTTCAGCCGCTGCATTTACAAAACACCAGTTTTATTGCGCCAACGCTGCGCGCTTATCCCGTGCGGGCGCTCGGACATGCTGGCGATCAGCCGAAACTCATTCCGCGTGGGCAATTAACGCCGGACTGGATTTTTAATAACAATATGATGGCCGCTGCCAGCTTATACAGTAGCGCAGGTGATTTGATTGAATATGCCCGCGCCCACTTTACCCCCACGGCAAGTTCCCGGCTGAATAAAACTTTTCAGGACGCCACCGTCAGTTATTTTGAGCGCCCGCAGGAAGCGGCAAACCTTGCCTGGGTCACCGATCGCATTAATGACAGCAAAATCACCTATCAGGTTGGCTATATCGGCGGTTATTCCAGTTACATCGGCTTTGATAAGAAAAATAAGAATGCGGTTGTCGTGCTACAGAACAGTTTTAACTGGAGCAACTATATTGGGCATACGCTGCTCACCCGCCTGCAATAAGAGCCGAAGCCAGGCTTCGGCTCTTTAAGTCAAATTACCCTAAGAAATGACCCATTTTCGCCAGAATAACCACAAGGGCGGCCGCCACGAGAATGATATAGGGGGCGTGACGCACCATCGGATTGCTTCTGGCAGTCTCGCCACCCGCCAGTCTGCGCAAACTGGCTGACAACATACCGTGCAGGCCGGAGAGGAAAATCAGCACAAGAATTTTGATGATAAGCCACAGGGGAATGCCTCCGCCGTGGCTGACGATCATGGCGATGCCGCAGGCCCACAGGATCAGCATGGCCGGGGAGGTGACGCTGCGACTCCAGCGGCGCACGTAGCCAATAAGGGCGTTATCGCCCGAATTTTTGCCCAATGAACAGGCGACCACCACGACAGCCATCAGTAACAAACCGCCCAGCCAGACCATTCCTGCAATCAGATGGATAACGTTTAACCATTGGTGAGTCATTTTTTTCCCTTATTAATTACGCTAATAAAGCAAGCGTACTCTTTTCAGGGATTAAAGTTGAGTAAGTTCTTATGAAAATACCCGGCGGCGCAACGCTGCCGGGTCATAATGGCGGGGGAATTAATGGAGTTCAGGCCAGTAATCTTTATTTGCCGCAATTAAATCGTCGAGAATCGCTTTTGCAACCGAGGCGCTGGGCACGGTTTTTGACAGCGTGAGCGCCTGCCAGAGTTTCTGATAGCTGCCTTCAATCCAGGCTTCCACAACCAGTTTTTCCACCGCCACCTGCTGTTCCATCAACCCTTTCTGGAACGTCGGGATTCGGCCCATTGCCAGCGGTTCCGGCCCGTTAGCCCCGACCAGGCAGGGGACTTCCACCATCGCGGTTTCGTCAAAATTCGCAATCGCCCCATTGTTTTCCACAATCAGCAGCATTCTTTCCTGCGTGTTAAAGGCAATCGCACAGGCCAGATCCACGATAAAGGTCGCATGGGCACCCGCATGGAAATGGGCTTCGCGGGCGCTTTCACGTTCCACAATGTGCCGGGCCATGTCGAACACCTCTTTTTCCCGGCCGACGACGATCTCATTGGCGCGGGTATGGTTCGGATTGGAGTGTTCGACCACGTAGTCCGGGTAAAAATAGTATTTCAGGTAGGTGTTGGGCAGCGTCTGCGGATCGAGGGCAAAGAGATCTTTCGCTTTTCTGAAGGTCTCAATCCAGCTCGGCGCTTTGTGCTGAAAATCTTCCGCCGGGCTACAGTAACCCTGTTCGGCGACATGCTGTTTCAGCGCGGGCATAAGATCGTTCCCGGCCTTATCGGTAATGCTTGTCCACCAGCCAAAATGATTCAGACCGTAATAGCGGACGTTCATTTCTTTACGTGATGCCAGGCCGAGAATATCGGCGAAGATCCCTTCAATAGCCACCGGCATATCGCAGATATTGATGATTTTCGAGGTCGGGCGTAAGCGTCGGGTCGCTTCAGCGACAATGGCCGCCGGATTGGAATAGTTGAGCATCCAGGCGTTCGGCGAGTATTGCTCCATGTAATCCACCAGTTCCAGCACGCCCGCAATAGAGCGCATACCGTAGGCGATGCCGCCAGGCCCGCAGGTTTCCTGGCCCACTACGCCATATTTCAGCGGGATTTTTTCATCCTTTTCACGCATCTCGTAAAGGCCAACGCGAATGTGCGCCATGACGAAATCGACATCGGTAAATGCCGCCTGCGGGTCGGTGGTGTAGCTGAACGCCACTTCAGGATGACGCTCGTTGACCATGATCTGACAGGCTTCGCCCAGCACGCTCTGCCGTTCGGCATTATTGTCATACAGCCGAATTTCACTGATAGGAAAGCGGTTCATATTTTCCAGCAGCATCAGCACGATACCCGGCGTATAGGTGCTCCCGCCGCCTGCAATGGTCACGATAAATTTATCTTTCACTTGCCACCTCTTTATTCATTGATACCTAAAGCCGTATTGACGTTATTTCTGACTTTGTTCACGCTTAAGCCGTAAATAACCTGAATGTGATTTCCTTTGATTAATACGCCGGTGCCGCCGGTTTGTTTCAGTAATGTTTCCTGAACTAATTCCGGGTTATGCACATCAACACGTAATCGGGTAAAACAATTATCGACGGAGATAATATTGTCCCGGCCACCCAGCCCTTTGATGACGTTCTCACCTAACTGATTATTCGCGAGAGGCTGTGGATGGGCTTTTTCTTCCTCAGGCGTGTCGTCTGCGTTGCGTCCGGGCGTTGCCATATTAAATCGGGTGATAACAAATTTACCGACAACGTACATCGTCAGGGTTTCAATAAGCCCCAGCAGCACGAACAGCGGCCACTGAGTTCGCCCGGCACCTGCCGGAATGTTGTAGACAATAAAATCGATGATGCCGTTTGTTGCGCAGACCCGGACATTCAGCATCCACGCCAGCATTTGAAAGAAACCATCGAGTAAGGAATAAATCAGCCACAGCAGCGGCGCGGTGAAAATAAATAAGAATTCGAAGGGTTCGGTAATGCCGACCAAAAAAGAGGTCACAATCAGCGGAATTAACGCCGCTTTTAACCGGGGCTTCAGTTCAGGACGTGCGGTTTTATAAAACGCCAGCGCCATCCCGGCAGTACCGAAAATCTTCACCATGCCATAGGTCAGGAATCGCGCCGAATCGCTTAACGCACCGCCGGCATTGTTGGCGATTTCTGCCAGAAAAATGGGCTTCGCGCCGATCACCGTCTGCCCGTCAACCAGCAGTTGCCCGCCGATGGAGGTAAAGACAAACGGCGACCAGATCAGATGATGTAACCCCGTCGGAATTAAAAAGCGATTAAGAAAGCCGTACAGAAATACGCCGAGGGAGCCGAACGTTTTCATAAACGTCGTCAGCGCCGAAATTCCGTGCGCCACCACCGGCCAGATATAGACGGTCGCCACGGCCAGCACAGCCACCACGGGGATCATAATAATCAGCACCAGCTTGCTGTTGCCGTAAATCGAGAAAGCCCCGCGAAATTCAGTATTAACGAACCGGTTATGAATAAAGGCGACCAGCGCACCTAAAATAATCCCTAAAAAGACGCCGATATCGACGACCTTAAAGCCAAAAATAAAGATCTGCCCGCTGCCGTAAAGTTCCGCGTTAGTGGCCCCTTCGGCCAGGCGCTGGGTCAGGGTTAACCAGCTATTATTTCCTGCCAGATACATGAAATAAGACATCGCGGCGACAAAAGAGGCTTCTGCTTTTCGGGTTCTGGCAAGACCACTGGCGAGTCCCAGGCAAAAGAAAAAGCCCAGGTTATTCATTATTGCCCACAGCATACTGGAGGCATATTTGCCGATGAGATAGAGCGTACTGCTTTCTGCCACCCACAATTTATTGGTTGCCATGCTAAATAAGGCAATTAAAAGACCCACTACCGGCAGATAAAGTACCGGGCCGATCATTGCTTTCGAGAATTCCTGTAATTTTTTTAATACGGCCATCTGACACACCCTCGTTTCTTGCAGATTGCTTGCAGAAAAACCTGAACATTAGAATCATCTTACGTGGCGGGGATTTTCATACAGACCCGAAAAGAGAGCATTTGTGATATAAGTCATATAATTACGATGCAAAGAAATATATAAATTTGCGTAACTTCATGTATGAGTTATCTATTATGCGTGGAATGATTATAAAAAACAGATTAATTACAATGAGTTGAGATAATCCTTCACCGTCAAATCAGACAGCGAGAGATCTAAAAGTGATATATAAAACCATTGCCGATCAGATAAAAGTGCGTATCAACAGTGAGGAGTATGAGATCGGCGATATTCTCCCGAGCGAGAAGGCGCTGGCGCAGGAGTTGCAGGTTTCGGTGATGACGGTGAGAAAGGCGCTGGCGCTGCTTGAGAGCGAAAAACTTATCATTAAGCGCCACGGCAGCGGCTCGTTTGTGGCGCGTAAAATAAACTATCACGGCGGGGAACTGGACGGTTTTAACTACCAGATGAACGTGGTGGGCGTCACCAATTACGTCAACAAAGTGATTGAATTCTCTATGCTTGATGCGCCGTTGGCCATTGCGCAGCAGCTCAAAATAGAACCTGGCGATAAGGTCTATTACATCCGGCGCATCCGCATTATTGATGACATTCCTATCCTGATTGAAAACAGTTATATCACTGTCGCGCCTTTCCCCTGGCTTAGCATCGGCAATATGGAGCAGTCGAAATTCAATTACTTTCGCAAGGAGTGCAACATCACCATTCTTGAAAGCCACCGCAGCTATACCCCGGTGCAGGCGAC
>Ga0302349_1000370_pt1 | contig 57793 bp, 55 predicted proteins | sample PhyAR1_FD_202176 | JGI IMG/M metagenome (GOLD analysis project Ga0302349, IMG submission 202176) | Leaf surface microbial communities from alfalfa plants in UC Gill Tract Community Farm, Albany, California, United States - DLSL A.R1... | ecosystem: Host-associated > Plants > Phyllosphere >... | reverse complement strand
CCTGTTTCGTGACCGTTGATCCCCTGTGGGGACCTCGATTTAAACGCCCTGACGGGCAAGACTTCAGGCGATGCCACCCGGCATCGCCCCCAAAGGATTACTGCTTCGCACGCTCTTCCAGCATGGCAACGGCTGGCAGTTTTTTGCCTTCCACGAACTCCAGGAATGCGCCGCCACCGGTCGAGATGTAGGAAATTTTATCTTCGATACCGAACAGATCGATGGCCGCTAAGGTGTCACCGCCGCCGGCAACAGAGAACGCTTCGCTGTCAGCAATGGCGTTTGCCACGATTTCGGTACCTTTACGGAAGTTCGGGAACTCAAAGACGCCAACCGGACCGTTCCACAGGATGGTTTTCGCATCCTTCAGAATGGCCGCCATCGCCTGAGCGGTTTCGTCACCGAAGTCCATAATCTCTTCGTTATCCGCTACTTCCGAAACCTTTTTCACGGTTGCCGGGGCAGTTTCAGAGAATTCCGTGCCAACGCGGGAATCGGTTGGAACCGGAATGCCATACTGGTCACGCAGGCCTTTCGCCGCTTCAACGAAGTCTGGCTCATACAGTGATTTGCCGACGTTGTTGTCGATCGCCACGAAGGTGTTGGCGATGCCGCCACCGACGATAACGGTGTCAGCAATTTTCACCAGCGACTGCAGTACGTCAAATTTGGTAGAGACTTTAGAACCGCCCACGACTGCGACCAGCGGACGCTCCGGGTTGCTCATCACTTTACCCAGTGCTTCCAGCTCTGCTGACAGCAGCGGACCGGCACAGGCGATAGGGGCAAATTTGCCGACGCCGTGGGTAGAAGCCTGCGCGCGGTGCGCGGTGCCGAATGCATCCATCACGAACACGTCGCACAGGGCAGCGTATTTTTTAGACAGCGCTTCGTCATCTTTCTTTTCGCCTTTGTTAAAGCGAACGTTTTCCAGCACCACCAGTTCGCCAGCGCCCACTTCAACGCCGTCGAGGTAATCTTTTGCCAGGGTCACATTGGTGCCGCTCAGCTTCTCTTTCAGGTAGTTAACTACCGGCAGCAGCGAGAACTCTTCGGTGTATTCACCTTCGGTCGGACGACCCAGGTGAGAGGTAACCATCACTTTCGCGCCCTGTTTCAACGCCGCTTCGATGGTAGGCAGTGAAGCACGGATACGTGCATCAGACGTCACTTTCCCTTCTTTCACTGGTACGTTGAGATCGGCGCGGATCAGAACGCGTTTGCCAGCAAGATCCAGATCGGTCATCTTAATTACAGACATGGTGAACCCTCTCGTTGATTCTCATAAGTTTTGCCGGGCGCAAACCGCGCCCTACCTGAAACCGCTTGCGGCCATCGCTAACGTCGTGTCGAGCATTCGGTTAGCAAAGCCCCATTCGTTGTCACACCAGACCAGCGTCTTGATCAGGTGTTGACCGCTGACCCGCGTCTGGGTGCCGTCCACAATGGCACTGTGCGGATCATGGTTAAAATCGACTGAGACTAACGGTAATTCTGTATAGTCAACTATACCACGAAATGCCCCTTCTGCCGCGCTTTGCAACAAGGCGTTAACTTCACACGCCTTCACTGGCTGGCGTACAGAAACGCTGAGATCAATCGCCGTCACGTTAATCGTCGGCACGCGCACAGCAATCGCTTCAAAGCGATCGTTGAATTTCGGAAAAATACGGGTAATGCCGGCCGCCAGACGGGTATCCACCGGAATGATCGATTGGCTGGCCGCGCGGGTACGGCGCAGATCGCTGTGATAAGCGTCGATCACCTGCTGATCGTGCATCGCCGAGTGGATCGTGGTGACAGTGCCGGATTCAATGCCAAAGGCGTCATCCAGCAGTTTGATGACCGGAATAATGCAGTTGGTGGTACAGGAAGCGTTTGAAACGAGACAATCGGTGGCTTTCAGCAGCTGCTGGTTAACGCCATAGACGACGGTGGCGTCGAGATCGTTGCCACCAGGATGCGAGAACAGCACTTTCTTCGCGCCCGCCTGCAGATGCGCTTCGCCATCGGCGCGTGAGCCATAGACGCCCGTGCAATCCAGCACCACGTCGACATCGAGTTCGCGCCACGGCAGATCGGCAATCTCAGCCCGATGTAAAATGCGCAGCGTATCGCCCCCGACCCACATCACATCGCGCTCCTGACGCACGTCAAAGGCAAAACGGCCATGGCTGGTGTCATATTTCAGCAGATGCGCCATGCCGGTGGCTTCAGCCAGCTCATTAATGGCGACCACGCTGATCTCAGCCCGACGGCCGGTTTCATACAGCGCGCGCAATACGTTGCGTCCAATACGGCCAAACCCGTTTATTGCTACCCGTATGGTCATCTCTCTCCTGCCACGTCAGACGGAAAAAACGTGCCGTTAGCCTGAGCGCTTCGCTGTAGTTTGTACAGGAGAATCTTACCCGGCATTGTCTGAAACCGGGGTGATTTGCCCGGCAACTGAAACGGTTCAGCCACAATAATGGATGGAAGGAATAACAGGAATGATTGTGATCAATCGGACTGCTTATATTTGGATCTGCGTCACAAAACAGAGCAAAAGTGCATTATTACTACAGGAATAAAACAGCAAAAGGGACGCCTGACGCGCCCCTTTATTTAATCAGGCGGCTATTACCCCGCCTGACGGCGATTACGCCAGCAGCGCTTTCGCTTTGGCGACCACGTTGTCGACGGTGAAGCCGAACATTTCAAACAGCTGATCGGCCGGAGCAGATTCGCCGAAGCTGGTCATGCCGACGATAGCGCCGTTCAGACCGGTATATTTGAACCAGTAATCGGCGATACCCGCTTCGATAGCCACGCGTGCGCTAACGGCTTTCGGCAGAACGGATTCACGGTAAGCGTCACTCTGCTTGTCGAATGCATCAGTTGACGGCATAGAGACGACGCGAGCCTTACGGCCTTCGCTGGTGAGTTTATCCCACGCGCCTACTGCCAGTTCAACTTCTGAACCGGTAGCGATCAGGATCACTTCAGGCGTACCGTCGCAATCTTTCAGCACGTAACCCCCGCGCGCCACGTCAGCCAGTTGCTCAGTGCTGCGTTCCTGCTGCGCCAGGTTCTGACGAGAGAAGATCAGCGCTGTCGGGCCATCTTTGCGCTCGATGGCATATTTCCACGCCACCGCCGATTCCACCTGGTCACACGGACGCCACAGGCTCATGTTCGGCGTGGTACGCAGGCTGGCCATCTGCTCGACCGGCTGATGCGTCGGGCCATCTTCACCCAGACCGATTGAGTCGTGGGTATAAACCATGATCTGACGGATCTTCATCAGTGCTGCCATACGCGCTGCGTTACGCGCATATTCAACGAACATCAGGAAGGTCGCGGTGTATGGCAGGAAACCACCGTGCAGTGCCAGACCGTTCGCAATCGCGGTCATACCAAATTCACGCACGCCGTAATGGATGTAGTTACCGGCGGCATCTTCATTGATTGGCTTAGAGCCAGACCAGATGGTCAGGTTGCTGGGAGCCAGATCGGCTGAGCCACCCAGATATTCCGGCAGAATTTTACCAAAGGCTTCGATGGCATTCTGTGACGCTTTACGGCTGGCGATTTTGGCCGGGTTAGCCTGCAGCTGCTCGATGAACTTCTGCGACTCCTGCTGCCAGTTAGCCGGCAGTTCGTTGCTGACGCGACGTTTGAACTCGGCTGCCAGCTCTGGATGCGCCTGCGCATAGGCTGCGAACTTCTTATCCCAGGCCGCTTCTTTCGCCTGGCCCGCTTCTTTCGCGTCCCACTCAGCGTAGATATCAGAAGGGATAACGAACGGTGCGTGTTCCCAGCCCAGCTGTTTGCGGGTCAGGGCCACTTCATCATCGCCCAGCGGTGCGCCGTGTGAATCATGGGTGCCCGCTTTGTTTGGTGAACCGAAACCGATAACGGTTTTGCACATCAGCAGCGACGGCTTATCGCTGACGCTTTTCGCTTCGTCGATCGCTTTGGCAATCGCATCAGCATCGTGACCATCAACGCCACGCACTACGTGCCAGCCGTAGGCTTCAAAGCGTTTTGCGGTGTCATCCGTAAACCAGCCATCAATGTGACCGTCGATGGAGATGCCGTTGTCATCATAAAACGCCACCAGTTTGCCCAGCTTGAGGGTACCGGCCAGCGAGCAGACTTCGTGTGAAATCCCTTCCATCATGCAACCGTCACCCATGAAGACATAGGTATTGTGGTCTACGATGTCATGGCCCGGACGGTTGAACTGCGCCGCCAGCGTACGCTCAGCAATGGCGAAACCGACCGCGTTCGCGATGCCCTGGCCCAGCGGGCCGGTGGTGGTTTCAACGCCTGCGGTGTAGCCATATTCCGGGTGACCTGGAGTTTTTGAGTGCAGCTGGCGGAAGTTTTCCAGTTCGCTCATCGGCAGATCGTAGCCGGTGAGGTGCAGCAGGCTGTAAATCAGCATTGAGCCGTGACCATTGGAGAGCACGAAGCGGTCGCGGTCAGCCCACAGCGGGTTAGTTGGGTTGTGATTCAGGTAGCCGCGCCACAGTACTTCAGCGATGTCCGCCATGCCCATCGGGGCACCCGGATGTCCCGATTTAGCTTTCTGTACTGCATCCATACTTAACGCGCGAATGGCGTTGGCAAGCTCTTTACGAGAGGGCATTTTCTACTCCAGGTCGGATTAATGCTTCGCGCCTTAACTTATTGTTATTAATCAGTTATCGGGCAAAACAAGGAAAAAGTTGCAGATCAATGTACATGAAAATCATGGCAAAAGTACATGCCGTAAAACGCTAAATGTGCCCGCTTCGTCTGGCTTTTCCGGCGATGTCTGCTAGCAAAGTGCCGGATGGCGCGCTATAACCGAATCGTTTAAACATCTGGCGGTGTTTCAGGTGTTTGTTTTTCTTACCTTGTTATGAATGGGATATGGAATGAAAATCCAACAAACTGTGTTAGCTCTTGGGCTGGCAACGCTGCTGAGCGGCTGTCAGGGTTTAGACAATAATGCGTTGATGCAGTCGGGCGCGCAGGCCTATCAGGCCTATACCCTGAGCGATGATCAGGTGAAGCAGCTCAGCGATCAATCCTGTGAGCAGATGGATAAAGAGAACCAGATTGCACCTGCCAGCAGCGAATACCAGCAGCGTCTGAACAAGATCGCCGCCGCGCTGGGCGACAACATCAACGGCGTACCGGCCAATTACAAGGTGTACCAGACCAAAGATGTCAACGCCTGGGCGATGGCAAACGGCTGTATCCGCGTCTACAGCGGCCTGATGGATATGATGACGGACAATGAAGTGGAAGGCGTGCTGGGCCATGAGATGGGCCACGTCGCGTTAGGTCATACGCGCAAGGCGATGCAGCTGGCTTATGCCACCACCGCCGCACGGACCGCAGCGGCGTCAGTGGGCGGCGTGATTGGATCGCTGTCGCAGTCGCAGCTGGGGGAAATGGGCGAAAAACTGGTCAACGCCCAGTTCTCGCAAACCCAGGAGACGCAGGCGGATGATTACTCCTACGATCTGATGAAGAAGCGCAACATCGACCCAATGGGGCTGGCGACCAGTTTTGAGAAGCTGGCAAAATTAGAACAGGGACGTCAGAGTTCAATGTTCGATTCGCATCCGGCTTCTGAGGCGCGCGCCCAGCATATCCGTGAGCGTATTGCGGCAGACGGCAAGTAAATCCGCCTCTGAGCGCGCATGCATCTGGCGTGTGCGCTCAGCCATACGACGTTCGCTAGCGCTTAAATATCTGATCCACCATCGAGCCTAAATCCAGCTTATTGTCATGCAGCGCCTGTTCATCCATTTGGCCCTGCGGCGACATTTTATCGATCAGCTGCGGCAACAGCGCCGCCAGCGTACCCGACGCCCCTTTCACATCGGTGCCGAGTTTGTCCGCCAGTGACTGCAGTTCATCCTGGCCAAAGGCAGACTGAATCTCACTGTGGCCTACCGGATGGTTATCGCCGGTGCCGATCCACGAACTGAAGATCTCGCCTAATCCGCCCTGCTGGAATTTATGCAGCAGCACCTCAATACCGCCCTGCTCCTGCACCCAGTGCCAGACTGCCTGCAACTGCCCCGGCGGATGCCCTTCACTCTGGTGGCCATCCAGCGCACCAGCCAGTTCATCAAGAAAGCCCATGATTATCTCCACTACGCCATTTTTACGCTGTAAGTTTAGTTGCAGATAGGGGTTCGCGCCTGACGGTTGCCCGTCGGGGCCAGAAGGGAATCAATCGGATCACCGCAAAGAGAGGAACATCACTGCAGCGGCGTCTGCCCATCGGACAGGACGCCGTGTTCAGCACCTGCCGGATCAGCGCCGGCAGGCATCAGGCATCAGCCTTTGTTTACCGCCTGCACATGCAGCATATCCAGCGCCAGCGTCGCGGCGGCCAGCGCAGTCAGATCGGCGTGGTCGTAGCCTGGCGCCACTTCCACCAGATCCATACCGACGATATTCATGCCCTGCAGACCGCGAATCAGCTTGGTGGCTTTATCGGTGGTCAGTCCGCCAATCACCGGCGTGCCGGTACCCGGCGCATGAGCCGGATCGAGACAGTCGATATCAAAGGTCAGATAGACTGGCAGATCGCCGACGGTGCGTTTCACTTCGGCCAGGATGTCATCAACGCTGCGGTCGTTAACCTGCGCCGCATCCAGCACGTTGAAGCCCAGGCTCTTATCAAACTCGGTACGGATACCAATCTGGACCGAGTGTTGTGGATCGATCAGGCCTTCTTTCGGCGCGGTGAAGAACATGGTGCCGTGGTCGAAGGTCGGGCCGTTAGAGTAGGTATCGGTATGGGCATCGAAATGGACCAGCGCCATCTTACCGAAGTGCTTCGCATGCGCGCGCAGCAGCGGCAGCGTCACGTAGTGATCGCCACCAAAGGTCATCATGCGTTTGCCGTTCGCCAGCAGTTTTTCAGCATGGGCCTGCAGTTTGTCAGAGAGATCCTGCGAGTCGCCAAAGGCATAGACCAGATCGCCGCAGTCCACCACGTTCAGACGCTGACGCAGATCGAAATCCCACGGCCAGCGGCAGCCTTCCCACGCCAGGTTAGTTGAGATCTGGCGGATAGCGCCTGGGCCCAGACGGCTGCCCGGACGGCCCGAGGTAGCGGCGTCAAACGGCACACCGGTAATTACCCATTCAGCGTCGCTGTCGTAGGGCTGGAAGTTGAGCGGGAAGCGCATGAAACCAAAGGCGTTTGACACCAGGGAGTTGTCGTACTGGTTGCCGAGGGTATTGTACATAGTTCGTCCTCTCTGTGGGCATCCGTCGGGCCAGGCCCGCGAGCCATTGAGCTATAGATGAAAAAAATCCCCTCCGCGTCGTTAGGCCCGACGAGGAAGGGATGGTATGCGTCAGATTATCGACATTTCACCGGCAACTGCAATATCCGTTGCCCGGCAATCTGAACCGATTACTCGTCTTCTAAGTAGGTGTAACCGTACAGGCCGCTCTCGAACTCTTCGAGGAACTGAGCACGCAGCTCCTCATCCAGATCGGAGGCCTGCACCTGGTGACGGAACAGCGCCATCAGTTCGTTCGGATCGAGCTGCACGTAGCGCAGCATATCTGCAACGGTGTCGCCTTCATCCGACAACTGGACTTCAACATCACCATTTTCACGGGCATAAACATCCACCGCTTCGGTATCACCGAACAGGTTGTGCATGTTGCCGAGAATTTCCTGATAAGCCCCGACCATGAAGAAGCCCAGCATCGGCGGATTATCCACGTCATATTCTGGCATCGGCATGGTGGTGGCGATGCCGTCGCCATCAACGTAGTGATCGATGGTGCCATCGGAGTCACAGGTGATGTCGAGCAGCACGGCGCGGCGCTCTGGCTTCTTGTTCAGCCCTTCCAGCGGCAGTACCGGGAACAGCTGATCGATACCCCAGGCATCCGGCATCGACTGGAACAGCGAGAAGTTGACGTAGATCTTGTCCGCCATCCGCTCCTGCAGTTCGTCGATAATCGGACGGTGCGCACGGTTGCTTGGATCGAGATGCTGCTGAATGTAGTGACAGATGCTCAGATAGAGCTGCTCAGCCCAGGCGCGCTGCTTGAGATCGTAAGTGCCGGAGGAGTAACCGGTATGGATATCAAACAGATCCATCTGGCTGTCGTGCAGCCATTCACGCAGCGAACGACGGGTGTTCGGCTCGTGCATCTCCTGCCAGGTTTCCCACATGCTGACAATCGGGCGTGGTGCATCAGCATCCGGCGTTTCCGGCTTGCTGAACTCATTGCGCTCAACGCCGATGATGTTCGAAACCAGTACCGTGTGGTGTGCCGTTACCGCACGGCCCGACTCGGTGATCACCGTCGGATGCTCAAGGCCATGCTCATCACAGGCATCGCCAATCGCCCAGATGACGTTGTTGGCATATTCGTTCAGGCCGTAGTTCACCGAGCAGTCAGACTGCGAGCGCGTTCCTTCGTAATCCACGCCCAGACCGCCGCCGACGTCGAAACATTTAATGTTAACGCCCAGCTTCGCCAGTTCAACGTAGAAGCGCGCCGACTCACGCACGCCGGTGGCGATGTCACGAATGTTGGCCATCTGTGAACCGAGGTGGAAGTGCAGCAACTGCAGGCTATCCATACGGCCCGCTTCACGCATGATCTCGACCAGCCTGAGCACCTGGGTCGCCGACAGACCGAACTTCGACTTTTCGCCACCGCTCGACTGCCATTTACCCGAGCCCTGAGAGGCCAGACGGGCGCGAATGCCAAGACGCGGCACCACGTTCAGGCGCTCCGCCTCTTCCAGCACCAGACGGACTTCGGTCATCTTCTCCAGCACCAGGTAGACCTTGTGGCCCATCTTCTCGCCAATCAGCGCCAGACGAATATATTCGCGATCTTTATAGCCGTTACAGACGATCACGGTACGGGTCTGACCGGCGTGCGCCAGCACCGCCATCAGTTCAGCTTTCGAGCCCGCTTCCAGTCCCAGCGGTTCGCCGGAGTGGATCAGCGATTCAATTACGCGTTTGTGCTGGTTCACCTTGATCGGATAAACCAGGAAGTAGTCGCCTTTGTAACCGTAGGATTCACGCGCACGTTTAAACGCGGCGTTAATTGAGCGCAGGCGGTGTTGCAGGATCTGCGGGAAGCAGAACAGCGCCGGCAGACGCTGGCCCTGCGCTTCGCGCTCTTTGACCAGTCGGGCTAAATCGACGCGCACATCCGGGCGATCCGGATCGGGACAGACACTGATGTGGCCCAGTTCGTTGACGTCGTAATAGTTGTTGCCCCACCAGGCAATGTTGTAGGTACGCAACATTTTGCTCGCATCCTGATCGTTCATTGCTACCTCCTGCATTGAGCGGAGTGCACCTTGTTCGCCAGCTGACGAACCCTTGATATTCTTTATGTCGTCAGACATCGCGAACCTCAATTTTCCGTTGAAAGATAAAACTGTTAACCGGCTTACTGGCCGCTAATCTGGAAATTCGTTGCCACATTAAACGCAATGTCCTGTTCACCTGACGTTACCGTCAGCGCGATTCACGCATGAGAGTTAAGTGTAAAACACCCTGGCCATCTCCGTTGAAACCGAAAGCATTTAACAGATTTGTATAAGAGGACCACGGATAACGTGCGTCGTTCAGCTGCGCGGCGGCAGAGAAGAGACTAAACCGTAAGGATAGTGGTACAGATTAACCGGCGCTCGTGTCGGTAAAATTACCGCATCGAACATATTGTCGGCAGGACAGAGAAAGAGATGGGAAACAGGAGACAGCCAGCGCAGCGCCGCAGCACAGGGAACCGGGAGAAGAGAAAACGTGGTTCATTACTCGTATCACCTCCGCACATGCCAGCGGCATATGGAACACAACCTGGGTGAAAGCCAGACCCTTGTCTGACGGGCGCGACGCAAACTGAGGCGTCATCCTTGCTACTGCTCTCGAAGCAGCGGCGTTTTATACAGTTTACCGCCGCAAAATGCAAAAAGATTATCGGGGAAACGCGTGCAGTGTCAGGAAATTATGCCGATAACCTTTCCAGGTAAAATGCTGAAACAGAAAAAGGGCTGGCAATTGGCTCATTCTGTAACCTAAAATAGCCGTCCAGATGGTTTTCCATCTAAACAGGTTAATATCCAGGCGGTGTTGGCCTGCTGTGCTGACACAACCTCACTGCTCGTGGCTTTGCCTGAAGGGGCGTTAAGTCAGATGATACTCACTTGCGCTATGCAGTCGAATTCAAACCATTTGTAAGGTAAAGAACAGAATGGCTAAACACCTTTTTACGTCCGAGTCCGTATCAGAAGGACATCCTGATAAAATCGCCGACCAGATCTCCGATGCCGTGCTGGATGCCATCCTTGAACAGGACCCTAAAGCACGCGTGGCCTGCGAAACTTACGTTAAAACCGGTATGGTTCTGGTTGGCGGTGAAATCACCACCAGCGCCTGGGTCGATATCGAAGAGATCACCCGTAACACCGTACGTGAAATCGGCTATGTTCATTCCGATATGGGCTTTGATGCCAATTCCTGTGCGGTTTTAAGCGCGATTGGTAAACAGTCTCAGGATATCAACCAGGGCGTTGACCGCAGCGATCCGCTGGAACAGGGCGCGGGCGACCAGGGCCTGATGTTCGGCTATGCCACCAACGAAACCGACGTGCTGATGCCTGCGCCGGTGACCTATGCGCACCGTCTGGTGCAGCGTCAGGCTGAAGTGCGTAAAAACGGCACCCTACCGTGGCTGCGTCCGGATGCCAAAAGCCAGGTCACTTTCCAGTATGACGACGGCAAAATCGTCGGCATCGATGCGGTAGTGCTTTCTACTCAGCACGCCGAATCTGTCAGCCAGAAAGATCTGCAGGAAGCGGTGATGGAAGAGATCATCAAGCCGGTTCTGCCAGCAGAATGGCTGAGCGCCTCGACCAAATACCACATCAACCCGACCGGCCGTTTTGTGATCGGCGGCCCGATGGGCGACTGCGGCCTGACCGGTCGTAAAATCATCGTGGATACCTACGGCGGTATGGCCCGTCACGGTGGTGGAGCGTTCTCCGGTAAAGACCCGTCAAAAGTGGACCGTTCAGCGGCCTACGCAGCCCGTTATGTGGCGAAGAACATTGTGGCAGCCGGTCTGGCGGATCGCTGTGAAATTCAGGTCTCTTACGCCATCGGCGTGGCAGAGCCGACTTCGATCATGGTTGAAACCTTTGGGACTGAGAAAGTCTCTACCGAGCAGCTGACGCTGCTGGTGCGTGAGTTCTTTGATCTGCGCCCGTATGGCCTGATTCAGATGCTCGACCTGCTGCACCCGATCTACAAAGAGACCGCTGCTTATGGTCACTTTGGTCGCGAACATTTCCCATGGGAAAAAACCGACAAAGCCGCACAGCTGCGTGAAGCCGCTGGCCTCTGATAACGGCGCTTTGCTGAAAACCCTGCCGCTCAGGCAGGGTTTTTTTATGCCTGAGAGGCCGCAATTCGTCGTTCCGCGCTCTGCCCGCAGCAAAATTTCTGATCTCGTCTACACTTCTTTTCGCCTTTTCTGACAACAAAATGTTAACGATTACAATTTGAAACGCTTTGTTTATCTGCTATTTAGGATTTACTCTACGTAGTTATTCTGCTGAAAATGCGTTATTTTCAGCGTCGTCTGATAGCCAATAAATAGAGCCTTGTCAGAAACTTAATGAGTGCTATACCTCACTGGTTAATTAACCTTTCCGGGCAAAAAATGCTGAATTTCAGGGTTTCAGCGTGTGTAAACGATTACACTGATGTGATCGGACTCACTTTTTTCGCGCAAAGAGTTTTTTAACATTGATAAAAACAATGATGGATAAACCTGGAGGCTAAAATGCCTGGCAATACACACAAAAGCAGAACATCAAATAAGGCGATGACCTTATTTGTCTGCTTTCTGGCGGCCCTCGCGGGACTGCTGTTCGGTCTGGATATCGGCGTTATTGCCGGTGCTCTGCCGTTTATCGCAAAAGACTTTAACGTAACCGCCCATCAACAGGAGTGGATCGTCAGTTCTATGATGTTTGGTGCCGCGGTGGGTGCTATCGGTAGCGGCTGGATGTCCTCCCGCCTCGGCCGTAAAAAGAGCCTGATGGCCGGCGCGATTCTGTTCGTGATTGGTTCACTCTGGTCTGCCATGTCACCTAACCCTGAAATGCTGATCAGCGCCCGCGTCCTGCTGGGTCTGGCTGTCGGTATCGCCTCTTACACCGCCCCGCTTTATCTTTCAGAAATTGCACCCGAAAAAATTCGCGGCAGTATGATTTCGCTTTATCAGCTGATGATCACCATCGGTATTCTGGGCGCTTACCTCTCCGATACCGCGTTCAGCTTTACCGGCAACTGGCGCTGGATGCTGGGCATCATCACCATTCCGGCACTGCTGCTGCTGGTCGGCGTCTTCTTCCTGCCAAACAGCCCGCGCTGGCTGGCGGCACGAGGCAACTTCCGCGATGCACAACGGGTACTGGATCGTCTGCGTGACACCAGCGAACAGGCAAAACGTGAGCTGGATGAGATTCGTGAAAGCCTGAAGATCAAGCAGTCTGGCTGGGGTCTGTTTACCAGCAGCAGCCACTTCCGTCGTGCGGTCTACCTCGGCATTCTGTTGCAGGTGATGCAGCAGTTTACCGGCATGAACGTCATCATGTATTACGCACCGAAGATCTTTGAAATCGCAGGCTTCACCAATACCACTGAGCAGATGTGGGGCACGGTGATTGTCGGTCTGATCAACGTACTGGCGACCTTTATCGCTATCGGTCTGGTCGATCGCTGGGGCCGTAAACCGACGCTGATTCTTGGCTTTATGGTGATGGCAGCCGGTATGGGCGTGCTGGGTACCATGCTGCATTTCGGCATTCACTCGCAGGGCGCACAGTACTTCGCCGTGGGTATGCTGCTGATGTTTATCATCGGTTTTGCGATGTCAGCCGGCCCGCTGATCTGGGTTCTGTGTTCCGAAATTCAGCCGCTGAAAGGCCGCGACTTCGGTATCACCGTTTCCACTACCACCAACTGGATCGCTAACATGATCGTGGGTGCGACCTTCCTGACGATGCTGAACACGCTGGGCAACGCTAATACCTTCTGGGTCTATGCGCTGCTGAACCTGTTCTTCATTCTGCTGACAGTGATGCTGATCCCTGAGACTAAAAACGTCTCGCTGGAGCACATCGAACGTAACCTGATGGCCGGTAAAAAACTGCGCGACATCGGTTCACAGAATTAATTATCAGGCGTAAAAAAAACGGCGGGGTTTCTCTGGAAACCCCGCCGTTTTTATTTGTTCATCTGCTCAACTCAGACCTGTCGTTGCGGCACCGGTAGCCGTATACAGCAGAGGGCCAGCACCATAATGAAAACAGTCGCGGTCTGGTTATAGGGCAGCACCGAATCGGTCAGCCCGGCGACAAACAGCGCCACCAGCGGCAGCGCAACGCCGCGCAGATCGCAGCGCTTCACTCCCCCCGCCAGAGCCACCAGATAGAGCAACGCCAGCGACAAAGCGCCCAGCCAGCCCTGTAACGTGGTGACCTCAAGGAACTCGTTGTGCATGTTGTATTTAACGTTGGTATAGCCTTCCACATTATTCGGGTAGTGCGCGCTGATAAACTGGCGAGCCTGAGTCGTGCGCTCATCCGGCGTCGAAAAACCGCCATGATGCTGAATAAAGTTGACCGCCCCGCCCCAGATTGCCACCCGTGCGCCCAGCGAGGTCGAGCTGTTGGAACCGAAGTTCTCAATATCCTGCACCCCTTCCACCCAGCGGTTGCTGGTCATCAGCACCAGCACTGCCAGCAATCCCACCACCAGCGCGCTGATGCGCCAGTTGGTTAGCATCGACAGGCGATAGGTCTGCAGCAGGAACAGCAATCCGACCGCCACCAGAGCGATAAGCGTCACGCGGGTGCCGCAGAGATAGAGCAACGCGAAGGTGACGATTAACACCGCCACATCAGCCATCTTCCAGTAAGCATGGGTCTCAAAACGACTCAGCCAGAGCCAGGCGCAGTAGATAAACAGAATCATATAAGAGGACATGGAGGCTGCTTCGGTGGTGAGCTTGATCCGCACGTTGGCGGTATAGAGATGCTCATAGATGCCGAAGCCCAGCGTGATCAGCAGGCCAATCAGGATTAAAACTTTCCCGGCCCTGAGCGTTTTGAGTGACACCAGCTGACCATAAACGGCCAGGCTCAACAGCACAAATGCGCCAAGCAACAGCCGTTTTGCGCCAAGCAGATAGTTGCTGATGGTCGTGATACTGTCGGTTGAGGGTGCCGTTTCAATCCCTTTGACCTGCATCGCCCAGACCAACCGGATCAGCGTAAAGAGTATCAGCGCAATAAACAGCGCGATAAAAAAGCGGTGCTGCTGAAAGTCTATTTTTCTGCGCACCAGGCCATACAGAATGGAGGCTACCGACAGGTAGGAGACAACGTAGAATATTTTTTGCGGCAGGCCGGTGACAAACATGTTGATGGCCAGCGCCAGGCAGAGTGCGATGACAGAAAAATTCACCGCTAAGGATAATCCGTTAAGTTCGCGCTTATTCGTCATGCTTAACCCCGGAGAGGCGGTTAAGCACTTCCTTGAGATGCTTCATATAATTCTCCTCATAAAAACCGGTGATGCTCTGTTTAATAGTCTGTTGATCGGGAAAATGAAACGCCCCGCTCATGGCGTTGAGAATGGCAGCCAGCGCCACGCTGTCGTTTTTTTCGTACAGTTGACCATTGATGCCCGGCCTGATGATTTCCGCCGGGCCACTGACGCAGTCAGACGAGACGCAATAGACGCCGCGCGACATCGCCTCCAGCAGAATCAGCGGGAAGCCTTCGAAGTTTGAGGTCATCACCAGAGAGGTGACCTCGCCGATCTGGCGGGTTACATAATCCCAGGCATTCTCCTGCCAGCCATGCCAGGTGATGCGATCCTGCATCCCCAATTGCGTGACATAATCCTGGCAGCGCGCCAGATCTTCGCCGTCGCCGATAATCTCCAGCGTCCACGGTGCCTCAACCCGCCGGAGCGCATCGAACAGATCTTTAAGCTGCTTCTGCCGTTCAAAATGAACCCGACCGATGTAGAGAAATTTAAGCGCTGATGGCCGACCAATTACGTCAGCCTGGCGCTTCACCGGGTTGTAGATCACATCGATATCCGTCGCCTTCGCGCCCAGCTCGATCAGTTGCTGCCTGATCTGCTGACTGATAGCAAAGTGGTGATCGGCGCGCAGCAGATAGTGAGGACGGTAACGTTCACGCGGTGGCAGATGCATCCAGCTCGACAACACGATTTTTCGGCCGGAGAGCGTGATCGCCCGGCGCGTCATCAGGCAGGGAATAGTGTTTAAGGTCAGGACGTGATCGGGTTGATAGCGGCGAAAAAAAGCCGCCATTCGCAGCGTATGAATGAAGTTCTTAATTTTTTTATTGCGCAGCGTGCAGACGCTTTCCTGTAACACGGCGTTAGCGGTCCAGTCGCGAGAGTCGCTCTGTTCGCCGCTATTGATGATAAACAGCCCGGCCTCCGTTTCCGGATCGGCATTCAGCGCCGTAATCAACTGCCGGGTCACGTTCTCCATCCCACCGCGTCCGGCCATCAAATCTGTCACCAGCACAATCCGTTGTTTCTTTAAGTTATTATTATCTTTCATCGCTTTATCCGTGCCCTGTGCCCTTCACCCGACATCCATTCACTCTGCGGAGAATGTTAACAATAGAATATTCTAAATAGGAGCATAACAATATTTAAACCAGAATGATTACCCGGCTGGCGATGGTGCGCGCTGTCACGCCAGCGGCAGCATCGCGCGCGCTTTACCCGCTTTCGGGGGTTCAGAGGGCAAAACGCTCAGCCAGGCCTTTTATGCGAGGTTTATCCTGGGCGGTTGAGTTCCCGCCCGTCGCCGATTATTCTGAGCGCCATGAAAACGCCTCGCCTCCCTATTGCACTGCAACAAGCCGTGATGCGCGCGCTGCGCCAGGCGCTGACGCGCGCCAATCAGGCACTCAAAACGGACTATCCCGAACCGACACTGCTCTATCAGCAGCGCGGCACCGCGGCCGGTACCGCCTGGCTGGAACCCTGGGAGATCCGCATCAATCCGGTGTTACTGCTGGAAAATCAGCAGGCGTTCATTGATGAAGTGATTCCGCATGAACTGGCGCATCTGCTGGTGTGGAAGAAATTCGGTCGCGTAGCGCCGCACGGCAAGGAGTGGAAGTGGATGATGGAGCAGGTGCTGGGCGTGCCGGCACGGCGTACCCATCAGTTTGAGGTGCAGTCGGTACGCAGCCGCACCTTTGCTTACCGCTGCCAGTGCCAGCAGCACCAGCTGACGGTCCGTCGTCACAATCGCGTGCTGCGCGGTGAGAGCGAATATCGCTGCGTTCACTGCGGCAGCCTGCTGAAAGCTGGCGAGTTTGTCCCCGCCTGAGCAGGATTCCCATTCCGCCCTATTCCGCATTCTGTTACCCTGCCGCCCTTTTTAAAGCACTGAGTAGAAATCTGGAATATGTCTCGCATAATTAGTCTGGCCGCTGCGCTGTTATGGGTTCCTTTTGCGGCTGACGCCCTGAATCTGAATAACTATCACCAGAACAACTTTCAACAGGCCAAGGCCTTTGCGGCAGAAATCAACGCGGATGCGCCCGGCTCCTTTTACTGCGGCTGTAAAATTAGCTGGCAGGGGAAAAAAGGCGTACCTGACCTGAACAGCTGCGGCTATCAGGCGCGTAAAAACGCCAATCGCGCTTCACGTATTGAATGGGAACACGTTATGCCCGCCTGGGAGTTTGGTCACCAGCGTCAATGCTGGCAAAACGGCGGCCGTAAAAACTGCAGCAAAGATCCCGACTATCGTCGCATCGAAACCGATCTGCACAACCTGCAACCGGCTGTTGGCGAAGTCAATGGCGACCGCGGCAACTTCGCCTACAGTCAATGGAACGGCAGTGAAAAGCAGTATGGTCAGTGTGAGATGAAGGTGGATTTTAAACTCAAACAGGCGGAGCCACCCGCACGGGCGCGCGGTGCCATTGCCCGTACCTATTTCTATATGCGTGACCAGTATCATCTGCGGATTTCGCGCCAGCAAACTCAGCTGTTTACCGCCTGGGATAAGCTCTATCCGGTGACGAAATGGGAGTGCGAACGTGACCAGCGTATCGCGCGGGTACAGGGGAATCACAATCCTTATGTGCAGCAGGCTTGCCAGCGCTAAAAAGCCTGCCCTAAACTAGCTCTTTTCCCGATGACGCCGTGTCATTCCACACGGCGCTTAGTTCTCAGGAACCTTATGCGCATACCTCGCATCTATCACGCCGGGCCGTTGAGCGTTGGCAGTGACATTACGCTGGATGAAGATGCATCCAATCACGTTGGCCGGGTGCTTCGTATGACGCCTGGACAGCATCTGGAACTCTTTGATGGCACTAATCTGACTTTTGCAGCAGAGATCACGCATGTTGATAAAAAGCGTGTAAAAGTATCGGTCACAGAGAGCCAGCCGGACGATCGCGAGTCACCGCTGCACCTGCATCTGGGTCAGGTGATGTCGCGCGGTGAGAAGATGGAGTTTACTATCCAGAAATCGATTGAGCTGGGGGTGAACGTCATTACGCCGCTGTTTTCCGAGCGCTGTGGTGTAAAGCTGGACGCTGAACGCCTGGCTAAAAAAATTCAGCAGTGGCAGAAGATTGCCATTGCCGCCTGCGAGCAGTGCGGCCGTAATCGCGTGCCGGAAATTCGTCAGGCGATGACGCTGGAAGCCTGGTGCGCTGAGGCGGAGAGCGGACTGAAGCTGAATCTGCATCCGCGCGCCAGCCACAGTATTAATACGCTACCGCAGCCGGTTGAACGGGTGCGGCTGCTGATTGGCCCTGAAGGCGGGCTCTCCGCTGACGAGATCGCCATGACGGCGCAGCACGATTTTACTGACATCCTGCTTGGCCCACGGGTTTTACGTACCGAAACCACCGCGCTGACCGCCATTACGGCACTTCAGGTGAGGTTTGGCGACCTGGGTTAAGCGATACTTCCAGCGGGCCGTCACCGACGCCCGCCATCTGGCGTGCTGACTAAGCGCCCACTGCTGACCGAACGAGACGAGACGGTAACCGCCGCCTCCCTGAGGAGATAATAATGATTAAACTTGGCATCGTGATGGACCCTATTTCGTCCATCAATATTAAAAAAGACACCAGCTTCGCCATGTTGCTGGAAGCACAGCGCCGTGGTTACGAGATTCACTACATGGAGATGCACGATCTCTCCCTGCGCGGTGGCGTCGCCTCTGCCCGCACTCGTCTGTTAACCGTCGAGCAGAATCCCGATAACTGGTATCAGTTTGGCAGCGAGCAGGAGATCCCGCTGGCTGACCTGAACGTGATACTGATGCGCAAAGATCCGCCGTTCGATACTGAATTTATCTATGCGACCTATATTCTGGAGCGCGCAGAAGAGCTGGGTACGCTGATCGTTAACAAACCGCAGAGCCTGCGCGACTGTAACGAAAAGCTCTATACCGCCTGGTTTGCTGAGTTCACGCCGGATACGCTGGTGACCCGCAGCAAAGAGAAACTGCGCGCCTTCTGGCAGGAGCACGGCGACATCATCATGAAGCCGCTGGATGGCATGGGTGGCGCCTCGATTTTCCGGGTGAAGAAAGACGATCCGAACTTTGGCGTTATCACGGAAACCCTGACCGAGCATGAAAGCCGGTTCTGCATGGCGCAGAACTATATTCCGGCGATCAAAGATGGCGACAAACGCGTGCTGGTGGTGGATGGCGAGCCGGTGCCTTACTGCCTGGCCCGTATTCCACAGGGCGGCGAAACCCGCGGTAACCTCGCGGCCGGTGGACGCGGCGAAGCCCGTCCGCTGAGCGAGAGCGACTGGGAAATCGCCCGTCGTGTCGGCCCGACTCTGAAAGCGAAAGGGCTGATTTTTGTCGGACTGGACATCATCGGTGATAAACTGACAGAAGTTAACGTGACCAGCCCGACCTGCGTGCGTGAAATTGAGGCGGCTTTCCCGATTTCCATCACCGGCATGTTGATGGATGCCATTGAGAAGCGCCTGGGCTGAGCATGACGCCGGGGCCATGCTCCGAGATCAACCCAATACCGGTGCGGCCGTCGCGTGCCGGTTATTTTTTTGGTACATCGTGTGAGAATGAATTTACAGCATCACTTTTTGATCGCCATGCCTTCACTGCAGGACCCTTTCTTCAAACGTTCCGTGGTTTATCTCTGCGAACATAACGAAGAAGGCGCAATGGGTCTGATCATCAATAAACCGATGGAAAACCTGACGGTTGAAGGCATTCTGAAGAAGCTTAAAATCTCTGCCGACGATCGCGATCCGGCGATCAAACTGGATAAACCGGTGTTTACCGGCGGTCCGCTGGCGGAAGATCGCGGCTTTATTCTGCATTCGGCTCAACGCACCTTTACCTCCAGCATCCGTATTTCAGACAATACGGTTATCACCACTTCCCGCGACGTACTGGAGTCGATTGGTACTGCCTCTCAGCCCAGCAACGTACTGGTGGCGCTGGGTTACTGTGCCTGGGAAAAGGATCAGCTGGAGAATGAGCTGATGGAAAATGCCTGGCTGACCACGCCCGCTAACAGCAATATTCTGTTCCAGACGCCGATTTCAGAGCGCTGGCGCGAAGCGGCGCGCAGTATTGGCGTCGATATACACAACATGGCCAGCGACGCCGGACACGCCTGATGTCAACACAAACTCTGTTAGGTTTCGACTTCGGCACCAAAAGTATTGGTGTCGCGGTAGGTCAGCAACTGACCGGCACCGCCCGCCCGCTGACGGCGCTTAAAGCGCAGGATGGCACACCGGACTGGCTGCAGATTGAAAAGCTGCTGAAAGAATGGCAGCCCGATTTCGTGGTGGTGGGTTTACCGCTGAATATGGACGGCACCGAACAGCCGCTGACCGCCCGCGCGCGCAAATTTGCTAACCGGCTGCACGGCCGCTTCGGCATCCGGGTCGAACTGCAGGATGAGCGCCTCAGCACGGTCGAAGCCCGCGCCGGACTGTTTGAACGCGGCGGCTACCGCGCGTTAAACAAAGGCTCGGTGGATTCACAATCTGCCGCCATCATTCTGCAGGACTGGTTCGAGAACCACTACTGAAGCCACCCTTCGGCCTGGCGGGCCAGCCGGCTCTGCTCGAAGGTCTGCATTCCGGCCTGCGCGCCGGTTTGCAGCAGCGCCGGGATCTGGTGCATCTTGCCTTCGCGGATCAGGTTCACAATCGCGGGCGTTGCCACCAGCACTTCGAACAGGCCAATACGTTTCTGGTCGATAGACGGCACCAGCCGCTGGGCAATCACCGCTTTCAGACTGCCCGCCAGCTGGCTGCGCACCAGCTGTTTCTCTTCTGCCGGAAAGACATCGACCAGCCGATCAACCGCCTGCACCGCACCACGGGTATGCAGCGTCGCCAGCACCAGATGGCCGGTCTCCGCCGCGGTCAGTGCCTGACGGATGGTGTCGCTGTCGCGCAGTTCGCCCAGCAGAATCACATCCGGATCTTCGCGAAGCGCCGCCTTTACTCCAAGGCTGAACGAGGCGCAGTGCAGGCCAATTTCACGCTGCTGAATCAGTGACTGCTGGCTGTGATGGATAAACTCAATCGGATCTTCCAGCGTAATAATGTGCCGCGTCTGCTGGCGATTCAGCGCATCCACCAGCGCTGCCAGCGTGGTAGACTTGCCGCTGCCGGTGGCGCCGGTGACCAGAATCAGCCCATCCTGAAGCGTCAGCAGGGCCAGCACGCCTGGCGGCAGCCGCAGGCTCTCCAGCGTCGGACACTGCCCGGCGATGATGCGCAGCGCCAGCGACAGGCCGTTACGCTGCAGGAACAGGCTGGCACGCAGCCGCTGACCGTTTACCAGCGTCAGGGCAAAATCGAGCTGCCCGTCGCACTCCAGCTGCTGACGCTGCAGGTTATCGAGCCATTGGGTGACAAACTGTTCCATCCACGCTGACGGCAGCCTGGCCTGCTGCGGGATCGCCTCCAGCTTTCCCTGACGTCGCCAGTAGGGCAAATGTCCGCTGCAAAGGTGCAGATCGGCGGCATTATGCTTTACACTAAGCGCCACCATTTCATCCAGATTCATGATTTCTCCTGACTATGACCTCAATCCAGCACAACCTACAGCAAGTGCGGCAACGAATCGCCGCCGCCGCCGCGCGTTGCGGCCGCGCGCCAGAAGAAATTACGCTGCTTGCAGTCAGTAAAACCAAACCTGCGAGCGCGGTCGAAGAAGCCGCCGCAGCCGGTCAGATCGCCTTTGGTGAAAATTACGTTCAGGAAGGGGTTGAAAAGGTTCAGGCACTGGCCGCACATCCTCAGCTGGAGTGGCACTTCATTGGCCCGCTGCAGTCGAACAAAAGTCGCCTGGTAGCGGAAAACTTTGACTGGTGCCACACCATTGACCGTCAGCGCATTGCACAGCGGCTCAACGATCAGCGTCCCGCGACGCTGCCGCCGCTGAATGTGTTAATTCAGGTAAATATCAGTGACGAGAACAGCAAATCTGGCATCATGCTGGATGCTGTTTCCGGGCTGGCGCAGCAGATCGCTGCGCTGCCGCAGCTTCGGCTGCGTGGGCTGATGGCCATACCGGCAGCGGAAAGCGATTATGACCGGCAACTGGCGGTGTGCCAGCAGATGGCTGAAGCCTTCCGGCAGTTGCAGCAGGACTATCCCGCTATCGATACGCTCTCGCTGGGAATGAGCGATGACATGGAGGCGGCAATCGCCGCAGGCAGTACGATGGTGCGCATCGGCACCGCCATTTTTGGCGCTCGCGACGCTGCGCGCAACTCACAACAATAATAGAGGAACTTCATGTTAACAATGACGTTTTTAGTAAAAACGCTGATCGATCTCTACGTCATGGTGCTGCTGTTACGCATCTGGATGCAGTGGGCGCGCTGCGATTTTTATAACCCGCTGGCACAGTTCGTGGTGAAAGTGACGCAGCCCATCATCAAGCCGCTGCGTCGCGTACTCCCGGCGCTCGGCCCGATCGATACCGCCTCGCTGCTGCTGGCGTTTGTGCTGACCACGCTGAAATATCCGATTCTGCTGCTGATTCAGGTCGGGGTGTTCTCCGTCGATCCGACCAACCTGCTGGTCGGTCTGCTCTCGCTGGTTAAATCCGCCGGCTATCTGGTGTTCTGGGTCATCATCATCCGCTCACTGATGAGCTGGATCAGTCAGGGTCGCGGCCCGATTGATTACGTGCTGATTCAGCTGACCGAACCGCTGATGGCACCGATTCGCCGCGTGCTGCCCGCGATGGGCGGCATCGATTTCTCCGCCATGATCGTTATTCTGGTGCTGTATGCCCTGAACTTTCTCGGCATGGACCTGTTCCCGGGTCTCTGGTATTTGCTGTAAATGAACCAAACTGGAACTGTTATGCAAAAAGTTGTCCTCGCCACCGGTAATCCCGGCAAGGTGCGTGAACTGGCGGATCTGCTCTCCGCCTTCGGCCTGGATATTGTCGCCCAGACCGAACTTGGGGTGGAATCGGCTGAAGAAACCGGCCTGACCTTTATTGAGAACGCCATTCTCAAAGCACGTCATGCGGCGAAGATCACCGGTTTACCGGCCATCGCGGATGATTCCGGGCTGGCGGTGGATGCGCTGGGCGGCGCGCCGGGTATCTACTCCGCGCGTTACGCCGGTGAAGAAGCCAGCGATCAGCAGAATCTGGAGAAACTGCTGCAGGCGCTGGAAAACGTGCCTGACGGCCAGCGTCAGGCGCAGTTTCACTGCGTGCTGGTCTATCTGCGTCACGCCGACGATCCGACGCCGCTGGTGTTCCACGGTAGCTGGCAGGGTGAGATCACCCGTGCGGCGGCTGGCGCTGGTGGCTTTGGTTACGACCCGATTTTCTTCGTGCCGGCGCTGGGTAAAACCGCTGCCGAACTGAGCAAAGCGGAAAAAGGCGAGGTTTCTCACCGGGGTAAAGCATTGACGCTGTTGCTGGAAGCGATGCGTAATGCCTAATCTGCCGCCGTTAAGTCTGTATATCCACATTCCGTGGTGCGTACAGAAGTGTCCCTACTGTGATTTTAACTCCCATGCGCTGAAAGATGAGGTGCCGCACGTTGAATACGTGCAGCACCTGCTGCGCGATCTGGATCAGGACTTACCGCTGATCGCTGACCGTGAGGTGCGCACCATTTTCATCGGCGGCGGCACGCCCAGCCTGCTGAGCGGCAGTGCGATGCAGTTGCTGATGGATGGCGTACGTTCACGCCTGCCGCTGGCGGCGGGTGCAGAGATCACCATGGAAGCGAATCCGGGTACCGTTGAAGCGGACCGCTTCAGCGCCTATCAGCGTGCCGGTATTAACCGGATCTCGATTGGCGTCCAGAGTTTCAGCCCGCAAAAGCTGCAGCGACTGGGTCGTATTCACGGTCCGGACGAGGCGAAGCGTGCCGCGAAGCTGGCCGAGGGATTACAGCTGCGCAGCTTTAACCTCGACCTGATGCACGGCCTGCCCGATCAGTCGCTGGACGAAGCGCTTGACGATCTGCGTCAGGCGATCGCGCTTAATCCGCCGCATCTCTCCTGGTATCAGCTGACCATTGAACCCAACACGCTGTTTGGTTCACGACCGCCGGTGCTGCCGGATGATGATGCGCTGTGGGATATTTACGAGCAGGGTCATCAGCTGCTGAGCGCTGCCGGCTATCAGCAGTATGAAACATCCGCCTATGCGAAGCCGGGTTACCGCTGTGAACATAACCTCAACTACTGGCGCTTCGGGGATTATCTCGGCATCGGTTGTGGTGCGCACGGCAAACTGACCCAGCCCGATGGTCGTATCGTCAGGACGGTGAAGACCCGTCATCCGCGTGGCTTTATGCAGGGTAATTATCGCGAAAAGCAGTATGACGTGGCCGACATCGACAAGCCGTTTGAATACTTTATGAATCGCTTCCGGCTGCTGGAAGCCGCGCCGCGCAGTGAATTTACCCGTTATACCGGTTTGCCGGAACAGGTGATCCGCCCGCAGATGGAGGCGGCGATTGCGGCAGGTTATGTGGTGGAAACGGCTGAAGAGTGGCAGATCAGTGAGAAAGGGAAACTGTTCCTCAATTCGCTGTTAGAGCTGTTTTTACCGGAAGAGTAAGAGGTACGCCTCAGCCTGCGGGCTGAGGCGTCAGATTATTTGTTCAGACCGGCAACCAACCCTTTGCGCTGATCTTCTAACGAAATGACGCGGTTACAGACTTCGTGACCGAAGTTCTGGAAATCCTGCTCCTGCTTGCTCCACTCCGCCTGAATCGACTGCTGCAAACCGCCCAGATTACCCATAATGGCCTGCAGCGGATTACTGCCGCCGCTCGCCTGCTGACTGCCCATCTCGTTCAGGCTGTCCTGCATCACGCCACCCAGCGTTGACTGCACCAGCCGCTCGCCGTCGGCACGCACAGTGTCGATCGCCTGATGATGGAAGGTCAGGCCATCCGGCCGGTGTTCAATGATGCGGTTCATCTGCTGTTTCAGCTGACCGTTCAGGGTAGTCAGGCGATTGCGAACGTTACTGTTCTCGCCCAGCTTCTCAACAATCACCCGATCCAGTGCCGCGCGTCCTTTTTCCAGCCGCGAGGTGGCACCGCTGTCGATCCACGGCAGATCGCGCCGTAAAGCCGTTTGATAGTCGATGGCTTTCTGGCGACCGGCACTGTCCAGCGACACCTTCTGGCCGTTGAACTGCACCTCGCCCTGCGGGGTAATCTGCAGATTGCCATTAGCGCCCACCACCTGCACGCTTTGCGGCGTGATCACCACATCATCCTGTGGCTTAACGCTGCATTCATAGGCCGCCTGAGCCTGGGTCGCTGCCACCAGCAGCACAGCAAGAAGCGCTTTACGCATCATAGAATCTCCCTTATCTACTGTCTGAACGATCCTGAAGGGCCGGGCTGCGCTGCAGTGAGAGATCATTTCTCCCCTGTTGCGCAGCCCGGCGTCGTGTTACTTAGTCCCACCAGACATCAAACAGTTCAGTCACCTGCACATCCTGCACCTTGCGGTCTTCCAGCCATTTACGCACCAGTTCACGATGCTCATCGGTGCATTTACCGGTTTTTTGCAGGCAGATCAGACCTTCCCACACCAGGTAACCGCTGCCATCAAAGGCCAGACCGTTAGGATCGATCGCTTCGTTGATGAACTGGTTCAGCGTCTCATCAATTTCGCTCTCGCTGGTCCCTTCCGGGAAGCGCCAGGCCACCGAGAAACCGAGTTCCTGAAACTCATCAATGTGCAATTTTTTACGTAAACGGCGGCTGCGTTGTGTGGCCATTATTTCACCCTCTCAAACATTAAATCCCATACGCCGTGGCCTAAACGCTGCCCGCGCTGCTCAAACTTGGTCAGTGGACGCGTCTCGGGACGCGGCACGTAATTCTGCTGTTCTGACTGGTTGCGGAAGCCATCGATGCTGTTCATCACTTCCAGCATATGTTCAGCGTAGGCTTCCCAGTCGGTTGCCATGTGGAATACGCCGCCCAGCTTCAGCTTACGCATCACCAGCTCGGCAAACGGCACCTGGACGATACGACGTTTATTGTGACGGGCTTTATGCCAGGGATCGGGGAAGAACAGCTGGACCATACGCAGCGAGTTATCCGGGATCATCTTCTCCAGCACTTCCACCGCGTCGTGACACATCACGCGCAGGTTATCGACGCCCGCTTCTTTAGCGGAAGCCAGGCAGGCACCCACGCCCGGCAGGTGGACTTCAATGCCGAGGAAATTCTGGTGTGGTGTATTTTGCGCCATGGTGACCAGCGAAGCGCCCATGCCAAAGCCAATTTCCAGTGTGACCGGCGCGTCACGTCCAAACAGCTGGGGCAGATCGATCGGCTCCGGCTGATATTCCACTCCCATCTCTGGCCAGTATGTATCAACAGCCTGCTGCTGCCCTTTGGTTAAGCGGCCCTGGCGGCGTACAAAACTGCGGATCCGGCGCAATGGCCGCCCGTTCTCATCAAATTCTGGGGTGATGACGTCATTAATCATGTCGAAGCCTGCTGGTTAGCCTGTTCTGGGAAACGGGCATTATGCAAAGTTCATAAGCAGAAGCAAGCCTTTGCAATCTTCCGGTTTACACCCAGGTGCGCATGTGCTGGAATTCCTGCCTGAGTGTAGAGTAAACACGGAAAATTTCCTTCTTATGATGCAAGCGCCGCAGTTCGCGCAACAAGTGCTGGACTGGTATCAGCGCTTTGGCCGCAAAACCCTGCCCTGGCAGCTGGAAAAAACGCCTTATAAGGTGTGGCTGTCCGAAGTGATGTTACAGCAAACCCAGGTTGCCACGGTTATTCCCTACTTTGAACGCTTTATGGCGCGCTTCCCCACGGTGGGCGATCTGGCGGCTGCGCCGCTGGATGAAGTGCTGCATCTGTGGACCGGTCTGGGCTATTACGCCAGGGCGCGTAATCTGCACAAGGCGGCAAAGCAGATTGTTGAGGTTCACCAGGGCGAGTTCCCGCAGAATTTCGATGAGGTTGCCGCCCTGCCCGGCGTCGGACGCTCCACCGCTGGCGCGGTGTTATCACTGTCACTGGGTCAGCACTTCCCGATTCTCGACGGCAACGTCAAGCGCGTGCTGGCGCGGTGCTACGCCGTTGGCGGCTGGCCGGGCAAGAAAGAGGTTGAGAAGCGCTTATGGCAGATCAGCGAAACCGTAACGCCCGCCGTGGGCGTCAGCCAGTTTAATCAGGCGATGATGGATCTGGGCGCTATCGTCTGCACCCGCTCGAAACCGAAATGCGATATCTGTCCGCTGAACAACGGTTGCGAAGCCTATGCTCATCACAGCTGGGCCAGCTATCCCGGTAAAAAACCGAAGCAGGTATTACCGGAACGCAGCGGCTGGTTCCTGATGATGCAACATGGCGATCAGGTCTGGCTGGAGCAGCGTCCCCCGGTCGGACTGTGGGGCGGCCTGTTCTGCTTCCCGCAGTTCACCAGCGAAGCCGCACTGACTGACTGGTTGATTGCTCGCGGTATCCACGCCCAACCACAGCAGCTGACCGCTTTCCGCCACACCTTCAGCCATTTCCATCTGGACATTGTGCCTATGTGGCTGGCGTGGCCTTCTGTCGGGGCGGCGATGGATGAAGCGGGCGGTCTCTGGTATAACTTAGCGCTGCCACCATCTGTGGGATTAGCCGCGCCGGTTGAGCGCCTGTTACACGAATTGCGCCATCCCCAACAACTGGCTTTGGACAGTTGTGAGATCAATGAGGAAGAATCATGAGCCGCACCATTTTTTGTACTTTTTTACAACGCGACGCGGAAGGGCAGGATTTTCAGCTCTATCCTGGCGATCTGGGCAAGCGTATTTACAACGAGATTTCGAAAGAAGCCTGGCAGAAATGGATGGCGAAACAGACCATGTTGATCAATGAGAAGAAGCTCAACATGATGAATCCGGAAGATCGTAAGGTGCTGGAGAAGGAGATGATCAATTTCCTGTTTGAAGGCAAAGACGTTCATATCGAAGGCTATACACCGCCAGAAGCGTAAACATTTGGGCCTCTGCGTTGAGGCTCGTTATCCCGATCAGGCATGCACTCCCAATGAATAAAAAATTGATCGCCCTGCTGGTGGTGGCACCACTTCTGGTTTCCTGCTCCGGACAAAAAAAACAGCAGTTTCATGAAGATTGGGTAAAAGACACCAACGGTTTCGATATTCTGATGGGCCAGTTTGCCCATAATATTGAGAATATCTGGGGTATTAATGAGGTCCTGATCGCCGGACCTAAAGATTACGTCAAATATAGCGACAACTATTACACCCGCAGCCACATCAACTTCGAAAGCGGTAAGCTGACGATTGAGACCATTGCCGGTACCGATCCGATGGCCAGCCTGCGCCAGGCGATTGTGACCACGTTGCTGATTGGTGAAGATCCGGGCAACGTCGATCTCTATTCCGACGCCAACGATATTGTGATCAGCAAAGAGCCGCTGCTTTACGGTCAGGTGCTGGACAATACCGGCCAGCCGATCCGCTGGCAGGGTCGCGCCGAGGCCTTTGCAGATTACCTGATCCAGAATAAATTGCAGCGCCGCACCTCGGGCCTGCATGTGATCTACTCGATCTCGATTCCGATGGTGCCGAACCATCTGGATAAGCGTGCGCACAAATATCTGCCGATGGTGCGTAAAGCGTCGGAACAGTATGGTGTGGACGCCTCACTGATTCTGGCGATTATGCAGACCGAGTCGAGCTTCAACCCCTATGCGGTGAGCCACGCCGATGCGCTGGGCCTGATGCAGGTGGTGCAGCATACCGCCGGGGTCGACGTGTTCCGCATGAAAGGCAAATGGGGCAAACCGAGCCGCAGCTATCTGCTTGATCCAGAGAACAATATCGACGCCGGTACGGCTTATCTGTCGCTGTTGCAGCGCAGCTATCTGGGCGGCATTCAGGATCCGGTATCACGTCGCTATGCGGTGATCACCGCTTATAACGGCGGTGCCGGCAGCGTATTGCGGGTCTTCTCCAGTGATAAAGATCGGGCGTTTTCGATGATCAACAGCATGTCACCGAACAAGGTTTATCAGACCCTGACCAGCCAGCATCCTTCGGCGGAGTCACGTCGTTATCTCTATAAGGTGAGTACCGCGCAGCGTAGTTATCGTGGGTTTTGATGTTTCGCTTCGCAGCGGTGGAGTGTTTCGCCTGGCAGCAGGCTGGGTCAGGTAACGCATGGCTGCGGGCTGACAAAGAGTGAGGTTTCGTCCGCCAGGCGTTGGGGAGTTTCAGTTTGCCCGAGCGGGCGGACGCGTTAAGGGGCGGACGCCCGCCCCTTAACAATCCCGGCGTCCGGCTGCTTTCGCGCCACGCTGCGCGCGGTCCCTTCGTCATTCCCTGCGGCCGATGGACCGTCCGGACTCGCCGTCCCTGGCGAGGCCGTCCTTTCGCCGACGTCCTGTCGGCTCTTCCTGGCCTTCGCTCACTCCTCAGCGCTTCGGACGCCTCGGGTAAAACCCCGTCTGTGGTATCTCTGTTTTTTAATGGTCCGGTGTCGTCTGGGGGTTGGTGTAATGACGCCTGGCGGCGGGCTGGGGCTGGATGTTTTCTTTTTTCTCACGACAACGGCCCTGAAAAACCAGCAGCACCGACAGTCATTGTGCTCAGACATACAGCGACGAAGAACTCACCAGGAAACGCAGAAATAACAGCGAGGGGTTGGGAGGCCGTCTGAAGCGCTGAGCGGATGAGGGATTTCAGGACGAGCGACAGGGATGTCGCGAAGAGGCGGGGCCGCGCCAGGGATGGCGCGTCCCGGCCGGTCCGTGAGAAATCTGGAAGAAGCGAAGGGACCGCGAAGCGGCGGTGAAGCAGGCCGGAGCCCGGGGTCAAGGGGGCGCGGCGACTGGCGCCCCCTTGTCGGTCGCCGGCAGCGGCGAAGCTGAAACTGCCGCAGCCAGCCGGCGAACGAAACCTGCTCATAGCCCGTTCGCGCAGCGAACCCCACCAGCCGCCAGCCAACCAGCGAACGAAACCCGCTCCCAGCCCGTTCGCGCAGCGAACAACAAGGTCCGGCGGGCCGCCACCCGCCTCTGCCCACGCTCAGATCAGCGCCCCACCATCATATTGGCCACCAGATACTTACGCCCTGCGGCATCCTCTTCGGTGTAAACGCCCTGCAACTCCGGCGAAAAGCCCGGCAGTAAATTCACTCCCTCTTCCAGCGCCAGGAAATAGCGCTGCACCGCGCCGCCCCACACTTCACCCGGCACCACGCAGAGGACGCCTGGCGGATAAGGCAGCGCGCCTTCCGCAGCGACACGGCCTTCGGCTTCGGCGATCGGCACCAGTTCCACCTCTCCGCGAATATACGCCTGATGCGCATCCTGCGGATTCACCGCCACCGGCGGCAAGCCCGCCTCGCGGAACATCATTCGTTGCAGGCCCTTCACATCGTGACTGACGTAGAGATCGTGCATCTCCTGGCACAGGCGACGCAGGGTATATCCGGCATAACGCTGGGCATTCTTGCGGTAAATGGTCGGCAGCACTTCCGCCAGCGGCGCATCCTCTTTCACATGCTGTTCAAACTGCGCCAGCATCGCCACCAGATTGGCCATTTTTTCCGGCGTCTCGGCAGGCGTCAGCAGGAACAGGATCGAATTAAGATCGCACTTCTCCGGCACGATACCGTTCTCACGCAGATAGTTAGCCAGAATGGTGGCAGGAATACCAAAGTCGGCATAGTCACCGCTCGCCGCATCAATGCCCGGCGTGGTCAGCAGCAGCTTGCAGGGATCGACCCGATACTGGTCGCGGGCATAACCCGCAAAGCCGTGCCAGTTTGCCTGCGGTTCAAAGCTGAAATAGCGCAGATCACGGGCGATGGTTTCCGTTGCTGCCGCCTGCCAGGGCTGGCCTCCGACCGTCTCCGGCACAAACGGCAGGATCATGTCGCATCGCTCAAGGATCGCTTTGCGTGCCTCGATCCCCAGCGTGACGCACTCATCCCACATCCGCCGTCCCGCCTCGCCCTGATGCATACGCGCGTTGATATCCAGCGCGGCGAACAGCGGATAGAACGGACTGGTTGAGGCGTGCAGCATAAAGGCGTTATTCAGGCGTTTATGCGGGCAAAAGCGCCGCTGCCCGCGAATGTGGTTGTCTTTTTTATGAATCTGCGAGGTTTGCGAAAAGCCCGCCAGCTGCTTGTGCACCGACTGGGTGACAAAAATGCCGGGATCGTTTTCATTCAGCGTCAGGGTCAGCGGCGAACACCCTTCCATCAGCGGGATGAACTGCTCATAGCCGAGCCAGGCCGAATCGAACAGGATGTAATCGCACAGGTGACCAATGCGGTCCACCACCTGACGCGCGTTATAAACGGTACCGTCATAGGTGCCCAGCTGGATAATCGCCAGACGAAAAGGACGTGCTTCCGTGGCGCGCTGTGGCGCCACCTTGCCGATCTGCTCGCGCAGATAGGCTTCATCGAAACAGTGCGCATCAATGCCGCCGATAAAGCCAAAGGGGTTGCGCGCCGCTTCCAGATAGACCGGCGTCGCACCCGCCTGAATCAGTGCGCCATGATGGTTCGACTTATGGTTGTTGCGGTCAAACAGCACCAGGTCTCCGCGTGTTAACAGCGCGTTGGTCACCACTTTATTGGCGCTGGAGGTGCCGTTCAGCACGAAGTAGGTTTTATCGGCGTTAAACACTTTCGCCGCATACTTCTGTGCATCTTTCGCCGAGCCTTCGTGGATCAGCAGATCCCCCAGTTTGACGTCGGCGTTGCACATATCGGAACGGAACACATTCTCGCCGTAAAAATCGAAGAACTGTTTACCCGCCGGATGCTTTTTGAAGAAGGCCCCGCCCTGATGTCCCGGACAGGCGAAGGTGCTGTTTTGCATATCCACATAGCGGGTCAGCGTCTCGAAAAAGGGTGGCAGCAGCGCCGCTTCATAGGCCTGAGCAGCAGCTTCCAGCGCCAGCCAGTCCTGCGGATCACCATTCAGCTCACCGCTGACGCCAGGCAGATGCATCACCTCTTCTTCAAACGCGTTGGCGACAAATACCGGCAGGTTAAAGCCGGTATGGCGTAACAGGGCCAGCACGCCACTGCGGCTATCCGCCAGTGAGACAACGACCGCCGCGACGTCGGTAAAGTCGGTGTTATCCAGCGTGACCACATCGCGCGTGGTGTTAAGGGTCAGGTTGGGCGCCACCGCGGCGCTGGCAGCAATTTTAAGTGGAGTCATAAGGCAAATCCCTAACGTCAGGGGCTGAGTGCCAGAGGCACAGCAATGGGGAGATCTCCCCGGCGAATAGTGTCAGATAGCATCATGCGGCCGCGTGCAGCCGCTGGCTGGCCTCACCGCATGGCGATCAGGAAGGTGTTCAGCAGGACGGAACAGAATCGGGCGTAAGCCGCAAAAAACGAACGGTAACCAGGGCGAGTGCGCGGTAAACCGGACATGGCAACGTCCTCTGAAAGAGATAAGCAGGTTCAAAAAGTGGCGGTCATAATGTCATCTTTTTTTGACGCGAACAAGCCGCGCGCGTCAATTAAATAGTCAAACCCACACATAATTAAATCATTGATTTTAATAACTAAAAACAAATAACAATCATATTATCCGATTAATTATCTGAATTATATGCAGATTTATGCACGAAGTTCATTCCCGTCCCGATCAGGATTTACGCCGTTTCACGATCGATGCGAGCGACAGCGCGCAGCTTAGCGACCCTATCCCTACCGCAATCCGTCAGTCAGGCGTAAACTTATTCCCCTCTTTCCTATTTTGCCGGAGGCTGCATGTTCAAGGCACTGGTCATTGAAAATGACGAACAGGGTTACCGTTCTTTGCTGAAAGATCTTCCCGAATCACAACTGCCCGATCACGATGTCACTCTCGACGTCAGCTACTCCTCCCTTAACTACAAAGATGCGCTGGCGATCTGCAATAAAGGGCCGATTGTGCGTCACTTCCCGATGGTGCCGGGTATCGATTTTGTTGGACGGGTTACCGCCAGCCGCCATCCCGACTGGCAGCAGGATGATGTCGCCCTGCTCACCGGCTGGGGCGTGGGTGAAAAACAGTGGGGTGGCCTGGCGCAGAAAGCCAACGTGAGCGGCGACTGGCTGGTCGAAGTGCCCGCCACGCTCAGCCCGTTGCAAACCATGGCGATTGGCACTGCGGGTCTGACCGCCATGCTGTGTGTGATGGCGCTGGAAAAACAGGGCATCACGCCGGATCGCGGTCCGGTGCTGGTCACCGGTGCCAGTGGCGGTGTGGGTAGCTTTAGCGTCAGCCTGCTGGCCCGCCTCGGCTATCAGGTGGTGGCCTCCAGCGGACGCGCCAGCGATCACGCTTATCTGCTTGATACGCTGGGCGCGGCCTCGGTGATCGATCGCAACGAACTCTCGCAGCCCGGTAAGCCATTAATGAAAGAGCGCTGGGCGGCGGCGGTAGACAGTGTCGGCAGTCATACGCTGGCGAATGTGCTGGCCGCAACCCAGCGCGATGGTGCGGTCGCCGCCTGTGGAATGGCGCAGGGACTGGATCTGCCGACCAGCGTGGCACCCTTTATTTTGCGCGGCATTACGCTGGCTGGCGTGGATAGCGTGATGTGCCCGATCCCGCTGCGCCAGCAAGCCTGGCAACGGCTCGGAGAATTACTCGATAGCGATCTGCTGAGCCAGCTGACGCAGGTAATTCCGCTAAGTGAAGCCCGGCAAGGGGCTCAGGACCTGCTGGAAGGCAAAGTCCGCGGGCGGCTGATTGTTGACTGTCGTTAACACAATGACGGTGCCCGGACTCGGGAAGATTCAGGTTCGATACCTTCTGAATTTATCGTAATGACATCTGCGTTACATGCGTTGTATACTTAATATCCACTGAAACACAAGAGGACAACTCCATGCCAGCCACAAACAGTATGGCGATGAAACGCGAAACTCTGAACCTGCGCATTAAGCCCGCCGAGCGCGAACTTATCGATCGGGCGGCGAAAGCCAGAGGGAAAAACCGCACTGACTTTGTGCTGGAGGCCGCCCGCGCCGCAGCAGAAGAGGCGCTGATCGAGCAGCGCATCATTATGGCCGATCCGCAGGCTTATCAGGAATTTCTGACTCGTCTGGATCAGGCTCCTTCGCCTAATGCTGCACTGCGTAAAACCATGCAGACTCCTGCTCCGTGGGAGCAGGAAAAGTGATCTCTGCCCCTGAGCCGCTTCACGCCGGGCATATTCTTACCCCGTTTTGTTGCGGCGTGGATTCTATGGATAACTGGCTGAAACAGCGGGCGATGAAGAAGCAGCTTTCTGGCGCGTCCCGCACGTTTGTCTGCTGCGACGATGCTAAGGTAATGGCTTACTACTCGCTAGCTTCCAGCGCTGTGACGACGAATACTGCGCCTGGCCACTTCCGCCGCAATATGCCTGACCCGATTCCAGTTGTGGTATTGGGACGTCTGGCGGTGGATAAATCTCTGCATGGGAAGGGCGTCGGACGGGCGCTGATGCGGGATGCCGGGCTGCGGGTGATTCAGGTGGCAGAGACTATCGGCATTCGCGGGATGCTGGTTCACGCCCTGTCGGATGAAGCGCGGGAGTTTTACCTGCGGGTGGGGTTTGAGCCGTCGCCCATTGACCCGATGATGCTGATGGTGACGCTGGGGGATTTAGTTCATGCCTGATTGCTATTCCGGGCTGGAGAAAAAATATTAATATGGTTATTTTCTGAATCACCTTAATTACACAGCACCTGGTTCATATGCTATAAATTTTCTTGCAGCCAGGCTTATAACGCCTCTGCCTGAACAACGTTAATATTATTTTCACAGGGCGAACAGCTTAACCACCCGTAAATTTGTCTACTAATCTATAAATGGATAAATTTAATTTCGTAATTATCCACGGTCTCACTCCAGTTTAGCAGTGCACAATATTCACTGTATTTTTTATTTAAAATCAATAGCTTAATTCAACCACCAATCTCCCCTCTTGTATCACATCTATCAGGTATTTTCTCTCTTAAACGACGCATATCCTTAATGCAATAGTAGGGGTGATTATATCTATACTCTCTATTCAGCCAGGTGCTGACATCAGCAAAACAGGCTAAAGTATCAAAATCACCTGCATCAGGACATTTTTCTTTTGGAAGTGTTTTCTAAAAGTCGATGCCAGGTTCAATTTGGGTTGAGAACCTTTTTACAATATTAAAAGTGGTTATTCCCAATTGCTTTCAATGCCTCATTCTGACCCTGATTTTCCGGATACGTAGGGATAAATCAAAACGCATCCGGAAATATTTCTACGCTAACTCAATCAATTACAAACAGATAGGGTTTTACAAGAAAGCATAGAAATGAACGGTGATGCCCGGTTAAGGCGCAATCCTGCGCCTTTATTCAGTCGGCAGCTGCAGCCGTTTAATCAACCCTTCCAGCGCGAACTGCGTGCCCTGCTCCATCACCGATTTAGGATCGCCACTGAACTGATGGCACTCGGCGTAGTCCTGGCCATTCGGCAAGACCCAGCCGAACCAGATGGTGCCGGCGGGCGTACCATCTTCCCCACCATCAGGCCCGGCATAGCCGGTGATCGCCAGCCCGACCGGCTCACCGGAACGGGCGCAGGCGCCCTGGGCCATTTCCCGCGCGGTCTGTTCACTGACCGCGGTGTGCTGCTCCAGCGTAGCGGGATGAACACCGAGCAGGCGGATCTTGGCATTTTCGCTGTAGGTCACAAAGCCGCTGGTATAAAAGTTGCCACTGTTCTCTACCGCCGCCAGCGTCATGCTGATCAACCCGGCGGTACAGGATTCGGCAGTGGCCAGATGCAGTCCGGAAGAGAGTAAAAGTTCACCCAGTTGGTTAGCGGTTTGGTCTAAAGATTGCGCCATTATTGTCTCCTTAATAACTCACCCAGAAACACAAGTATGGCGCAAAACTGTCAAGACAGAACCTCGCAACACAATGTTTTAAAAGCGAAACGGTCTAAACCCGCAGCTGAATGTGCGGCTTTCCACCCTCGCCCGGCACCACCTGTAATTCGGCCTGATACCAGCGGGTCAGCGTCGCTTCCGTCATCACCGCCTGCGGCGTACCTTGTGCCACCAGCCTGCCGGCGTGCAGCAGCAGGATGCGATCCGCCCATAACGCCGCCTGATTAAGATCGTGCAGCACCGCGCAGACGCTCAGCTCACCGGTGCGCGTCAGTTGCCGCAGTAATCGCAGCGTCTGCTGCTGCCAGAAGAGATCCAGCGCCGAGGTGGGCTCATCCAGAAACAGCCAGCCGCGCGGCGCGCCATCCTGCCACAGCTGTGCCAGCACCCGTGCCAGCTGTACCCGCTGCTGCTCTCCTCCTGACAGCTGACGATAGTCGCGCTGCGCCAGTGACTGGCAGCCGGTCAGTTGCATCACTTCCGCCACAATTTCCCGGCTGCGCGTCTCCGGCCAGGGCGCACGTCCCATCGCCACTACCGATTCGGCGGATTGTGAAAAGGTCAGCTGGGTTTGCTGCCGCATCACTGCCCGGCGTCGCGCCAGCCGCTCGCGTGACCACTCCGCCAGGGGCTGCGCGTCCAGACGACATTCACCCTGGTCAGGCGACAGGAAGCCGGTCAGCATCCGCAGCAGCGTCGATTTCCCGGCACCGTTGGGGCCAATCAGCGCCACCATCTCACCGGCCGAGAGCGTGACGTCGAGACGATCGATAATGACTTTACCGTCGCGGGATAAACATAATCCCGCCGCCTGTAATTGCTCGCTCATTCGATGCCTCGCTGCTGACGCAGGATTAACCAGAGAAACCACGGACCGCCAATCAGGCTGGTGAGCAGCCCGACCGGCATCTCTGCCGGCACCACCACTGTGCGCGCCAGAGTATCGGCCAGCAGCAGCAGAATCGCGCCCGCCAGCGCCGAACCAGGCAGCAGCCAGCGATGATCGCTGCCAAGGCAAAAACGCATTACGTGCGGTACCACTAAGCCGACAAAGCCGATCACGCCGCTGACCGACACCGCCGTACCGACCAGCAGCGCGCTGAGGATCAGTAACTGATGCTGAGTGCGTTTCACCTCAACGCCCATGTAGTGCGCATCTTCTTCGCCCGCCTGCAGCAGGTTGAGCTGGCGAGACAGTGACTGTAACAGCAGCAGCGCCGGCAAAATCAGCAGCGCGCAGATCAGCAGCGTCGGCCACTGCGCCTGGCTCAGGCTGCCCATTCCCCACAGCGACAGCTGACGCAGTTGCTGATCGTTACTCAGCCACGACAGCACGCCGACCGCCGCACCGCACAGCGCGTTGATGGCGATCCCCACCAGCAGCAGCCGCGACAGATTGCCGCGCGCCAGCCGGCTGAAGCTGAAGATCAGCAACGTCACCAGCAGGCTGCCGATAAAGGCGGCGATCATCGGCAGCCACAGCGCCAGCGACGGCGGCAGAGCCAGCGGGGCAACAATCGCCAGCGCCACGGCCAGACCGGCCCCGCTGCTGATACCGAGCAAACCCGGATCGGCCAGCGGATTACGAAAGACGCCCTGCATCACTGCGCCGGAAACTGCCAGCGCCATGCCGATCAGCACCGCCAGCAGCACGCGCGGCAGGCGAATATTCAGCCAGACCTGCCAGATCAACTCGCTGAACGCTGCCTGCCACAGGCCACGCAGCGACAGCGACATCGCCCCAAAGTTGGCGGCCAGCACCACGAATATCAGCAACATAATGGTCATCAGCGTCAGTATGCGCGGCGCATTACCGTTAATCATGCGTCAGTGATTCCGCGGCCTGACGTAGCCGGACGATCGCCCGCGGCGTATCCAGGCCAAAGCCCAGCAGCGCCATAGTATCGATCACCAGCAGACGATGCTGCTGACCGGCCGGCGTCAACGCCAGTCCGGGTAACTGCCACAGCTGCTGTTCGCCGCCCAGAGTTTTCAGTCCCTCTTCGCCGATGACCACCAGATCCGGCGCGGCAGCGATCACCCCTTCCTGCGACAGCGCCTGATAGTGCGGCACGCTGCCCATCGCGTTCTGCAGTCCGGCGCTGCGGATGGCGCTGTCAGCAGCGGTCTGATTACCCGCCGCCATCGATTTCATGCCGCTGTTGGCCATAATGTAGAGCACCTTCACCGGCAATTTTTGCTGTGGCAACTGGCCGATCTGCTGCGTCATCTGCTGTGCCAGCGCCTGGGCGTCGGTCTGATGGCCGAGCGCCTCGCCGATGGTGATTATTTTTTGCGGAATCGCCTGCAGACTGTTTTCACCACTGACCGTCACCACGCGCACCCCGGCCTGTGCAATCTGTTGCAGCACCAGCGAAGGCTTCGCCAGTTCACTGGCGATCACCAGCGTCGGTTTCAGCGCCAGGATACCTTCGGCATTCAGCTGGCGCAGGTAACCGACATCCGGCAGCCGGGTTGCCAGCGCCGGGCGCAGGCTGGTGCTGTCTCGCGCCACCAGCTGCTGCTGGGCATCCAGCGCATAGATAATCTGCGTGACGTCGCCGCCAATCGATACCACCCGCTCCGTTGCCAGCGACGGCAGCGCCAGCAGCAGTCCTAACAGCGTCAGCCATCTCATGCCACGGCTCCTGCATCACGCAGCGCATCGATCTGCTCGCGCCAGCGCGCCTGCTCCGGCGTGCCTTCGCTGCGCTGTCCGTAGAGCTGAGCGATCTGGGTGCCGTCGGCGGCAAACAGTTCCAGACTGGTGACAAAGCCATCGCCAGCTGGTTTGCGGGTGATCCAGCTTTCGCTGATCTGGTCAGCCATCAGATGCAGGGTGAATTGCGGATTAAAGACGTTGAGCCAGTTATCCATCGGCATTACCTTCTCGATCGCGCCGGTGAAAATCTGGGTACAGCCGCGATTACCGACAAATATCATGATTTCATTGCCCTCCTGCTGCGCCATCTGCAACAGCCGCGCCAGCGCGTCGTTGCGGGTCTGACAGGCCAGATCGTCACCGGCGGCACGAAACGCCTGCTGACGCGACAGGTTGTGACGCTTCAGCAGACTGAAAAACTGATGCACATCGGTCATGGCACGCCATTCACGATCGATAGCCGCTCCATCCACTTTATCGGTCAGCGCAGCGGCGGCGAACGGCTCAACCTGCAGTGGCGTCGCGCCGTCCTCGCGGAAAGCCTCAATCAGCGTCTGCCACGCGGCCCTGTTGGTCCGATCCGTGACATAGATCTTCAGCACCGCATCTCCATGACGATCAAAGATCTGAATGCTGTGCCGTTCGCCCTGTGCGGTTTGCTCCTGCAGGGCAAAGGCACTCCGCCACTGGGCGACAAACAGACGCAGATCCAGCGCTCGCGGGTTCAGTAAAATGCCGGCGTGGTCACCCAGATGCAGGTTTTTGTACTCGCCGATCTGCTCATGTACCGCATAGGCGTTGCGGGTCAGGCTTTTGGTTTCACCAACCGCCTCAAGTGCCTGCAGCAGTGCCGGAAAATCTGGCTTCAGCCGCCAGGCATCCGCCCCGATGCGGGCCTGACACAGCGCCGCTTCACTGATCCCGATCAGTGCCGCAAGGTCACGGGCATACTTTTTCGGTTGTTCGCCTTTCAGGGCGAGGTAGTGCTGGTAAACAGAATCCATGCTTGAGTGCTCCCATTGCGGTGCCCTGCATCAGTGCAGAGCAGCGGTTATCAGAAATCGACGTTAACGCCTAACTGGAAGGTCCGGCCCGGCATCACCGCCAGCGCCTGATTGTTGCGCTCCTGCTGGGTCGCGCTGGTCAGTTCACGGCTGCTGAGGTAATCCCAGTATTTGCGATCGGTAATGTTATACACTCCCCCGCTCAGCCTGACCTGCGGCGTCACCCGCCAGTAAGCGGTCATATCCACCATGCCGTAACCGGGCACCCGCATATAATCAGTGCTGGAATCGGTCAGGCTGCCGCCGCTGTTGGCATAACTGTTACGGTTGGTGGCGGTGGCGCGTTTGCCTTTGACAAAGGTCGCGGTGACGGCCGCGCCATAACCCCGTTCCGCATCATCCCAGCCCAGCCCGACGATAGCTTTCATCGGGGCCACGCTTTCCAGGTCGATATAGCGGTCGCCGAGATAGCTCGACTTCGCCGCACCCTGGGTATAGCCAAAGGCCAGGCTGGCGCTCAGGCCATCCACCTGCGGGAACCAGCTGCCGACGTTCACTTTGCTGCTGATTTCAGCGCCGTAGATATAGGCTTTGTCGCGGTTTTCCGCCTGGTAAGTGGTGTAGATGTTGCTGGGGACATTAACGAACTTACCCGGATTTGCCGCGCGGCTGTAGCGGGTAAAGGCGATAAAGTTTTTGTAGTCGTTATAAAACGCAGCGGCATTCAGGGTGACACCTTCTGTCAGCTGGCCTTTCACGCCCCATTCGTAGTTATTACTGGTCTCGGTTTTTAAATCAGCATTACCGATCAGCGCATACTGTGCCGGACCCGCATAGCTGGAACCGAGGTTCCAGGACCCATACAGCTGGGTATCGTTAGGGAACTGCGCGCCACGGGTATATTGCAGATAGGTCATCAGGCTGGGCGTGAGATCGTACTGGAAGGCGATTGACGGTAGCAGCTGGGTATCGCTGTTGGCCGAACCGTACAGGGCGGAGACTTCACTGGCATCCAGCACACTGCTGTTGGTAGTCAGCGTCCCGACATCACGCGGTTTGGTGTTCTGGTACGCCACCCGAACGCCAGGGATCACTGCCGCGTTATGTCCGTCAGCATCAAAATTAATTTTGTCCTGCAGATAGCCGCCAAGGGTGTAGCTGCGGCTATTGGCCTGTGGCTGCATGATGACACCGGTGACGCCCGGCGCCGGCGTCTGACGGAAAGGCCGCTCGGTCTCTACCCGACGCGCATTCACTCCGCCGCTCAGCTCATGTCGCCCGAGACGTTTGGTTGCCTGTGCGTCAAAACCGTAGCTGTCGCTGTTGTAATCGGAATAGACGTTTTGCCAGGCGGTTGCGCTCGACGGCATCAGCGTATTGTCGTGCGCTTCGGTCTGCTGCCAGTAAATCCGGGTTGTCAGGCTGTCGATAATCTCGTTGTAGGGCGTATATTCATCCGCCAGGCTGATGCCCCAGCGGCGGGTATCGCTCTGCTGCTGCGCGCTGCCCCAGATGGTGTTACCGGCGGTATCCCAGCTGTCGTAACGGCTGTGATTGGTTTTATGGTAGTAGTCGGCGGTCGCGCTGAACCGGTGCAAATCGTTGGGTTGCCAGACCCCGGAGGTCATAAAGGCATCGGAGTGCCAGTTCGCGGGATACGCCTCCAGCGTGTCGCTGTTGTTACGGGTTTGCTGGCCGTCGCGGCGGCTGTAAACAAAGATGCCGCGCAGTTCATCGTCACCGGCGGCGGCGGTGACGCCGTTATGCCAGCTGCGATTGGATGAGTCATAGTCGCTCTGATAGCTGAACGCGGTCGCTTTTCCGGGATGCAGGTAGTCGTCGGGAGACTTATTACGGAAGGAGACATTGCCGCCGAGCGAGGTGTTGGGTTGATCAACCGCCGTCGCGCCCTTTTCAATGTCGATGCGGCCAAACAGATAAGGGTCGATGTAGTCACGGCCAATGCCAAAACTGTCCAGCCCGGCTCGCCCCACATAGCTGCGGCCGGTTGCCTGCGGCAGCGGAATACCATCAACGTCCAGCCCGACGCGGTTACTTTCCAGCCCGCGAATGTTGTAGCCGGTATAGCCCGCCCGATCAAAACCGCTCTTGCCTGCGGACGATCCGCCCTGACTGCCGGTGGCGCTGATCAGCGGTTCATAACGCATAACAGAGCCAAAATCGGTGGCACCACGCTGTAGCAGATCCGCTGCCGACAGGCTGGTTTTGCTGCCAGCCTGTTGCTTCAGCGGTGGTGCCGTAACCGTCATCACCGCATCGGCCTGACTTTGTGTTTTGTCGGAAAGCGCCAGCGGAGCAGCGTCACTGCCTGCGGCATAACTGCAGAGGGGTTGGATGGCAGAGGCGAGGTACGCCAGTTTAAACAGACGCTGTTGCGTCAATCCCTGAAAAAGTGGTGACATGGGCGCGAATTACCTGGTTAATTGTTAGTATTCGCTCACTTACTTGCTGGCATCATCAAACCGGCTTCGCACAAAAGCCGCAAAATAGCAGGAGCTGTTTCTGAGTATTTCTTATCGCCCGGAATTTAATGCAATTAAGAATCATTATCAATCCCATTTACATTAAGATCACTCTTGCGCAGCACAATTTGTTAACTACAATTAACCGGTAATTTATCAACACGTTAAAGGAAAAGAGTTATGGCGCAAAAACCTGTGGTCGTTATCCACTACTGTATGCAGTGCAACTGGCTGATGCGATCGGCGTGGATGGCACAGGAACTCCTGCACACCTTCGCTGAGGATCTGGCGGAAGTGACGCTCAGGCCGGGAACCGGGGGTATTTTTGAGATTACGCTCGACGGGCATCTGCTGTGGGAGCGTAAACGGGATGGAGGTTTTCCAGATGCCACAACGCTAAAACAACGGGTGCGCGACATCTGTTTCCCGGACCGCACGCTGGGTCACATTGATAAGCACAAGCCTGAAGTGAGCTGAGTCGCCGGCTGGCAACCCGCATCAGGGAGAAGGGTCAGCTGTGGGTGATTTTTTCTGCCGCGTCGTGCAGCGCCGCAATCAGCGTCTGCAACGCGGCCTCGGAGATATCCTGCTGTGCCAGACGGGTGTTGAGCGCCATTTTCAGTGTATGGATCGCCTGCTCAACCGCCGGAATGCTGCGGTTATTAACCAGAATCGCCAGTGACGATAAGCGGGCGATCAGGCTGGCGACCCGATCGCCGCTGGACGCCAGCAGCGCCTCACCCGCCGCAGTCAGCCGGTACGCTTTGCGTGTGGCCTGCGCGTCGACCACCTGAATCGCCTCCATCTCTTCCAGCAGCGTCAGATTGGGATAGATAATGCCCGGACTGGGCGAATACTCCCCTTTCGACAACTCCTCCACCGACTTGATCAGTTCATAGCCGTGCGCGGCATTCTGCGCCAGGAAATGGAGCATCAGCAGACGAATATCACTCGCCTCCAGCATTTTTTCCCGACGCTTACGACGGCTGCCACAGCCGCCAGCGCGCGCGGGATGATCATCAGATGGCGCTGCTGAATGGTCTTTCATAACCTGCTCAGGGAGAAGAAATGGAGGTTGATGGTAGACCGCCGCCTGGCAAAATTCAACACGGGCGGCCGCCGGCTTTACTTCTGGTGCCAGTAGGCCACGGCCCGGACGTAGTCGCTGTTCACGCCGCGCTGGGTGGTGAAATAGTCGCTTAGCGCCTTAACAAACTCGCCTTCGCCGGTCAGCCAGATGAAGTAATCTTCCGACGGTATCGCCAGTTGATCCAGCTTCGCCGTCAGCTGGCTGAGCTGCGCCCGTTGCATCTGACCGCTGCCGAGCCAGTTGAGAGTAACGCCAGCCGTATCGGTTAAGTAATCCCGCCCGGTGGTCTCATCTGCATAGGCAAACAGATGCAGCTGTTGGGCGCGGGCATCCTGTTTACGGCGCGCAAAGGCCGGCAGACCGGTTTCGTCACAGACATAGAGCTGGAAAGCGTAGTCGGTCGGTACGATCAGTGAGCCGCGCGGACCGCCGACGATCAGGCTGTCGCCGATTTTCGCCTGTGTCGCCCAGTCGCTGGCAACGCCACTCTGATGAATATAGAAATCGAGCGTCAGCGACGAGACGCCGTCAAAGGCCAGCGGCGTGTAATCACGGGCCGCCGGGCGCAAGCCGTCCGGCCAGACAATGCCATCCTCGGTGATCTGCGGCAGTGCCGGCATCTCACCCGCGCTGGTGGGAAAGAAGACTTTAATGTGATCGTCAAAGCCTGGTGAATTGAAGCCCGCCAGATCGCTGCCGCTGAAGACGATGCGCCAGAAGTTACCGGCAATGTTAGTTTTGCTTGCCACCTGAATATGACGAAAGCGCAGTTCATTACGGACGCGCTGAGGAAGGCGATCAGAGTTAGGATTTGGCACAACATCTCTCCTGAAGCGGGTTAAATGCCCGTCAATCGAGGGCATCAGCATAATCATGGAATCAAAATCATTCTCATCTGAGTGGCTCAGATTAGCTATGATATATCTTGAACACAATGACGAAAAATGCGATCGCAGCGGATTAAGATATATTTTATGTCACTGAAGATCGGCTTCTGCGACACAGGCGGTGAACGCAGCAGTGCAAAGTGAGTCAGCCGCTGGCTGACTGGCGACAACAGTCGCTCAGTAGCCTGCACAGGCCAGAGAGAAGAGGAAAAGATGCAGAAGTGATGGCCAGCCGATCAGCCGATTTTATTGCTGACGCAGGATGTAACAGGAAAGGCATTCGGCCGGGGATGTCGATTGCGCCGCTGAACCGAGGGACGCCCACTTACCGGCCAGAACGGTTACAGCGTGTCGTTAAAGCCGGAGGCGGCAGGATTATTCTGGGTGTGCTGCGGCAACTGGCCGTCGCCCAGAATTTCGTGCTGAGAGATCTGTGAATGCGGGTGCAGGCCAGCCGGTGGCGAGAAGGGTTCTGCCAGTTGAGCCGCAGCCAGCATAGGCAATGCCGAAAGCATTGAGATAAGTAACAACATTGAGCGTCGCATAATTTTCTTCGTTTATCGTTTTTAGCCAGAAATGGCCAGAAATGCAGATGAATGTTTCAGCCCCGCCAGAAAAGTACGTTGAATGGTGCACTACGGGGTTTCGGTGAAGGATTTTACGCCAGACCGGTAACTTATTTTATAAAATCGTGCGGTTTGTCACGGTTTACCGCACAGAATATGCATTTTTCAGGCTGAGGCAGCCGAATCGCGGCTGAAACGGCCGGTGACGCCTCAGGCTGGCGTCACCGGAATCGAAAAAACCCCGCTCAGCCAGTCCGGTTTGCAGAGTGCAAAATCCAGCCGCAGCAGATCTTTACCCTGACGGCGCGCCACGCCCAGCGTCGGCAGGTGCAGATAGTAGATGTCAGCAATAAAGCGCGTCAGCTGCTCAGGTGCGCCGCTCCAGTTAATCCGCGCATAAAGTCCACGCGTTTCACTCCAGCTCTCTGTTTTGCCGTCCAGCATCGCGGCGTGCTGCGGCTCCAGTGCCTGGAACAGGCTGATATTCTGCTGGTCAGCCGAAGAGTGGCCCGGACCATACTGAAAACCGAGCCAGCCATGCCGCACCTGGCCGCCCGCCAGCGCAACCAGCCGTCGCGCCTGTTCCGCCACCCGATGTTCATGATCGGCGATATATTCGCCGAACTGACACTCCCACTCCATCGTCTCACCGCAGAGCGGCAGGTCTTCATCCTGTTCAACCAGCACCGCATGTTCAATCGGCGAGCGCACCGGAATCCGGCCGTGGAAATGTTTCACCGGTAAATGCGGGATACGACGGAACGCGCCAGGCGTCAGCGAGAAATGGCTTTTAAAGACCCGGGTAAAATTCTGCTGGTTGTCAAAACCAAAGCGTACGGCGATATCGATCAGCGGCATACGGGTCAGCCGCAGCGCCATTGCCGCCATCGTCAGGCGTCGTTTACGGGTATAAGCCGCCAGCGTCTGGCCGGTCATCTCTTTGAACATGCGCTGCATGTGCCATTTGGAATAACCCGATTTCAGGGTGATCAGATCAATACTAAGATCGTCGGTCAGATTGGCTTCGATCCACTCTACCAGTGCATTAATGTGCTGTTTTTTAAGGGCCTGACTGAGCATGATGGCGATGTACGACGCGGATTAAAGGGTGATATTTGTCACAAAAGAATAACAAAAAACCGCAACGGCGGTAAGGAAAGGCCGGGCGCAAAGGGTGGCCAGGTGACGATTTCGCATTAATTGCTTAGGTGACTAATTAAAAAAGGCTGACCGAAGTCAGCCCTGCTCTTTACGCAGCGGGTAAGGGAGCCACTAATGGCTGCGCATACCGGCCGCTGTCATCATCATGCGGAATAATGAGGCGACGACACCCAGTGCCAGCACGCTTGCGGCGTAGATGACCACCAGCCACATCACGCGCTTCCACCACGGGGCTTTCGTTTCATTGTGGTTTTTCATGCTGCTGACTTCGGTTTTCATATCAATGATATCCTGCATCTGCTTTGATTTTTCCACGGAACACGTAGTAGCTCCAGAAGGTGTAGCCCAGGATCATCGGAATGATCAGCAGGCTTCCCACCAGCATAAAGGCCTGGCTCTGCGGAGGTGATGCGGCGGCCCAGATGGTCACTGACGGCGGAATAATGTTGGGCCAGATGCTGATACCCAGGCCAGAGAAGCCGAGGAAGATCAGCGCCAGCGTCAGCAGGAACGGCGAGTAGTGCGCCTGACGTTTGATCGCACGCACGATGCCCCACGAACAGAGCAACACCAGCACCGGAACCGGCAGGAACCAGAACAGGTTAGGCTTGCTAAACCAGCGCTGGGCAATATCGTCGTGGGCAAACGGCGTCCACAGGCTGATGATACCGACAATCACCAGCAGCGCGATCACCAGCGGCGTGGCCAGCGCTGACATTTTGCGGTGCAGCTCATCTTCCGTTTTCATGATCAGCCAGGTACAGCCCAGCAGCGCATAGGCCACCACCAGCCCCACGCCGCAGAACAGCGGGAACGGTGCCAGCCAGTCCATTGCGGAACCGGCAAAACGGCGGCCCTCAACCGGAATACCGTCCAGCATTGCGCCAACCGCGACGCCCTGACTGAAGGTAGCCAGGATAGACCCCGCGATGAATGACTTGTCCCAGAATGCGCGGTGACCTTCTACCGCTTTGAAGCGGAACTCAAACGCCACGCCACGGAAAATCAGGCCAATCAGCATCGCCGTCAGCGGAATCGACAGCGCATCGGCAATCACCGAGTAGGCCAGCGGGAACGCGCCATACAGCCCCGCCCCGCCCAGCACCAGCCAGGTTTCATTACCATCCCAGACCGGCGCAACGGTGTTGACCATCATGTCGCGCTCGCCCACATCCTTGTTGAACGGGAACAGCAGGCCGATACCGAGATCGAACCCATCCATTACGATATACATCAGGGTGGCGAAGACGATAATCGCGAACCAGATAATTGAAAAATCGATCATCTTAGTGGTCTCCATCCTTAAAGGTGGCCGCAGAAAGTGGACGTGCCGGGGTTTTCTTCTGACCCGGACCACCCTGCTCAGTGATGTGTCCTTCGCCGGTTTCGGGACCCTGCTTGATCAGACGCATCATATAGTGATAACCCACGCCGAACACCGAGCTGTAGACCAGGATGAAGGCCAGCAGGCTGATACTCATATGGAGATCGCCGTGCGCCGACACCGCATCAATGGTGCGCTGTACGCCATACACCACCCAGGGCTGACGGCCGATCTCCGTGGTGAACCACCCAGCCAGGATCGCTATCAGACCGGACGGCCCCATCAGCAGCGCAAACCACAGGAATGGACGTGACTCATACAGACGCCCTTTGAAACGCAGCCACAGACTGACCACGCCCAGAGTAATCATCAGCAGCCCCATCGCCACCATCACGCGGAACGACCAGAAGATGACCGTTGAATTTGGCCGATCCTCTTTCGGGAATGACTTCAGCGCCGGTACCTGCTTATCCAGGCTGTGGGTCAGGATCAGGCTGCCGAGATAAGGCACTTCCAGCGCGTATTTGGTGCGCTCCTGCTCCATGTCGGGAATACCAAACAGAATCAGCGGCGTGGCTTCGCCTGGCGGGTTTTCCCAGTGTCCTTCAATCGCCGCTATTTTGGCGGGCTGATGCTCCAGGGTGTTGAGACCATGCGCATCGCCGATCATCGCCTGAATCGGCGCGACAATCAGCGCCATCCACAGCGCCATCGAAAACATCTTGCGAATCGCAGGATTATTTTTGCCTTTCAGCAGATGCCAGGCCGCTGATGACCCGACAAAGAAGGCGCTGGCGAGGAAGGCGGCCACCGACATATGGAACAGGCGGTACGGGAACGACGGGTTAAAGACGATTTTGAACCAGTCCTGCGGCACCACGATGCCGTTCTCGATGATGTAGCCCTGCGGCGTATGCATCCAGCTGTTTGACGCGAGGATCCAGAAGGTAGAGATCAGGGTTCCCAGCGCAACCATACAGGTGGCAAAGAAGTGCAGACCGGGCCCGACGCGATTCCAGCCGAACAGCATCACGCCGAGGAAGCCCGCTTCGAGGAAGAAAGCGGTCAGGACTTCATAGGTCAGTAGCGGACCGGTGATACTGCCGGCAAACTCCGAGAAGCCGCTCCAGTTGGTCCCGAACTGATAGGCCATCACCAGTCCCGACACCACGCCCATGCCGAAGTTGACGGCAAAGATTTTCGACCAGAAATGGTAGAGATCACGATAGGTATGATCGCGGGTTTTCAGCCACATCCCTTCGAGCACGGCCAGGAAGCTGGCGAGGCCGATGGTGATGGCGGGAAAGATAATATGGAAGGAAACAGTAAATGCGAACTGAATCCTCGCCAGATGAAAGGCATCTAATCCGAACATTGCTTACCTCTTTGCCACATAGAACACCACATATTTACTTATAATTAACAACTTAAGCCTGAAGCACTCATTTCGTTGCCGTTGAATTAATTCCCGCCGCGAATTTAAAACTATTCGCAGCGAGGAAACAGAAACAATCGGGTTAATGAAAACTATAACAGTCTTTGTTGATTCTGATCATTGTTTTTCATGGGAATTACTTATTTAAAAATAAGGCGCAAAGGTTAATTACAGCGTAGTTATGTGACACGAATGTTATGCTATTGCTGGCTTAAAATTGCCCACTGGCTAAGCCCACCTTTAACCAAAAAAAAGCCCTCAACATGCTGTTTTCCGGTGTTATTATTTTATAAACCCTGTTCCGGGAAAGGTCAAATCTGACTGTAACTCTTCGAAATAGACTTACTTTTTAATGGGTTAGAAACCAAATATTTCTGCCTGCCGCTTTGTTTGCTTTTTTGCCCTGGATTGTCTAATGGCAGGATTATATTTTCAGGCGAAGCCGGTAAAACCGGGCAGTTTAATGCGGATGTAAATGTTAATAAATTGGAGTGATCTCTTACCGATAATTAACAGCCGCCGCGCGTCTGCGGCTTATTCCCTGAAACAACACTGAATAAGCGGCTTAATAAGCAGCAATCACTTATTAACCGGCTGAGCCGCTTATTTTCCTCTGCCGTTACGTTATTACCGTTTTAACCTGTTGCGTCATGCCGGTTGCCTGCCGTCTCCCGCTGTGGTTTGTTAGGGTGGCATTTATCCTCTTATCCGGGTTAAGGAGTCGCTATGGCACGTCTGACCGCACAGGATTTTCCGCAGGAACTGCTGGAGCTTTACGATTACTACGCGCACGGCCGCATCACTAAACGCGAGTTTATTGCCATGGCCGGTAAACTGGCTATTGGCGGCATGACCGGTGCCACGCTGCTCGGTATGCTCAGCCCCAACTATGCCCTGGCGACGCAGGTGGAGTTCACCGATCCCGATATCAAACCAGAATACCTCCACTATCTTTCGCCGGAGGGTCACGGTGAAGTCCGCGGCTATCTGGTAAAACCGACGAAACCTGCAGGCCGGCGTCCGGCGGTGGTGGTGGTACATGAAAACCGCGGTCTCAATCCCTACATTGATGATGTGGCGCGCCGGGTCGCCAAAGCGGGTTATATCGCGCTGGCTCCCGACGGGCTGAGTTCGGTCGGCGGCTATCCTGGTAATGACGAAGAGGGGCGCGCATTACAGGCGAAGGTCGATCCCGTCAGGCTGATGAACGACTTTTTTGCCGCCGTGACATTTTTACGTCATCACCCGGAAGCGAGCGGGAAAGTGGGAATAACGGGCTTTTGTTATGGCGGCGGCGTCGCCAATGCGGCGGCCGTTGCCTTCCCGGAGCTGGACTGCGCGGTCCCCTTCTATGGCCGGCAGCCAAAAGCGGAAGATGTGCCGCGGATAAACGCGCCATTGCTGCTGCACTATGCCGCGCTGGATAACAATATCAACGCGGGCTGGCCAGCTTATGAAGCGGCGCTAAAGCAGTATAACAAGATCTATCAGGCATACCTCTATCCTGGCGTGAATCACGGCTTCCACAATGATTCGACCCCGCGCTACGACCAACCGGCGGCAGAACTGGCGTGGCAAAGAACCCTGGCGTGGTTTGAAAAATATCTTCACTAGCGCAGGCTATTGCAGGCATCTTCGACGGGACGCAGGCAAAGCGCGGCTTCACTGCCGCTCGGGTGTTAAGCCCGATCCGCCGCGCTTTTATCGCGTTGCGCCAGTATCCGGCTCAGATTGACCTCCAGCCAGTCGGCCAGCCCGACCACCTGCTCACCCATTTCACGCCCGAGCGGCGTTAGCGAGTACTCCACATGAGGCGGCACCACCTGATAAGCGATGCGCTGCACGAAACCGTCTTCTTCCAGATGACGCAGGTTCTGCGCCAGCATCCGCTCACTCACGCCGCCTACTACTCGCCGCAACTCGCTGAAGCGCAGCGTCTGGTCCTGCAGCGCCAGCAGAATCAGTACGCTCCAGCGGCTGGTCACCCGTTTAAGTACCTCACGCGAGGGGCAGTTCACATTGAGCAGCTCACCGCGGATAAATCTTTCACTCAGCTTTTCAGACATTTATATCACAACCCTTAAACTAACAAATCTGTAAGTACTTACTAAAAATTAGTTTATCCCGTAGTCTGGATTTCACCAACAGCGAAATAATCGGAGCGATACCATGTTTGCAGTGACAGGTGCCACCGGCCAGCTCGGCCGTTTAGTGATCGACGCATTACTGAAAAAAGTGCCGGCGGGCGATATTGTTGCCGCCGTGCGTACCCCAGCCAAAGCGGCAGACCTTGCTGCACAAGGTGTGGTGGTGCGTCAGGCGGATTACAGCCAGCCGGAGACGCTGGTTGCCGCCTTCGCTGGCGTCGATAAGCTGCTGCTGATTTCCGGCAGTGAAGTGGGTCAGCGCGAAGCCCAGCATAAAGCGGTGATTGAAGCGGCCCGAACGGCTGGCGTTGGTTTTATTGCTTATACCAGCCTGCTGCACGCCGATAGCTCACCGCTGGGGCTGGGCGTAGAACACCGGGCAACCGAAGCGCTGTTGCAGGCTTCCGGCGTGCCATTCGCCCTGCTGCGTAACGGCTGGTACAGTGAAAACTATGCAGCCAGTATCGCCCCGGCGCTGGCGCATCATGCCTTTATCGGTGCCGCAGGCGAAGGACGCATCGCGTCGGCAGCGCGCCAGGATTATGCCGATGCAGCAGCGGAAGTGCTGGTACGTGATAATCAGGCTGGCAAGGTGTATGAACTGGCCGGTGATGACAGCTATACCCTGGCGCAGTTCGCCGCTGAAATTGCCGCTCAGAGCGGCGAAAAGGTGGATTACGTCAATCTGTCGCAGCAGGAATTTGCTGCCGCCCTGAAAAGCGCGGGGCTGCCTGACGGCCTGGCTGAAATGCTGGCAGATTCCGACGCGGGTGCAGAAAAAGGCGGTCTGTTTGATGATTCACATCAGCTCAGCCAGCTGATTGGTCGTCCCACGACGCCTTATCCGGCAGTCATTCGCGCTGCGCTGGCGAAAAGCTGACTGACGATCGCAGAGCGGGCCGCTATCGGCCGCTCTGTTTGCCGTTTCTCACCGGTTCTGTCGTTGCGTATGCCATCTTTTGCACCCTTTTCCCGCCACGCTTATCTTACAAAATGTAAATAAAAGCCGGTTTTCTTCAGGCTAAATTTTTTTCTTTTACCGACTAAGAGATTCATCTGAAATGCGTTTTTTATGAACAACGGCATATTTGGTTGAATTGACTGGAATTTATCCAAAAACGTCGATTAATAGACAATTTTTATTACGTTCATAGATATTCTGCATTGTTGTTCCGCAGCATGAGAGGTCTATAATTTGTCCTTTGTGCAACCCCGACCGCTCAGGAGGCCGCTATTAATACTTATCGCCAGCAACTAAATGCACTTGAAGAGGTTCGTGCCGGGGCGGAAGTTGAGTATCAATACGATCCCCATGAACTGAAACTGGATCGCATGCAGGATTCTGAACCGGAACCGGAGCTGATTGAAGGCTTACCGGCGCCGGATGCGCTCACCCCTGCCGATCGTTATCTGGAACTGTTTGAACATGTCCAGATGTCGCGCATTTTTGAGGATAGCAAAACCTTCCCCGACTGCTCGCCAAAATACGATCCGCTGGATGTGCTGATGCGCTATCGCCGACAGAAACGCAGCAGTGATTTTGACCTGTCGCGTTTTGTCGCCGATCACTTTTATCTGCCTGGCGTAAATGAAAGCTTTTATGTCTCCAATCCGGATAAAACGCTCAACGAGCATATCGACGATCTGTGGCCGGTACTGACCAAAATGCCGCAGCAGCATATGCCGCACTCTTCCCTGCTGCCGCTGCCGAAACCTTATGTGGTGCCGGGCGGGCGCTTTGGCGAGACCTATTACTGGGATTCTTACTTCACCATGCTCGGCCTCGCCGAGTCGGGTCGTGATGATTTGCTGCGTCACATGGCGGATAACTTCGCCTGGCTGATCGATAACTACGGCCATGTGCCTAACGGTAACCGCACCTATTATCTCAGCCGTTCCCAGCCGCCCGTGTTTGCGCTGATGGTTGAGCTGTTTGAAGAAGATGGCGTGCGCGGTGCGAAGCGCTATCAGGAACAGCTGATGAAGGAGTATCAGTTCTGGATGGACGGTGCCGGTTCGCTGATGCCCAATCAGGCTTATCGCCATGTGGTGCGGATGCCGAACGGTTCACTGCTTAACCGTTACTGGGATGACCGGGATACACCGCGTGATGAGTCGTGGATCGAGGATGTGGAAACGGCCCGACAGTCAAAACGTCCGGCCAGCGAAGTTTATCGCGATCTGCGTGCGGGTGCAGCCTCCGGCTGGGACTACTCTTCACGCTGGCTGCGTAACCCGAAACGTCTGTCGAGCATTCGCACCACCCAGTTTATTCCGATCGATCTCAATGCGTTTCTCTACAAACTTGAGCTGATGATCGCCACGCTGTCGCACGCCAAAGGCGAAGAGCTGACCGCACTGGCCTGGCAGAAAAAAGCCGAGGCGCGGAAACGTGCAATTACCCGCTATTTGTGGGACAGCACCGCCGGCGTATTCCGTGACTATGACTGGCGTCGTGAGCGTTTCGGTGCCTTTACGGCGGCGGCGGTGGTTCCGCTGTTTGTTGGTTTAGCCACGCCTCACCAGGCGCATCTGCAGGCCATTGCCCTGCGTCATCTGCTCCTGAGCAACGGCGGTCTGTTGACCTCAATGGTGGAGAGCGGCGAGCAGTGGGATAAACCCAATGGCTGGGCGCCGATGCAGTGGATGGCGATTGTTGGCCTGAATAACTACGGCGAAGAGACGCTGGCGAGCGAAATCGCGGTTAACTGGCTGACCACGGTCAACAATTTCTATCAGCTGCATCACAAGCTGGTGGAAAAATATGACATCAGCGGCGATCGCGCCCGTCCAGGCGGTGGTGGCGAATATCCGTTACAGGATGGCTTCGGCTGGACCAATGGCGTGACGCGCCGTCTGATGACGATGTATGGCCATCTGATGGCGGATTAAGCCGGTTCAGGGGTAACGGACTTTAACCGTTTTACCTGACAGCCAGACACTAAAAAGCCGGTCATCAGACGATGCCCGGCTTTTTTTCGCGTTGACTCTGAATTCTGCGTAACGATTTAACTATTTCTTCGCTTCAACGCCAGGCTGTGCTGCCCGTTGCAGGAACTGCTGTGTTACTTCCGGCAGATGCTGCAGCAGCCACTCCGCCATCGCTACTTCCTGATCGCGGATTTCGGTCAGCACCCGCACGCCCTCAGCATCACCGACCTGCTCAGCCGCCGCAATCAGACTGGTGTAGCTGGCGATCTCGGCATTTTCAAAGACGTAGCCGCTGATCGCGCCTTTCACTACTTCGTCCGAGTTGAACATACCGCCCACCGCCTGGCCGGTCGCCGCCATTTTACCCATAACATCTTTCATCACTGAGTGGTCAATGCCGTGCGTGTCCAGCAGCTGCTCCAGCAGGGTAAGCTGATGTTTGGTCTCATCCAGATGCTGTGCCAGACGCTGTTCCAGCGCCGGATAGTGCTCCAGGCGGCCAGACATTTTGCTTAGCATGCTCTCAGCCTGCTTTTCCATTGCATGCGCATCGCGCAGCCAGTCATGGTAATTTTCGATTGCCGTCATTTGCTACTCCTTAAGATACAGTAATGGATTCCGCTACCGAAGTGAGCTTCTCATCCGTCTGCTTCTCTTCGTTCAGGGTCTGCTCCAGCAGTTTTGCGGCCTGGGTGTAGCCCAGTTTGAGGGCCAGCGCGTGCAGGGTGCCGTAAGTGGCAATTTCATAGTGCTCAACTTTTTGTGCTGCACCAATTAACCCCTGATCACGAACTTCGCCCTTTTCAACCGAATCAATGATCTCCTGCGCTTCTTCAACCAGTCCTTCAAGCGCATGGCATTTCATTCGTTTGATTTTAACCTCTGGCGTGGCTTCCACTAATTCATCCAGCCGCTCGATTTGGCCGCGCGTCTCTTCAAGATGCTGATTAAACGCAGCGACAAGTTTTTCATCGCTGGCAGCGCGCGCCATTTTCGGCAAGGCACGGGTTATCTGTTTCTCAGCGCTGTACACATCAGACAAATCATGGATGAAGAGATCGTTTAGCGTTTTCACTGTCATAAGATAGCCTCATTGATTGAAAAGTTGCGGTAAGAAATAACGCAACGCCAGTCATATCGGTGACACTTAAAAATTCTAGCGGAGATTTTTTATATCGCACGCCGCATCGGTATGAATTTAAGCCGTAAGTGGCATGTAAAATGCATTTTTCTTTTTACAGCAACAAGTTAGGTCTCTAAGGTTTTTTGTTATCACGGCTTCGCTAAACAGATAAAGTTGTACAACTGAAATTAAATTTGTATACATTTTATCTTCTGTAATCAGCCAACAGAAACTAAGCAGCTGGTCAATCTGTACAAAAACTTATTAAACCGTACAAGTTAAAAGCGCTGTAAATAAAAAAACCGGAAAGGGGTTACCTTTCCGGTTTAATCGGTTAATCTGCCACCGCTATTGATAAAGCACTGGCATAATGCTGGCAGTAATTATCTTGCAGGAGAATTAAATAGATTTAACATTGCCCAGCGAACTGATGGTACCTGCTGTTACAGCAGCGTTAAAGACGTTCAGCTCCGGCGGCTTACCTTACCCCCTTTCCGTCCAGCCTCAATGGCGCGCTCGGGATCGTTTTTAAAGTTGCCGCCGCTTTTCTGGCCGCCCTTACGTCCCGCTTCCGCCGCGCGCTCTCTGTCCGCAGCAAAATTTCCCGCTCCACCACGATATTGAGTCATTCTGTGTTCCTCATTGGATTTAATAATAGAAATAGCACAGTTGATGCTTCATCAGTCCGATTCAGCAAATATAAATGTAGCCATAAAAATTCGTCTATCAAGATGGGGAAATAGAAAACCCATCATAATTTTGGTTAATTTATGGCGATTAGCATTACTGGCTGATAAAGCGCCGCAACTAATCTTCGCCACCGCAGAAAAAGGCAAGAGTGATAATCCACGGCCTTCCTCAAACAATGTCGCACTCCTATTAATCGATCATTTTCATAAAAAGTCCAATTGAAAACAATATAAGCGAAGCGGCACGATAACGTCGTCATATGAAACAGTTAGTGAAGATGATCAACAAACGATCAATTTACCTAAGCGAAGCGTAAAGTTTGATTTAAGAAAAATATAATCAGGTAAAAAATAAGCGAAGCGTAACTCTCTTTCAAAACCAGTTAAAAGCTGAGCGGATCGATCAATAAATGATCAAATATCCCATTTTATTCACCAAATATTAAAATAAAATGGCCAGAAAGCCGCATTCAGGCTGTTTGAAATAAGCGAAGCGTGGAAAAAATTATGCGTAACGGCGGACCGTTTTTTTTAAGATTTGTACTAAAAACATCTTTTTGCGGGAACGCGCACTTATTGATGGTGAAAAAAGGGAAAGAGGTGGCGGATTCGGGTCGCCCTGACGTCAGGCCTGCCTGTGCAGATCCGCTGCGGGAGAATCCAGAAAGGACCGGGCAGGATTACGCGAAAAGATTAAGACTCAATGGGGATCAGCGTGAAACGGAGCAAAAGCCACACCGCGCTTACCCCTTTTTTTGATGCGATACATCGCTTCATCCGCGCGTGCCAGGGCGGAATCAAAGTCATCTTTTCTCTGCACCTGGGCAACACCAATCGATGCCCCCACCATTGCATGGCCATTTGCCATATCAAACGGCGTCAGCACCGCATCCAGGCAGCCGTGAACCAGTTTTTCCAGCTGTGGATGTTGTAACGAAAATGGCAGCAGCAGGACAAATTCATCACCGCCAGGGCGACCAATAATCACCTCGGCCGGACAGAGATCAACAAAGCGCTGGCTGAGCTGGATCAGGACGTCATCGCCGCTACGATGGCCCAGCGTGTCGTTAACATGTTTGAAATTATCCAAATCGATAAACGCAACACACAAGGGCCCCTGAGCTTTTAATTCGCGAAAATGATTCTGCAACGCATGGCGATTGGTCAGCATGGTCAGCGGATCGTGCAGCGCCAGCAGAGCGAGCTGCTCCTCATACTGCTTCTCTTTGGTCATGTCGATGTGGGTGCCGGTTACCTTTAACGGACGCCCCTGTTCATCCCATTCGCTGACCCGGCCCCGATCCAGTACCCAGGTTATGCTGCCATCTTTAGCGATCATGCGGTGCAGCGCTTCGTAGTAAGGCGCTTTTCCGGCGATGTGATCGTAAAAGGCCGTCAGCACTTCATCAGCGTCTTCAGGATGGAGGCTCTCTTTCCAGGACTCGAAGTTGGCGTCGGTCTCTTTGGGTTGAAAGCCCAGCATTGCGCCCCAGCGTCGGTTGAAAATCACCAGCTTGCCGCTGGGGATATCGAGTTGCCACAGGAACAGGCCGGTACCGTCCAGCGCTGCGTTGAGCTTGTTACGGGCGTCATGGGCTATACGCTTCAGACGCGCATTATGCTTTTTCAGGTTTTGTATCTGTAGTCGCAGCGCTTCTTCTGACATAGCAGCCATAAGACAGGGTTTAAAGGAGCTTATTGTGCCTGTACGCACAATTCTGTAAAGGGAGGCTTTTAAAACGCGATTAGTCGCGGTGAATTGCAGGCTGGACAGGATATCAGGCGGCCCGGCCCTGGCAATACAGCATAGAGGTGAGCCGGGAAATTAGTTTCGCCGTGAAATCTGTTCAGTCAAGAGCGGCGTGAAAAAGGGTGTGCGAAGGGATTTTCTGCGGCACAAAAGCAAAAACCCGCCAGAGGCGGGTTCTTTAAAGATGGTGCCCGAACCCGGAATCGAACCAGGGACACGGGGATTTTCAATCCCCTGCTCTACCGACTGAGCTATTCGGGCAACGGGGCGCATTAAACCAAAGCGGCCCGGCAGCGTCAAACGCTTTTCACCAAAATGAAATCGACTGACGGCTTTTCCATCAACCCCCTGGCCTGTCGCTCCACTGCCGGTAAAAATCGTGCTATCGGTGATTAAATTTCGTTCAGGCCGGCTGCGGAGGCTGAATTGTGGCGTGGTTACGCCGATAAGTGTGACGAGACCAACACTAATAATAAGGATCACCATGTTTTACACCATTACATCAGGCATTGCTTCGCGCCTCAGCGGGCAGAAGCGTACACACTCCGCAGCAACCCTCACCTCCCTTAATGACTCGATCGCCATGATTGAGTTCACTCCCGATGGCACCATTCTCAGCGCCAATGCGCTATTCCTCGACCGTATGGGCTATACGCTGGCAGAGATTGAGGGTCAGCATCACAGCCTGTTCTGTACGCCGGATCAGCTGCAGTCAAATGACTACCGCGACTTCTGGCTACGGCTGAACCGCGGCGAAAGTTTCAGCGATAAGTTTCTGCGTGTGGCAAAAAATAGCCGACCGGTGTGGCTCGAAGCCAACTATGTGCCGGTGCAGGATCGTCATGGACGGGTATTCAAAATCGTGAAGCTGGCGACTGACATCACCAGCCATATCAACGACGCTCAGGAGCAGCGCGCCATGACGAACGCCATTGAGCGCTCGATGGCGGTGATCGCCTTCAACCTGAAAGGCGAAGTGCTCAAAGCCAACGATAACTTCCTGAAGACGATGGGATACCGTGGTGAG
>Ga0302349_1000368_pt1 | contig 57956 bp, 56 predicted proteins | sample PhyAR1_FD_202176 | JGI IMG/M metagenome (GOLD analysis project Ga0302349, IMG submission 202176) | Leaf surface microbial communities from alfalfa plants in UC Gill Tract Community Farm, Albany, California, United States - DLSL A.R1... | ecosystem: Host-associated > Plants > Phyllosphere >... | reverse complement strand
CGCCGCGCAGTTTGTGCGGCCAGCACGCCGCTGCAGGGGCTTTTGATGCGGAGGTGTCGCGGATGGCAGCCATAAAAAAACCCGCCATAAGGCGGGTTTTTAGAATTCTGACTGTTAACTTACAGACTGATAACGTTAGCAGCAGATGGGCCTTTCGCGCCGTCGGTGATTTCAAACTCAACGCGCTGACCTTCAGCCAGAGTTTTGAAGCCGTTGCTCTGGATTGCAGAGAAATGTACGAATACATCTTTGCTGCCATCTTCAGGAGTAATGAAACCGAATCCTTTGGATTCATTAAACCACTTAACGTTACCTTTGATCTTAGACATCTATATTACCTTTACATGAAAAATGGACACTAAACTGTGTCGCCATCTAGTACAGCAATTGCGGAGAGATTTGTCCAGTGTCATTTGATGAAAAAGTGATAAATTTCGACTTTCTGCTTACGCATCACACTTTTCCACTTTTTGCCTTGCGAAAAAACCGCTTCCAGGGCCGGTGATTTTAACCGGTAAAATCCGTTAACTCACTGGAATCCGGATTCTTTTTGCATCAAAAGTAATTGGACTGCTTACGCTAACCAGAAAATTCCTGCCGTTCTGACTTTAGCCCTTTGACAGCAAAAAAGCGCTCATCGCGCCCTTTTTTAGCGGGTAGTGAAAAACAATGCCAACGCATTTGCCAGCTTTTTTTAACCCAGCGAGTCATCAGACCAAAAAAATTTGCCCGCTACTGACCACCTCGGGTGATTTTCAGATAATTAAATCTGCTTTTTTACTGAGTCAGATCAACCCCTCAGGCCCAGCAACCCCGCTTCAGCCGGCTATCTGGCTGCATTTCAGGCAGTCGACAATAAACATTGATTTAAATCAAAGAAGTGCTTTTTTTGCCATTCGATTCGCATTTGGCAACAAACAACGCTCGCCACAAGACACTATTTTTTGCTGCGAACGGCGCGATAATATTGTCAGGAAATAAATAAGGAACGTTTACCTGTGGTATCGATCGCGCACTAACTCAACGGATTGTTACTAAAGGGGGAGGAGAGTCAGGATGGTAATGAAAATTCGCTGCAGCCAGTGCGGGAGTGCCCGGTTTGTTTTCACTGAACGGGATGGGGAGCCTCTCACTTTTCATGGAGCCTGCTGTGCACATTGTAAAAAGCGGCTGGGAGTAAAAGATTTGCTGCCAGAGACGCGTATGGACCCAATCACCCATTGCCTGATTGGCCAGCATAAAAATGTGTCGGGCACCTGATCAAGGTGCCCGCTGAAGCCGAAAAGCGCGATCAGAAAATCAGTTTAAACACCCCTGTCAGGGTTAACAGTCCCACGATAAAAATGATGGCAATAATCCACAGAATAATTTTCATTTCCTTCTCCCTCACCAGTAAAAAAACCTTTCCCATAAAGAGTATAGCCAAAATAAAACCCTTTGCCGCTTCCCCTGATCGCCCCGCCGCCCTTGTCGGATTCAGGCGGTTTTTATCGAAATTCTGAGAGTGAGATCGCAACTGCGGATTTTACCGCTCGCCGCTTTTCGTTTTACAGAAAAATCCTGGCTAAAATTTAACCGGCAAGGCGGGCCTCATTGGTTAAGACCTGAATATGCTTAGCAAGGAGATCTTATGAGCACGATTAATACCAGCATGGGCCGCTATAGCCTCAAGGCAAAAAATAGCGGCGACCACATCAAAGGTTCTTTCGCCATCAACGATGAAGGCGGCACCCAACTCACGATGCAGGAGTTCGAGGAGCATTATCTTGATGATGTGGTGAATAACGTGATTTATCCGGTCACTGGCGGCAACCGCGAGATTGCGCGTGCGCTGCGGGAACAGATGATTAAAGCAGGTTTTGAACAGCCACATTAAGGCGTTCAGCCTCATCCTGTTATCAAGACAGCGGGCCGCATTTCGCGGCCCTTTTCCTGCCCGTAATCGCACTTGCCGTGTTGCCTTTTTCGACCCAGGATGAACTATCCCACTGAAAAGGAGAACATCGTGAGCACCCTACACTCTATTAATGCCGCCCGGCTGCATCAGTTCACCGAAGCTATCTGGCTCGCTGCCGGTAGCCAGCCGGAAGAGGCACGCCTGGTGGCCGATCACCTGGTGGCCGCCAATCTGGCCGGACACGATTCGCACGGCGTCGGGATGATCCCTAGTTACATGGCATCACTGAAACAGGGGCATCTTCGACTGAATCAGCGCCCTACGCTCGATAAAGACAGCGGTGCCGTGCTGACGCTGAACGCCCATCAGGGCTTCGGTCAGGTCGCGGCCTGGGAAGCGATGAAGCTCGGCATTGAACGGGCGCAGAAACTGGGCATCGCCGCGGTCGGCCTTCATCATTCGCATCACATTGGTCGTATTGGTCACTGGGCGGAGCAGTGTGCAGCGGCCGGCTTCGTCTCTTTCCACTTCGTCAACGTGATGGGCGACCCGATGGTGGCGCCGTTTGGCGGCAGCGATCGCCGCTTCGGCACCAATCCATTCTGTGCCATCTTTCCGCGTCCACATGCCCGCCCGCTGCTGCTTGATTTCGCTACCAGCGGCATCGCCTATGGCAAAACCCGCGTCGCGTGGAACAAAGGCACAGCGGTCGCGCCAGGTTACCTGATCGACGCGCAGGGCCAGCCCACCACCGATCCTGGCGTGATGCACCAGTCACCTTATGGCTCTCTGCTGCCCTTTGGGCTGCACAAAGGCTACGCGCTGGCGACGCTGTGTGAAATATTTGGCGGCGCCTTGTCGGGCGGACGGACAACCCATCAGGCCACGTTGCAGAGCGGCAATGACGCCATCTTTAACTGTATGACCACCATCATTCTTAATCCCGACGCGTTTGATGCACCCGCGATGCAGGATGAGGCGGAAGCGTTTATTGATTGGGTGAAAGCGTCACCCCGCAGCGGCGATGCGCCGATACAGGTTCCGGGTGAGTGGGAAGAGGCTAATCGTATCGCACGCGATCGTGAAGGGATTCCGCTGGACAGCACCAGCTGGCAGCAGATCTGCCAGGCCGCGCGTGAGGCGGGGATGTCAGAGGCGGAGCTGGCGGCTTTCCGCGCACTGGCGGTATGACGCAGGCCGGTTAACACAGCCAGCCGCTGGCAGACACGCTGCCAGCGGCTGCCGGTCAGATGACCATCGACAGCAGTAAGCACCCGATCAGGCCACAGACCGAAATGATGGTTTCCAGTGCTGACCACGAACGAATGGTTTCCCCGATAGTCAGGTTGAAATACTCCTTGAACAACCAGAAGCCCGGATCGTTGACGTGAGAGAAAATCACGCTGCCCGACCCGACTGCAATCACCATCAGTTCCGGGCTGGCGCCGCTGGTTACAATCAGTGGTGCGACGATGCCGCCCGCGGTGATCGCCGCAACGGTTGCCGACCCCAGCGCAATACGCAGTACCGCCGCAATCGACCAGGCCATAAAGATCGGTGACAGCTGGGTAGAGTGCATCATGTTAGCGATATATTTATCCACCCCGCTGTCGACCAGTACCTGCTTAAAGGCCCCGCCGCCGCCGATGATTAACAGCATCATGGCGATGATTTTGATCGAATCGCTCAGGGTCTCCATCACCTGATCCATACTGCGGCCACGGTTCAGACCGAAGGTGAAGATCGCAATCAGTACCGCAATCAGCGTCGCCATCACCGGATCGCCGAAGAACTCGGCGTAAGGCAGCAGCGCATGGCCTTTTGGCAGCAGCATTTCGGCGACCGCGCGCAGCGCCATCAGCACCACCGGCACCAGTGAGGTCCAGACGCTGACGCCAAATCCCGGCATCTCAGCTTCGGTAAAGGTTTTTGGGTTGTAGAGCCCCTGAGGGATCGGTTTATCAATGCCTTTCAGGAAGCGGGCATAAACCGGCCCCGCCAGAATCACGGTAGGAATGCCGAGCAGCGTACCGAACAGCAGCGTTTTGCCCATATCCGCATTGAACAGCGTGGCGATAGCGGTCGGGCCAGGATGCGGCGGTAAAAAACCGTGGGTGACTGAGAGCGCAGCCGCCATCGGCACCCCGACATAGAGCAGCGGCACGCGCGCTGAGGCAGCCACGCTAAACACCAGCGGCAGCATCAGAACAAAACCGACTTCATAGAACAGCGCGAAGCCGACGATAAAGCCGGTCAGCACCAGCGCCCACTGAATATGCTTTGTGCCGAACTTTTCGATTAAGGTGGTGGCAATGCGCTGCGCGCCCCCGCAATCAGCCAGCATCTTGCCGAGCATGGCACCAAAGCCCATGATCAGCGCCAGGCTGCCGAGCGTGCCGCCCACGCCCGCTTTAATCGACGTAATCACTTTGTTGACCGGCATGCCCTGCATCACACCGACCGCCAGCGCCACCAGAATCAGCGCGATAAATCCATTAAGCTTAAAGCGAATCATCAGCAGCAGCAGTAACGCGACGCCAATCGCCACATAGAGTAATGGCATAGGTTTTCTCCACCTTGCGCACTGAACGGCGTTCAGTGCCGGTTTGTTATCATCATCCCCTGAGGGCTACAAAACAGTGCGCCTGTAAGAATTTTTAACATTCCGACAACCGCTGTTACCGATAACATGTTAAGGGTAACATGCGCAGGAAAGCACCACCCCGCCGCCAGTGAATTTCTGTTTTGCGAAGGTGATCAACTTTTTGCAAATGCGTTATCAGAAAGATTGCCAGCGCAGGCGGCGCGCTTTTCGTTACACTCAGATTTTAGCGAAAATGTAAAAGGATGCGCTGGTGAGTGAGAATCTGAGTGAGCTGTACGGTAATCAACGAACCCTGTCTGGACGCGGCAGTCTGGATAAGCTGGTGCCGATGCTGGCGGCGGAGTCGCTGCCCACCCTGCTGTTTTGCGGACAATCGTTTTTGCAGGGACCGGCCTATGACCGCCTGAAAGCAGAGCTTAATCAGCAGATTATTGGCTACGAAATTGTCAGTCATGAAGCCTCACCCGCAGAGATTGATGGCTGGGTCGCGCGCTGGCGTGGACACGTTGACCGCGTGGTAGCGATTGGCGGCGGCAGCGTGCTGGATGCTGCCAAAGCCTTCAGTGCGATGATGCAGCATCCGCTGCCGACCGCGCGTTATCTGGAGAAAGTGGGCGACACGCCGGTGCAGCCGGTGACGCTGCCGCTGATTGCGGTGCCGACCACCGCCGGTACCGGCAGTGAAGTAACGCAAAATGCGGTGGTCACCGATCAGCGCGATATCCAGGTCAAAGCCTCGCTGCGCCATCCGGTCTTTGTGCCGCAGGTGGCGATTCTCGATCCCGATCTGCTGAAAGGCGCTCCCGATCACGTACTGGCGACCTGCGGCATTGATGCCTTCACCCATCTGTTTGAGGCCTGGCTTTCAGGCAAAGGCAATCTGTTTACCCGCCAGCTGGCGCTGACCGGCCTGCGCCAGTTTGTTCAGGCCTGGCCGGATCTCAACCGGCATGATGCCGAAGGCGATCGGGCACGCGAGGCGATGATGATGGCCTCCTGGCTGGGCGGCGTCAGTCTGAGCAGCGCCGGGCTGGGCGTCATTCATGGGATTGCCGGTGAACTGGGGGCGATCAAACCGTTTCACCACGGTGAAGTGTGCGGACGCCTGCTGTTTCCGTTCCTCGACCAGCTGGCCGACAGCCACCATCCGCAGCAGCGCGCCTTGATGGATGAGCTGCATCCGCAGCTGTTCAGCGAGCCGACCGATTCACCGGCACGCTTCCTGAAGCAGTGGCTGCAACAGCGGGCGATTACCCCGTTCTGGCGCGATGGCCCCACCCTGACCACGGCAGAAGCCGAATGGGTGCTGGCGCGCGCAAACAGTAAAAATTCGCTGGTGAATTACAGTCGCGAACAGATGCACGCCATGCTTGCAGAGGCGTGGACGCTCACCGACTGATCCATGCAAAGGGATTAGCTGCTCCGCAGCCGCAGCACGGCAACGCCGCAGCCAGGCGCGACCGGCTGCGCGTCAGCCCGCCGGAGAAGCGAACGGCCCCTCGCCTGCCAGCATCTGCTCAATCACCTGTAACACCCCTTGCTGATTGTTGGCAGGCGCAAGATAGCGGGCCGCCTGTTTAACCCGATCCGGCGCGTTGGCCATGGCAAAGCTGAAGCCCGATTGTTTCAGCATCTCCAGATCGTTGCCGCCATCGCCAAACGCCAGCACCTGGTCGTGGCTGATCCCCCAGCGCTGCGCCAGCAGATTCAGGCCGTTGGCTTTGTGATGACCCGGCACAATCAGGTCAACGGAGCCGTGTCCGCTGGACGTCGCCGCCACCTTGCCCTGATGCAGATGTTCGATATCCGCCATCAGCGGTTCGATGTAGTCATCTGACAGATTCAGCGCGAATTTGAACAGCCGATCGTCGCCCGTCTCATCCAGCTGGTGAATAGGCCTGAGGCGGTGACAGTAGTGCCGCATCTTAACCAGCCAGCTCTCTTCCATGCCATCAAAGTAATAAGCACTGTTACGTCCACACAGCAGATAACGCAGGCCGGGATAGTGACCGTTTTGCAGGGTATCGATTACTGCTTTCACATCGCGACGTTCAAAGGCACCGCAGAACAGCTCTTCATCACGATCGATAATCCACGCGCCGTTCTCCGCCACAAAGGCGATGTCGCTGGCGATCTCCGGGAAAAATGATTTGAGCTGGTAATACTGATTGCCGCTGGCGACGACAAATTTAATGTCACGGGCGGTGAGCTGCTGATAGCAGGCGAGAAAGCGGGATCGATTGTACTGCTTCTGGTCATCCAGAAAGGTGCCATCCATATCTACCGCAACCATCTTAACCGTCGTCATCATGACTCCTTACACGCGAAGGTTTTCTGAGTGGACTGTCAGGATAGCTGCTGGCGCGGCAAAACGGAAAGTGTGACGGATGGCGATTGCCATCCGTCACACCCTGGTCGGGAGCTGAGTTCGGTGACTTAGTGCAGCGCGCTACTCAGGATCAGCGAGGTAATAATGCCGGTCGCGGCCGCAATCAGCACATAGTTACCGTCAATGTAGGCCCAGTGTTCGCCACGAGGCGGTTCACGTAAGCCCCGGTCGTGCCAGTCGTTGATGCGATAGCGATCGCCGCGATATTCCGACGGGATCGCATGGCCGCGGCGGAAATCGTGACCGTTCCAGGCAAAGTGATCGCGCTCATCGCGCCGGCCATCGTTGTGCCGGTCGTTATTATGTCGGTCATTATCGGCACGATCGTGCCCCTTGCCGTTGTCGTGACCGTTGCCCCGACCTTGTCCCTGACCATGATTGTCAGCGTGCGATTGACCGCCCTGCTGCCAGCGCTGACCATGATCGTCGCCCGGGCCATCCGCCAGTGCGGTGTGAGAAAACAGGGTGCTGCATGCAAAAAGTGAAGCGATAAGTGTTAACGTTGTTTTTTTCATGGTACTGCCTCCGAAGAAACGGCTATTCAGGCACCGTTGAGCATCATAGTGGCAATAATATGACGCATCAGCATCAGTAAAAGTCTTAAAAAACGGTAACTTACACACTATTACGCTTACTTATCGCTTTCTTAACAGTAACCCGATTTTGCTCCATTTTTGCCAGACGCCTTATTAACCCGAACAGCGTAACGAGCAGGCCGAAACCCAATGGCGGGATGGCGGCCAGCGGCGAAACCCGATCGCCGCTGACGGCTTCAGGCCCGGCAATAATCAGGGCATCGGCCGATGCGCTCTCTATCGCGCCGGATCAGGGCGTACTGAGAATGATTGGCGAATCCGGTAGCCGGGTAAAGTGGCTGACCAGGTAATGATAATCAGCGGTGGGATCAACATCGCTGAAGATCTGCGGATAGAGATCTTTTGCCAGAATTTCCATGCCGATAATGTTGTACGGATGGTTATAGAAATGGTGATAGAGACCGTAGACCCGCTGTTGCTTCACCGGGGCGATCTGCGCCAGGCCGGTACGGCTCAGCAGGCGATTAAAAGTCGCGGTAATTTCAGCCTGAGTCGCCCCATAACCAAACGGCAGTACGTTGCTGTTGGGCCGTTTTGAGCCGGTCATGATGTAGACGTCCGGCTTCATGGCGATGATTTTTTCCAGTGAGACAAAGCCTGAACTGCCTGGCAGCAGCGCCGAGCCAATATTTTTGCCGCCTACCGCTTCCACCAGCGCGCCCCAGCCGTTATGGCCGTGGGTAAAGCAACAGTTATCGCTGTTACCGGCTATCGGCTCGATAAATACTGTCGGCTTGTGCTGCACCTGCGCCACGCCCTGCTGAATCCGCTGCCAGCGCTGCTGGTAAAAATCGGTATAGGCTTTAGCCTCGGCTTCGCGGTTCAGCACTTTACCCAGCAGCGTGATACCCGGCACCGTATTCTGCTTCGGCTTCAGCTCATCGTCGATGAACAGCACCGGGATATGCAGATTTTTTAAGGTCGCCAGTACACCCGACTGGGTCAGCGCCGGTTTCGCGCGCAGCTGCGCAATCATCAGATCGGGCTGCTTCGCCAGAACGCTCTCCAGATCGACCTGGCCCTGGTCATTAAAGCCCATATCAACGATTGACGTCGCTTCTGGCCAGCGCTGCTTCAGCAGATCCCAGGTCTGGGTATCCTGTTTTTTCGGCAGGTTATTCCACGCCACCACCCGCTGAAACGGATTTTGCCGGTCGAGTAACGCCAGCGCCAGAATGTCGCGACCATCCTGCAAAATCAGATGCTGCGGCTCTTTTTGCAGCGTGATGGTTTGCCCATCCAGATCGGTCACCGTGACCGGATAGGTGGTGGCCGCACAGGCGGTTGACAGCAACAATGTGGTGGCGGCAAGCAGCCTGGTTTTCATTTTCTCAGCACCCGATTAAGGAATAATAATTATTCGCGTTAACTCTAACATGCTAATAAGTAACAAAAGTAAACCATTGCTGAATAAATACGTCAGCCGGGAGGCCGATGAACATGCAGGATCGTCGCGCGAAGATATTGATTAGCGCCTGCCTGATGGGGTTTCGGGTGCGCTACAACGGCAGTGACAAAAAATGGGTGCTGGCCGCGCTGGCACAGTGGCAGCGTGAACAGCGGCTGGTGGTTCACTGCCCTGAACTGGCCGCCGGTTTGCCGACGCCACGCCTGCCGGCGGAGATTGTCGGCGGCAGCGGTGCCGATGTGCTGGCGGGACGAGCCCGTGTGGTGGAGTCTGACGGGCGTGATGTGACCCGGATTTATCTGCTCGCCGCAAATCTGGCACTCGAAACTGCACAGCAGGCCGGATGCCGCTACGCCCTGCTCAGCGATGGCAGCCCGACCTGCGGCAGTCAGGGCATTTATGACGGTCGCTTTAGCGGTCAACGGCGGCGCGGCGCGGGCGTTGCCGCCGCCCTGTTACGTCAGCACGGCATTACCGTTTTTGCCGAACAGCAGGCGGACGAACTGCTGGCCCATATCCGCCGTATGGAAGCAGCAGATTGATAACTGGCCTACGCGGGTACCGATCAGTGCGCCAGTGAGTAGAAGATCGCAGAGATAGCAATCAGGCCGGTCAGCACCACAAACAGGTTGCTGATTTTGCCACTGTACTGACGCATCGCCGGGACTTTCTGAATCGCGTACATCGGCATCAGGAACAGGATCATCGCAATCACCGGGCCGCCGAGCGTCTCAATCATCCCAAGAATGTTGGGATCGAGCGTAGCCACCAGCCAGGTCGTCAGCAGCATAAACAGGGAGGTCAGGCGGTTCAGCCGGGCAGGCGCCATCTGTTTACCGCGGCTGCGCAGCGCTTTATTCACCATGCCGTTAAAGCCTTCCCGCGCGCCAAGATAGTGGCCGAGGAACGATTTGGTGATCGCCACAATCGCAATGATCGGCCCCAGCCATGCGATAACCGGCACCTGAAAATGGTTCGCCAGATAGGAGAGGATGGTGATGTTTTGCGCCTTCGCCGCGTGCAGATCGGCGGGCGACAGGCTCAGCACGCAGCTGAAGACAAAAAACATCACCGTTATCACCATCAGCAGGTGGGCGCAGGCCAGAATACGTGAACACTTTTTCTCTGCCGCGTCGCCATACTCTTCACGTTTCGCCAGCGCAAATGACGAGATGATCGGCGAGTGGTTAAAAGAGAACACCATCACCGGAATTGCCAGCCACAGCGTCATCCATAAACCGTTTCCGCTGGGCGTTGCGCTGCTCAGCGTCGTCAGCGCGGCACCGTGCCAGTGCGGGATCAGATAGCAGGCCATCAGCATCAGGACCGCGACAAACGGATAGACCAGCACGCTCATCGCTTTAACGATCATCTGCTCACCGAAACGCACAATGGTCATCAGGCCGACAATCAGCAGCAGCGACAGCAGCACGCGCGGCGGTGGTACCAGTCCGAGCTGATTGACCATCAGGCTCTCCACCGTATTGGTAATCGCCACGCTGTACATCAGCAGAATCGGGTAGATAGCGAAGAAATAGAGCAGCGTAATCAGCTTACCGGCGCCGGAGCCAAAGTGCTCTTCCACCACGTCGGTGATGTCGCCAGCCGGATTTTTACCGGAAAGCACAAAGCGCGTCAGGGCGCGGTGGGCAAAGAAGGTCAGCGGAAAGGCGAGGATCGCCATAATGATCAGCGGAATCAGTCCCCCGACGCCAGCATTGATCGGCAGGAACAGCACACCCGCGCCAATCGCGGTGCCGTATAAGCCCAGCATCCACATCGTATCGGTTTTACGCCATGCCGTATCAGCGTCACGTTCAAGCGCGCCCAGCGTGCTCGTTTGCGTGGTTTTCATCTGCTATTCCCTGTTAAAAGCCGCCGGTTATCTGACAGCCAGAACGGAAAGTGTTGCAGCGTCCGCTCCGGGCCAGACATCACTGCGTCAGCCGCATCGGCAGGTGGTATTCCGATCCGCTGGCGCAAAGGTAATCGATTGCGTGCGCCTCTTTTTACACTACCTGACGATAAAAGTTCAAGTTATACGGCTTACTGCGCATACATCGCTGAAAAAACCGTCAGGTTGTGCGCAACGACCATAGCCGATGATGCCATTTTTCAGCCTGCTTTACCGCACTGGCGTCAGGTCATCGGCGCGATGAGTGCGTCAGACGGGCTACGCTTTAGCTATGCTTCAGGCGTTACGCTGACGCCATGACACAGGAGAAGAGAATGAAAATTGCCTGCCTTGGATGGGGATCGCTGATCTGGAAATCAGGGGCGCTGCCGGTTGCCAGCCCCTGGCATTGCGATGGTCCAGCGGTGCCGATTGAGTTTGTCCGCATCAGCGAAGGCGGTGAACTGGCGACGGCCATCTGCCTGAATGCCACGCCGGTCCCGGTGCTGTGGGCCTGGCTGAATACCGCCTCACTGGAGACCGCCTGTGGCGCGCTGCGTGAGCGGGAAGGCATTCCGGAAAGCCGCGACGATGGGCTGGGTATACTGACGGTGACGGAGACGGCGGTGGGACCGCTGGCGGACTGGGCGCGTGCCAGAGGCATTGAAGGGCTGATCTGGACCGCCTTGCCCGCCTGCATCGACGGAACAGAAGGTCGCATTCCGACCCTGGATGAGGCGCTGGATTATCTGCAGCGGCTGGAAGGTGAAACACGTAAGCATGCGCGACGCTACATCGAACAGGTTCCGCCACAAATCGATACCGTTTACCGGCGCGCCTTCAGCACCCTGCCTGACTGAGTACGTGCCTCCTGCTGGCGGCAGGCGTGCCCAGACCTCATTAACGGCTTAACGCCGCCCGTCTGCCCCACCGCTCTGCTTACTGTCCGGATGCTGGCTACACTTCAGACAGGTTTCGATTTCAGGTTCCCTGAGTCTGCCCCCGCTTTGTCGCGGCGAGTCTTTTTTCATGCCGCATACACTCATCAGCAGGAGTTGAACAGATGAAAGCATTAACCTATCACGGTCCGCATAAAGTCAGCGTGGATAACGTCCCCGATCCGGGTCTGGAAGCTGACGATGACATCATTTTGCGCGTCACCGCCACCGCGATTTGCGGCTCGGACCTGCATCTCTACCGTGGCAAGATCCCCGGTACCGGTCATGGCGATATCTTCGGTCATGAATTTATGGGTGAAGTAGTGGAAGCCGGTAGCGCCGTTACGGCCGTCGCCAAAGGCGATCGGGTCGTCATTCCGTTTGTTATCGCCTGTGGCGACTGTTTCTTCTGCCATCTGCATCAGTATGCCGCCTGTGAAACCACTAACAGCGGTCGCGGTGCCATCCTTAATCGTAAAAACATAACGCCGCCCGCCGCGCTGTTTGGCTACAGCAAACTCTATGGCGGCGTGCCGGGCGGACAGGCGGAATATGTCCGGGTGCCGAAAGCCAATACCGGCCCGTTCAAAGTGCCGTCGCTGTTATCCGATGAGAAAGTGCTGTTCCTCTCCGATATCCTGCCCACCGCCTGGCAGGCGGTTAAAAATGCTGAAGTGAAACCGGGCTCCAGCGTTGCCATTTTTGGTGCCGGACCGGTGGGATTACTCAGCGCCGCCTGTGCCCGCCTGGAGGGCGCGGAACAGATCTATATGATCGATCATAACGATTATCGCCTGAACTTTGCCCGCGATCGCTACGGCGTGATTCCGATCAACTTTGATCAGATCAACGACCCGGCGGGCTGGATTATCGAACACAGCGCAGGTCATCGGGGAGTGGATGCGGTGATCGATGCGGTGGGATTCGAAGCCAAAGGCAGCCTGACGGAAACCGTGCTCAGCAACCTCAAGCTGGAAGGCAGCAGCGGCAAGGCGCTGCGTCAGTGTATTGCCGCGGTGCGGCGTGGCGGCATCGTCAGCGTGCCGGGCGTCTACGCCGGATTTATCCACGGCTTCCTGTTCGGCGATGCGTTTGATAAAGGGCTGACCTTTAAGATGGGCCAGACCCACGTTCACGCCTACCTGCCGGATCTGCTTAAACTGATCGAACAGGGTCATCTGAAACCGGAAGAGATTGTCACTCATCACCTGCCGCTGGAAGATGCGGCGCGCGGCTATGAAATCTTTGAGAAGCGCCAGGAAGATTGCCGCAAAGTAATTCTGGTACCCGGCATGACCGCCACTCAGGCCACGCTGTAACCCACCTGCCCGGTGTCACCGGCTCCCTTTTCAGCCGGCAGCACCGGGCGACTATAACAGCCACGGCTTGCGCTGCAGGCTGACGCGCGGTGACCGTGGCTCCTGCAGATGTTCATCCGGCGTATCGGCGGTATCCGCCAGATTCCCCTGCTCCAGTAACCTTGCGCTGCGTGAATGGGGATGACTTTCACTGATTACCTGCTGTGAAAAAGCGCCGAACGATAACAATAAAAACAGCAACGCGCTGGCCAGCCTGATACTCATCGGTGACTCCTGGAGGGGGAAGAAGGTCGCTATGCTGCCCGAATCTGTTTGATTTTCTGTCAGTGGCAGGCAAAGTTATGTGGTGAGCGGGAACAAGCCGCTACCGGTTTAAGCGCCGTTAAAACAGCCGTTCAGGCCAGCAGGGTATCGGTCCGGCTTGCAGCTACCTCCCTTTCTGACGCCCCTTTTGCCGCAGGAGACGCCGTTGAACCCCTATCACGATAATCAGCCGGTCGGTAACGCGCTGCCCGACTGGCAGCCGGTCACCATCCCGCCTCGCCAGCCGCTGCCGGGCCAGCATGGCAGCCTGCTGCCACTGCATCAGGACCATGCGGAATGCCTGTTGCAGGCTTTTATGCTGGCCCCGGACGATCGGGACTGGAGCTGGCTGGGCGCTGAGCGTCCGGCTTCGCTGGCGCAGATGCAGCAGTGGATCGCAGAAAAGGTAGCCGATACCGGTCTGGTGCCCTATGCGGTCTGCAACCGCCAGCAGCAGCCGCTGGGCGTGGTCTGCTTTGCCAGTATTGAAACCCGCAACGGTGCGATAGAAATCGGACACGTCACCTGGTCGCCCCTGATGCAGCGCAGCGCACTGGGCAGTGAAGCGATTTTTTTGCTGCTGCAACAGGCCTTTTCGCTCGGCTACCGTCGGGTCGCCTGGCGCTGTGACTCAACCAACCTCGCCTCGCGACGGGCGGCCGAACGGCTGGGTTTTCGCTTTGAGGCGCGCTTTCGTCAGGCCATGACGCGTAAACAACGCAACCGGGATACCGACTGGCTCTCGGTCATTGACCCTGAATGGCCTGACATCCGGCGCGCCCTGAGCGACTGGCTGGCCGCCGACAACTTCACCCCCGACGGCCAGCAAATTCGTCCGCTCAGCGCCTGTTTCGCAGGAACTCACCCGCTGCCCTGACGTGACGCGCGGTCAGTGCAGGCGGCGGGTTTTCAGCGCTGCGGACCAGCGCTGTCGCTGGCAACGCGGGCAGACAGCCTGCTGCTGACCCGCAATCTGCTGCGTCTGGCCGCAGTGGGTACAGGCGTAAAGCCCGCTGTGCGGCACGGTGTCGAAATCCTGACGGTGTTCGGGCGGTAACACGCTTAAACCGGCGCGCATCTCATCATCGTCGTAGAAGTAAATACTCAGCTGACCATCCACCTCCACCAGCGCCAGCCGGATCTGCCCCAGGTGCTCGACCCCACTCTGCCGCAGCTCCATATAGAACTCATCCTCCGAAATGTTCAGATGATCGAGGCTCTCCAGCACGTATAAACCCTGTTTGATCAGCGTAATCACATCTCCCTGAATCAGGCGCGAAAAGCGCGGGCTGCGCGCCGTCAGCATGGTGGTCAGCCGGTAGAGCGTCAGCAACACCACAAACACCATGATCACCGGCAGGACCGGCACGTCGTCATAGAAGGTCACATCGCCCGAAGCGGAACCCAGCGTCAGAATCACCACCAGTTCAAACAGCGATAGCTGACGCACACCGCGCCGGCCTGAGACTTTTAAAAAGGTGAAGACCACCAGATAGGCGATCATCACCCGTGCCACCACCTCCAACAGAAAAGTGGCCGGTTGATCGTTGAGTAAAAAGCGGTGCCAGTCGAAAGAGAACATATCCTGTGAAACATCCTGTCAGTGAAAAAGAGCCGCGACCCGCTGATCGGTCAATTAACGGCCTGCCGATCGAGGCCAGTGATTAATTAATCTTGCTGGCGCTGGATGAAAAGGCAAGCGAAGCAGCAACCCGCAGGCCGCGAAGTCTGCCCGGTTTGCATCTCATGGAAAAGGTTCACAAAGCTGAAAAGCCTGTGGTTCTGGTCACGTTTCGCTTATCGCCAGCCGCAAAACGCTGATGCTTAAATTTTCCTGATTTATAGCGACTACATTCTGCCGCTGTGCTTTTTCTTTTTACTTCAACACATTGCGAAGAGTCGCACCTTACCTATACTTTCCAGTAAGGCTTCCACAAGGTTCAGTAACTCTACGAGAAGCCAGAACTTTTTCTCCTGCCGATAGCGCTGCGTGCTTCCACCCGCTATCTCTCACTCGTCGTCAATGCGACAGGACTCTGCGCCTGCGGCTCAGTGTCGGTTGCTTTTGGCAAGGATTGCCCGCCCGTTCAGAGTGGCATCATCGGCCAGTCTGCTTTGCATACCTGTACCCCAACCTGACCCGTCCGCGGACGGCCTGTCAGCGGGCGAACTGTTGCTGTTTTATGGGAGATGCCATGACCCCCTTTATCAGTTTCTGGCAGGCCGGCTATGAAGGTGCCGATCACGTTAATCCCGCCGGTGTTGCGCTGTCGATGAATGCGCTCAATCAACACCAGGCGCGTGCAGCCGAGGATTACGCCGCGCTGGCGCCCTTTGCTATCCGCACCGTACGCGAAAGTGCGGGCTGGCGTTTGTGCGAACGGCATGGCCGCTATGACTTTTCAGACGTGGCTGCCCGGATGCAGGCGGCGCAGCAGCAGGGCATCCAGATCAGCTGGACCTTCTGCCACTACGGCTGGCCCGACGGCGTCAGCCTGTTTGATCGCGACTTTGTCAGCCGTTTCGCCGCCTTCTGCGGTGCGCTGGCACAGTTTCTGGCCCCGTGGTATCGCACCGCGCCGGTCTATTCGCCAATGAATGAAATCTCTTTTCTCAGCTGGGGCATTTCGGTTGGCCTATTTGCCGCTGGCGACTGTACGGCAGCGGATCGGGCCGATGCAGCCAAACGGCAGCTGGTGCGCGCCACGCTGGCGGCCTGCGAAGCCATCTGGCAGGCCGATCCGCGGGCGCGCCTGTTGCATTGCGATCCGCTGATCCACATCGTTGCCGATCCTGCCGATCCCAGCAGCGCGGAGACCGCCGCGCGGATGCGCGAAACCCAGTATCAGGCGTGGGACATGCTGAGCGGCAGGCTGTATCCCGAACTCGGTGGGGCTGCGCGCTATCTCGACCTGATCGGCGTGAATTACTACCACGACAACCAGTGGGAACAGGGCTCGAATCGGCGCCTCTACTGGCATCTGGGCGATCCCCGCCGTGTGCCGCTGCATCAGCTGTTGCAGCAGGTTTATCAGCGCTATCAGCGCCCGCTGCTGCTGGCAGAAACCAGCCATGTCGGCAGCGGACGCGGCGCCTGGATCAGCCAGGTCGCCGCCGAAGTAGCGCAGGCGCAGCTGGCGGCTGTCGATCTGCTCGGCATCTGCCTCTATCCGATCCTCGATCGCCCGCTGTGGGAGGAGCCAGCCTTCTGGACCCGCAGCGGCTTATGGGATCTCGATCGGCTCGGTCCCGATCCTTACGCCCGTCAGTTACAGCAACCTTATGCCCACGCATTACACCAGGCGCAGCAAACCCTGCAACACATCCAGCAATCACAACGGCATCGTCAGGAGCCCACTATGAACCCACCCGTACTCATTGTTTTCAGTCATTTACGTTGGGGATTTGTTTTTCAGCGCCCGCAGCAGTTGCTGACGCGCCTGGCGCAGCACTATCGGGTGCTGTTTGTCGAGGAGCCGGTCTGGCAAGCCGGGCCGCCAGGGCTGCATCAGAGCCAGCCGGCCGCCAATATTACGGTGATCCAGCCGCATACGGATATTCAGGCTGCGGGCTTTCACGACAGCCAGATTGCGCCGCTGCAACTGCTGCTGGCGCCCTTGCTGGAAGAAGATGAACAGCCGCTGGTCTGGTTTTATACGCCGATGGCGCTGCCGCTGCTGACGCCGTTTAATCCGGCGCTGGTGATTTATGACTGCATGGATGAACTTTCTGCCTTTCACAATGCGCCGCGCCAGCTACAGCAGCGTGAATCCGCGCTAATGACCCGCGCCGATCTGGTGCTGACCGGCGGCTCCAGTCTGTATGAAGCCAAACGCGATAAACATCCGCAGGTGTACTGCTTCCCAAGCAGCGTGGATGCGGTCCACTTCGAGCAGGCGCGCGATCGCAGTAACCGTCATCCGTTGCAGGATACGATTCCTGCGCAGCGCCTCGGGTATTACGGCGTGCTGGATGAGCGCATCGATTTGCCGCTGATCGCCGCGCTGGCTGACTCGCATCCCGACTGGCAGATTGTTATGGTCGGTCCGGTGGTGAAAATCGATCCGGCCAGCCTGCCGCAGCGCGACAATATTCACTGGCTCGGCCAGCAGCCCTATCAGGCGCTGCCACAGTTTCTTGCCGGCTGGGATGTCTGTCTGATGCCCTTCGCCCTCAACGCCTCGACCCGCTACATTTCACCCACCAAAGTGCTGGAATACATGGCCGCGCAGCTGCCGATTGTCAGTACCGCCATCATCGATGTCGCCCGCCATTATGCCGATGAGGTGGCGGTCGCCGGCGATCATCAGCAATTCATCGCCGCCTGTGAACGGGCCATCGCGCTGAGTGCGGCCGACCGGCTGACGCTGGCTGGCAAAATGCAGGCAAAAGTCGATGCCACTTCGTGGGACCGCACGGCAGAGCAGGTCGATCAGCTGATCCAGCAGGCGTTAAGCCACAAGCAGTCCCTCACCACGCCCGCCGCATCGCTGGCAGAGCCGCAGGCCAACGTCAGCGCATTAACCCCGGCGATGCTGGAGAGCGAGGCGGTTCCCTGTCTGATTATCGGTGCCGGTCCGACCGGCCTGAGCGCCGGTTATCACTATGGCGAAGGCGCAGTACTGCTGGAAAAAAATGCCACGCCCGGCGGCTGGTGCCGATCGGTTGAAGATCAGGGATTCACCTTCGATTACGCCGGTCACATTATGTTTTCGCAGGACCCGTATGTGCTGCAGCTGTATGAGATGTTGCTGGGCGACAACCTGCACTGGCAGGCGCGTGAAGCCTGGGTCTATACCGACGGCGTTTTTACCCGCTATCCGTTCCAGTCAGCGCTGCATGGTCTGCCGATTGAGGTGGTGAAGGAGTGTGTGCTGGGCGCGATTGAAGCCCGCTACGGCGAAAGCGCGCCGGTCACCGTGCCGCTGGAGCGGGCACGTCAGCGACGAGACTGCTGCGCCGACGGTGCGCTGCCTGATGAGGGCAACAGCGTTGGCGAGGTGCAGGAGGAAGAGGATTTCCAGCATTTTATCCTGCGCACCTGGGGTAAAGGCATCGCACGTCACTTCGCCCTGCCCTATAACCAGAAGCTGTGGAAAGTGCCGCTGACAGAGATGGAAACCTCGTGGCTCGGTGGCCGGGTACCGCTGCCGGATCTGGCGCAGATTATTGATGGCGCGCTGCAGCCGCTGGCGAAACCGGTCGGTCCCAATGCCCGCTTTGGCTATCCGCTGCGTGGCGGCTTCCAGGCGTTGATGTCCGGATTTCTGCCGCATCTCAAATGCCAGCTTGAAACCGGGGCACGCCTGATTCGTCTTCATCCGCAGGCGCACGTTGCGCTGCTGGCCGACGGACGCTACTACCGTTATCAGCAACTCATCAGCACCATGCCGCTGCCGGAACTGATTAAACTGATGGGCGATGAGGTACCGGAAAACGTGCAGCAGGCGGCACAGCAGCTGCAGTTTGTTTCGGTACGCTGCGTTAATCTGGGGATTGGCCGCGCTGACCTGACCGAAAAACACTGGATCTACTATCCCGGCGATACGCTGTTTCATCGCATTTTCGTCCAGGGCAATGCCAGTCCGCACTGCAATCCGCCGGGCGGTTTCGGCTTAACCTGCGAGATCACCTACAATGCCGCCAACCCGCTGCCGCTGGAGGGCGAAGCGCTGATTGAGCGCTGCCGTCAGGACTGCATCCGGGTCGGGATGATCCGCGCTGACGATCCGCTGCTCTGCGCGTCGCAGGTTGATATGCCCTACGCCTATGTGGTCTATGACCATGCGCGCAGCCGCAACGTAGCGCTGATCCGGCAGTGGCTGCTGACCCAGGATGTCCATCTCTCCGGCCGTTACAGCGAGTGGGAGTATTACAATTCCGATCACGCCTTCCTCGCCGGTAAACGCGCGGCGGAAAATGTCAGGATGCAGCACGTCAGCCAGCGCACGCGGGTCTGACCGGCGTCAGCCAGCTACGCCAGACGCTGGCTGCACTTTGCGGCTTTTAGCGACTGCAACTGTTGCAGTCGCGTATCCGCCTTATGGCTGGCGCTGAGCTTCGCAATGCCATTACCGAGACCGAAATCCCCGACGAACCCCAACAGGGTCAGCGCATCGAAACGGCCGGTGTGATCAATCTCGCCCTGCACGTCGTGCGCTTTCACGATCTCCTGATCCAGCATTTTGCAATCCAGCATCGCCGTCTCTTCCGGCGTTACCACGGCTGCCTGTGGATACTGTTTGGTGGCGCAGCCGCTTAGCAGCATCACCAGCACGCCTGACATCACTATTCTGTTCATGATTGACCGCCATCGTTTCATTGCCCTTAGCGGTATATCGGCAGTGCAACCTGCGATCGTGAATCTGTTTGCTACCAATAATGGGCGAAACCGCTACGCTAAGGTAGGATTTAGCGCGTCGGAATAAAGCGAAGCGCTTTCCGTCAGCAAAGTCAGGTTGTGAGCGGGATCGCTCCGTTTATTATTTCCACCTTATCTTTCAAATTGTTAGCCAGAATAGTGTTGTTGCTGGCAGCTGTTACAGAGTCAAAGCCTGACGCGACATTCGCCGGATAGCCCTCGCGTAAGCGAGACTATGCGCAGAACAGACGGCATTCAGGGTTTTCAGGGGACGTTTACCATGAGGTTTTTCCATGCGTTTTAAAGGATTGAATATCGGATTTTTCATTCTGATTCTGGCGATTGCGACTCTCGCCTTTTTTGAGGTGCTTTCACCCTATTTCTCGCCGATTCTCTGGGCGGCGATTCTGGCGGTTATTTTCCATCCGCTAAAAACCTACCTGCGTACCCGGCTGGGCGAACGCAACGGCCTGGCCGCCTTGCTGACCCTGCTCTGTATCTGTCTGATTGTGTTCACGCCACTGGCGATTATCGCCTCGTCGCTGGTGGTGGAAACCAATGCGGTCTATCACAAGCTCCAGACCAACTCGGCGCAGTTCCCGGTGGTGTTTGCCGACCTGTTGCAGCATCTGCCGCGCTGGGCGAAACATTACCTGGCTGAAAATAATCTGGATAACGCCACCCAGATTCAGGAGAGGCTCTCGTCGTTCGCCCTGAAGGGAGGACAGTATGTGGCGGGCAGCGCTTTCATCATCGGTAAAGGCACTTTTAGCTTTACCGTCGGCTTTGGCGTGATGCTCTACCTGCTGTTTTTCCTGCTGAAAGATGGTTCCTACCTGGTGCATCTGATTCTGGAAGCGTTACCGCTGTCGACCTACGTTAAGCATCACCTGATGGTGAAGTTCGCTGCGGTGGCGCGCGCCACGGTGAAAGGCACCGTGGTGGTCGGGATCGTTCAGGGGATACTCGGCGGTCTGGCATTCTGGTTTACCGGCATCGACGGCAGCCTGCTGTGGGGCGCGCTGATGGCGTTCCTGTCACTGATCCCGGCGGTGGGTTCTGCCATCATCTGGGTACCGGCGGCCATCTTCTTCTTTGCGACCGGCGCACTGTGGAAAGGTCTGTTCCTGGTCGGCTTCTTCGTGGTGATTGTTGGGCTGGTGGATAACATTCTGCGTCCGCTGCTGGTGGGCAAAGATACCAAAATGCCGGACTACCTGATCCTGATCGCCACGCTGGGCGGCATGGAAATCTACGGCATTAATGGCTTTGTGATCGGTCCGGTGATCGCCGCGCTGTTTATCGCCTGCTGGAATCTGCTGTCGGGCCGCGACAACCGCGAGAATATCGAAGAGATTGATGAAGAGGTGATCGAGGAAGGCAAGAAGCAGTCAGATACCGCAGCCGAAGCTGCTGCTGAAGCCGCCGCAGCGGCAGCCGATGCCGCCGCCGAAGCGGAGATCAAAGTCTCGGCACTGGCCGCCGCCGAAGCGGAAAAAAACGCCAGCGCGAGTAAGAAATAAAAAAAACCCACCTTAGGGTGGGTTTCTTTTTTCTGCAAACCAGCCGACTTAGTTGGTCGCTTTGTTTTTCAGGTCTTCAGCACCCTGCTTGGTTTTATCCCAGCCTTTCTCGGTGCCTTCTTTAGTTTTGTTCCAGCCTTTCTGCGCCCCTTCGGTCACTTTGCTGCTGGTGGCATCACTTTTGCCTTCAGCCGCATGCTCGGACTTGAGTTTCATCTCTTCGCCCTGATGCTGCGTCTGATGCAGTTTTTCTTTAGCGGTATCCGCGCCTTTATGCGCTTCCGCAACGGTGTTGTCTGTGGTGGTCGCGGCAAAGACTGGCGAAGCCAGTAAAATAGCAGACAGTGCAATAATTGTTTTCTTCATAATTCCCTCTGTATTGAATAGTTGCCGTGTCAGGTTTTAATCCTGGCATAGCGCTGCCAGGAAAGATTTAAGAATAAACCAGGAATGAAAAAGGGCCAGTTTTCGCCAGAAAAAGCGCTGTTCGCCCGATATTCCCCCCTCACCATAACGCCAGTTGCGGATCGTCATCCGGTTTCACCTGCGCTTTTTGCGGTCGGGCAGCCGGTGCCGGCCGCTGCATCTGAGCCGCTATCCACTGCAGCAGCACCGCTACCACATACGCCTGCTGCTCCGCGCTGAGCGGCTGGTCCGGAGCAATCTGGTGCCATTTACTGAGACAGCCACGGCAACAGGTAGCGGTCGCATGCTGGGCGATAAACACCGGATGGCCGCGCATCGGCGTCTGCTTACCGTCGTTAGCGGGCCGGGCCGGTGCCAGCCGCCGGGCGATAAACTCTGCCGCATGCTGGCGCAGCGTCGCCTCATCCCGGCTGCGAACATAGTCATATTCTGCACGCCCCAGCCGAAAGCGCTGGCGAAACGGTGACTGCGCCAGGCGGTTAAAAAGATCGTCAAAAGAGGTCATAGCATCCCGATAGCCGGTTTAATCGTATTTCCGTCCCGCCAGATAACGCACACCCTGCGGGCCAAACGCCTCACGATGCAGTTCATTCGGCTGAAGATGGAAGGTGTCGCCGGGATGATAGGTGGTATCGCTCTGTTCGGTGCTGATGGTGATATCACCACTGAGAATCAGGGCCAGCGCCTCAAAGGGATGGACATGATTATCGAGTTGCGTGGCGGGTGCGCGCTCAACCAGTACCGGCTCATCAAAACCCTGTTCGGCTAACAACGTTCTGAATTCGTGTTCCGTCATTGTTCCTCCTGCGTGTGGACCTGAACATTAGCAGTGTAGACGATCTTTATTATCAGTCGGTACGCCTGTCGCGCTGCGTAAAGTAGCGCAAGGCGGGTTGTTCCCCGGCACAACAGGTGCTGTACTTGCCGGCTCATGACTTTTGTAATGCCATAAGGATAGGCCACAGCGATGTCTGAACAGGTTAAAACCGCCCTGCTATTGATTAATCAGCGTTCACGTAAAGGACAAACCGACGCCAGCCGCGCCAGAGGGCTGCTCGCCGACTACGGCATTCGATTGCTGCAACCGGATGAACAGGATTCGCGCAGCTACAGCGAACTGATCGGCGCCTATGCGGATCGCGTTGATGCGGTGATTGTCGGCGGCGGTGACGGCACCCTCAATGCCGCTGCGCCCGGTCTGATGCAAACCGGTCTGCCGCTCGGCATTTTACCGCTCGGCACCGCCAATGATTTCGCCCGAACCCTGGGCATCAGTCCGCGTCTGGAGCAGGCGGTGAAGATTATCGCGGATGGACAACTGCGCCCGGTCGATCTTGGCGAAGTGAACCAGCATCTGTTCCTTAACGTCTCCAGCATCGGTTTTTCCGCGCAGCTGGCGCATCATCTGACGGCAGAATCGAAAAAGCGCTGGGGCGTTGCCGGCTATGCGCTGGCCGCCTTCCGGCTGCTCCGTCAGAGTCGCCCTTTCAGCGCCACGCTGATCCATCAGGGCGAACGGACGCCGATTAAAACCGTACAGATCTCAGTGGGCAACGGACGGTTTTATGGCGGCGGCATGACGGTTGAACAGCAGGCCGCTCCTGATGATGGTCTGCTGGATGTTTACAGTCTGGAATTGCAACAGAGCTGGCAGTTGATCGCGCTGCTGCCCTACCTGCGGCGTGGCACGCAGGGGCGCTGGCGTAACGTGCGGGCATTTTCGACGACCGAACTGACCATTGAGACCCGTCGCCCGCATGACATTAATGCGGACGGCGAGATTGTCGGACAGACGCCAGCACATTTTCGCCTGATTGCGAATGCGCTAAAGGTGTATGTGCCGTCAGATAAACCCTGAGCCGGTGACAACAGTAGAATCAGGGCTTTTCCGCATTTTCTTCTGCGTAATCAATATGTTCTGACAGGTTAACCACCAGCTTTTTCGCCATCTCAATCGTCATGCCGAAATAGAGTGACTCCTGCTGACGTTTGGTGAAGGGTGCCTGAGGATCGTGGTAGCCAAATTGCAGCACCAGCGCCTGATGACCGGGTAACGGCCCGACATGCCAGCCGGTGACCGGATAGAAGGTAAAACGACTAAAATTATTCACTTTAAACCTGACCGTGAAAGCATAACGCTGATTGGGAGTCAGGCCAGCTCTGGTTATAAAAACGTGAGTGGTAAGCTAAGTCTGAACGAAATCCACAGAATCACAAGGGAAACGGCAGGAATAAGCGAAGCGTGGAGCAAAAGCCGCCAGCGGCTAATTTATTGATACGAAATAAAAAAGCCGTACCGGCAAACCACTCTGCGGCGGCACGGCCAGAAGGTGATTATTTTTGCGGCTGCGGGATGACAGAAATGTGGCCGTTCACCTCCAGCACCGCATATTTAATCTGATCAAAACGCTCAAGCCCCTGACTGGAGCGCGCGGCTTCCAGCACATCATCAGGGCTGATACCGGTCATTTTCATCCGTTCAGTCAGTAAATTGCCATGCTCCACCAGAATCACCGGACCGCCATCAATCGCCTGCTCCACCACCGGAAAACGATTTTTCAGTTTCCCCAGCAGGATATCGATCGTGACCAGCGTGATAATGGTCAGGGCAGCCCCGGTGACCGAAAAATCGTCTCCCAGCAGCGCCTGCTGGGTCGCTTCACTGATAATCAACAGCAGGATTAAATCGAACGAGGTCATCTGCAGCAGGGTGCGTCTGCCGGCAATTTTGATCACCACCATCAGCACCAGATAGATACCCGCTGCACGTAATACCGTTTCCATAACGCACTCCTGTCAGGGATAAATCCATTGGGTAAAACGGGCCGGCGGACGATCGCCGCTGCTGACGCTGACGTGAACCCGGCCAGGACTGCGCGGTTGCAAACCGAGCCAGATAGCGTGATCCGGACCGGTATCACGCGACGAGAAGGTCAGCCGCAGATCGCTGCCGATGGTGATCGCCTCCAGCGGCTGCGGCTGCAGCGTCTGGATCTGCAGATTATCCAGCGCCCCGCTACCCAGGGTGACGCTGAACTGCTCCGCCTGTGGCGACCGGAGCCGGATGGTCATATCCATGTTGCTCTGAACCCGGCCAAACCGCTCATATTCCACCTGAATCGCGCCATCCGGCGACTGGGTTGTGCCATTACTCAGCACCCCTTTTGAAAAGAGTCCGCAGGCACCCAGAATCACCAGCAAGATCAGGAGGTACTCGCCAACGCGCTGAATCAGCCATTCGCGGCGTATCCAGCGAACATCTTCTTTGATCGGGTAATCCCGACTGCTGATATGATCTTTTTTCACTGTGGCATCGTCTCCTGTCTGCACAAACCAAACTGAACGCTGACTAAAGCATAGCGGGAGTCCGATTATTTACCGCGACGTTCAATCCAGAACGACCAGCTGTGGTAAAGCAGCGTCAGCGGCATGGCGATCGCCGCCCCCACCAGCACAAAACCCTGGGTGGCCGGGGCCGATGCACTGTCATTGATGGCGAAATGGTACGGCACTAACCAGGGATAGAGACCGCACAGCAGGCCGATAAACACCGCAGCTATCAGCATCAGCGTCACAATCAGTTGCACCAGCGGTCGGGCGCGCCACAGCGCCAGCGGCAGAGCAATCCACAGCATGACAATCGCCACGCCAGCCACTTTACCCAGCGGTCGCTGCCAGCTTTGCTGCCAGAGGTCGGCGTTAAGATAGAGCTCAAGCAGAAACAGCATCAGCGCCAGCAGCCACCACAGCCAGCTCTGCGCTTCGGCCAGCGGCTGAACCTTCTCCCCGATGCGCCAGCCGATCCAGCAGCAGGCCAGCAGCGAATTGATCGCCATTAAGCCTGCGCCGCTGATCAGCGGAACCAGGCTGAGCCCGTCAGGCAGGCCGCTATGCGGCTGAGCGCTGATGATCATCCCGGCGCACCAGCCCTGAATAAAGGTCGCCAGGGCCGAACTGCTGGCCATGATACGGTCGAGCCAGTGGCGCAGCCGGGTGCTGCTCTGGGCGCGATACTCCAGCGCCATCGCCCGCACCACCAGCGCCAGTAACATAACAAACAGCGGCGCGCTTAACTCACTGAGCAGCAGACTGTAGACCGGGGGAAACAGCGCCAGTAAACCGCCTGCGGCCAGCACCAGCCAGGTCTCATTAGCATCCCAGACCGGCAGAATGCTGTGGGTCATCAGTTCACGCTGCTGATTATCGTGAAACCAGAAGAACAGCATACCCACGCCGAGGTCGGTGCCATCCAGCAGCAGATAGAGCAGCAGCGAGAAACAGATGATCAACGCAGAGAGATCGGCCATGACGAACTCCTAATTGGGCGTTTTCAGCTGAATGACCACCGGGTTTCCCGACGGCAGTTCACCTTTAATCCGGCGCAGCAGATAGTGTAAGCCGAGGGCAAACACCAGCGCGTAGATCAGCAGTACCGCCAGAAAAATGCCCAGCGTGGTGCTCAGCGCCAGCGGCGACACGCTCTGAGCGGTGCGCACCATGCCGTAGACCGTCCACGGCTGCCGCCCGACCTCGGTGACCACCCAGCCCGACAGCAGCGCGACAAAGCCCGCTGGCGTGAGCCACGTCAGCCAGCGCAGTAAGCGCCACGAAACCGGCAGCCGTCCACGCCAGCGCTGCAGGTTCGCCACCAGCGTGGTCAGTAAGATCGTCATCCCCAGCCCCACCATCAGGCGAAAGGCGAAAAAGACCGGCAGCACCGGCGGGATCGCATCGGCGGGAAATTCACTCAGGCTTTTAATGTGGCCGGAAAGATTGTGCCGCAGATAAAGCGATCCGAGATTGGGCAGGCTGATCTCCAGATGGTTGCGCTGCGCCTGTTGATCCGGCACGGCAAACAGCCGCAGCGGCTCGCCCTCACCCGGCGCAGGCGGATGCCAGCCGCCTTCGATGGCGGCCAGTTTGGCGGGCTGATAGTCGCGGGTATTTTCACCGTGCAGATCGCCGAGTACGATCTGCACCGGAACGGCGAACAGCAGAAAGGTCAGCGCGCTGTTGAGCATCAGTCGCGACGCGGCCTCCGCCTTGAAATGCCGCAGCCGCCAGGCCGCCACGCCCATAATCAGCACCGCCACGGCAATCAGTGACGCCATCACCATATGGCTGAAGCGCCACGGAAAGGAAGGTGACAGCAAAATCGATTGCCAGCTGTCAGCGAGAAAAACGCCGTTCTCATCGCGGGTGAAGCCGACTGGCGTATGCATCCATGAGTTGGCCGCCAGTATCCAGAACGCGCTAAGCAGCGCCCCGAACGCCACCAGACAGGTGACGGCAAAATGCACGCCAGGACGGATGCGGTTAAAGCCAAACAGCATCACGCCGGTCAGCGCCGATTCGAGAAAAAAGGCGACCAGCACTTCGTAAAACATCAGCGGACCGATAACGCCACCCACCTGATGAGAGAAGCGCGCCCAGTGGGTACCGAACTGAAACTCCATCACCACGCCCGAAACCGCGCCAATCGCCACCGTCAGGGAGAAAATCGTCAACCAGAAGTGCAGCGCATCACGGGCAGCCTGCTGTTTTCCCCACAGCCAGCGCGCTTCAAACCATACCAGAAAAGGGGCCAGCCCCAGCGTCAGTGCCGCCAGGGTAATATGCATCCCCATCGTCAGCGCAAACTGCGCCCGGGCAATGATCAACACCCAGTCGTTCTCATTCACGATCGGACGTACCCTTAGCGACGTGCGCAAGCGGGCCATCGCCAGAGAGGACCAGGCGCAGAGGATGAGTCCGTTCTGTCATCAGAATGTCTCCGGTTATAAGCACGTCTCACCGGCTACTGCTGAAATATCAGCAACGCAAACGGTTTTTCGCCGGGGCGACGTATTTAACAAGGTATTATCAGCGTAGCGAAGAAATATAAAGGCAGCTAGTTAAGGATTGGTCGGAATAAAGAAACCGGGCCATCTCAGGATTATTCTGAATTGATAATGACGTGACTCAAGGGATGAAAATGATTATTTTCTGCGTTGGTTATCGCTGCGCTTAAATAAGATTAAGCGCAGCGCGTTAATAAGCTGCCGCGTCATCTCTCCGCGGTCTCTGCCGCTACAGCCAGCCTGAACGGCGGAGTTTTGCCCACAGTCCGCCGCACGCCAGCAGCGTGATGCCCACCGCCAGCGGGTAACCATACAGGGACTTCAGCTCCGGCATATGTTCAAAGTTCATGCCATACATGCTGAATACCACGGTCGGGATCACCAGAATCGCGCCCCAGCCCGCCAGTTTTTTTACCACCTCGTTCTGCTGCACCGTCACCAGCGCCAGATTGACCTGCATGGCGCTGGTCAGCATCTCGCGCATATCCTCAGCGTCGGTCACCACATGACGTGCGTGATCCTGCACGTCGCGAATATAGGCCCGCAGCGGACGGGGGATCAGATCTTCATGCAGGTGAATAAGCTGGTTACAGATCTCCTCCAGCGGCAGCGCAGCGTTACGCAGCGTCAGCAGATGACGACGCAAGGTGTAGACCGCCTGCACCGACTGACGATCAAACTCGCTTTTGAACAGATCGTTCTCCATCTGCCCGACCCGCTCATTCAGCGAGGTTGAGAGTTCAGCATAGCGATCAACAATAAAGTCGAGCAGGCAATAGAGCGGATAACCGGGTCCCAGTTTAAGCAACGCCGGATTCTCCGCAGCCCGCTGACGTACCGGGGAGTAGCTCTCCGAGGCGCCGTGACGGATGCTGATCAGAAAGTTTTTTCCGACAAAGAAATGGGTTTCGCCCAGTTCGCAACTGTCATCTCTGGCGCGTACCGTCTTGACCACGATAAACAGCGATTCGCCATAATGCTCAATTTTCGGCCGCTGATGGGCGTAAAGCGCATCTTCAACCGCCAGTTCGTGTAGCCCGAACTCCTCTTTAATTTTCGCCATGAATGCCGGATCAGGCTGCCACAGGCCCAGCCAGATAAAGGCATCCGGCTGTTTAATTACTTCACTGATCTGCTCAACATCCACCTCTTCGCCTGCGCATCCCGGACGATAGACCCTGCTGCTTACGATCATCTTCTGCATTCTCCCTTTATCGGTATCAGCAGCTTAGTCAAAGCCGGGCCGGCATCCTAAGAAAAACGGTAAAGATTTGCTGCAACCATTAACGCGACCGGCCTTACCACTTCACGCCTAAGCCGGTGGAGAATGTGCCTTCATTCAGGGTGTCCGGCGTGCCGCTGACCAGGTTGCGGTGATAGCCCAGATGCAGGGTTGACCAGGAGGTCAGGGTATAACGCAGGCCCACTTCCGCATCCAGCGTAAATACCCCATCATCATCCAGCGAATGGCCGACGTCGCCGTTACTGTAGAGCGTGACCGATTTGCCCAGCAGGTAACGCTGGTAGCTCCAGCGCACCGAGGCGCCAAAATGATTCTCCTCGCGGCCATCGCTGTAGCCATAGCCAAAAGCGCCGCCCAGTATCGACACCGAGAACGCACTCAGTTCGGTATCCCACAGCTGGTAGCCGGGACCGGTGCCAATCAGAGCCTGACGCGAAAGATCCTCTACCCAGTCGCGTTTGTAGGTGGCGCGGGTTTGCCAGAAGAACTGTTCTCTGAACAGGTAATCAAAGGCGTAGCGCAGGCTGTAGTTGTCGGTATTGACGTCTTCATTTTCCTGCTCGCGGTTGTAGGTTGCACCGATATCGTGACGCCATTTGCCCTGCGCCAGTTTGGTATTGAGGGAAAAACTGTAATCGTCGGTTTTGGTCGAGGCTTTTTTGACCTTCATGCCGGCGTCGATATTGCCGGTCCACGACAGCTGATCGGTGCGCACTTTGGCTTTCATAAACTCATCGATACGCTTTACCGAGACTTTCTCTTCGCGCTCATTGCGTTCCACCCAGACATAACCCGGATCGGAGGAGGAGAGCCGCACCTGATAGTGCTCGCCGGTCTTTTTGTTTTCGACGTTGACCGGATTATCGCTCGCCAGGGTACTGACCACATTCCAGTCGAGGGTCACCGTGCCGGCATAGGCGGTCTCGATCGCCAGTTTACCGTCGCTCAGATAGCGCACCGTGCCGGTCAGCCGGTCGCCATTATTCAGCCAGACGGTATCCGCAGCGGCCTGCTCTGCCCATCCGGCACAGAGGCCCACCACCAATAGCGGACTGATGAGGTGTTGCTTCGGGCCAGTGATGCGATGCATAGCGTTCCCTGTTAAGGCGTCGTCGTCTTTTACGGGCAATGAGGCACCGCTGATTCAGGCTTAATAATTAAGACTATATCGCGCCGATATGCAATGCCGCTTAACAGGCACCGTTTATCAGTTGGCCACTGCAGCAAAAATAAGCGAAGTGCGGAAAAGGTTATTAACTTATTCGTTATTTGCATAATCCGCGATCTTTTCCAGGATTAAGGAGGTAACCCGAAACAGAAATAAAGGAGGCAACATGAACGAAGAATTTAAAAAGTGCATTGAGGCCTGTTATCTGTGTGCGGCGGCCTGCGATAACTGCGCGGCGTCCTGCCTGCAGGAAGAGAACCTTGAGATGATGCGAAACTGTATCCGGCTGGATATGCAGTGCGCCAATATCTGCCGTCTCGCGGCACAGTTTATGACCCTGCAAAGTGAGTCGGCCCGCCAGCTCTGCCAGCTGTGTGCTGAAGTCTGCCAGCAGTGCGGCGATGAGTGCGGTCAGCATCAGCACGATCACTGCCAGCACTGCGCTAAAGCCTGTCACCACTGCACTGAAGCGTGCCGTAACATGGCCGCCTGAGCGTCCTGATACCGGCATCGCCCCTGTGCCTATCGGCCAGGGGCGAACAGCCCTGCCCGATAGAGCCGGTCTGAAAACCGCACAAATTACCTGCGCTGCCGCCTTTAATCTCTGCGTCACTTACCCTACACTTTTATCTGTTGCACTAGATAATCAAACACAAGGTAAAAAGATGAGCAGCGAGTCTCGTGCCGACATCGGCAAACAACTGTCGTTCGCCCTGTATGGCGCGGCCAGCCGGATGAACCGGATGCATAAGCCCTTTTTAGATCCGCTCGGCCTGACCTTTCCGCAATATCTGGTGATGCTGGAGCTGTTCAGCGAGACGCCGCGCACCGTGGGCGATCTGGGTATGAAACTGGGCATGGATACCGGCACCATCACGCCGGTTCTCAAGCGCCTGGAATCGGCTGGCCGGATCGTGCGTACCCGCGATCGTCATGATGAGCGGCGCGTTCTGATTACGCTGACTGATGAGGGTGCCGCGCTGCAGCAGACGCTGTGGTCAATCACCGACAGCATCAAATCCGCCTGCAACATGACGGATCAGCAACTGGCTGCGCTGCGCGACACCCTGCTCAACTTCGCCCATCCGGCGTAGTCATTACTCTCAACCACAACGAGGCAGACGATGAATATCAGCATTATTGGCGCAGGCAATATCGGCGCAACCCTGGCACGTAAACTGGCCGCCGCCGGTCACCGTATCCGGCTGGCTAACTCACGCGGCCCTGACTCTATTCAGGCACTGGCAAGCGAAGTGGGTGCCACGGCAGTGACGCGCGAGGCTGCGGTTCAGGATGCAGAGGTGATTATCCTGGCGATACCGTTTGATAAACATCCGCTGATGACCAGCCTGTTAAACGCCGCGCCGTCAGAAGCGATCATTATTGATACCAGCAACTACTATCCGTTCCGTGACGGCGATATCGCGGCACTCCGGAATGGTCAGACGGAAAGTGACTGGGCCAGCGAGCAACTGCATCGTCCGGTGATCAAAGCGTGGAATGCGGTGCTGGCGGCAACGCTGGCCGATAAAGGCCTGCCGGCGGATCAGCCCGGACGTCTGGCGATCCCGGTAGCCGGTGACGATCCGCAGGCCAGAGCGGTCGCGATGTCACTGGTCGAGGCGACCGGTTTTGATGCGGTTGATGCCGGATTGCTGAATGACTCATGGCGTCAGCAGCCGGGCACGCCCGCCTACTGTACCGAACTGACAAAGCCGGCGCTGATTGCCGCCCTGCAGGCCGCCGATCGCCAACGCGCGCCGCTCAACCGCGATGCGTTAATTAAAGAATTTATGTCTGCCGGAGAGCTGACACACGAGGCGATCGTGGCGCGCAACCGTGCCGTGACGGCCAGAACGGAGTAAAGAGCAAAGCATGACCCGATTAAACGCAGCGGTGTCCTGAGCCGGTATGCTGAGTTTCAGACAGAGGATGCAGCGACGTCGCTTGTCGCGGGGATTCCTGCCGATACCGCGCCGCAGCAGAGGCAGCGCGTCCCCTCTGAATGCAACACTCAGCCGTGGGAGTGGATCTCAGCGAGTCGCTGATCTCTCACGGCTATGCACCGTTTACGACAGGTCGTGCAGCGCTTTGCCGGACGGCGGGCTGATGATGAAGTCACTAAAACCGATCGCCAGCCCCTGGCGTTCGGGTGAGCAACCCATCACTCCGACAAAGCGCCGCGCATGGCCTGGCCACGGACAGAGACGTAACAGCGGCCAGTGCTCACCATCACTGGAGTACTGAATGCGCAGCGCCTCATTGACCAGCGTCGCCCGCAGCCAGAAGGTGCGCGGATCGCCGGGAAACAGACCGGTTGACCAGTCTGATCTTTCGCGCGTCACCACACAGCCCATCGCGGGCTGGTCATCATTAAATTCAATTCCCGCCTTAACCCAGTGCGTCTCATCATCCTGAATAAACAGCCCGGCCTGATCGTAGAGCTGGCTGAAATCCGCCCTGACCTGCACCTGTACGGTAAAGTCCTCATCGATCCAGAATCCATAAGCGTGCCCGCTGTGCCGCTCAAAACCGTACCAGGTGCGCTGCCAGAAATCGCTGTTAAGCGCCGTTTCGAAGCGTAGTTGATCTTTTTCAAGGCGGTGGTGCGGTGGCGGGTTAATCCAGACGCCACCCTGGTGGTTAAACGAATCGATGACTGTCATTACGTCTCCTGTTGAGGTGGACTGGCCGTGCAGAACTCTCCTCTATCTTAGCGGCCTTCAACTGATGCGTCGCTGAAGCGCTGATGATGGGAAGCGATTCGCAAAGTCTGTATTCGCGTTCGCTATTGGCCTGGGCCAACGCAGCGACAATATTATTTTCATTATTGAGTGGTCTGATATTTCCGCCAAATAAGCCTTTATTATGCAGGATGTTAAGCTAAAAATATTTCATTTTGTTAATATACTGGCGTAATTCAGGTTCAGCAGCCAGGATTAATTCGTCTGAGGCGATGACCTCACAAACGAATAAGGAGAAATCACCATGGTAGATAAATCACAAATTTTAGACCACGCTCAGGTCGTTGATGTTAATGGTGAACACGTAGGGATTGTTGACCATTTTGAAGGCGATGACAAAATTAAACTGGCAAAAAGCGATCCTGAAGCGGGTGGACAACACCATATTATTCCCTTTAGCTGGGTGAAAGAGGTGGATGATAATAAAGTCATTCTCTCCAAAGCGAAGGCAGATGTTGAAAGCGAGTGGCAATCAGCCTGATTCGCTGGCCGTGGCCCAGGCCACGGCACTGCTTTTCGTGGCAATGCAATGTTATCTTCAACATTATCTCTCCCCACAACTTACCCTCATAACGGGCAATCCATAACACTCATCCCCCTTAGCGATCGTTAAATCCACTCCTCAAATAAGCAGACAACTTTTATCGCCATTAATATTCAGAAACAGATATTCAAAGTATAAGACGACGTTTAATTTTCTATCCCGCTGCGCTAAGAATAAGCTGTCTTAAAATAAAACCCCCAGCCCCAAACATCCTTCAAACCAAAGCGGCCTTCAGGATATTTTCACTGCTTTCGGCACTATCAATACAATGCCGCTGCTGTGGCTGGCCTGGCATCAGAAACGGGTAACGGCTTCAGCCACAACAACGTCGCCGTGATCGGGCGATGATCGGCTGGCCTGATGCCACAGATACAATGCCCTGCCCGCTTACCGGGCAGCTAATGCGATGCGGTCGCCGGGAAGATATTCATCATCGGCGCGGTCGTGACCGGGTAGCTGACCAAAAAGTTTTCTTTCCTCCCTGCTAATAAAGGATTCACCATGAAAAATGCCCTGATCGTGATTGATATTCAGAATGACTATTTCCCCGGCGGAGCCTTTCCGCTTGAGGCCGCCGAAGAGGCGTGCAAGGCGGCCGTTAACGCGATTGATGACGCGCGGGAAAAGGGATGGCTGATCGTCGGCGTTCAGCATATCGCCACGGCTGAAGCGCCGTTTTTCCGTCCGGATACCGCAGGCGCCGCGTTTCATCCTGATATCGCGGTGGCGCTGGAGAATGCACCCGTGGTGGTTAAGGCGGAAGCGGACAGCTTTTTTAACACCAATCTTGAATCGTTACTCAGCGAACACGGTATTACCGATATCTATCTCACCGGCATGATGACCCAGCACTGTGTGACGCATACGGCGCTCTCACCCCAGAGCCAGGCCATGAAAGTCCACATTATCGCAGCAGGCTGTGCCGCGCCTTCCCGCGCGCTGAGCGATCTCGCCCTCTCCGGCCTTCGTGTCCGGTGTAGCGTGGAGTAACAGGCACTGAACTCAACCGCGCCAGGTTCAGGCAGCGGAACCCGCATTGCCCCGATCAGACCGCCGGTATGCCTTCCACCGGCGGTCTCTTGCCACAAAGCGGCCCGCCACCATTGAATCAGCGTCAGACGCCCAGCATCAGCGGTTATCCGCCGGCTCAGGCAGCCGGGCAATTACCTTAATTTCAAAATCAAAACCCGCCTACCGCGGTCCAGTTCGGGTAAGGCGCCTCTGTCCATATTTCATTTTTAATCTCCAGCACGGTGGCAAACTGGTTTTTGCTGCCAGGAAGCCTTTGCCGAACAGGGATTGGCCGCCGCCTCAATCCGCCAGCGTCGGGCTCACCCGCGGTGCGCTGTATCATCATTTCGGTGATAAAAAGGGGCTGCTGGCCGCGGTGGTGTCGCAGGTCGACAGCGAGATCGCGCTGCGTGCCAGAGAGGTGGCCGCTAGCGCCGATTCGGACTGGGAAAAACTGATGTGGGAGGGTGCCGCTTACATTGAAATGGCGCTCGACCCGGAAGTGCAGCGTATCGTCTTGCTGGATGGCCCGGCTTTTCCTGGCGATCCCAGCCGCTGGCCGAGCCAGAATGCCTGTCTCGACGCCACCCGCAGCGCACTGGCGGAAATGGCCGCAAGCGGCGCGCTCAGGCCGGTCGATACTGAAGCGGCCGCGCGCTTACTCAATGGTTCGGCTTTTAATGCCGCCCTTTGGGTCGCAGCGAGCGAGAACCCTGCCATCACGCTGCCAAAAGCGATTGAGGGTTTCAGGCTGCTGGCGAGTGGATTGCTGTCGACCAGCAACAGGCTGCTTTGTGTCACTTTTTCGCTGGCCTATTGCTATCATCGGGTCACCCGCAAACGTCTCCGTCACCAGACCCGCCGCTAAGGCACATATGCCTGACTGTCATGTTCCGGCGATCACGCTGGCTGTGGAAAGCGCAGCGTGAAGCGCGTGATGCCGTGCGCACTCTGCACCTCACAACGTCCCTGATGGCGTTGCATAATGCTGCGCACAATAGCGAGCCCTAACCCGCTGCTGCCCTGATGCCGTGACGCATCGGCGCGCCAGAAACGATCAAAAACGCGTGCCTGCTGGTCAGCGCTCAGCGTCGGGCCGTGATTTTCCACCACCAGTTCGACCGCCGATGGCAGTATCCTGCTACTGATTCTCACCGGCGTGCCGGCATCGCCATAGCGCAGCGCATTGGCCATCAGGTTGGCCAGCGCGCGTTGCAGCAACAGCGGATCGGCCTGCAGTTCACCGTTTAACGCCATCTCCAGCCGCATCGCTTTTTCCTCCGCCATATCGTCGAAATAGCTCCGCAGCTTCTCGCCCAGCGACGCCAGATCGATACGCTGTTCATCCCGTGCCTGACTGGCATCTTCCGCTCTGGCAAGAAACAGCATGTTGTCGATCATCTTCGCCAGCCGTTCCAGTTCTTCGTAGTTGGAGCCGAGCAATGCCTGATAATCACCCAGGCTGCGGGTCTGGCTCAGCGCCACTTCGGTCTGCCCCAGCAGCGTGCCGATGGGCGTGCGCAGTTCATGCGCCATATCCGCCGAGACCTGACTCAACTGCTGATAGCCGGTTTCGAGGCGACTCAGCATCTGATTAAACGCCGCCACCAGCGGCTCTAATTCCGCCTGCGCCTGTCCGGGCATCCGTCGTGCTAAATGACGCACATCGATCGCTTCCGCCTCTGCCGCCAGGCTGCGCAGCGGCGACAGCGCGCGTCGCACCAGCCAGATGCTGATGGCCGCCACCAGCACGGCCGCCAGCGTGGTCGCCAGCACTATCTGGTCGCGGTAATGCTGCAGAGTCTGGGTGCGGTCGCGCATCAGGCGGCCGGTCACGATCTCAATCTGGCCGTTGCCATCGCGGGTTGGTGCCAGCGCCGCCGCCGAGATAAACGGCGTGCCTCCTGCGCTGACAAGATGATGCACCGACGACAGCGTCAGCGGCTGGTCAGCCGGAATCGGCGTGATGGCAGGCAGAGGACGCTGTCCCGGATTCACCACAATCAGCGGCGGCTGGCCGGGAAACCGCAGAACCAGCAACGACTCGGTATTGCCGAGCATGTTGGCAAACAGGCGGGGTTTTTGCTGGATCAGCGTGATGGCATCTTCATCGCGCAGCAGCGTACGAATCTGATCGATGCGCGTCAGCAGGGCAGCATCATCCCGCACGCTGATTTGCGTTGCCAGTGAATGATAAAGCGCGTAACCACAGAGTGAAAAAATAACGATCACCGTGACGCTGAGCATCAGCGACAGACGCAGCGTCAGAGAATGGCGCTTCACGCTTCGGCTTCGCAGCGATAACCCACGCCATGCACGGTGTGAATCAGTGGTTGAGCAAACGGACCATCAATTTTCTGACGCAGACGCTTCACCGCCACATCAACCACGTTGGTGTCGCTATCAAAATTCATGTCCCAGACGCGGGAAGCGATCAGCGTCCGGGTCAGCACTTCACCCGGATGCAGCAGGAACAGGTGCAGCAGGTTGAACTCTTTGTTGGTGAGATCGATGCGCTGGCCACCGCGCTCGACGCGGCGTTTAAATACGTCGAGCTGCAAATCGGCCAGCGTGAGAATGTCCGGCAGCTTCTGCTGGCTGCCGCGCCGCAGTTGAGTACGGACGCGCGCCAGCAGTTCGGCAAAGGAAAAGGGTTTAACCAGGTAATCATCCGCGCCCAGCTCCAGTCCTTTGATGCGATCTTCCAGCGTGCCTTTGGCGGTCAGGAAGATCACCGGAGTGTGGATCTGTTGATCCATCTCCGCCATCACCTGCCAGCCATCGATGCCGGGCAGCATCACGTCGAGCAGGATCAGATCGTAGTGATGCTCACGGGCATAGAACAGACCATCCACGCCATTGTCCGCCACGTCGACGATGAAGCCGGCTTCCGTCAATCCTTTGCGCATGTAATCACGCGCTTTGGCCTCATCTTCAATCACCAGAATTTTCATGCGCCTCTTCCCGCGGGTTGTTTTCAGGGCTGTGCCTGTTGTGCGGCTTGCTCGATCAATTTTACAACATCCTCAGGATGTGACTGATAGACCGAATGGCTGGCACCGGCAATTTCTACCGTATGGCTGTGCGCACGTCGGGCGTACATCCGCTCCAGATCGGGACTGATAATTTTGTCAGCTTTCGCCACCATGTACCAGCTGGGCCGGGTTTTCCACGCCGGATCGGCAATGTTAGCGGTGAACACCGCGGCGTTGGTTGGCATCTGCGCATGTGCCTCAAAGTCAGCCTGCGCGGCGGGCAGGTCGGCAGCAAAATCGCTGTGATAATACTGTGGCGCAATCGTCAGATAGCCATCGGCCGATCGGGCAAACGGATGGGCGCTGTTGGGGAATTTTTTCCCGTTGCTGGCCTCGGTTTCACCGTTGTCCAGCGCATGAGCGGCAATGTAGACCAGCCCTGCCACTTTACTGTCGTTACCCGCTTCACTGATGATCGCCCCGCCGTAGCTGTGGCCGACCAGAATCACCGGCCCATTCTGCTGATCGATAATCCGTCGCGTTGCCGTCACATCCTCTGCAAAACTGGTCAGCGGCTCCTGTACCAGCGTCACCTGATAGCCGTCATGCGTCAGCCGGTCATAGACCGGCCGCCAGCCCGCGCCGCCAACAAACGCGCCGTGTACCAGCACAATATTTTTTACCGGCTGCGACTGCGCTTGCGCCTCACCGCCGGCGACAGCCAGCAGCATACCCAGGGCCAGGGTGATGGTATTCAGTTTCATTGTCATACTCCTGATTGTGAAAGTTCACCTTCAGAATAAGCAACCGGCCCTGACATCAGGGTGAGCGAGTAATGACAAAAGAATGACAGTGGCAAGCGGACGGTTGTCGCGGCCCGACCACGGATGAACTCTCTGGTTCTGCTGCAGCAGATAAAGGGCTTAGCGATTTCAGGGAGAGTTCACGGGGGATTAAGGTCAGCTCATCTGAAAGGACTCGCTGAATGTCTGAATAAACGTCCGCTTCGGGCTGCGAGTTCTGCTGCCCCGGCCGCGCCTCACTTTATCCTTTATTTTTTCGGCTGTTATGGCTTCATCGCTGATTAATACCATGCCACAGCTTTCAACCCTGGCCAGCCAGCGACTGAAATCTGGCTGATATCAGTCGCTACTGAACCAGGGTTAATTCAAACAACGCTGTAGCAAAGGTTAAAGGGTGTTACTTCTGACTTTGCTGTTGATTTTCCGCTTCTTTTTCTTTTTTCTTAGCCATGTGATGACCTACCGCGCAGCCAGCAGCGGCACCTGCAACACCGTGATGGGCAACATGACCAGCGACGCCGCCGACCGCAGCCCCTTTCAGGCATCCCTTCGCCTCAGCCTGCATGCTCATGCCGAAAAGGAGGCCAGCAACCATGATGCCAAACGTTAACTTCTGCATATTTTTTCCCTGTAATAACTGGCGTGTTCCAGTCAGGTACAAGCATAGCCAGTGAAAAGCTGACTTCCTGCAGGAATGGCTAAAACTCAAACTTGTTTACCAGTGGTTACGTTTATCACCGACCTGGCGGGCTTTTCAGGCGTTTGGCGGGTGATCCTCTCTGGCTGGCGCGCTGACAGGCAACGCCCTTATCTGGCCGAAAGCATCACCACGCTATGGGGAAGTCTGATCTGGCGGCCGTTTCCACCTCGCCAGCGCCCTGGGTATGCATGAAGATCACTACAGATCTTTCGTCAATATCTCGCTGTTCTCCGCCAGGATATTAAGCACGGCATTCACATATCTGTCCCTGTTTCCCTGGTGCCACATCACACAGAGCGGCAGCCCTTCAATTTCCATATCATTGACCGGTGCCAGCGGCAGGTACTTTACGCCATCCGCGTTCATGTTGCGGTAAGAGGAAGGAACGAGCGCCACGCCCAGCCCGGCAGCGACAAAGCTCAGGATGGTCTGTTTTTCCTCGGCATACTGCGCAATCACCGGATATCGGCCCGCCGCTCTGAACAGGTTCATCGTCAGGTCATGGCTGTGAGGTCGGGTGCGTCTTTCCGGCACGATGACGGGCTCGTCGCAAAAATCGTCGATGCTCACCTGCGCGTAATCCACCAGCCGGTGATGCGCCGGCACCGCCAGCACGCAGGTTTCATTGGCAATAAAGCGCGTGGTCAGGGTGACGTCGGTCTGTTCTGGCGGCCGGACAAAGACCAGATCCAGCCAGCCGGAGGTCAGTCGTGGGATCAGGCTGTGCGATTTATCTTCGCTGATATGGATATCCGCATCAGGAAAGGCGCTGACGAACAGGTTGAGCAGTTTCGGCAGTAATCCCCTCGCCGCGCTGTCAATGGCCCCGATCCGCAATGTCTTTTTCTGCGCAGCGATGTTTTTATGGAACCTCTGCCGTAACGCATCAAAATCAGCAACCACGGACTTAGCCTCACTCAAAAACTCTGCGCCTTCCCGGGTCAGAGTCACATTCCGGGTCGAACGATTCAGCAGCCGTATGCCTAAATCCTCCTCCAGCAACCGGATAAAACGGCTGAGTGACGCAGGCATCATTTCAAGCTTGCGGGCTGCCCTGCCGAAGTGAAGTTCATCACCTACCACCACGAAGCATCTCAGCTGATTTATATCCATTTTTCGCCCGCATTCAGATTATTCAACTTATTTATATAAACCCTTGCCGATGATAACGCCAGTCAAAACAGCATACTGAGTTCACAACAAAACGATAACAACCCTACCTGACTGTGGAGCATCCTGTTATGCACAATGACCTCGAAAAAAAGGTGATGCGCAAAGTAACGCTGCGGATCATTCCTTTTATCATGCTGTTGTATTTCATCGCATTTCTCGACCGGGTTAACATTGGCTTTGCCGCCCTGACCATGAATCAGGACCTGGGTTTTTCGCCGATGGTCTTCGGGATGGGGGCCGGGATTTTCTTTCTTGGCTACTTTCTGTTTGAAGTCCCGTCTAACCTGATTCTGCATAAGGTCGGTGCCCGAATCTGGATCGCCCGCGTCATGATTACCTGGGGACTGGTCTCGGGTTGTATGGCATTTGTGCAGGGCACCACCAGTTTCTATATTCTGCGTTTTTTGCTCGGCGTGGCCGAGGCCGGTTTCTTTCCGGGCATCATTCTTTATCTCAGCTACTGGTTCCCGGCGGTAAAACGTGCGCAGGTCACCGCTATTTTCATGGCCGCAGCGCCGCTCTCTACCGCGCTGGGCTCACCGATCTCCGCCGCGCTGCTGGAGATGCACGGGCTGATGGGCTTTGCCGGCTGGCAGTGGATGTTCGTGCTGGAGGCGATCCCCGCGTTACTGCTGGGCATCGTGGTGCTGTTCTGGCTCACCGACCGTCCGGCTAAAGCGAAATGGCTGACCGAAGAGGAGCGGAGCTGGCTGCAAAACACCATGCAGGCTGAAGAGCAGGCGCGTGCGGTGGGACAGAGCCACAGCAGCGCATGGCGCGGTCTGGCGGATAAGCGGGTGCTGGCACTGGCGCTGGTCTATTTTGGCACCTCGGCCGGCCTTTATACCCTGGGTATCTGGGCACCGCAGATTATTCACAGCTTCGGTGCCTCATCGTTAGAAATCGGCTTCCTCAATGCTTTCCCGGCAGTGATCGGCGTTCTCGGCATGATCCTCTGGGCGCGCCACTCCGACCGGACCAACGAGCGCAGCTGGCACGTTATTGCTGCCTGTCTGCTGGCCGCGGCCGGACTGATTTATGCCGGCAGCGTCAGCACGCTTTTCTCAGTGATTATCGCCCTGACGCTGGTTACCGTCGGGATCAGCGCATCCAAGCCACCGCTCTGGAGCATGCCGACCCTGTTCCTGAGCGGGCCAGCGGCAGCGGCTGGCATCGCTGCCATCAACTCGATTGGCAACCTCGGCGGCTTTGTCGGCCCGATGATGATTGGCATCATCCGCCAGCAAACCGGCAGCTATACCTGGGGACTCTATTTCGTGGCCGGACTGCTGCTGATTTCAGCCCTGACGGTACTGATACTGTCCGGAAAAGCGAAAAAGCCACAGACCACTGAACTTCATCAACCTCACACCCATTAATCGATACGGAGAAACATCATGCGTAACTACTCTATTGCCGCTATTCCTGCTGACGGTATCGGCCCTGAGGTCATCTCAGCCGGCGTTGAGGTTCTGAAGGCACTGTCACAGCGCGATCCGCAGCTGAAATTTGATATTCAGACCTTCGACTGGGGTTCCGACTACTACAAACGCTACGGCGTGATGATGCCGGAAGATGGCCTGCAGACGCTGAAAAGATTCGATGCGATCTATTTCGGCGCGGTCGGTGCGCCAGATGTGCCTGACCACATCACCCTCTGGGGGCTGCGCCTGCCGATTTGCCAGGGATTCGATCAGTACGCCAATGTGCGGCCAACCAAAATTCTGCCTGGCGTCACCTCGCCGCTGCGCAACCGCGGACCAGGCGATCTCGACTGGGTGATCGTGCGCGAAAACTCCGAAGGGGAATACTCCGGCAACGGTGGCCGCGCCCATAGAGGTCTGCCGGAAGAAGTCGGTACCGAAGTGGCGATTTTCACCCGCGTCGGGGTCACGCGCATCATGCGTTATGCCTTTAAACTGGCGCAATCCCGCCCGCGTAAGCTGCTGACGGTAGTCACCAAATCCAATGCGCAGCGTCATGGCATGGTGATGTGGGATGAAATTGCCGCTGAGGTGGCGCAGGAGTTTCCGGATGTGCAGTGGGACAAGATGCTGGTGGATGCCATGACGCACCGCATGACGCTGCATCCGCAGAGCCTGGATACCATCGTCGCCACCAACCTGCACGCCGATATTTTATCCGACCTGGCGGGCGCGCTGGCGGGCAGCCTCGGCGTAGCGCCGACGGCGAACATCGATCCTGAGCGGCGTTTTCCTTCGATGTTCGAACCGATCCACGGCTCAGCCTTTGATATCACCGGTAAGGGCATCGCCAACCCGATCGCCACCTTCTGGACGGCGGTACAGATGCTGGAGCATCTGGGCGAGCCTGAAGCCGCCGCGCTGATCATGGAAGGCATCGAACATGTCTGCACCCACAGCATCCTGACGCCCGATGTGGGCGGCACGGCAACCACCGCCGATGTTACGCGTGCCGTGGTGCAGTTCATCGAATCCCGTTCAACCGTTGCCGAGAGTGCATAACGATGAGAAACGATCAGGCCGCAGCGATACTGGAGGATATCTTTACGCAGGCGGTTGACAGCGCCCGTCCCGGACCTGTCGTGCCGGCCGCGCTGCCGCGGAAGCCCGCCGGCCGCTGTGTGGTGGTCGGGGCCGGCAAGGCGTCGGCCGCTATGGCGGCAGCGGTGGATGCCGCCTGGCCAGATGTGGAAGTCAGTGGCGTGGTGGTGACGCGCTACGGTCACGCCGTACCCGCCGGACGCATCCGTATTCTGGAGGCGTCTCATCCGGTTTCAGATGCAATGAGTGAAACGGCAGCGATGCTGATTCTGGAAACGCTGCGCGGCCTGACACCCGACGATCTGGTGCTGGCGCTGATATCTGGCGGTGGCTCCGCCGTGATGGCTTTACCCGCGCCGGGTATCACGCTGGCCGATAAACAGTCAGTTACCCGGGCACTGCTGCACAGCGGTGCCAGCATCAGAGAGATGAATCTGGTCAGGCGTCATCTGTCGGCGATAAAGGGCGGCCGACTGGCTGCACTGGCGCAGCCCGCCCGGGTGGTTTCGCTGATTATCAGCGATGTGCCGGGTGATAATCCGGCGGATGTGGCATCCGGTCCGACGGTGGCTGACAGCAGCACGCCAGAAGAGGCGCTGAAGGTACTGGAGCGCTACGCTATTCCGATCTCCGCAGCAGTTCGCCATGTGCTGAGCCAGCCGACGGCATTATCAGGGATGCTGGCTAAAGGTGAGGTCAGAATGATTGCCACACCCGCGATGGCATTACAGGCCGCGGCCAGCGCCGCGCGTCGTCACGGGATCACCCCGCTGATACTCGGCGATGCCATCGAAGGTGAGAGCCGGGAGGTCGCCACCGTTATGGCGGGCATCGCAAAATCGGTGAAGCAGCACGGTCAGCCGCTGAAAGGGCCGGCTGTGTTGCTCTCCGGGGGAGAAACAACGGTCACGGTAAACGAGGCAAAGGCAGGTAAAGGCGGGCGTAACAGCGAGTTTTTACTTGGGCTGGCCTGCGCACTGCGGGGAGAAAGCGGAATCTGGGCCATCGCGGGAGACAGTGACGGTATTGATGGCACCGAGGAGGCTGCGGGTGCGATGGTTTTTCCGGATACGCTGGTGCGCGGTAAAACCTGTGGGCTTGATGCGCTTAGCTATCTGAATGCGCATGACAGCTACAGCTATTTTCATGCGATTAATGACCTGCTGATCACCGGACCGACGTTAACCAACGTTAATGACATCCGGGCCATCTTAATAGGTTAATCTGTGGCTCTCTCTGCAACGGAGAGAGCCACTGTTTATTTCTCTTATTACGCGAACAAAGATGTCGCTGGACTGGCATTTTTCCTTTAAACCGGTCTGCGCAGGGAAGAATGAGCAAATGCTCATTTATCCTCCCTCGCCCCGCCTCACTTTATTCGTCACTTTTTCGGCAATGGATAATCGTGATTTCTTCGCTATCGATTGAAACCAGCCCGTAGCTTTCAGGACTGGCCTGCCAGCGACTGAAATTGGCTGAAATCATTCATAACTGAACAGGGTTAATTCAAATAGCCCGGTGATACAGGTTGAAGGCAATCTGCTCCTTGTTGATTAATATACCGCGATGTTAGTCATGTCTTCATCAGTAACGTGAGGACATCCTCATGAAGAAGCGACTTTCCGACGAACAGATCATCAGTATCCTATCCTGCGTCAGGCTGATGCCGGTGTTTCCTCCGGGAGCTCTGCCGCCAGCACGCTATTGCCGGCGCCATATTTTATAGCTGGCGCAGAAAGTATGGCGGCATGGAGGTGCCGGAAGTTAAACGGCTGAAGTCGGCTGAGGAAGAGAACGCCAGACTCAGGAAGCTGCTTGTCGAAGCCATGCTGGATAAGGAAGCGCTTCAGGTGGCTCCTGGGCGAAAGTCCTGACGACAGCCCAGAAACGGCAACCCGTGCTGTTGATGTGTGTTGCGGCCGGTATGTTGCAACGTCGAGCCTGCAGACTCACTGGTTTGTCTCTGTCGGCCTGCCACTATGATGCTCAACGTCCGGCTGATGACGCGCAGCTATCTCTACGCATCACTGCGCTGGCACCTGAACGCCGCCGCTTTAGTTACACAGCTTCTGCGGCGTAAAGATCTTTATGTTAATCACAAGCGGGTTTATCGCATCTGTCAATTTAATGGCCTGAGCGTAAAACGCAATATTATATAGCGTCTGTGCCTTCTTAATCTTCCCCCTGTGCAACCACACAGTTTATAATCAAACCTTGTTATGGACTGAAAACAGTTATTGTTCGCGTCACAAAGGTTATTTCACCACTAACATTTACACAACGCGTGTAAGAACACCCAGAAACCAAGGCCACAAAGACCATAAAAAATGTAAAAAAAGATCACATAACGAACAGGCAGGCCGGAAAGCAATAAAGCCTTTCCGACCAAATTTTATTTATGGCTTTAGTGTTTATTTTCTGAAAATTTGAATTCTCAAACACATTAATTTTTAAAAAAATACCCAGCAGGAATGCATAATAAAATAGATACCAGCTCTAAAAACAGCAATGGAAACATTCCTTTTTTTGCAAGCCACTTAGCTTACTCCTGTTCATTAGCTAGCCTGCACTTTCTAATTAATTTATGAAAAGCTTTTATTTTTAAATATAAAGAATCTCAATTCAAAATACACAGTGAATGCGCAATATTTAACCAACAATTTGTAAATAAATGCAAATTCAGATGATAACTAGTTATTAGCATTTAAAGAATTTCATTATTAAAATAAATCCTATAAGTTTATCATGTCAAATTAAGAACCTTAATGCCGCTCCATACACCTCACTGTATTTTCAAAGGAAATATATTTTTTGAAAGGAGCATTATGAACTTACGCACTTCAGGGAAAATTGATAAAATATGGCTTTATATCAGAATTCTATTAACCCTGTTTTTTGGCAGAAAATAGCCATCGCCTCGAGATAGTGGTCATCGCTCGCATAGATAAGAACTTCCAGATCATCAAGATTACCTGGATCATCAAAATTACAATGCCTCTTTGGCAGAAGCGGACCAGATAACTGAGCCGAACGTCCGCTATGAGAGAGTTTACAACGCTAATAAACCGCTCCCACTGTGTTGATATAAAATTCACCACTCCTGAATAAATAGATGGACTTAACCTGCACTAAAACTGATCGTGAGCAATACTGTCTGACAAAGATGATTTAAAATTATATCTATTGTTTTCATCATTTATATTGCAGCTATGTTCTCCCCTAAACATCTTTTAATTCCCCTATCCATAGTTACAAGCCTCACGGCTCAAGCCCTGAATTTTTCTTCTACCCTTTTATATCTGGATTGCCCGGAAAGAGGTCGTATCGAGGTTATCCTTCACGTCTATAATCATACTGAAGAGAAGTGGAAGGATAACTTTGAGGTAGGTGCCGGACACAAAAAAACAGGCAGGCTAGAGCTTGTTAAATTCGTCAATGGCGACGTGCTGATTCATGACAACAAGAGTGATGACTTTAGCTATCTTTATTATGGAACAGGCCCCATTAAACATTGCGTTAAAATAACCGAACGAACTATCCACCCTACATTCTGAATGATTTTGCGCCGGATATAGTGTAGGTGCTATACCGGTCTTACTTTCCGGGCAGACGTAATGCCCGACCGTCATTCAAAACAGCCCTGGAAATTTTAAAGTAAAATCCTGATCAATGACTTTTATTTAACATCATCTCAATAATAAATATTCAGAAGACAGATATTATATGAGGTTGTCTCTACCCTGCTTTCTCAATATCTCAATAAGTCTTCTGACGGTTAGTTCTTAGCGATAACAGAACAACATCTGTGAGAAGTATCACTTTAGCATTTTATGTCATCCATAAGCGTGTAAAGTCAGGCCAACCCAACTCGCAGGTTTCCACCCCTTTGACCTGCTCAGGCACAAGGAGTCGCCAGCGCTGGATATACAAAGGAGTCACCCACCCGTTATGCTTTAAATAACAGAACAGACGCCTGATGCGGCGTGAGTGCTGTGACGGAGATCCTTTTACCGCCCTCTTCAAAATTTGTTCACCCCGCTCATTAAAGTCTTTACCCCAGAATGCTCTGAACATATGACAGTGTCGGTAATGCTCTTCCAGTGTGCCGGCCAGGTGCGCGCCCATCGGCTGGAATCCTAAACATAAATCAAACGATGACCAGTCCTCCTCCGGTAGTAGCCAGTGGCTGGCTGCCCGCGTCGTCACATTCAGCTGGCAACCCCGCCACCGCAGACTTTTCTTTAATTGCTCTATCAGCGTTGTCAGTTCGGGCAAGAGGCAGTAAACAATATTCAGTTGTGGCGGCAAGTCAGCAGACTCTACCTCGCTATTTTCCCCGCGCAGCCACTCAGGGCATTCTGCAATCGTTGTGGTCTCCATCAACATACGCTGCACATGTCCCTGAATGATCCGCCGGATAACAGCCTGCTGTGCCAGCGTAGTTGACTTCCGCGTCGAGTTATAAGTCAGGAAGGTAACCCCTCCATCTCCGGATAGTATTTTCACATCTTCAGACGAGACAGGAAGCTGCGCTGTTTTCAGTGTAATTACCGACCAATCCGGCGCAGGGCGCGGGTGGATGTTGAAACTTACTTTTGCTACCTGAGGCCGTTCCCCATACCAGAATGCTGAACGCTGTAAAACCAGAGCCGATTCTGTATGCTCTTTTATTCGAAACGGACCGAGTCCGATAGTATGGTCTTCAGGGTGTGACAGGGAATAAGCCGGATGTGCCAGTCGGTGTGGCAGTAAAACATCAGGATTTGTCAGCTTCAACTGCAGGACATATCCCGACAGAGTGATCTGTGCCACATGCGGTAATCCTGGTCCGCCAACATGACGCTGCAAGGCTGATACAAGTTGTTCTGGTCGCAGCGGCTCCCCATTGTGCCAGACTAATCCCCGTCGCAGATAGAGCGTCCAGCTCAGACCATCAGCGCTGACTTCAGCAGTATGTGCCAGTCCAGGAACTGGCCCGGCCGCTCCCGGCACGAATCGCATCAGCCCTGCATGTACCATCTGTATAAGATGACGTTCAGGCCATGCGGTATAAAGGGAAGGCGTGATTTTCATCAGGGGGCGGAAAAAAGGAATAACATATCCCTCCCCATCATCGTTATCTGCTGAATAAACCGGCCCCGAGATAAGAGTTTGATCTGTCTGCATTGCATAGTCACCGTCGAGCAAAGCCTTAAGCGCCGCAGGATCAACGCGGCACTGAAGCACGCCGGTTGCGCCACGACCCGCCCTGGCTTTCCAGTTCAACCAGCCTGATTGCTGCATTTCACTCAATAATGTCCTTGCATAACGGGGGGAGCAATACAGGGCTTCTGCCACCTCATTCAAAGATACCTGAGCGGGTTCGGTACGCCAGCGCATCAAAAGCCGTTGATAGCGGAGCAAAAGTCGTTTTTGGTGTGAGGAAAGACGTTCTGTCACGTAAAAAATCTCCGGTTTATATTTATTAAGGACTATTTTGATAATTTCTGCGTATAAGGATCAGCCCGAAAATCACTGATTAGCGGTATAAACAGTTATTTATTTTTCAGAAAAAGCTCTCGCCCCCTCTGGCCTGCTAAACGCGGGCACGGCGCAACCAGAGAATTACATCTTATCTTTCAAATAATTACCTCAATCCATGATGGACTTTTCAGGGCAAAACAAGCCTCGAATGAGTCCGGTAATTCTGCGCAGCACGGAAAATATTTTTTTAGCAATAACGAGCTCAGCTTTATATATTTTCAAAACCACAGAGCTCCCCTTTACGGTGTAATTAATATTCCCCTGAAATTTGCGCGTGAACCTTTCCCTCATCGACAATAAACTGTATTGCCCTGCTTCCCGGTACTGCCAATAGATATGCCGTAAGGGATGATCACAAAACATGCCCCACGGTTTTTTACTGTCTGTAAAATGCAGGATGTGGGGAGAATTTATCGCCTCCTCAGCCATTGCCAAAGAGTATTTATGCTCAAGCTCGTTAAAGGTAAACATCCGGCTGCTAACGTTCCATTTGAGCGGGAGCGTTTTAATGCAGTCTTTAAAGATAATATTCAGGATGTCCTGATCCTGCAGAGTGATCAGCCCCCTGTGCTGATAAAAACGTTCAAAACAGGTCATAAACATATCCGGGAAGCGTCGGTTTATTTCCCTGAAGTTAAACAGTAGCACGCCTGCGTTGATGTAATCCTGATGCGCATAGGGATGCAAACGTCGCGCCTGAAATACCCCGCCCTCATCCTGAACGCCCGCTATGCAGTAGCCTTCTGTCTCTGTATCCCACAGTTCTGCAATGTTTCCGCAGACAACCACATCTGAGTCAAGATAGATGATTTTTTCAATAGTGGCTGGCAGCAACCTTTGCATCAGCAGCCTGTAGTAGGTGTTAAGTGAAATATATTTTCTGTTCAGTGGTAATGCTGGCAGCATACTCGCGCTGACCGGCAAAAAGTGAAATTTCACCTCCGGTGCCCGAATCTGCGCTGACTTTATTTTCTCCCTGTTCGCCTGGGTTAATCGTTCGTCACAGATAATATAAAAATCAATCACCTGCTCAGGGTGCGCATTGCTAATCAGTGAAGTAATGGCCACATCGGCATGCGGCGCATAATGGTCATCAAAGGACATACAGATGTTCACCTTGCCGGTCCTGCGGACTGCCGGCGTGACGACAGGATGCGAGGCATGTAAAACCGCTTTCTCCGTCACGCCATAGGCCAGCGCCAGGGTCCCTACTTTCAGGCCGGGATAGGTGTTTTGCGCATATACCCGATAGGCGTTTAATAAACGCTCTCCGATAAAGCCGAAAACCCGTTGCTGATACGGGTCATAGCCGGAAAGATCAATGCGCTTTTCAGCTTCGCCAAGCACGCCAAATAAAAACTGGCAGTACTCATGAAAGTAAAGGGACTTCATTACTGCAATATTTCCCCATGAGCAACTGCTCTCGCTCAGGCTTTGCAGTAACGGCAGATAATAATCTGGGTACTGTTTTTTCACGATCTGCAGGACGGTATCCAGCACGCGAACATCATGTTCCCTGGCATAAAAGTCACGGGCACTCATCACTTTTTTGGGCAGACCCGCCGGATGAATTTGCCACAGAGGAGATGTGATGATGTCATACCGGGCGCAGGTCTTCCTGACGTTATCCGGCGTCCATCCAAAATCCTGAACCTGCTTATCCGTTATTTCGTTGAAGATGTAACACCCGTCATCCTCAGCCCTGAAATTAAGCAGGCGGCGATAATGCATCAGGCCATAGTAGTCGGCATTAAGATTCTTCCACGCCCAGTAAAGCGCTGTCAGTTCACACCACGAGGCGTTTTTATCCGAAATATTGTCTCCGGTATTATCCGGTACTGCGTAGTCCAGACTGAACTCACTGATGCTTTTTCCGACCTGAACAGGAAGGAAGCACTCGTTTTTAACAAAAGGGTATGACCTGTGATGGCAAACCAGAATTTTAATATTCATTTTCGTTTATAAAGTTAGTGATATTCAGTGGTCACTTGGTAGCAGTGCACGCAGCGTCCCGGTAAAGGAAATTCAAATCATTGAAGCGGCAGATAACCGGCTCTGTGAGGCGCCTTGATACAGAAGGCAGTAGACAAACAGAGCCAGGCACCATGACGGCTATTCTCTTATGTGTGATAGGTCCGTACGCATGCCATCCAGGAAACCTGCACGCCAGGCCGCCATCGCTGGCAGGCGCGGCTGATCAAGCAGGGCACCATAAAGCTGCAGCGTCAGCCGCAGTAAGGTGACAGATCGCGACCACGGCGAACCGGCGCGGGAATGCCGCAGCCATAAAAGATTTCGGGTCAGGTAATACCGTTTACGAGCACAAATGCGCCCCTGTGAAGGAACATCATGGACGTAACGCAGGGCTGGCGACCAGACCAGCCTGGCCCCTTGCCTGGACAGGGAGGCCCCTGCGCTGAGGTCGTCATAATAGATAAATAACCGTTCATCCAGAACGGCGCGCAAGCGTGTCAGCCATTCACGACTGACGCAGGCCCCCACGAACGAAAGGCTCTCTACCCGGGTACGGCTTACACTGGGCCGGAACGCTGCCGGGTTCCAGGCATAGTGCAGAGTCTGCCACAGGGTAGCCGGCACGCGGATGAAGGGCAGGTTCATGGTACAGGGCTGACCGTCCGGACGACGAACATCGCTGCAATATGCATCGGCAACCGGCTCCCGGGTCAAAGCATCAAGCCAGTCATCCGCCGGCCAGGCGTCATCATCCGCCAGGCAAACATGCGTCCAGCCCGGCTGTTCCGCCAAAGCTGCGAGGCCGGCACTGAAGCCGCCAGCTCCGCCAGTGTTCTCCGGCAGTGATAGCACCTGCAAACGCGGATCGTTCTGCTGTGCCAGCCAGTCACCAGTACCATCGGTGGCGGCATTATTAACCACCAACACGGAATGAAACCCCTGCGCCAGCGTATGCTTCAGTGCCCGTCGCAGCTTCGGCAGGCGGTTATACGTTACCATCAGCATCGCCACCTTCATGACGCCGCCTCTGGCCATGCAGGAGAGCTTAAAAAGGCCTGGGCCGCCCCCATGGCCTGCGCAATGGTGGCATCCATATCAAGGTAGCGACAGGTACCAAGCCGGCCAAGAAAAGTGACGTTCGGCTGCTGCCGGGCTCGTTCCTGATACTGAGTTAGCAGAGTTTCTTCTTCTGCCATGCGGACCGGGTAGTACGGGATATCGCCAGGGCCGGCCTCTCGGGAATGCTCCCGAAAAATAACGGTTTTATCGTGGTGTTCCCACGGGCTCAGACGGGCATGGTCAGTGATACGGGTCCAGGGGATGTCAGGATCGGCATAGTTCATTACAGCGCAACCCTGCCAGTCTGCCGGCACGACCTCCCGGACAAAATCCAGCGTCCGGTAGCGCAATCTGCCAGCATCATGACCAAAATAGGCATCCAGCGGACCGGACCAGAACAGATGTCCCCGCCGCGCCAGTTCCCTGGCCTCTGCTGGCGTCACCTTATGGCAGGTATGCACCTGAATGCCCGGGTGGTCCAGCATTGCCCTGACCAGCCCGGTATATCCTTCCGCAGGCATTCCCTGATACGGGTGACTGAAGTACCCGTCACTGAAATCAAACCGGAACGGCAGTCGGTTCAGGATGGCGGCCGGCAGCTCCGAAGCCGGACATCCCCACTGTTTTTCGGTATATCCCCGAAAGAAAGCGTCATACAGATCCCGCCCCATCAATTGCAGCCCCCGGGCCTCAAGGTTCCCCGCAGCCTGAGCCGTGCCGGTCGTCAGCGAGGTCAGCCAGTCACGCGCCTGGCGCGGCGTCATCGCCTGGCCCCGGAACTGGCTCAGGGTTAGCAGGTTGACCGGCAGGGACCAGACCTGGCCGCGTGCCGTGGTAAAGACCCGATGAAAATAGGGCATAAAGCGGGCAAAACGGTTCACAAACTGCCAGACAGCCTCATCCGCCGTATGGAAGATGTGGGGACCGTACTGATGCACTCTGACCCCCGTTTGTGAACAGCGGACGTCATAACAATTTCCGGCCAAATGGTCCCGCGCTTCGTACAGGGTAACGGTAATGCCCTTCTCTGCCAGAAGGCGTGCGACGGTGCTGCCGGCCAGGCCAGCACCGACGATAAAAACGGATGGTAATAGCATAGTGAGACTCAGATTAACGTTGGAAAACCTTACTGCCTGGCAGCCTTCATTGCCGTTTGATAACGAGGCAACAGCTCTTTCGGCGTGCCGTCCGCCACCAGCCGACAATTTTCAAACCACAGTACCCGGTCACAGAACTGGCGGATATCCGTCGGGTTATGGCTGACAAACAGCAGCGTAACGCCCTTTTTCCGGAAGGCGGTCAGCACATCCAGACAGCGCTGGCGGAAGGCGATATCTCCGACGGCCAGCACCTCATCAACCAGTAAAATGTCCGGTGAGACTTCGGTAATAACGGCAAATCCCAGACGGGCCTGCATACCGCTGGAATAAATGCGTACCGGCTCATTGATAAAGTCACCCAGCCCGGCGAACTCTATGATGCGCGGCATAGCCTGACGGATGTCCGCCTGACTCATACCCAGCAGCGTGGCATTCAGACGGATATTCTCGCGCCCCGTCAGCTCCGGATGAAAACCAGCGCCCAGTTCCAGCAGAGAGGCCACCCGTCCACGCACCGTTACTCTCCCTGCGGAGGGCTGCAGTACGCCGGCCACCAGGGACAAGGTGGTGCTTTTACCGGCACCATTGCGCCCCATCAGGGCCACGGACTCTCCCGAATGAACAGAAAAACTGACGTCATCCAGCGCGGTATGGGTACGGTGCCGCCACAACGCCAGAGCTCGCCGGGGATGCAACAGCAGGGACTTTAGCCCGCTCCCCAGATGGTGATACAACGGATACCGCTTAATCACATGATCAAAGGTTATGACCGGTTGCTTTGCCTTCATCACAGCACCTCCGCCAGTCGTGGAGCCAGGCGGCGTAGTACCTGTGAACCCGCCAGTAAGCTCAGAAGCACCATCAGCGCCATCACCGGAAAGCGAGATAGCGTGACCTGGTTATCCAGCAACAGCTCGCGCCAGGCCATGACCAGCGGAGCGGCCGGATTCAGGTTCAGCAGCCACTGCCAGCGCAGAGGCAGCATATCCGGTGCCCAGATGATCGGAGTGGAATACATCAGCATCATGATGCCCAACTGAACAAAACGTTCCAGGTCGCGCAAAAACGGCGTAAGGCTTGCCAGCAGCAAGGTTATGCCCGTCAGCAGCAGCAACTGCAGCAGGAAAAGTAACGGTATCGCCCACAGCCAGCACAGGGCTGGCTGGTGGCCATACCACAGTAAAAATCCAGTCAGAACCGGAAGCGCGCACAGAAAGTGCACCCCTTCCATCAGCACCTGGCTGAACGGCAGAACGCCGCGCGGGAAGGCGGTTTTACGGATGATGGCGCTGTTGGCCAGAAACGCATCAGGAGCATTGCCCAGTGAGGCGGCCATCCACTGCCAGGGGAAGAGTCCGCTCAGCAGGAACAACGGGTACTCAGCTACCGGCACCCGCATTACCTTGCCGAAAACGACCCAATAAATCAGACCAAAGGTCAGGGGATGAGCAACCGACCAGACGTACCCCAACAGACTGCCCCGGTACCGGACCTGCATTTCCTTGTGCAGCAGCACCAGCACCATTTCATACCAGCGGCGAACCGAATAGCGGTGAGTCATAGCAGCACCTCCCGGGTCTGACGACCAAAAGCGGCTGGATCTGCTCCGGTCAGGGCGGCATAGCACAACAGATTCTGACGGGCCGCAGCCTCGGCGGTAAAAGACTGCAGTACCCTTTTGCGTCCTTCAGCCCCCGCCCGGATGGCATACTCGCGGTCCCGCAGTACCCGGGCCAGCGCCACGGTAAAGGCGGACACGTCACCGTCCGGCACCCTGATGCCACACCCATCATCCGGCAATAGTTCCCGGACGCCGCCGCGGTCAAACGCCACCACCGGACGCCCGCAACTGGCTGCTTCCAGCAGAATGCGGGGAACACCCTCTGCATAACGGGAAGGCAGCGCCACCACGGTGGCTCCTGCCAGCACCGCTGGCATATTTTTCTCTTCAACCTCTCCCAGCCATTCAATATCCCCCTGCGAAGCCAGCAGACTGAGCACGCGTTCGGGGATAGCATCCGGATCGCCGGGAACCGGCAGACCGGCCACCTGAAGAGTCAGGGCTATTCCCAGACGCCGCAACGTACGACAGACGCCAACCAGCGTATCAAGCCCTTTAGACTGGATAAGGCGGGCCGCAAAGAGAACCACCGGCGGCTGTGAGGCCGGCAAGGGAGAGTCCCTGTACACGAAGGGGTCCACGCCAGATACACCGGTCACCCGGGTGGCGCGCTCGGGCAGACGAGCCAGATCTGTTAATCGCCGCCGGTCATCTTCGTGCTCGAAAGCCATCAGACAGGTCGGATGGCGGGCTGCAAATCGCCAGACCTGGCAGACCAGCCTTCTCAGAAGCCGTAACGACAATCCCCGACCGCTAAACAACCGTCCCAGCCCCGGGAAGCTCATCATTACGCGATAGCGTCCGGTCAGCATGACAGCGATCAGACAGGGTTTAAGCGTGATGGCGTGCACCACATCCGGCTGGAGTCGCTTCACCTGACGCCCGACCTGCCACGCGCTAAGCAGAAAATTCAGCGGACTGCGGGAGGTGGCTTTCAGGACGAGAGAATGGACCTGCAGGCCGGCGGCTTGCATCGTCGCCATCACAGACGGCGACGACGACCGAACCAGCACGTGCACCTCCATGCCGGCAGCGCGTGCGGCGCGAGCGCGCGCCAGCCAGTGCAGAACAAAGTAACGGTCATCGTTGACAATAAAACAGAGCCTCATAGCTGCGCTCCTGTAAGGTGAAAACGGGGATCGCCGGGAAAGCTCACCCGCGCGCGGCGTAGTGTGTCCGCCGCAAGCTCCTCACGACCCAAAGCTTTTTCCACACGGATAAGAGAGTCCATCAGATTCGGATCGTTATGGGCGGACAGGTAGCCGTTAGCCTCCTGAACAAAGGCCTGCAGCAGCTTTACATCCCGGGGCTGGTTATAAGCAATCAGCAGGCTGACACAGCGGTCAAACTGCAGGCGATCCGCCTGCATCAGCTGCGATACCTCGGGCAGAAAAAGCGTTATGGGAGATGAAAAACCGCTTTTCTCCACCTCACGCAGATGAATGAGGTTTAGGGTACACGCAGCAAGCACCACGAAGCCGGCCAGACCGGCAGGAAGGGCCAGCCACGCTTTTCTGGCGACATCTTCGCACCGACGGCCGTCCGGCAGCGCCAGACGCCAGAGCAACAAGAACAGAACGAAGTGCAGGGCTGACAGATAAAACGGAAATTCGGTCATGGCGTGCAGCGCCAGCGGCAGGGACAGCGGCCAGAGGCTGATATAATGTCGGGCTGCACCCGGCCTTCCTTTTGCGCGAAGGAAAGAGACAGCTGGCAGCATCCAGAGCACGCCGGCGAGCAGCAATCCGGCGAGCGCTACAGCACCGCCCTCCGCCCAGACGTACAGCAGTTCATTGTGAGGATAGATAACCCGCTCCGGGGTCGCGCTGACCTCACCCAGCGCCTCAAGCCCGTCTGACCAGCGTCGTTCAAAGCTGCCGAGCCCGCTGCCCGCAAGCGGACGTTGCTTTATGAGCTCTGCCGTCACGCGCAGCATCTGCAGGCGACGTTCGCGAGACTCGCTGCGCATCCGGTCGAGGCTGAAAGTGTCGGCCGCCCGAGGTGAAACCGCATGAGCGGTTGCCACAACGACCTGCGGTTGCACGGAAAGTACGCCGATGGCCATAATGCTACTGAGAAGGACACATCCCCCCAGCGCGCGCCAGTGACGGTGCCGACCAACCAGCCACAGCACGCCGCCGCACGCCAGAAGTCCTCCCAGCCAGCCGGTGCGGGAGCGGGCTACGGCCAGCGCAGCCAGAATAAGCGCCAGCGCGAGCCAGCCGCACAGGCGAAGGCTACGGCGACGAACGGGTAGAGAAAGAAGGCACCACAGCGTTGCTCCGGCACCTGTCGCCAGAAACGACCCCAGCAGGTTCACCTGCCCCAGACTGCCGAGCGCCCGTCCCTGGGCGGAAAGCACGTCATAGTGAAGCATGCCGCGAACGAAAGGGCTCAGGGGAAACAACAGCTGGGCCAGCGCCATCAGGGCCTGTAATAAGGCACCCGCCGCCAGAACGGAAACAAGCAGCGCCCGGCCCCGCACGCCGAAGCGAACATGCAGCAGCAGAATAAACAGTCCAGTGCCGGCCCACAGCCCGACCAGGCGCGGCAGGGCATTAAGCCGCCAGGCCGGCACCGTCGTCCACAGCAGTGGCAGGGTCATCAGGACGGCCGCTGACAGCACCCCGACAACCAGCCCGCGCGGCGCAAGCGTGTTGCGTGCGCACCACAGAACAACCAGCCAGATCGCCACGCAGGCCCAGACCAGCAGATTGTGCCCCCCCAGCATGCCGGGGCCGACGCTGCCGGAAAAGGGGAGCGTCACGCATGCAAGCAATACAACGGCAGGAATGCAGCTGCGCTGAAATTTATTACCCAGCATCACGAGAAAGACACCCCGCGATGGGCGCGCAGCCCAAAACAGTCTTCTTCATCCAGCTCGCCAGCAATGGCCACGTCACGCAGGTAGGCCGTGACGTCATAAAGTAGCGCAGCGGCTTCTGAATCTACATTACGCATGCGACGAGCTGTGTCACGCACCCTTGTCTCAAGCGCACGCCTGCCGCCGCCATAGTTAATAACGGCATTCTCAAGCAGGCGAAGACGATGGTAGTCTTCACGAATGCCGGTGATATCAGAAATACCAACCGTAAAAGCGCGATTATTATCGCCACCGCGACGGCGTGAAAAAGACATAATAAGCTCCCCGCCATCCGGAAGATGGCGTATATAATTAATAAGCTGGCATATAAAGCCGAAATTAAGCGGGCGTAGAAATCACATAAATAAAAAAACTTTATACTTCATGAAATTTTAAATAACCGCGAAACTACTGCTCGGTCATAACCATTACCGCACTGGCGGTAAAGGCACCGGTGGGAATATTTTTGGCCTCGACAACAGGGTTGCGAACCGCCTGAAATTCCAGTTCGCGATCGGTGTAACCATTTTCGAAAGTTTCGATTATGGGTGTGGAAGCAGGACCGACCAGCTTTCCATTATAAAAAATGGCAACCCCGAGGTTTGGGGTACTGGTTGAAACCACTTCATTGCCATTAACAGTTAAAGACGTGAACTGAAACGTTGTTTTCACGGTAACCCCGGCATCGCGGGTACAGAGCACCGGAAATGTCTTTTTGATATTACCTGAGGTGCCGCTTGCTGGTACGGTGGCTATCTTACTTCGCTCAAGCATACCCAACTCTACATCCAAATCTGTATGATAGTTTAAGTAACATGTTGCTGGTTGAGAGGGTAATAAATGAGCATCAGCACATACTGCGCCATCCCATTGGTGGGTTGACCATTCATTTCCCGCATCATCAACCAGTGTGTAGCAAACCATAGATTTAGTTTGTAATTTTGCTCCTACAAAGCTACCAAAATAAGGCTGCTGACTTTCTATCGTTTTGTTTTGTTCCAGCCTAACGGATGCAACGGAATCATAAAATGTATAGCTCTTTGAGATCGTACATGCAACTCCCCATGAGCCTGCACATAAATGCAGCCTTGATCTATAAGTGCCCGTATATGGAACATAAAACGTGCCCCACAACACAAAGCTCATATACTTACCGTCATTTTCATAAGCGGCGTTGAATTCTTGACCGACATCGTACCCCCAAGGTGCATCTTTGTACGGAACGCATAATTTATAATAGCTAAAGGTGTTTATACCTGTACCCGCACAAGCTTTGTTGCTTGGTGAAATTGAAGTACCCATCTGAGCCCCCATACCTGTGTTCCAGTATGTATTGGCAGCAGCACTCAAGCTCCACAAAATAAATGAAACAGCGAATAAAAAATTGACCTTATATTTCATTTACCACTCCAAAAACCATTTAACCAAGGG
>Ga0302349_1000364_pt1 | contig 58451 bp, 65 predicted proteins | sample PhyAR1_FD_202176 | JGI IMG/M metagenome (GOLD analysis project Ga0302349, IMG submission 202176) | Leaf surface microbial communities from alfalfa plants in UC Gill Tract Community Farm, Albany, California, United States - DLSL A.R1... | ecosystem: Host-associated > Plants > Phyllosphere >... | reverse complement strand
GGCCCGGGCGTTCAGGGCGGACACCTCCTCGTTGGTGCCGGCGATCATCAGCGACGACTTCCCGGCGGTCGTGTCGGCGTGCCAGTCGGTGTAGATCCGGTCCATGACTTCGTCGCGGGTGCCGGCGAACACTCGGCCCCGCTCGATGTAGAAGTCGAGTCCGGTGGTGTCGCCGGTGCGGAGTTTCAGGGAAGCCGCGGCTTCGGCGGTGGCGTGCTCGCCGGTGAAGCGGTGCACCTCTTCCAGGCGGGTGACGGTGGTTTCGCGCTCGAGGAGGCGGAGGACGCCGCCGGCGCCGATGGAGCCGTGCTGTGCGGGGTCACCGAGGGGTCGGAGCGCGGCGCCGTGCTCGTCAGCGAGGGCGAGGAGACGTCCCATGAGCGGCGTGCCCGCCATGGACGCTTCGTCGACGAGGAGAAGCGTGTTCGCGTCGATGCGGTGCTGCTCCGCCACCGGCCGTCCGCTGCGCTTCGCGTTCGCGTGCGCCTGCAGGAGCATGTCGGCCGTGTCCGCCGTCGCGCCGAGCTCGCGGCCGAGAACTTCCGCCGCCTTACCGGTCGTGCCGAGCGCGAGGACACGACCACCGCCCGCTTCAACGGCGTAGATCGTGGCCCGCATCGCGGTGGTCTTCCCGGTGCCGGCAGGGCCGATACCGGTCTCGATCCGGTGGCCACCGGTCGCGAACCGGCGTGCCAGCTCGACCTGCCCGGCGTTGAGCTCGTGCTGTCCTTCGGCGATCGCGCGGTCGTTGAAGCGACGCATCGCGTCGTCGAACACCTGCGGCTCCATCGCGAAACCGCCCCGCGTGCGGGCAGCATCGAGGATCGCTTCTTCGGTGCGGAGAGTCTTCTCGGAGGTGAACTCGTCGGCACGGTGGATCCGGAAGACGCTCTCACCGTTGCTGCGCTGCAGCTGCGCCGGCGTGGGGTTCAGCTCCGGCGGAGTCAGGGAGATCGACCGCTGCACCGCTGCGGCAGTGATCTCGCGGGTGAGGGCCTGGACGTCCTGCCCGGTGGCCTGCGCGACGCGACGCGCGACGCGCTCTGCCTCGGCCTGCAGGTGCGAGTCCTTCCACGTCGACCGGTCCTGCTCGACCCGAGTGACGACGAGACTCCCGAGCTGCTGCACGCTCTGCCCAGCAAGCAGATCCTGCGCCGGCATCGCCTTCGACTGGGCGACTATGCCCGCCGCCCACCCGTCGACATGCACCTTCTCCGAGGCAGCACGACGCCACTCGGCGACCTGGTCCTGCTCCGACGACGGCGGTGCTTTGTGGTCGCGGGTCGAGAGGTTCGCCTGCTCGTAGAGGCGGTGCTGGATGTTCTTCGGCGGGGTGTGGCCGTGGGCGGCCACGTACTCGTCGACGAGCTCCGCGTACGCCTGCTCAATCCCGACGCGGCGGGACGAGAAGCCCTCGCGGAGGCTGCGATCGACACCCATGATCTCGCGCACGTCGCGCTTGCCGGCACCCCGGGACTCGTCAACGAACTGCACGCCGAGACGGTTCCGCAGTTCTTCTTCGACGAGCGAGTTGTACCGCTCGGAAGCAGCGACACCGAGGCGGTGCAGCATGCGCCCGTCGAGCGATCGCCACTTCCCATCGACGCCCTCTACCTTGGTCGAGACAGCGACGTGGGTGTGCAGGTCCGGGTCACCGGTCCGGGAGTCGCGATGCTCGAACGCAGCGACGATAAGGCCCTTCGTCTCGACCTGCGCGACGCCGCCGGCGCCGGTCCGGGTGAACGCTGCTTCCTCCTGCAGGAACGTCATCGCCCCCTGCCACGCAGCCTCGTGGGCGGCGTGCACCTCACGTGCGATGTGCGCCTCACGGGGGTCGTTCCGGTCCGCCAATGCCCACAGCAGGGAGACCGACTTGACCGGGCTGAACACCAGGTCGTAGCCCGCGACGGGCTGGCGCGGCGGTGTGCCGCGCTCGGTCAGGAACCGTGCGACCTCGCCGGTGGTGGCCTCGCGGCCGAGCGCACCGCGCAGGTGATCGGCGGCGAGGTTGTGCTTCACCAGGTCGCGTTCCGGACCGGTCTCGGGGTTCCGGCCGACCTCGTCACGGAACCCCTGGTAACCGCGGGAGACCTGCTGCTTCCAGTCGGGAACACGGAGCGCGACGAACCAGGAAACCTCGTCCGACGTGGCGGGTCGACGCAGCGACTTCTGCAGCATGGCGGACGCGACGTCGGCCTTGATGCCGGACAGTTCGGCGTCCGCGGGGGCGCGCTGGTGGTCCCGTTCGAACGCGACGGACGCGGCGTGGATCTGCACATGCCACTCGGTGTCGGGGTCGTTCGTGGTCATGAACCGACGGCCGAGCCGGGCGGCGTCGATCGCCTCGGAGGCGGACGCGCCGGCCGCGATCTGCTCCTGGATGAACACGGTCGCATCGGGACGCAGCCCCTCGCCGAAGAGCGCCTGCATCTGCTCTGCGGACACCTGCCCGGACACCCCCAGGGAGGCCAAGCCGTTGCCCCACCACTGGCCGGGCTTGGCGCCCTCAGCGGTGTAGTAATCCGTGAGGTCTTCGCTTCGCCGGACCTGCTGATCGCCCGCCGCAACCTGGTTCGTCAGATATGAGTATCCATCACCTGCGTGCAGGACGTGCACCGTCATCACGAGCGATCACCTCCTCCCACACCCCCACCGTAGCCGGTTTTGGAGGGCCACACACTGTTAGTGCAAGAGGTGTGTAAGTTCGGTAGTGTGATGTCAGGCGGTCGGTCAGACTGCGTCAGCACCTACCAAAGCTGCCGTTGCGATCGTCGGAACTCGTTGAGGGGACCAGCGAGAGGGAACCAACCATGGCTCGAACCAGCACGAAGAAGGACAACCGAGAACGAGCACGTCAGCGCCGGGCAGAACTCGACGCTGAACGAGCCCGACGTGACGCTGCGATCGAAGAAGCCGCCTCGACGTTCTTCGACGCCAACGACGATCGCGATGAACTCATCGCCAAGCTCGACGCGATCGACGTGGACCGCGCCCTCGCCGTCCAGTCGCTCGTGGAGCTGAAGGAAACCAACCCGCGCATCGCGCAGCTGCTCGACATTCCGGTGGCGGAAGTGCGCCGCCTGCGGGACCTCGGTGCGGAGTCCACCAGCCCGAGCGCGAACGAGAGCGCGACGTCGGACGTGGAGGCCAGCGATGGTTCCGTGGACGCGGAGCATGCGGATGAAACCGGGCAGGCGGCGTGAACGTCGGCACGGCGGTCATCGCGTCCGCGATCGGCGTCGCATGGATCGTCTGGTACCTCGGGTTGCGACTTCGCAGCCGGACGGGCCTGCGCCGCACTGACCGCGCCCGGCGCGCGTCGAACGCCCTGATGGGGTGGGCAACGTTCGAGGGATTGGTGCTGACGGGCACGCTCGTGTGGTCGCCAGCACTCGGCGTGGTGCTCGTGCTCCTGCCGCTCTGGCTGGTGCTGCGCGGAGTGATCGCGATCGTGGACCGCAGCGCCGAGCGCGCCGCTCAACGTCGCGACATGCTGAACGGGTATCCCCCGGAACCGCGACCGGTCAGCTGGGACAACGTGCCGATGGTGGTCGTGCTGTGGTGGTTCGCGATCGCATACGTCGGGGTCTTCCTAACGGTGGTGTTCCTCGTCGCGTTCGCCGGCCCCGACGCACTCGAGTCGGACCTGTCGACGAACGTGCTCATCGGAAGTGTCGCCGCGTGCGCCGTCCCAGCGATCGTGATCGGCGTGGTTCGGAAGCTTCGCCGCGATCAAGCCATCCGCGACTTCCAAGCCCTCACAGCCGGCATCGAATCGCGGGTGCGGCTCGCTCGTGGCACACAGCCGGACGGCCCGCGCGACGAGCAGTGAGCACCGCCGGCCCGGCGTAAGCGGGCAGGCAAGATAGGAACCGACGGGCCCGGCGCCGCGATGCGCGGGGGCTGTGGCCGTTAGGGATGAGGAGTCAGGACGATGGGTGCACGAGCCGCGATGGTCATCACCTGCGACGTCGCCGGCTGCGACCAAGTCATCGTCCCGATAGCCGGACCCGACGACAACAGCAGCCGCACTGAAGCGCGCGCTTACGCCCGCGCCCACGGGTGGACGACCGCCGACCGCTCCCCCAGTTGGACCGACACCTGTCCCGGCCATGCCGGCGGCGCCGGCGCTCGGACCGCTGGCCAGGTTGGGGCCTCTGGCCGTTAGGTGTCGGTGGTCACCAGAGCGTTGGGGTGTCCGGCGCGATCCCTGTGCGGCACGCACGGATCGCTTCCGGATCCCACCCGTGATCGCGGAACGCTTCGCGGAGCTCTCGAGACAGCGCCACTCGTTCGCTGCGCTGCAGGCCGGCCATCCGAACCGCGGTCGCCCCGTTGCGGTGACGGCCGCGCTGCACACGCTCGAGCATGTTCCCGCGGTGCGTGCCCGGTGCCAGGTGCGACACCGCGGCGTCGACGTCGACGTGGACGCACAACGGGATATCGCAGGCATGCAGCAGCAGCACCGTCGGGTGCAACGCCGTGCCGGTGAGGTGCTCGTACAGCCACCGCTGCGGCCGCATCGCTCGCTGGCCACCGTCGGGTTGCGGAACCCAGAAGCGGCCGTAGCCGTCGTCGCCAATGGCACCGGTCCAGATCCAGCAGTCACTGAGCGCTGGTCCACGTACGACGTGCGAGAAGAATCGTTCCTCCGCGCTCACCGGAGTCGGCCCGCTCATGGTCAGCGGCCGTCGTGGCGGGGGGCAGTAGTGCCGCTCCCGGCGCGGTAGCCCGTGCTCACTTCTGCCGCTTCCGGTTGCGGCGAACCACGTACACGGCGGTGGCCGCGGGCAGCAGGAACGCGACCGCGCCCGACACTGATCGGCCGGCGTGACCGTGCATGGCGCCGTCGACGATCAGGAACACCTGACCAATCGCGAACAGACCAAGCCCGGTGAACACCGCACGCCACGGCTCACGCCCGCGCGGAATGCGCCCTTCGGCATCCGTCGCACGGCGAGCACCAACGATGATCGTCGCGACACCGGCGGCGAGGAACAGCACCCACAGCCAGGTCAGCATCTACTCCCCCAAGCCCGGGACGGGGAACTCGGGGACGTGGATGAAGCCCGCCAACGCCAAGTAGACGAAGGTCGCGGAGACCACCAGGCCGAGGCAGAGACCGAAGACAGTCACGCCCGACATCGACGAGTCTTGCGGGATGCCGCCGGTTCTGCGTTCCCACCGGGTGAACATGGTTCGTGCCGCGGCGATCGCAGCACGAGCGTCGTCGTCGAGGTCACCCCGGCGGGCGAGCTGCCGGCCATACGTCTCCAGCTGCAGGAAGAAGAAACCAGGCGTGGCGTGCTTGCGGGTCTCGGCGGCGTACTCGTCGCGGAGGATCTGGACGCGCATGTCCGTCGGCAGTGTCCCGCACAGGGCGAGGGCTGCCCGCACCCGGTACCCGTTGCGCGGGTTCAACGCGAGCGCTAGCACTTCCACCGGTGGGACGGCGGGGTCGAGGATCGCGGCTGCGCGGTCGTCTTCCTGTTCGGAGTGCAGCAACGCCACGACGTCGTCGACGGTGCGTGCGCGCTCGTGTCGTGTGAGCCAACCCATGACGTGCCCTTTCGATCGTGTCGGGTAGTGCTACCGGCTGCGCGGGCGCTGGCCACGAGGCCTGCGAATCGATGCCGCGGTCATATGGCGGCCTGCAGCAGGACGGCGAACGGTGGGAGGAACGCCACGGCGGCCGCGACGAACAAGACAGTTGCCGTGGCAGGGACTGGGACGCGTACTGCTCGCGCTTCCTCGTCCGCTGGACGAACAAGGAGCGCGGCGACACCACCGAGCGCGAGCAACACCGCGAGGACAAGGAAGACCCAGATGGGTACTTCTAGTCCCAGTGCTGAGACGGTCGACGTGAGCTCTGCTGCAGTGTTCATCGTTCCAGTTTCCTCGATCATGCGCGGGCGCCGGCGTACTGGGGGAACATCCGGTCCATCGTCGCTTCGTGGCGGGCGGCGCGGTCGTCCTCGCCACGGGTCCGGGAGATCTCCGCGAACGTGGGACGGTCCGGCTCGGCCGGGGCGGGTCGGCGGCACATCTCGGCGTAGTACCGGTCTGCGTCGTGTTCGGCCTGCTCGAGGCGGGCCCGCAGCGAGGCGACCTCGGCCATGAGCGCCGGGGCAGCCATCTGGAACCCGACCATGTAGCCGGCCTCCCACACCTGGCGCTGCTCGTCGGTGAGTTCCCACTCACGAACGCTCTCGGTCGGGTCCGCGGTAGCGGCGTCAATGGCTCGGAACGCGGTCACGGTGTCGCCGGCGTAGAGCTCATCGACCGCATCGCGGGTGGACTGCTGCACGGGGTTCATGCGCGCAGTGTCGGGGCGGATGGCGCTCGGACGCTCGAGGGTCATCGTCATCACGCGGCCGCGCTCGAGGCGAGTTCGCCGATCTTGTCGGGGCGGAACCCGCTCCAGGACCCGGTCTCCGTGTCGGTGACGACGATCGGGGCGTTCATGCCGAGAGTGGTCTTCCACTCCTCGATCTGCGCCTGGTCGACGTCGTCGAGGATCACCTCGGTGTACTCGATGCCGGCGGAGTCGAGAGCCCGCTCGGTTGCCTTGCACATGCCGCAGAAACCAGACTTGGTGTAAACCGTGATGCTCATCGAAATCACCTTCCGAAAGATTGTGATGCGGTGGGGGCCCCTCCCCCGTTGCATGCTTCTATTCTATAACGCGCGAGCCTATATGGGTAGTCTTTTCCGCACATTCTTTGAACCTTTTTCTGCCGGTCGGCACACCTGTTACCAGCCTATGCATCTGCATTGTTTGGCACCAGCGCATGACGTTTACGAACGTGCGGCTGGGGCATCGATAACAGCGGGAGGCCTGGAAATCCCCAGGAGCTTTAAACCGGTAATGCAATCGCCGGAAGCCGCTAGGAATGGTGGGCCGCGCATTCTCTAACTGTGTCGTCCCGGCGCTTTTCACCATGTCGAGACAGTCGCCGCCGTCCGCGGCTCAGCCCGCGACCGAGTGCGGGGTGCTGGTTGCGGTGGTGGCCACGGTGACGTCGTCGTGGTCGCACTCCCAGAACACGGAGCGGATCTCGTCGGCGATCGCGTCGGGCAGCTGCTCGTTCGTCCATGCCGTCGACGGGAACGAGACGGTGACGGTGATGGTGGTCATGGGTTCGGTGGAGGACGGGCCGTGGCCGGCTCCGCCCCACTCGTACTGCCAGGCGAACGCGACTTCGCCGGTGGGTCCGCCGCCGTGGACGTCGAATGCGGCGCGGTGTTCGTCGTCGGTGTGGTTCGGGCGGCGGGTGCAGTGCCATTCGAGGCCGCCGACGTCGTACGTCGTCGCGGCACACTCGGCGCCGGTCGGGTCGAGGTCCGCAGCGGGTGCTTCCGGGTCGATCTGCTCGCCGATGGTGGCGGGGCGTTCGTACGTGATGTGCATGAGGGGTGCGGCTCTCTAGAGTTCGGGGACGGCTTCTGGTCTGGGGTCGTGCGTGAGGGGCCGCGCCGCCGTCGCTATCGGCGGCGCGGCCTGCCCGCTACTGACGTGCCGGTTCCGGGGTGAGGTCGGTGTGCTGCAGCAGGAACCGGACCGCGGACCAGGCCGAGAGCTGCGGCCGGTCCCACGCGTGCTGTCCGTCGTTGAACTCGCAGCCCTGCCCGCCGGTGATGTCGCGACCCTCGACGAGCTCGCCGACGTCGTCGCAGAGGATCAGGTGCGGCATGTTGCTGGACTCGCGGATGATCCGCTGGGCTTCGAGGTGTCCGGCGGCGGTGAAGTCGCGTGCGGTGTTGATGCCGTCGCAGCCGTACTGCACTTCGGTCGGCATCTCCCCCGGCTTCCCGGCAACCAGGGTGGTGCCGTGGTCGGTGTAGGTGTCGGTCATGCCGTCGAACGAGCGGCCCTCGTACTTGCGGCAGATGTCGCCGACTTGTGTACTGGTGGGGCCGTCCTCGTGGTGGACGTTGAGCCACGCGGCCGCGGTGCCGGTGGAGCAGCGCACCGAGAAGCGGACGCCGGGGAACGTGGTCCGCAGTTCCTTCCGGAGCAGCGCGGCGACGTCCTTCGTCGAGATGATGGTGGAGGTCATGGGGTGTCCTTCGGTCTGTGCGATCGGTGATGATGGGTGGAGCGGGAGGGGGCAAATACGAGTTGTCCCCTCCCGCGTTGGATCACTCCGCGGGCGGCGTGTAGGTGATCGTGTCGACGAACGTCGCGAGTTCGATGCCCTCCAGGACAGCGGTGTTCGTGAGCGTCCAACCCAGCGACGCCGCGGTCTTGAGTTCCGCGGCCCGCTCTCGCAGAGCCGCCGTCCTCGCTTCCGTTGCGTCGTCCGCCTTACTGACCGCGGTAACAATGGTTTCGATCTGGTATCGCATTTGTTTTTCCTCTCCCTCTCGTTTTTTTGCCGTGAAGGCGACTTGTCGCCGCTAGGACGGGAGGGTGTAGTGCAACCCGAAGGGCGGAGGGGGAGAGAATTTCGGCGCGAAATAAGGGAGCGAAGCGACCGCGTGCCGAAAATCTCGGAGGATCCGGCGGCTTGCCGCTTGCGCGGAACCCGGACGGACGTACGCTGCCGAAGGCTTCACGGCAAAGAAACGGGCCGCAGGCCCAGCAGTGCCGGCGAAGCCGGTTCCACCCGGAGCGAAGCGACTCCCGGCCCCCGGCCGGAAGCCCTGCCCCGGAAACCCTGTCCGTTACTGTGTGGGCAATTCAGGGGGTCACATGAAGCAACGACAACGACGGGTACCCGTCCCGTCTGCTGCAACGCTCGGAGTGCGTGCCGGCGGGGTGCGAGATGTTCCTCGCCTCACGGTCTGGTCCTGGCGCATGGTGCCGCGGAACCCGGTCTACGTCTGGCTCATCGCTGGGGTCGCGTCGATCTCGTGCGTGGGAGTGCTGCTGTTCGGAGATCCGCTGTGGATAGCGCTGGCCATCGCACCGATTGTCGCGGTCCTCACGGCTTTCACGATCACCGCGGCGTCGGGACTCGCGTGGGCCTTCCTCGCCCTAGGCCGGCACACGGTGATCTATATGACCGCCGACGCTGCGCTGAGCTTGTCGACCGGCCTCGACCGTCGGGGCCGACCTCGCTGGCAGGTTTTCGAGCACCTTGCCCGCGATCGCGGCGGCTATGGGCGTGCACTGCGAGACCAGATCGCGCCCGGCATCTGTGCGGCGGCCGACCACGCTGGCGTCCCGATCACGGCGACGGCGGTCGATCGGCGCGTCCTCGGTATCTACCTAAACACCCTCGCCGCGTTCGAGGTTGAGCGGTGGAAGGGCCGCAGGGTCATCCGCTGGCCGCGACAGGCTGCGGACGTGAGCCAGGCCCCTACCGGGAACCTGTCGGCCTCCTAGGCGCTGTTGAGCGCGGCGCCGCTCTGCGGTGTCGTCGCGCTGCGAGCTCCGTCGAGCAGCGCCGGGGTCGGGGAGGGGGCGGAGCCCCTTGCCGCGGCGGCGAAGCCGTCGCGCAGCCCACGGACACCAGGACGGCCCGATGCGACATCTGCGGGCCGGGGTGAGACATGTCCGGGCCGGGATGCGACACGAACCGTTGCCGGGTGGGCGTGGGGGCCGCTGGCTGCGACCCCCACGCCCGTTCACCTACTCGGCGGGCGTGGCCTCGCCGTCCTCCGGCTCGGCGTCGGGCTGGATGCCTGCGGCGATCTTCTCGACCGGGCTGAGCGGGTAGCCCCACGCGGCCAACTGGCCCAGGTAGCCGCGGGAGTCGGCATCCGGGGTGCGCCACCACTCACGGTTCGCCGTGTTCTCGAACCCGGCGAACACCACGGCGAGGGACATGTGCAGCCCCTTCGCGGGGTGCTGCTCGACCCACTGGGAGAGCGTGTCACCGTCCCACCCGCTCGACTCGATTCCGAGCAGACTGCGGGCGCTCACCATGCCGGAGGCGTACCGGGTGCTGGCGTGGCGCGTGAGCGCGATCGCCAGGAACCGGGCGGCGTCCTTCGGCGCGTTCTTGCGCTGCAGGAGCGTCGCAACGAACTCGCGGCGCACGTCGTCGGCGGCGTCCCACGCCTTGTTGTTGGCGACCAGCAGCCGACGTGCAGCCTTCCGTTCCTCCGCCTCGGCTTCGGCGTCCGCGTCGGACTTCGGCTCCGCCGGGGCCGACGCCGACGCCGACGCCCCGACGCCGATGTGCCCGACGCGGAGCGTGTGGACGTTCGGCGTCGCGCACACGGGAACGGCCACGACCTCGCCGTACTGTCGCACCTCGTACGCCGCGCCGGGGCACTCGGCGTGCTCGTCCTCGGTGATCGGGGTTCGGTCGTCGTAGGCGATCACGTCGTCACCGGCGTTGGTGAACCGTGACAGCGGCGCGTAGTCGTCGTCATCGGTCACCACCCGCTTGCCTGCTGCGGTCAGTTCCGCGGTGAGCGCGTCCACCGCGGCGGCACGCTCCCGGTCACGGCGGAGGCGGGCGGCGACGTGGGCCAGTTCGTCGTCGTCGTAGCCCTCCGCGATCCACTCCGTCAGTTCCGTGATCGCTTCGTCGTCGCCGTCGAACTCGGCCAGGAGCAGCGCCTGGGTGAACGTCGCCTGCCCGGACGCCACGGCCGTGGCCGCCGCGTCCGACTTCGCGACCGTCAGGGTCTGCTTCACGGTGTCGCGCTTCGTACCCGTTTCGCGGGCGATCGCGGTAACGGACAGGCCCTCGATTTCCAACTGGCGGTACGCGGCGAGCCGGTCGCCGTCCGACAGGGCGGTGCGGCGCTCGTTCGCGACCAACTGCTCCGCGATCCGCTGGGCAGGGGTGTCGCCGCGCTCGGTGACGAACACGGGGACGGTCGTTCCCGCCTCGCGGGCAGCGAGGACCCGCATCTGCCCGTCACGGACCACCACGGCCCCGTCCGTGTTCCGGTAGCCGATCGTCGGCAGGAGGACCCCGTGACGCTTCACGGAGGCGAGGAATGCGGGGTCGAGGTCGGCCGCGGTGCGGACGTTGTTCTCGATCACCACGTCCGCGGCGGGGACGTGCACCAGGTCAACGCCCGCCGCGGTGGGAGCCGCGTCGGTCGTGGCCTCGGGCTGGGGCTGGTCCGTCAGGTGGGTGACGGTGATGTGTTCTGCAATGCTCATTGGTTTGCTACGCTTTCCGGTAGTGACCGGGTGCGGGTCCTGGCAATTACGACTTGTCGGGAATTCCGCACCCGGTCTGTTTCATTCGGTGGGTGTTACTGCTGGCGGAACACTGCGGTCAGTGCTTCGGCCCGGGTGAGCGCCGCGCGTGCGTGCTGGAAGGCGCGCATGACGGCCGTGTACTGATCCGGCGACAGTGACCGGGTGTCCCCGGCTTCGTCGTAGGTCAGGAACAGGACCGTCCCGTACAGCGGCGACGCCGCCTTGGAACGCCCGAGGGCAACCGCTGCGACGGTGGCGAGGTCGTTGCGCTCCCCCGCGTACATGCCCTCGTCATCGATCCACGCGTCGATCCGGCCGTCGAGGCGGACCACGTCCACCAGGCGGCACCCGATCTGCTCCCGCGTGCCCTGCAGGGTCGACTCACGTGCGTTCACGACGACGCCTTCAACCGCACCATCTGCGGTCGCTCGAATACCCATCAACTTCATTTCCTCTTTCCTCTCCCTTTCGTTGTTTGCCCGGGAAGGCACGTAGTGCCGATAGGACGAGGAGCCGGGGTGCAAGCCCAAAGCGGCGACGCTCCGAGAAGTTTCGACCGGCGCCGTCCATTGACGAAGGAGATGAGTACGACGGCGCCGGTCGAAAGTTCTCGCGTGCGGCGGTGGCGACGGCTTGCGGCCCGGAACCTCGTCCGTACAATCGCCGAAGGCTTCCCGGGCAAACAACGAACCCGGCAGGGTTCGACAAGCACTGGCCGGCTTGCCGGCTCCCCTCAGACAAGATCAGCCCGCCGAAGGCGGCCCGCTCAGACCAGAACAGTCCGCCGCCGGCGGTCCGCTTGGATCCCGCGTGCTCGAGGAGCTCGCCGGCGCGCAGAGGCCAGCGAACGTGAAACGGCCCCAGCCTGTTGGGGGGAACAGACCGGGGCCGGCTGCAGCTCGAGCGCAGTTGGGGGGCTGCTCGAGCTGCGGGCGCCCGAAGCCACTGGGGGAATGGTCCGGACGCAGACCATCACGGTACGCACGACCCCCGACGTCGGCAACCCGGCCAGCTATGACGTCGCTGAGAGCTCCACGCGGTGCTTCACCGCGGCCCGCCACACCCACGCAGCGGTCGCGGCCTGGCCGCTCCCCCACTCGATCAGCACCGCGTCGCCGGTCGCGGCGATCGCCTTCGCGTCGACGCGGCGATCGATACCGCGGTAGGTGCGGATCCACGCGTGCACGGGCACCGCCGGCACGACGTCGGCCACTGGGCCGCCACGGGCATCTGCCGGCAGCGACACGGCTTCCTCGGGCACCCACCGCCCATGCCGGCGCACGCCCATCAGCGGCGCCCCTGCGGCTTCAGAGCACGCTTCTTGATCCGATCCATCGGCAGCCACACGTGGTGCACGAAGCCCATGTGCACGAGCTGCACGTAGACGACGTCGCCGTCCGCCTGCTCGACGAACCCGGGACAGGTCTGCAGGCCAGACCGGGTGAACTCGACCCGCACCCACACCGCCGGGTAACCGGACACCCTGTCCGGCGCCGGCGGGGCGTCGATGCCGAGCGGCTGGTCCTCGGGCGGATCGGGGTGGATGGGTGGCGCCCACCGGTGTTCGGGCATGCCACCGATGATGACCGCGGCCGCCGACACCGGGTGTCGGATCCCGCTGCGAGGATGGATCCATGACCACCGTCCGCGGCACGATCCGCTCCACGAACACCATCACCGCCGACGGCCACGCAGACGACCAGAGCACGGCGCGGGCCCGCGCCGTCGACGGCCTGGATCTCACCGGGTACGACGTCGTGCAGACGAACACGCTGAGCTCGACCGCGTCCGGGAACATCACTGTTCGCGCTGTTGCCCGGTCGACCGGGATCCAGCCGCACGAAGCGTCCGGGCCGACCTACGACGCCGCTCTGGCGACGTACCTGCAGTCGATCCCCGACGGGTGGATCAGCCTGGGCATCACGGTCGACGCCTGAGCGAAACTCCTTCGAGCGCCACTCCTCGCCTTAGTTCCTCTCGTCCCAGAGTTGGAGAAGCCGCTCCGTCATGTCGAGTGCGGCGTCGAAGTAGCCGGCCAGGCCGATGATGCTTGTCGTCATCCTGTAATCAGCGCCGCCGTGTTCCGGCTTCCCGATCTGCTTGCGGTCGAGCATGAGAAGCATCATCGAGCCATTGGCATGGGCCATCCCGCTGGCGGTCTGCCACAGAGCGAGCGGTGTCATGAATAGGTCAGGCACCAGAGGCGCGATGGCAGCGAGACGGGTAGACACCCGGTCAACCTTTCGGAGATCGGCGTCGACCAGGTGGTCGCGCCCATCACGGTCCCGTTCCAGCGCTCCAACGGCCCGGTCCCAGCCAGGGTCCGCGACGGCCAGCTCCGTGTAGACCATCTTCACGAGCCTTCGGTTCTCGCGCGCGAGCTTCAAGGAACGGAGCACTCGTTCGTCCCGGGACGCAGGCTGGAGCAGCCAGAGAGCCGTGCCCACGGCCTCGTAGGTGCTCCGAACGAGCGTGTACAGGGCAAAGGGCAGCGCGGCCTCACCGTCCGTGACGATGATCTTGAAAGCATGCAGATGGTCAAGCGCGACCCCGAGTCCAGATCGGACCTGATCGGGAACCGAACTGTAGGACGCTGCGCTCCGGTCACCCGCCAAAGAGGACCCCGCTCGGATGCTCACCACCTCGGCTCGCTCCGAGAGCGTGTCGTAGCGATTGAAGCTCCGGGCAAGTGAACGCCGCCCTAGCTCTTCGTGGTCGAGGGGTTCCTGCCGGTCATGATCGCCCAGACCGCTTCCACTTTGTGTGCGCACATCGCCCATCCTGAAGGCGACAGGCCTGTTTGACCACGGAGCAGCACCGGCGCCGGTCGGCTGCGCCGGCCTGTGCAGCGAGCACGTCTCTCCACAGGCCGGCGCATCCGAGTACCCCGCTGGGGTCAGCCGGTGAACAGTGGCACGGCCACGGCGACTGCGATACCGACCAGCGTCGTGACGATGCCGACGACCGCGACGGCCTGACTCGAGGCTGCCGGCCAGCGCGGCGGGCGCGGCGTCCCCGTCACCGTCGTCTCCACGCTGAACGCGAAGACCTTCTTCTTCTTCTCCATGAGTTACTGCCTCTCTGCGAGGTAGGCGTCCTGCCTACCCCTTGTTCTACGTGGCTCGCGAACCGAGTCTCAGACTGATACGCCGGTCGCGCTCCAACAGGCCACTGGGGGACCCGCGCGGTCTCTATGCGCGGGGAGATGGCAGAGATGTGTGTCCGATAGGCGGTCGCAGAACGGTCGAGGAGGTTCAGCTGCTCGATTGCATGCCGGCGTGCGGCGGCGAGCTCGTCGACGGTGAGCCAGTGCAACGCCTCGAGCTCATCTGTCACGCCGCGGAGCGCACCCGTGCCTCAACTGCCATCTTCACCGACCAGCCACCTCGAACAACCGCGACGACGTGGCGCGCCTGACCATGACCCCTCCGATGGCCTGCGCAGCGAAGCGAAGACAGGGCGCCGCGCGTAGCGCGTACCCGTGTGCCCTCTGCCGGTGCCCCGAACTACGGTGGCCGCATGGAGACCGACTACGCAGCACCCCGCGACGGACTGCGGATCCTCGTCGAGACGGCCAGCGAATACGAAGGCATCCGGGCGGCACGACTTTTCGACCCAGCCGTCGGCGAGCCGTTCGACCCCGGTCATCGATGGGGGCGAATCCTCGCCTACGCCTGGCCCATTGACCCTGACCTCGTCCTGTTCTCCGGAGTGTCCTACATAGCTGGTGTGCGCGCGGAGTGTGACCGTTTGCAGCGTCGCCCGCCTGCCTGGGATGAGGTCGTCGACCATCTGGCGGTTGCAATCGATCCCGGGCGTTACCCGGAGATCGTCGTCGACGACCTTGGCCGGTTCATCCGAGGACAGGTACCGCACCTCTACGGCGCCCGGATCTGACAGCTAACCGCTCGCACACAGCGTCTCGATAGCCGATCGGCTATCGGCTATCGGCTATCGGCTATCGGACACTAAACCCGAAGGCGAGGATTGCTGCCGAGGGTGCAGGCGATGAGGTCGACGTGTGGTCAGGATGGGGACTGGGGACGGGCGACCGCGGTGCCGGCGGGGGCTGCGCCTTCGACTGACAGCCCATCGCTTGTCTGCGCTGCTGCTCCCGGCTGTGAGACCGGGAGTGACGGACGCTCCGCATTCCGTGGGAGTCGTCGGCCGAGCACAAACGCTGCGCCGGCGGCGATGACCGCGCCGACGACGATGAAGATGACCCAGAGATATGGGTGACCGCCGCCGAGCAGGATCCCGGCCAGGGGCGGGCCGATGAAGCGTGAGACCGGGTAAGTGGCGGAGTTCATGGCGTTGTAGCGTCCGCGAAGGTGCTCCGGCGCGAGTGCGTTGGGCATCGCGTTGATGACGGGGCTGAGGAACGTCTCCCCGAGGCCGAACATCCCAAGTGCGATCACGAGCAAGGTCGCGGTCGCCGCTTGGGGTACGAGCACGGACGCGGCAAGCCCTGTCAGCACCCATGCTGCGGCCCAGGACAGGGAACACAGGATCAGGAGGTTGCTTCGTCGGAGGGGACGGGTGAGCCGTTCGACGGGCAACTGCAGGGCGATGATCACGAGGGTGTTGGCGGCGAATGCCAGGCCGATCACGTGACCGGTGTTCGAAGTCGTCGTGACGAACGAGGCCCACGGACCTTCAAGTTGCGCGCTGCCGAACACGGCCATCGTCAGCAGCACCGCCAGATACCCGACGAAGGACTTGTCGCGGAACACTGCCCCGTAGCTTGAGGACGTGCCCGGCTGCTGCGCGGCGCGGTGTGCGCCCCAACCGGTCGTACCGCGCAGCGCGGCGAGCAAGATCGTCGCGAAGACGGCCGTTGTTGCTCCGTCGAGGAGGTACACCAGGTGGAAACTCGACGGGTTGGCTACAGTCACCGAGACCGCTGCGATGAGTGATCCGATACCGACCCCGACGTTCATCAGACCGAATCGCAGGGCGAACGCTCGAGACCGTTTCTCCGCGGGCATCTGGTGCGTCACCAGGCCATTCAAGCTTGGCCACACGAGCGAGTTACCGGCCGACATCACAACCAGACCGATCACACCCACGATCGGTTCGCGCGCGAGCGCCAGCAGCAGCGTTCCTCCCGCCTGGAGGGTGAGGCCGAGGACAGCGACCCGGCCGAGTCCGAGCCGGTCAGCGAGGCTGCCGCCCAACCCGGACGCGCCGAGCGCGAGGACGGCTGCCCCAGCCACGATGAACCCGGCCGTTGCGAGCGGGACACCCAGGATCTCGTTCAGGTAAACGAAGAGGAACGGCAGCGTGAGACCCTGACCGATCGAGGTCACCATAGTGCCGACCAGCGTCGCTCGGAACGCTCGACCCGCGGCGGCGGTAGGGACGCTCATGCGTCACAGCCAGCGAGATTCGATCCCCGGAGGGGCATAGGGCTGCGCGGTGCGAGTGCCACGGGCGTCTTCCATTCTGATCGTTCGCCGTCAGGCAGAACCGGCATCAGAAAGCAAAACCGCCTCATAGCAGCTTAGCGGGCACGCGCAGCGTCGATGACCACTCCACTGCCGAGCTCGGCGATGGCTCGACGCGATCGCATTCGCCGTGTCCGAAGTACCGGTTGGATGTGACTGTGCCGACGACAGCCCAGATCCTGAGCTTTGATGAGCCCGACGTGCCGGCAGGAGCGAGCCCCTGGGTGGTCCCGCCGGCGAGTAGTCCGATTCGCATCGTCGAACCCGACCCGGCTTGGCCCCAACATGCAGAAGCCATCCGGGGCCGCGTGATCGATGCGCTCGGTGTGCGAGCGCTTCGTGTCGAGCACGTGGGTTCGACTGCCGTCCCAGATCTTCCAGCGAAACCGATCCTCGACATGGACCTCACCGTCGCCGATCCCTCCGATGAACAGGTCTGGCTGCCGCAACTGGAAGCGGCCGGCTTCACACTGACAGTCCGCGAGCCCTGGTGGCATGAACACCGACTGCTGCGGCTGGAACCGGAGTCGGAGGCGCTCCCGGCGTCTGCCGGCGACCTCGCCGTGTTCATCCACGTCTTCGGGCCGGACAGCCCCGAACTGATCAAGCACATCGTCTTCCGGAACTGGCTCCGCGCCAACAGTGTCGACCGCGATCGCTACGCCGTAGCCAAACGCCAAGCCGCAGCGCAGCCAGCACGTTCCATGACGCAGTACAACGCGCGGAAGACGCCGGTCATCCGCGAGATTTACCAACGAGCGTTCGACGCCGCAGGGTTTCAAGCTTCGCGCCCCTCGTGAGCGGGTCGTCCGGTAGCCGATTGCTGACCGGACGGCCCGGCGACGCCGCGAAGTCGACGGCCGCCGTTTGGGTGTCAGCATGTACCCCGGTCCGGCACGGAGTGCACGTCGCCTCGGCGTTCGGTGGGGTGAGTGAGCAACAATATTCGACTCCGCGGCGCTGTGCGCGGTGGTGCTCTCCGGAACGACGGCGGCCCTGCGAACGAGGTGTTCCTGGAGCAGTACTGGGCGCACGTCGTCGCGCACGCCCGGTTCGTGCTCGACCCGCCGGGCGCCTCGTCAAACCCGGGCGTGCGCGAGGCGACGGAGCAGTACCTGGAGGCCGCGCGACGGCTCGTCCCGTCCGCGCACCGGATCGCACAGGTCGATGCCGAGCTGCCACCGATGGTGCAGCGCGCGTCGGCGTTCATCCGCGACAACCTGCACCGGCCGGTCTCCGCCACCGAGATCGCCGAGGCCGCGGGCTCCTCATTGCGTGCCGTGCAGGGCGCGTTCAAGATCACGCTCGGCATCACGCCGATGCAGTACCTCCTCAACGCGCGGATCGAGGCGGCACACGCGCAGCTGCTGGCCGACCCCACGCTCTCGGTCGGCTCCCTGGCTCGACGGTGGGGCTTCTCCAACCACGGCCGCTTCAGCATGCGGTACCGCGAGGTCTACGGCGAGTCGCCGGCCGAGACCCGGCGCCGCCTGGAGTCCGCCGGGGCGATCCCGTCGGCCGCCTCGCTCAGCACTCCCCCGGCAGCGTCTGCAGGAGCCTCCGGCTCGGATCGGTGATCCTCGGCGGGCGACCGAGGACGTTCGCCCGACCGCGGACGGTCGTCACGACCGCGGCGTCCGCTCGCCCAGGACCGCGTCGACGGCGAGTCGGAGTGAGCGTCCTTCGAAGGGGACACGGGAACGCGCCCCGGGAAGCGCACGTTCGAGCGCGAGGCCGTTGACGACGGTGAGCAGGAACCGCGCCGGCTCCTCGAGGTCGTCGGGAAGCCCGACGCCCTCCTGACGGAGCGTGTCCAGCCAACGCTCGACACGGCTGACGCCCAAGCGCTCCATCGCGAGGAACGTGTTGCCGGACTCGTCAGGCGCGCGGGAAGCGATGTAGGCATCGTGCATCGCGATCCAGTTCTCGCGGGCGGCCGCGCCGGTGCCGACGCTCGTGAGGAGCAGCTGCATGCAGGCTTCGAGACGATCCGCCGGACTCCTCGACGGGTCGGCCATCGGGTCGTCCGTTATCTCGACCGTCTGCAGTCCTTCCACGACCGTGTCGAGCAACTGCTGCTGCGTCGGGAAGAAGTGCCGGAGTGATCCCGTGCTCACACCCGCCCGCGCCGCCACCGCGCGGACGGTGAGACGCGCCGTCGGGTCCTCACCGAGCATCGTCGCCGCAGCGATCAGGATCTTCGACCTCGTGTCCGTGCTGGGCGAATCCGTCATCCGCGATCACTTCTCTTCCATCTGACTAACACGCTGTGCTAGCTTCCCAAACGAACTATTGCATCGTACTAGCCCGCAGTGGGCACCCGGACAAGGAGCATGACAGGTGACGCAGCCACCAGACCGAACACCCCGGATGCCGGCCCGCACGACTGCGGACCCGTCGGCGACGGACACCGTGCCGCTCTGGCGGCGCCCCTTGCAGATCGTCCGGGAGAACGCGCGGGTCTACCTCGTCCTCAACACCGCGACGTACGGGCTGTTCGTGCTCGGCTTCGCTGCCGGGCTGCTGTTCCCCGGACTCAGCCAGGCGCGCGCGACCACTCTGGAGGACGACGGCACGGCAGCGCTCGTGGGATCGGTGTTCGACCGGCCCCCGCTGTTCGCCCTGTTGATCCTCGCCGTGAACGTCTTCCGCCTCAGTCTGCTCACCATCGTGGTGCCGTCGCTGATCGTCCCGTTCGCCGGCCTGGCGTTCTTCGGGTACTGGCTCGTCCAGACCGGGGTCACCCTCGTGCCCGGCAGCCCCGAGGGATGGGTGGCGCTGATCCCGCACGCACTGACCGTCGTGATCGAGCTGCAGGCGTACATCCTCGTCGCCCTCGGCGTGTTCCTGATCGGCAAGTACTGGACCCGCCCGGAAACCGCGCAGGTGTCACGGCGACGGCAGGGCTACCTGGTCGGGCTACGGAAGACGGGCCTCCTCGCCCTGCCGGCCCTGGCACTGCTGGTCGTGGGAGCCCTCTGGGAGGCGTACTCCCTCCGGTACTTCGTGTACCCGCTCGGCCAGTGGCTGCTCTGACCGGGCCGAGCTCCGCCCCGCAGCGTCCCGGGTCCACCCCACTCGACTCCACGGCCATCGCGCCCCGAACAGCACCAGTGAGGAAAGCATGTCGACCGCACACACGTCGCCGCGGAACGGTTCCCGCGTCACTCGCCCGTCGAGGGTCACCTGGGCGGACTTCTGGATCGCCGCCGCAGGGACCGTCGCGCTCTACGCGGTCGGGATCGCGCTCTACCGCTTGATCCCCGACGACGCCGGGCTGTCCCGGGGCCTTGCGCTGTACGCGGTGTCCGGGCTGGCGCCGCTCGGCGGCACACTGATCGCCATCGCACTCCGTCGTCGAGACCGCGGGCTGTTCGGACTGCGCGGGGTCGCACCGGAGTGGCTCCTCATCGGGTTCGCCATCGGGCTCGGGGTCGTCGCGCTGAACATCGGCATCAGCAGCATCGTCGCCGCAGCCACTCCGGCGCAGGACGTGCAGACGGACTACCGGTCCGCCGCCACGAGCGGCGTACTCGGTTTCCTCGGCACCATCCTCCTCGGCGCCGTCCTCACGCCGATCGGCGAGGAGTTCTTCTTCCGGGGAGTCGTGTACAACCTCCTCGCCCGGTACGGTGCGTGGATCGCGACGCTGCTGAGCGCCCTCGTCTTCGCCCTGACCCACGGCATCAACCTCACGACGCCCGTCGCGTTCATCGTCGGCGTCTCGGCAGCGCTCCTCGTGCGACGGACCGGGTCGGTGTGGCCGGGTGTCGTCGTGCACGCGGTGAACAACGCGTCCTCGTCGGTGATCTCCGTGATCGCCCTCCAGGTCACGACCACCTGATGCTGCCCGGAACGATCACGCCGCCGACCTCGTGGTCCGGCTCGTTGCTCGTCGCGGACGGCGCCGGACCGGAGCGGGACGCCTCCGGCGGCTTCGCGCACGGCCCGGGCTCTGCGCCCTGCACGCCGGACACGCGGTTCCAGTTCGGCTCGATCAGCAAGCAGGTGATGTCCGTCGTGGCGCTCGCGCTCACCGAGCGCGGGCTGCTGCAGCTCGACCGACCGGTCGGCACGTGGCTGCCGCAACTGCCCCCGACCTTCCGTCCGGTCACGCTGCACCATCTCCTCAGCCACACGTCCGGCATCGGGCACTGGGGCGACATCCCAGGGCTGCCCGCCGTCCTGGAGGAGCCCCCGGAACGCGCAACCCTGGTCCAGATGATCCTCGACACGCCACCCGTCGGAAGCCCAGGCGAGTCCTGGCGCTACAGCGGACCGGGGTTCGTCGTCGTCGCCCTCGTGATCGAGGCGGTGACCGGCCGGCCGTACGGCGAGGTCGCCGCGGACATCGTGTTCACCGGCGTCGGGATGCGGTCCACGAGCTCTGGCAGGTATCCGGTGGGCGATGCTGACGTCGCGGTCGGTCACCGGGACGGGCAGCCGATCAGTGTCCAGCGGACGTTCACGGACATCCCGGGGACCGGCGACCTCTGGACGACGGCCCGTGACCTCGTCCGGTACCTCCGCGCACTCCGTGGCGGAGCGCTGCTGACCGAGACCGCTGCGAGCCGGTTGCTGACCCCGCAGGCGCACCTGGCGCCTCCGGCCCCGGGCGACGACCTCGCCGCCGTCTCGTACGGCTACGGGACCTTCCTCGGTCGGGTCCTGTCACGGGATGCGTGGTTCGTGCCCGGCGACAACCCCGGGTACCAGTCGCTCCTCGCGTCCTTCCCCGCGACGGACACCGATCTCGTCATCCTCAGCAACGACGTCGAGGGCGTCCAGGTCGGCCTGCACCAGCTCAGGCGACTGCATCCCTGAACGGCCCACCGACACCGAAGGCGACGTCGCTGAAGCGTTCGCCCATGGTCCGGTGCGACGTCGCACTCGGGTGCAGGGCGTCGGGCAGCGGATCCGACTCGGCGTCGTCCGGGCCGTAGAGCATCCGTCCGTCGAGGGCGTGCAGGGCACCGTCGGAGCGAGCGGCGACGATCTCCTCCAGCTGGTCCCGGATGATCCGCAGCGTCAGGCGCCCCTGACCGGTGTCCGCAGGGTTCCCGGTGGCGGTGAACCGCACGGAACCCCGGGCGAGCGCATCCTGGTCGAACGCGCCGGGCCCGGGCGTGTCCTCGTGGATGGCGCAGTGGATCGGCGAGACCAGGAGCAGCGGCGTCGTCGGGTGTCCGTCACGGATCGTGTCGAGGAACCCGTGGACCGCGGGCACGAAGCTCCGCAGTCGCATCGCGTCGAGGTTGACCACGTTGATGCCGAGTTTCAGGCTGATGACGTCCGCCGGGGTGTCGCGGATCAGGCGCGCCGTGAACGGGTCGACGAGGGCGCTGCCGCTGAAGCCGAGGTTGGTGAGTTCCACCCCGGCTCGGCGAGCGGCGACGACCGGCCAGACACCGGTCGGACGCACCGCGTTCGACCCGTGGCTGATCGAGCTGCCGTGGTGCACCCAGACTCGCCCCTCCGGGTGGGCGGCTTCCACGGGTTCATCCGAGTGGAGCGCGATCAGTTCGACCTGTTCGTTGTGGGGCAGCCAGAACTCGATGCGCTTCACACCGGGATCGAGGTCGGTCACGGCGAGCACGTCGGTGTCCCCGGCACGTGTGGTGCCCGCGCCGGTGGAGAGGTCGACCTCGACGCTGTCGCCGTGTTCGAGCGTGTGTCCGCGGGCGGGACCCCCGTCGACGACGACGTCGACGACCCCGCGCGGGCGCTGCACTCCGCGGTACGTGACCCTGCTGGCTCGGAGCTCGAGGGAGACCCGACGGGCCGTCGTGGTGACGACGACACGGACACCGGACGGTTGCGCCTCCGCTGCGAGCAACTGTGCGTCCGCGTCACGCGACCGGATCCCGACCGGGAGCCGGTGCGGGCGGACGCCCGATCGCGTCTCCTCGACGTCGAGCGCTCCGTGGATGTACTCCGCGGTGAGTGGGGTCCTGATCATCTGCGTCCTCCGTCTGGTCGCCGTCCGGGTGCGCGCCGGGAAGTCGCACCCGACACACCGCCTGTCTATCACAATGTGCTAGTTTCCCAGCATGCGCTATCACGGCGTACTAGCACGAGGGAAGCGGGAACGGGATGCGGTTCGCGAGTTGGCGGAGTCGTCGTGCACGGACCGGCTCCGGTGAGCCCCTCCGTCGGTTCCGCTGGTGGCAGGTGTTCAGCCGGTCGCTGCGCTCGATCACGATCGCCGGCTCGGACGGAACGGCCTCGGTCTACACGGTCGACGTCCGCCACGGCGGTGACGCCGGCGACGGTGCGGTGCGCGCGAGGCTCTTCGTCGACGGATCGCTGCGGTCGTACTCGACGATGCCGGCCGTCTTCACCGTGCCAGGTGGTCGCATCGAGGTCGCGATCACCGGTTTCGGGCTGAAGCGCTGCCACTACGTCGGGTCGGACGGGACCGAGCAGCAGCTCGCACCGGATCCACTGTCAGCGGAGGGCCGCCGCGCTCGTCTGCACCGAGAGCACCCCGCCGTGAGCCGTGTCATCGGCCTCGTCTCGATCGCGCTCGTGGCCGTCGGTCTCGGTGTCACGGTCCCCCAGCTCGTCGAGACGATCTCCCAGATCCCGCCCGTCGCGGACTCGATCGGGACGTTCACCTCGCCGGTGCAGCTGCCGCTGCCCCTCAACCTGCTCGTCGGTCTCGGCGCGGTCGTCGGGAGCACCGAGCGTGCCCTCCGGATGCGGTCGAGCTGGATCGACGAGCTCGCCAGTTGACCGCCGTCGCCGGACGGACGCGTCGGCCGAACCCCGACAGGAAGACGACCATGCAGACCACCTCCACCTCCACCTCCACCTCCACCTCCACGTCCGCGACCCCGAGCTGGCTCCTCGAGACCGACGCGCCCGCCGTACTCGCCGACGTCCCCGCCGGCGTCGAGTACCACCGCGTCCTCGCTGCCGACGACCGCCGGGTGGTCCGGGGGATCGTCGCGATCGTCCTGCTGTTCGCCGGCCTGGTCGGGTCCGCCCGGCTGTTCCTGTTCCTGGCGACCCTCATCGACACCGAACTCCTCGGCCGGACCGGGTTCACGCCGCTGCAGCAGGCGGCCGGCGCACTCTCGCTGGGCCTGCTGATCCCGTACTGCATGCTGCTGCAACGCGCGATCTACGGCGTCCCGTTCCGCTCGCTCCACTCGGTGGCCGGGCGGTTCCGGTTCGGCGTCTTCGGCCGGGCCCTGCTCGTGTTCGCCCCGCTGGTCCTCATCGCGATGTCCGTCCTGTCGATGACGGGAGCGAGTGAGCCGATCCCGTGGACGACGGCCGACCTCGTCGCGTTCTTCGTGATCGGGATGGTGCTGACGCCGCTCGCCGCCGCGGGCGAGGAGTACGGCTTCCGGGGGTTCATGTTCCGCGTCGTCGGGGGATGGAGCAGACGTGCGGGCATCGGCGCGGTCGCCGGCATCACCACGACGACCGTGGTCTTCTCGCTCGTCCACGGCTCGCTCGACCCGTACATCCTCGCCTCGTATCTGGTGCTCTTTGCGTCCCTCGGGATCATCACCTGGCGCACCGGAGGGCTCGAGGTCGCCGTCGCCCTCCACGGCGTCTACAACCTCACCGCACTCGTGCTCGGTACCACCCTCCACGTCGATCTCGGCGGCGAGCTCAGCAGCCGGTCCGACGCGTCAGGGTCGATCGCGAACCTCATCCCCAGCGCAGCGCTGGTCCTCGTCACCGCCGCAGCCTGGTGGACCACACGACGGACGGGCCCGGCGCGCACGCCGACCGCCCAGAACTAGCCCCGGACAGCGATTCGCGACGCCCTCCCCGCAGCCCCGGTCGAGCTGCGACCTCCGCGAGCGCCACGAGGAACGTGTCGACATCGGTCATCCTGTGACCAACGTTGCCCCGCAGCACCCCAAGGCGTACTGATCGAACCGCGACGAGAGCGATGCCTGATCACTCACCGGCCGCGGAAGCTCGTCGCGCTGGTGCGAGCGCCGACCAAGGTCGCCCAGCTCACTTGCCGATCCGCTACCGGGCGCTCGAGTGGTCCGCGGGATGCCGAGGGAGCACGGCTGTGAGTACACCCCCGACCAAAAGGACCAGACCGAGGCCGGCGATGAAGAACTCGCCGACGGCGTCCGGCGCGTCGAAGACAGCATGCTCATCAAACCAGGTCCCGAGGATCGCGCCGTCGACGTAATCGACGACCATGATGACCAGGCCCAGGAAAGCCGAACACCAAGCCCACAACCGCTGCATGCATCCGAGCATGGCCGATGGGACCGCCGCGCTGCTGAGAGCGCGTCGACGGCCATCCAAAGCAGCGATGGAAGCAGCTCCGGCTCGCCCCGCTTGAGGATCGGTTTCCGAGACGGGTGGAGCTCGATCAGGAATCACGATCGACCGCACGACGGAGTACGACGGCGCCGGCAGTCCGCGTTCGGCGCAGTGGACGCCGACCTGACGATGAATCGTGGCGATCGACGGTCGCGGACTGGTGAGCGCAAGCCCCTCGACCAGGCGGACGAGTTCCGGTGCCGTCCGTCGGACGCCGTGGTCGATCCGGGTGCCGTCGGCGAGGGCGACGTACCCACCGGTCCGGTAGCGGGTGAGCCAGCGTTGCAGGGTGCGCTCGCTGATGCCCGTGCTGCGGGCGAGGGCGGCGAGCGGGATGGCGTCGTCGACGTGCAGTCGAAGGATCCGCCACCGCTCGCTCGCGTCCATGACTGGCTACATCGTCGGTGAGGGCTTCGGCCGGCGCGCGGCGACCGGCTCGGTGTGGCGGGCGAGTGCGCGGTAGATGGTGGTGCGGCTGACGCCGAGGACGTCGCCGATCTGCGCGACGGTCATGTCCTGCTGCTCGTACAGTCGACGCGCGGTGCGCACCTGGTCTGCGGACAGGCGGGACGGACGGCCGCCGGTGCGGCCGCGGGCTCGGGCGGCGGCGAGGCCGGCGTTGGTGCGTTCCTTGATGAGGTCTCGTTCGAACTCCGCCAGTGCGGCGAACACGTGGAACACAAGGCGGCCGCCGGGTGAGGTGGTGTCGATGGTCTCCTGCAGCGACCGGAACCCAATCCCGCGTTCCGCAAGAGCGTGCAGCTGGTCAATGAGGTGCCGGATGGAGCGGCCGAGCCGGTCGAGTCGCCAAACAACGAGGGTGTCGCCGGGGCGGAGCTGGTCGAGAAGCTTGTCAAGCTCGGGGCGGTGCTGGAGCGACCCGGACATGGTGTCGACGAACACGCGGTAGCAGCCGGCGGCGTTGAGCGCGTCGATCTGCAGCGATGCGTCCTGGTCGGTGGTGGACACGCGCGCGTACCCGAGGAGGTGACCCATGAGGAGAACGTAGCGAAACCCGACCAGCAGGGGTAGTCGCGGGACGTAGATTCCAGGACTGAGTTTCGTTACAAGACACACCGTCCCGAGCGGCACCTCCGCGGGGTCATGGCGGGTTGTAGCGGAATCGGAGGTTTGTGGTACTTCCTGAAGACAGAGCTCTCCTGACCGATGGAGGGGTGCGTTTTTTGAGTCCGGCTACTTCTTGCGAAGAGCCTTCGCCCGCTGCACCCGAGCGACGCGGCGGGCAGCCTTGTCGTTCAGGATCGGCCACACGTGGCGGATCGCGATCGCGACGAAGAGCATCGCGAGGGCGAAGCCGACCGCGTAGGCGGCGGGGGCAGGGATCTCAATCGACAGCTGGAGCATGGAACCTCCACCGTTCGATCTGTCAGCCGACCGGCTGACTCTCGGGTCGTGCACCGTGCACGTCCGAGGACTAGGGCCTCCGTGAGGAGGATGCGGTCAGAACCGCGTGGGGTGCGCATCTCTTCTGCGCCGATCGCGGCGGGACTTCTGGGCACAAAAAAACCGACCCGAAGGTCGGTTGGTTGCGCGCACTATGAACGCAGGTCGATTCTGACACAGCTTGCGCACTTTCGGCAAGCATCCGGTGAAGGGTCGTGAGTCACGGGCCTGCCTGTCTGCTCTGGGACGTATCTGGGCCCGAAGCTGTGCGGCGACGTCGGCCAAGCGCAGCGGCGTGGTCGTCACGTTGGTAGTCCAGGGCGCGGATCGCGGCCTCCACCTGAGTCCGCGTCGTGGGGCGCACCCGCTCGGATCCATTGAGGACGCGGGACACGGTCTGATGGGACACATGTGCTGCCGCGGCGACGTCGTAGATAGTCGGCTTACTGGCCATGATCCTCCGATCACGATCGAGGGTGGCGGGTGCCGTCAGGACGACTCACGGCACCCGCCCGGGGCCGACGGAAAGGGGCTACGCCGGCCCGCTGCTCCGCCCAATCACTTGATGGCTCCGTGGAGCCGGGCGGAGGACCGGGAGGTCAGTGACCGCCGCCGAGGTTCCCGGCGAGGCGGCCGTGGAATGCCTGACTGGCGTCGTTCATGCCTCGGATGTCGACTCGCTTGCCGTGTGCGTGGTACTTCGTCTCGATCGCGTCGAGGGCGGCGACGGTGGAGGCGTCCCACACGTGCGACCGTGTCATGTCGATGATGACGAGTTCGGGGTCGTCGACGTAGTCGAACTGCGTGGTGAGGTCGTTGCTCGACGCGAAGAAGAGTTCGCCCTCGACCGTGTAGAGGGCGTGCTGCTCTCCGGTCTCGGTGGTTTCGATGCTCCGGGTGACGGAGGTGAAGTGCGAGACCCGACGGGCGAAGACGATCATCGCGGCGATGACGCCGATGATCACACCGATGGCGAGGTTGTCGGTGGCGACAACGATGACGACGGTGAGGACCATGACGATGGTCTCCCCGATGGGCATGCGCTTCAGGGTGGAGGGCTTGATGCTGTGCCAGTCGAAGGTGCCGACGGAGACCATCACCATCACGGCGACGAGGGCGGCCATCGGGATGATCGCGACGATGTCGCCGAGCCCGACGACGAGGACCAGCAGGAACACGCCGGAGAGGAACGTCGAGATGCGGGTGCGGGCGCCGGATGCCTTCACGTTGATCATCGTCTGGCCGATCATCGCGCAGCCGCCCATGCCGCCCATGAACCCGGAGCAGATGTTCGCGATGCCCTGACCGAGCGCTTCACGGGTCTTCCGGGAGCCGGTGTCGGTGACCTCGTCGACAAGCTTCGCCGTCATCAACGACTCGAGCAGCCCCACGAGGGCCATCGCGAGGGCGTACGGGGCGATGATCGTCAGGGTCTCGAGGTTCAGCGGCACGTTGGGGATGAACAGGGTCGGGAGGCTGTCCGGGAGCTTGCCCTCGTCGCCGACGGTCGGGACAGCGATCGACGCGAACACGGTCACGAGGGTCAGGACGACGATCGCGACCAGCGGTGCGGGGATCGCCTTGGTGAGACGGGGCAGGAGCACGATGATCGCGATCCCGACGATGGTGATCGGCCAGACGAGCCAGTCGACACCGATGATGTTCGGCAGCTGCGCGGTGAAGATCAGGATCGCGAGGGCGTTCACGAACCCCACCATCACGGACCTCGGCACGAACCGCATCAGCTTCGCTGCACCGAGCCCACCGAGGACCAGCTGGAAGATCCCGCCGAGGATGACGGTGGCGATGAGGTAGTCGAGGCCGTGGTCCTTCATCACCGGTGCGACGACGAGCGCGATGGCGCCGGTGGCACCGGAGATCATCGCGGCGCGGCCGCCGACGATGGAGATGACGACGGCCATCACGAACGCCGAGAACAACCCGACACGGGGATCGACGCCGGCGATGATCGAGAACGAGATCGCTTCCGGGATGAGCGCCAACGCGACGACGAGGCCAGCGAGGACTTCACGGGTCAGAATCCGCGGGCTCTTCAACGCGGACAAGACGGTGGGACTGGTGTGCACCGGAGCCGGTGCGGGCGTGACGGTGGTCACGGTTCTCCTTCGGTGAGGGGTGCGAACGCTCTGCGCCCGCGGGGGAATGTCGTGGGGCGCGTCATCGCGCACGCCGGCCGCACCAGAGGCCAGCCAGAAACCCGACTCTTCCGTGACGGAAGGGTTGGTATGGTTCGACTCTACCGTCACGGAAGGGTTGGTGCGCAAGTGAGCAACGAAGAAGCTGCCGGAACGAGTGAGTACCTCATGCACATCGGGGAAGTCGCGGAGCGGACGGGACTGTCCGTGAAGACGATCCGCGACTACGACGCTGCAGAGGTGCTGCACCCGTCGGGCCGGACCGATGGCGGGTTCCGGCTCTATTCAGAGGACGATGTCGAGCGGTTGCTGATGGTGCGGCGGATGAAGCCGTTGGGGTTCTCCCTCAGCGAGGCCGCGATCCTCGTCGATGCGGTCCGTGTCCTCGACGAGGCGAACCCGGAGATGGATGTCACCGCGGTTCGGGCTCGAGTTGCGGCGTTCATCCGAGACGCTGAAGCGCGTCGGGAACGCCTCGATGGTCAGCTCGAGATGGTCGATGAGTTCCTCGAAGGGCTCCGCGCTCACTGACCGCGCTGGGCGCAGATGTCAGTGGGCGAGCGAGGGATGCTGCGGGGGCCGGGCGAAGACCGACACCACGGCGACCGTCGCGGGCAAAACCGCGAAGAACAGCACCGGGCTCGTGTAGTTGCCGGCGACGTTGTGACCGAGGGCCAGCAGCAGCGGCCCGAACGCGGTCGATGCGAGGTTCACCCCGGTCGCCACACCTCGGATGACGCCAATGTTCGCCGTCCCGTAGTACCGCACGTACGCCGCGGCTTCGATACCGCGGAGGCTGCCGCCCGCGGCGCCGAGGACGAGTCCGTAGACGATCGCCGTCCATCCCGGCTGCACTGTTGGGAGCAGCACGAGGGCGCCCGTGAGGGTGACCATGGCGATGGTCACCCCGTACTTCGGGGCGATCCGGTCCGAGAGCGCCCCGGTGATGAGGGTCGCAGCGATTCCGGTGACGGTCTGCGGCAGGAAGTTCGCAGCAGCTTCCGTCGCGGTCAGGCCCTGCTCGCCGAGGACGGCGACCTGATGGAACGCCAGCGCGGTGCTCAGCATCCCGGATGCTGCCAGCCCGGCCGCGATCACCCAGAACATCCCCGTCGACGCCGCCTCGCGGAGCGTCCACAGCTGCTGCCCGACATCAGCACCACTCTGCGGGGTCCGCGAGCCGGGCGTCTGATGGCGCGGAAGGAAGAACGCGACCGGAATCACGACCACCGCGACCGCGATCGCTTCCACCCGCCACGCGGTGTGAATGTTCGAGGTGGCGATGAGGGACTCGACGAAGACGGGAACGAGGGAGATCCCCCCGGATCCGATCCCCGAGGCGACACCGAGAGCGAGACCTCGCCGGTTTGTGATTGTCCGCGCAACGACAGTCGTCGCCGCCAGGGACAGCGCCCCTTGCCCCGCCATGCGGACGCCGACGAAGCCGGCCGTCAACCCGACGATCTCACTGACCAGGCTCAGGGCGACGAGGAACACCGCGAACGCGACGCCGATGACCATCGTCATCCGCCGCACACCCCAACGATCCAGCGCCCGGCCCGTCAACGGGAGGACGCACGCTCCGACCAACGTTCCGATGAGGTAGCTCGTGGAGACCTCGGTGCGGGACACCCCAAGCTCACGGATCAGCGGATCGGTGAACACCGACAACCCGGCCGTCTGTCCCGGGGCACTCATCGCCGACAGCACGCCGCCAGCAGCAACCACGGCGGCCCACGGCAACCAGCGAAAACGGCGCTGGGGCACCATCCCTACGGCCGGAGTGGCGACCGGGTCTGCGGGCGGGGCAGAGTCAGCCGGCAGATCGATTTCGGAGGTGTTCGGGGACGACGTGATCGGACGCTCACTTTCACTCAGACACACGAACTCTACCGTCGCGGAAAGGTTGGGACGATCAGGTGCCAGGAGAACTGATTGCGGCCACCGATACGATCGGTCGGACAGAAACAGTGTTGCGGGGAAGGACATGTGGTGACGGAAGCGGTGAGCGCGACGACGATGCACATCGGTGAACTCGCCGACCGAACCGGCCTGTCCACGCGCACCGTCCGTCACTACGACGACGTTGGACTTCTGCACCCCACCGGCCGCACCGAGGGCGGGTTCCGGCTCTACAGCAAGGACGACCTGCAGCGGCTCCTCGTGATCCGCCGCATGAAACCCCTCGGCTACTCACTCGAGCAGATGGCCGAACTGCTCGGAATCATCGACGGGCTCGCGTCCGCTACCGGCGCCGAACGTGAACGCCTTCAGGCAGAGCTGGACGCGTACGTCGCGGACACCGAGGACCGCCGAGCCAAGCTCGCCCGCAACCTCGACTGGGCAGACGAGTTCCTCACGATCCTGCGTCAGCATTGAGCAACCGCCCCCCGACATCAAGCGCAGCAGAATCAGCGACACGAACCACGGCTGATCACAACCCAGGCGACACCTGCATCCTGCGCGTCTCAGATAGGTAGTCCGAAATAGGTTCCGGTGACGGTGCCCTATGCGAGACTCGGAGCATGGAACCCGGATGGACTTTCGGCTACGCCCGAGTCTCGACCGACGGCCAGGACCTCACCGCCCAAACCGACGCCCTCGTGGCGCTCGGAGTGCCGGCAGAACGCGTGTTCACCGACAAGGGCATGACCGGGACGAAGCGCGACCGACCGGGCCTGAAGTCGGCGCTGGCAGCATGCCGCCCGGGAGATACCCTCGTGGTCACCAAGCTCGACCGGCTCGCCCGATCACTCCGCGACGCGACCGACATCGCCGAAGAGCTCACGCGCCGCGGCGTGAAGCTGAACCTCGGCGGGTCGATCTACGACCCCACCGACCCCGTCGGCCGGCTGTTGTTTAACGTGCTCGGCATGGTCGCTGAGTTCGAATCCGACCTGATCCGGGCCCGCACCCGAGAGGGCATGGCCACCGCAAAGGTCCGCGGCAAGCTCAAGGGTCGGAAGCCGAAACTCTCACCCGCGCAAGAACGTCACCTCGTCGCGCTGCACCGCGCCGGCGACCACTCGATCGCCGAGCTCGTCGAGCTATTCAGCATCGGCCGCGCGACTGTGTACCGGGCTCTCGACCGGCACCCGGTCGAAACGTCATCGGATCTCGCTCTCCCGCGGGCGGAAGCGTCAGTTACTCAGGTAGCGTCGGCTCGTGGATAAGTTCCTCAGTGACCCGGCAGGCAGGCTGTACCGATTCCTGGAGCACTGCGAACAGGAGAACCCGAACGACTCGATCCTCGAGGGGTGGCGGCGTTATCTTGATCTTCCAGACGGTGCAGGCCGCGGCGAGATCATCAGCGGCATAACTCCGCTCTTCGTGCTGCCGAACGCAGTCGCGGATCTGCTTCGATCGACCGAGCATGCCGAAGAGAACCTCGAGGACTACACCCCCGCTCTCACCGCAGCTCGGGACGCACTGTCAGTCGTGGCCGAATCGACAAGTGGCATGACGCAGATGAAGCGCCATTTCGACTCTGGACACGTGCAGTCCCTGAAGAGCTGCAGTCGCCTACTGCAGCGCCTACCTGGAGTTGGGGTCCCGTCCGACGACCAGTTAGCAGAAGTCCGAGACAGTGCGCAGGCGTTGATCGACTCGATCAACGCCGCCACGGATCTCCCGCCCGCAGTGCGAGAGACCTTGCTCGGGTACGCATACTCCGCGATCCACGACGTCGATCTCTTCAAGATCGGTGGCGTGGACGCCCTGATACGAGAAGCCAAGCGCTTCCGGGGTCAGCTGGCCCTCGACCCATGGTCAATGGTGCCGCCCCCAACGGAGAAGGGCGTGCTGTCGGGCGTGAAACGGCTCGCGGCAGCGTTGGGCGTGATCGCGCTGGTCGTTCACACCCCGGTCGCTATCGGCGCCGACGTCGAGGAGTACAAGCGGGCAATCCTCTCCGTTACCGCGGAGCTCCCGGCGGAGGTCATCGCGCCGGCCGTCCCCGGGCAGGCAGCCTTAGAGGCGCCCCGGCCGAGCGACCCCGCCTAACGAAACATCGCGAACAGTTAGCAACTTGAAATTTGCAACTCAGCCAGACAAATCAGAGTCGCGGATCCCCAAGGATTCGCGGAGCTCTGCCTCAGTCGTGCCGCTCAAGCGGTCACCGTTGGCTATGAGCAGGTCGACGGCAACTCGGATGAGAGTGTTGTCGGTCAACCGCTCGCCGGCCCGGCCGCGAAGGGCGTTGAGCTCCTTGCGCTTGGCTTCGATCCAGGCCAGCTGGTCATGCCGCTGTCGCGTCGGTTTTGGCTCGAAGGTGAGCCACTTCGGCACATCTGCTCCGACGTCGTTCGCGACAGCTGCAGATGGTCGAGGCTTTTCGGGCTCCGCTTTGGTAGTCGGCACCGGGACGGTCTCGACCTGCTTCCCAATGATGCCGGCGAGGTTTGCACGCGCCATGACTACTTCCCTTCGTTAGCCCAGATCGTGGTCAGCTCGAGCGCTGCTGACATGAAGTCATCCACCGCGAGGCTCGTGTTGCGGGTCGACGCGTAATTGGTGACAACCTCGCCGGTCCCCTGCGCATCCGAGTGCGCGATGTACTCGCGGATCCAGGTGTTCAGATGCGGGATCTCGGCGCCATCGAGTGCTTTGAAAGTGTCATCCTTACGCGCGTAGGAAGCTTCGTTGCGACCCACGCGGCTGATAACAGCGCGGTACGAGATACCCCGTGGCTCCACGAGAGACTTGATCGTCCGGAGCAGCGGGCGGATGCTCGCCGGCTGAGGCTCAAGTGGAAGGACTGCGAAGTCGGTCGAGTCCAACACCAAGCCAATGCGCTCCGCCGCGGAGGGTTCAAGGTTGCCGGGGGTGTCTACGAAGATCGTGTCCCAGCTGTCTGCGGCGCGAAGCTGACGAAGCACTGCAGGATCGTTCTCGTCGGTGAAGTCGAACGGCAGTGCGATCCCCTGTTCATCGGCGGTCTCAGCCCAATCAGTGAGGGTGCGCTGAGACGGGTCAAGGTCGACAACCAAGACACGAGAGTGCTTCGCGGCAATGGCTGCCAGGTTCATGACGACAGTGCTCTTGCCGACGCCACCCTTTTGGTTGAGCACAGTAACGATGCGCATCTGATCCTCCAACTTGCTACCGCAAGTTCGTAGTTCGGAGTTCACAACTCCTAAGTAGAGCGTACTTGACAGGTCGAAACTGTCAACTATCAACTCGCAGTTGTTAGCTGCCAAGTCCACATTATGGGACGACCTCGAAATTTGCAACTCATAGTTCGTAGTTGCAAACTCTGAGTTCTCACCTTCAAGCTGCCAACTCCATATCCCGAAGCTGCTGGAGGAGTCCGCGTCGGACGAACCGCATGGCTTCTTGATGGTCGGCTCGGCCGTCGCTCGAGCATGGGTACGCCGGGAATGCCTCGGGGCCTCCGTGGTCGTCGACAGAGCGGAACATGACGACCTGAGTGGTGGGAGTTCGGTCGCGTCCGCGTCGACCGGCCTTGCGGATGAGGTGGTTCTGCCACCAGGCCCAGAGGTCGCGCTCGTCGATGTACTGCTGTTCGCGGCGTTGGAGGATCCCGTCGACGCCGAGCTGCTTGGCCACGTGTGTGCGGAAGTCCTGCAACCGTCGACGCCAGCCGGCGGGTGTGGCGATCGCGAGGGTCCAGCGGCGCATGCGTGCGAGGGCTGCTCGTGCTCGCCCGCGGGGGAGTCCTGCACGGTCAGCGACGACCTCGTGTGTGTGCTCGTCGGTGGTCAGGCTCTCGTAGACGCGGCGGGCTGTTGGTCCAAGTCCTGCGCGGGTGAAGACGTCGTGTCGTCCGGCGTCGAGCCGGTCTTCCAGAGCGTCCAGGAGCGCGACTCTGACGTCGAAGAGCTCGGCTGGGGGGCGGGCGGTCACATCGTGAAGTGGCCCGACGTGTACCGGGGTTGTGGAAAACCGGCCGGTGAGTCGCCAGACGGCTGCGTTGGGGCCGTCTGCCTGGCGGCGGCGGGTGATCCATCCGGCCGTGTGGAGGCGGCGGAGTGAGCGGTCGACGGTGCTCGAGGGGATCCCTGTGGCGATCGCCACGGACCGGAGGGCGGCGCCGACGTCGCGGGAGCCGGAACGCAGCGACACCCAGGCGAGGTAGGTCAGGACGGTGCTGTCGTGCAGGTCCGCCTCGGTACGACTCCAGCGGCCGGGGGAGGCGGTGAACGCCTGCAGCATGGCCTCGACGACGTCGACGATCCCGGTCAGCTGGCTGAGGTCGCGTTGTTGCCGTTCCTCGGGCGCGTACCGGTACAGCACCGCCCGCTCCTGCGCCTTCGCCCACTGCCGCTCCAGGCGCGCGGCAGCCTCAGCCGCGGCGCGGGGCTCACGGCCACCGGTAGGGCGGTTGCGGGTGCGGTAGTGCTCCATGCCGGGGGCGGTCTTCGCGGCATGCTCGACGTCGGCGAAGGTCCACCCCGACACCGCAGCCGCGAGCAGGCACAGGTAGCCGGTGCGGGACGGGTCGCGGCCGCCGGCAACGGTTCCCATGTGCGCCTCACCCCACGCCGGCAGCGACCGGTGCACCCGGTGGTGAGCATCGACGGGGCCGGTGGGGGAGGAAGTGGCGGGATCCACGGCCGGGCGGAGCTCCCGGAACGCCGCAGTGACGCGGAGGAGATCGCCAGCGGTGACGGTCGGGGTGCGGAGCACATCGACGTCGTCGGCGCCGGCCATCACCTCCGACGCGCCACCGCGTGCGTGTGGGGTCAGGGGCGGGCGGACGGCGCCCGTGCGGTCGTTGCAGAGCAGCCCGTGGTCAAGGGACGGCAGCACAGCGCGCGCGGCGCCGGCGAGCTGCACCATCGTGGCCTTGTCGACACCGGCCAGGGGCACCCACACGTGGAACCCGCCCGTGGGGCTCGAGCGGCACACCACGTGCGGCACCTGCGCCTCGCGGAGGATCCGCACCAGCACGCCAAGGTCCTCGGCCGCCTGGTCGAAGTCCTCCGGGGTCTTCGCATCGAGGTCGAACGCGGCGAACCAGAACCGTCCGTCAAGATCGGTGAGATCGATCGTCCACGGCGTCGACGGGGGAGTGTGCCCCGCTGTCGGGAACTTCGACGGGTAGCTGTTCGACCCGATCGTCCCGTCCGCCTCCGCGATCATGCGGTTCACGTACCGACGAGGCGCAATCGAGCGCGTCAACGCCCAGGCGGTATCCGGGGAGGACACGCGGGCAGATTGATCTGTACCGGGCGCAGCAACGTGCGTTACGATGGCGACACCTCCTCCTCTCGGGGTGGCGGTACGACGAAGGCTCCCGGCTTCAACCGGGCTTCTTCATCGGATCTCTCACGACCTGGACTGTTTGGCGACATAGCAGGTTGTGAACATGACTTGGGGCTAAGCCCCGGACCCCCGCCTCGTGCGGGGGTTCTGTCGTTTAAGCGGCTGGGTCAGCGACCTCCTGGTGGTCGACTGCAGCGGTGCCGAGGATCGGCAGCGCACCTCGCTCGTCCTCGAACTGACGACGCAGCTTTTCGAGGTAGAGCGAGAAGGACAGGTCGCCGGACGCACGAGCGGCACGCTCGTAAGCGGCCGCGGTATCGGAAGCAAGAGCGAGTCCGGGACGGACAGTCTTCTGTCCGCGCGGGAGGCGATTGCGCTTCACACCTGCGTTAGATCCGGCCATAGGCACGAGTCTGGTGTTAACGCCGTACTTAGGTCTGTCACTGCTCCCGGTGTGTCGGATTCCGGGTGCTCTCACCTCGCGGGACGAGTTCTCGGCTGGGTTCCAGCCAGGCAGAGCAAGAGTGGTCCTTGTGCAGACCGAGCGTTCCACCCTGGCGGCCAACCCGCCCCGGCCCAGCGAAACCGGGCGATCCATCAGGCCGCGCGCTGGGCGGGCGTGGGTCTGGTTCATCTTGGCCGGAGCAGTCGCGGTCGGAGTCATCAACGTGGTCGCCATCGCTCTCAGGGGGTAGGTTGCGGAGCAGTCGGCACGGTTGCAAATTAGCAACACTGCTGTATCTTTGCAAGGAGGCGCACAGACCCGACGCCTGCTAGCGTTTTTGAGTGGACCCAATGAGCGAAACCTCCGCACAAGCCCTGCACGGAGCGCTTGCCGCCGAGCTGCGGGCAGCGCAAGGTGTCGCGCATGTCAACGTGCGCGCATGGGCAGAACGCGCGTCGATCACCCACGACACGATCTACCGGATCCTCAACGGGAAGCGGCCAGTGACGGTCGTTGAGCTGGTCACTTTGTGCCGGGCAATCGACGACGATCCGCTCGAGCTCTTGGGCCGTGCCGCCAAGCGCGCCGGCCTCAACCTGGTCGACGACGTTGACGAGGTCGTCCGGTCAGACAGGGCTCGGCTCGCACTCGAAGCTGCAGGGCTCTGGGGCAACCTCGATGAGGCGTATACGAAGGCACGTTCGGCGCTGAGTAAGACGGGACACCTGCTGTCGCTGCGCGAGTGGCGAGCGTTCGTCGACGGCGCCGGCTCGCACTCATTGGTCGTCGCACTCGCTGACTTCCTCGAGGTGCCGGCGGACTACCTCCTGGGACAAACGCCCGAGGAGGAGGCGCAGCGGATCGACGCCCAGCTGGGGTTCGCGAAGTCGATGCGCTCGTTCGGCGTCACACAGATCGCGGCTCGCTCGCTCGACGAGTTGGAGCCGGAGGAGATGGCGACGGTGGAGTCTGCGATCCGCGCGCTGATCGACAAAGAAGAGGGTCCCCGATCCTAGACAAGTGAGTGCTCTCTGAGGGGGAGTGCTGGACGGGAGACATGATGCTAGGACGCCGCAGGGGGCAGGCCGCCCACGAGCCGGTCGCGGCGATCGCTGCGGCCCTGGTGTGGAACACACCGCTGCCCGAAGAAGCGTCCTTCGAGCACCTATGTGCCGCTGTCTCCGAGATCTACGGTCGGCGGCTTGTCTTCGCCGAGACCGACGCCCCACTCCGGGCAACTACCGGCGTCTTGTTCGAGGCGAAGACGTTCACCGGGATCATCGTCGCGGCCCAGGACAGCGACTACTACAGCTTCCTCAGCCGCATGCACGAGCTCTGCCACCTGATCGTCCGGAGCGCACCGGACACGTGGTTCCCGCCAGGCACCACCCGGCCGAGGCAGCCGGATCCCGAGTCCCGGATGTTCCTCCGCCTGTGCCCGCGGAACAGCTCGGAGTCGGGCGACGCTGAGTCGGTCCGAGAAGAGTTGATCGTGGAGGAAATGGCGCGCATGTTCACCCGCCGGTTCACCACCTACGCGGACACGACGGAAGAGGAGCACTTCGGGTGATCCAAAGCGTATGTCTCCTGGTCCTCATCGCGGTCGTCGTGATCCGGCACCGATCATGGCGAAAGCCTGCATGGTGGGCCACCGTCTTCGCAGCAGTGTCGCTCGCAACCTACGGAGTCATCGGCGCTCCGCCCCTGGTCCTCGACGGCCTCCTCGGATCCCGGAACCTCCTCACGCTCGTCCGTGACGCCTCGGCCGTCGCGGCACTGGCGCTGTTCCACAACGCCGTCGCAGCCGAACGCGGGTTCCAACGCCGCCGGCTGCCGTGGTGGGCGATCGTCACGGCGGTCGTCGCGTTCTCGGTCCCGTTCCTGCTCATCACAGCACCCGCAGGGGACGCCTCACGCTTCGTACTTGACCGCCTCGACCAGGCAGCCGTCTGGCTGTTCGCGACGCTGTACACGGCGATCATGGGCGCTCTCAGCGCCCACACGATCCGAATGCTGGCGGAGCGGCGAACGATCCCGACTGTGTTGTGGGTCATCGGGCTGTCCCTGATGCTCGTCAGCGACGTCATCGAGGTGATCTACCTCGGCATCGCGCACTTCGCGCCCGTCTCAGCCGCATTCCGAGAGCACTACTACTACGTGGCGAAGGAGCCCTTCTTCTCCGGCATCATCATCGCCGTCTGCGGGTTCTTCTGGATCCTCGGCGCACGCAGCTTCTGGCGTGCAGCTGCTCGATGGACCGTCCGGATCGACGCCCGCGGCCACGGCCCCAGCTACCGAGAGAGCCGGCTAGCCCTCGTGCGTCCGGGTGGGTGGTCGAACAAGCAGCTGGCGTTCGACTCGGCCGCGAACGTCCGGGACCGCGTCAGGGTCGGGATCCAGGAGCTCTCGGCGACCGAACGCATCGTGTTCGGGCTCATCGAACGAACGCTGTCCAAGAAGCTCGGAGAGGTCACCCCCTGATGCTCGCCCTCATCGTCATCGTCATCATCGCGGTCATCGTTCTCGCCGCCGCGTACGCGGCGGCCGTGGTGTTCCTCGCCCGGGCGGTGGTCTTCCCGCAACGTGCTCGGCCGACCAAGATCGTGAGCGTCGACGACGACGGCCAGAGCGTCGTCCTCTCGAGCAACCCGCTCACCAGGTTCGACGGGATCCTCGGGCTGCTCTACGACAACGAGACGAAGCTGACCGTGCTGGCGCCCGGTGCGAAGATTGCCGGCGACGGCAGCACCGTGACGCGGCACCTCGCCGAGCGGGCACCGCTCGAGCGAGGCACCGAGGGCCGTGCCGCGGGGAACGTGTTCACCGCCACGAACGTCGCCGAGACCGGACCGGTGGACGTCGCGATCGACACCGAACACGCGACGCAGCCAGCGTGGCTGTACGCCGGCGTCGGCACGAACTCGTCGACGTGGGTGCTCCACGTGCACGGCATGCTCGCCGGTCGCGACTCCGCCCTCCGGAGTGTCCGCGCCCTCGCCGGCACGGGCTACACGTCGCTCGTGATCTCGTACCGCGGCGACCGTGAGTCGGCGGGGGAGGAGCGTGCACCCTCGACGCTCGGGCAGGCGGAGTGGCGGGATCTTGACGCCGCGATCGCGTACGCGCGTTCGCAGGGCGCAGCCCGCATCGTCGTTGTGGGATGGTCGCTGGGCGCCACGGTGGCGCTCGAGGAGACGGTGCACGGGCCGCAGGGCGCCGCGATCGACGCCCTGGTGCTCGTGTCACCAGTCGTGAGTTGGGCGCGAACCATCCGGTACGGCATGGCGCGGCAACGTGTGCCCCGCTGGCTCGCCACTTCCGCCATAGGACTGCTGTCCTCGCGGATTGGTGCGCGCCTTCTCGGCCTGCCGGTCACGTTGCACCTCACCGACACGTTGCCGAGTCCGTCCGTCCCAACCTTGGTCATCCACTCCGAGGGCGATCTGACCACGCCGTTCTCAGCAACCGTGGCGTTCGCCTCCGCATCGGACCGTGTGGCCGTGGTGCAGTTCCCCCCGGCGCCGCACGCAATGGAGTGGAACGCGGATCCCGACCGGTTCAGTGCGACAGTCACGGACTGGATCGCTGCACATCTGCGACAGATTAGCGGGGTTCGCGAGAAGTAACCCGAACTGGGGTCAATTCGTTGCGTTGATCTTGCAAATCTGCAACACTCAGAGCTATGAGTGGTGCGGATCGGTTTTCGTCGCGTGAGGCAGAAGCCTCGAGCACGGTCCCGCCGTTGAGCTCGCGGACCGAGCTTTCTGACGGCTCTGGTTCCGCGTCCGTCGTCGGCAACGGCGACGACGGTCAGGTGCAGACGCGTCGACCCCTCGCGCGCCTGCACCTGGCCCACCACCCACGCGCAACGATCGTCCGGAACGTTCTCGTGGCCGCCGCTGCAGCGGTCGTCGTTGGTACCTGCATCACGGTGGCCGTGGTGGCTCGTCCGACCGAGCAGTTTTCTGCACCGACGGCGGCGCCGAGCACTGCGGTGTCGATTCCGGTTCGTCCCGGCCCGTTCCGTGTTCTGACCGCCGGTCAGGTGGCCTCTCTGCCGGAGGCTCGGTACGACGCGGTGATCCCGGGCCTGATCCGCTACGACAGCACGAACACGACGGCGTTGACCCGTTCGGCGACGGTCTCGAAGGACGTCGCTCTCTACGGTGCCGCGCAGAAAAGTGCAGTGGCGCACCTTTCTGCAACGAACTTCCTCGGCGACCCGACGACCGTCGTCCCGGTCCGGACGGACGGTGCGTGGACGCTGATCCTGACACCGGCACGCCAGCAGCTCCCCTCGAGCACGAACGGTGACGCTGCAGCGCAGACCGCCGCATGGATCCGCACGAACGCCCTCACCGCAGGGGAGGCCCTGCCGTCCCGCGTGGTCGTTTCCGTGGGCGAGCAGACCCTCAGCATCGTCACCGGCAAGGACGTCACCACCTACCAGGTGGGTGTCGGCACGAAGACGACCCCGACGCCGACCGGTGTCACCGGGTACCTGCAGGCCCGCTACCTCGACCCGAAGCAGGGGCAGAGCGTCCACCCGATCGAACTGACGTCGCTGCACTCCGCGGCGAAGGACGAGCCGTTCGGCGGCTCGGACGGCGGTCTGATCGGGGTGCACTTCAACACCACCAGCTCCGGTGCGGTCTCGCACGGATGCATCCGGCTCACCGCCGAAGCGATCACGGCAGTCAACCGACTGCCGCTGGGTACTCCGATCACGATCACGAAGTGAGAGCACGATGACGGACACCACACACGACTCCGCCGACGTCGACGAGCGTCCCGCCGTCACCTGCCCATTCTGCACGGAGGCGGTGCCGCAGGCCACGTTCTGCATGCGCTGCGGCCGTCAGATCGGCCAGCTCGACCTGACGAAGATCTTCACCTCCTCCGAGCGAGCCGCCGGCTACGCCGAGGTCGACCAGCGCACACCGCTGGCACGCACCGGGGACATCGACAGCGCGGTGCTCGACGAGCCCGAGGTGGAGCACGAAGAGCCCGTGGGCGAGACGGATGCTCGCCCGACGCTCCGCGTGCTGTTCGGTGGCCTGTTCGGCCGCGGCGCCCGCCCGACCGACGCCGCCGACGATGCGGCAGCCGTCGAAGGGGAGGCTGCCTCGAGCGCCGAGGACGAGAACCCGAGCCTGCGGACCTTGTTCGCCAGCTGGTTCCGCCGCGCACCGGTGGATCCCTCGGCCGAGAACGACGAGCAGGGCGACGCGGCTGATGCCGGCAAGCCGGAACCGTTCCTCAGCGGCCGCGGGTGGGTCTGGGCTGCGGCCGCGATCGTCGTCGTGGTGGGTGCGAGCGCGTGGCTCGTCGCCACCAGCGGACACGAGGATCAGCAGAGCTCGACGGCGCAGGTCGCCTCGACCCCCGCGACGACGCTGCCCGGGTGGGCGAAGAAGCCCACGTGGGCGAAGAGCGGCGCGGTCGGCGCGGTCGGCGTGACCAGCGACGGCAACTACGTCGGCTACGCCCATGGGCGCACCGTCACCGTCCTGCACGCCGGGTCCGGCCGCACCGCGGCCACGCTGACCCTGCCCGGGAAGGCCGTCGGTGGCGTGTCCGCCGTGACCGTGGACGGCAAGCCCGCACTCGCGGCCGCGTCCAAGACGGCCGTGACCGTCTGGGGTGCCGGGAAGCTGCAGCTCGAGGCGGGGATCCCCACCGGCGGCAAGTTCCAGGTGCGCGCCGGCGTGCCGTTCGTGACCACTGACAGCACCGCGGCGATGCTCACCGGGCACGGCGCCGTCCCGGTCACGTTCCCGCGGCCGGGCGCGCTCATCATGGGCGGCACCGCGAACGGGCAGGTGCTGTGGGCCTCCGCTCGAGGGGAAGTCCTCACCGCAGCCACGAACGGCACCGTCACCCGCACCGCGAAGCTTACTGCCCCGAAGAACGCGACGGAGATCTCCTCGTGGATCGTCGCCACCGACAACACGGTGTGGGTGCGGTGGAAGACCCGCGCGAACGGGTCCGTTCTCGCGGCCCACGACGTCCGCGACGGCAAGGCCATCAGCAGCACCGGCACCAGTTCGGATGAGCCGGTCACGGCAAGCCAGGACGGGAAGACCCTCCTGGTGCAGGGGACCGCGTTCACCGCCGCCGGGAAGACCGTCGCCATGCCCAAGGGGTTCGTTGCGGACGGCTTCGTGGGCAACCACCTCTACGGCGCCGATCAGGACGGCGCGACCGCGTACGTCGCAGGCGACGACATCCGCACCGGTCCCGCGCCGACTGTCGTCCCGGTCGCCGAGACCGGCTCCGGCGACCTCATCGCCGTCACCGACGGCCGCATCAGCACCTACGCCACCGCCGATCAGACCACGAAGCAGTAAGGACCTCCATGCACACCCGCACCCGCATCGCGCTCACCACCGCGGCGATCGCCACCATGACGCTCGGCCCCGCCGCCGTCAGCCACGCCGATACTGCCGGCCCGGACGCCTCGATCGCCGTCGACGTCCCGGTCGACCCCACCCAGCCGGTCGACCCGACGCTGCCCGGGGACCCGACCGTGCCGGTGGACCCGATCCCTGTGGACCCGATCCCTGTTCCGACCGACCCGACCGACCCGGGCACGGACCCGACGGTGCCGACGGACCCGATCCCGAACCCGTCGGAGCCCGCCCCCGCGGACCCGACGACGCCGGTCGACCCGGATCCCGCCCCGGCGGACCCGGGCACGGATCCCACGCAGCCCACCGACCCCGGCACGCCGGCACCCGCGCAGCCCGCTGATCCGGCCCCCGCGCCGGCCCCTGCGCAACCCGCCCCGACCCCGGCTCCGGCTCCGACGGCTGCGCCGTCCGCGGCCGGGCCCTCGACGGCGCAGGCTGCCGCTCCTCGCTCTTCCGGAGCGTCACAGACCCGTGGCACCAGCAACACCGCCACAACTCCCCGGCACACCACTGACCCCGCAACGACGCTCCCCGTCGTCGCCGGCTAACCCCGAAAGGCAACGCTCATGAGCGCACTCCTCGCCCCGGTGATCAACATGACCACCAGCGCCGTCATCGCAGCACACACCCCGTCACACGTGGTCGCCGGCAACGCCGACATCAACCCGTTCGACGGCGTCAAGCCGGACTCGTCGTGGCTCGGTGACAACTTCACCACCCAGTGGAAGGCCGCCCTCGGCGGCGTCTGGTTCATCTGCATCCTCGGCGCGGCGTTCTTCCTGCTCAAGGCCGTCACGAGGCTGCGGCACTTCAAGAACGCGAAGATGCCGCAGAAGGCCGAGGCCGCCAAGGGTGAGGTGATCGGCACGTCCGTCATGACCGGCGCCGTCATCATCGTGCCGGCGATCTTCGGGTTCATCCTCAACGCCGTCAACGGCTGAGCCGTCCACACCAGCGAGGGGAATCGCACATGAGCAAGCAGACCGCATCCCAGCCCCGGCGTCGCCGCCGGTGGTGGCTGATCCCAGTCGGGATCCTCGCGGCGATCGCACTCGTCGCTGTCGGCGTCACCATCGCGAACCTCGCCTCGCCGAACACCACCCGCACCCCGGCCGGGGCAGCTTCGGAGGTCCCCACGGGCACCGGGAGCACCGCCCCGGTCCAGGGCGTCGACTACGCCTCTGGCTGCGTCGCCGGCCCAGACATCACGTCGAAGGATCTGCTCGAGCTCCGCGAGAAGAAGCAGTTCACCCCGGCCGGGGCCGCGGAGTTCCTCGGCGCGTTCATGCAGCTCTACAGCGCCGCGGACCCCGACCGACGCCCGAACCTGCGGGAGACCGTCAACGACGTCACGGACGGGACCGCGCACTCGATGCTCGCCGCGTCCGATCTGTCGAAGTCGGGCTACGACGACGGGCAGACACACGGCGTCGACCTGTCCGGATCGGCGTACCTCGTCCGTGACAGCACCGACACCACCGTCACCATCGCGTTCGCCGGCCTCACCACGACGAACGGCAAACCCGACCCCGCCGAGGACAGCGCCTCCAAGTACCAGTACACGGGCGGCACCTTCACCCTCACCACCAGCGCGCAGGGCTGGGTCATCTCCGACGCAGACCCCTCTCCCGGCTGGGACGAGGGCCTGACGTCCGGCACCAAGTACAAGGAGGGCTGCTGATGGCATGCCAAGCAGGAGCAATCGTCTGCGGCGGCGGTGACGCCCTCGCCACAGGACTGTCGTGGATCTCCGGCGTCTTCGCCAAGGGCAAGGGCGCCGTCGAGGGCGTGAAGAAGGGCATCGAGTTCGCCCAGGACCCGCTCGGGTTCATCACGCAGCAGATGCAGGACGCCGTGCACGCCGTCGCCGGCGTGCTGATCCCGTGGCTGCTCAGCGCTCTGCACCCGAACTACGACGCCCAGTGGTGGCTGAAGTCCTACGCGGTGTCGTTCTCGATCTCAATGTTCGTCCTCGCCGTCCAGCTGCTCATCATCACCAGCCGACGCCGGAAGGGCTCGCTGGGCGCGAAGGAGATGCTCGAGTCGATCTTCATCGCCGCACCCGCATTCCTCATCGGCGCCGCGTTCGGCCCCGTGGTCGGCATCGCCCTGACGAAGGTGTTCACCGCTGCCGGCGACTCGATCGCCGCGTGGGCGGTGAACTCCACCACCCAAGAGTTCTTCACCAAGATCGCCGAACTCGCCGCAGCCGATGACGCCGGAGCGCTCCTGAACTCGGCGATCGTGTCGATGTTCGTCCTCGGCACCCTGTTCCTGAGCCTGCTCGGGGTGGCGTTCATCTTCATCATCCAGCTCGCCACCCAGTACCTCGTCGGTGCGGTGCTGCCGCTCGGGTTCGTGTGGATCGTGAACCCGGACACCCGGAAGATCGGCAAGGCCGTCCCGATCATCTGGGTCGTCATCGGTCTCACCCAGGTCGCGTTGATCCTCCTCGTCGGCCTGGCGTTCCGCGCCATCAACGGGATCTCGATCACCGCTGACCCGGGCACCCTCGGCAAGCTCGTCAACCCGATCCAGACGTTCGTGAACCTCGCCGTGCCGGCGGTCATCTCCTTCATCGTCGTATTCGCGCCGCTGTCGATGCTCAAGTTCATCCCGCGTCCCGGCGGCGGTGGCGGCACCGCCCGCACGAGCGGCTTCACCCCGCCACAGATGGCGCCGCAGATCCCGAACACCCCATCCCACGCCCCGCAGACCGCGCACCAGACCGCGGCGTCACAGCCTGCCGGACAGAGCGGTGGCGGCGGCTACCAGTGGAACATGCCGACCGCCCCCGCGCAGGTCAGTGGTGGGTACGGCGGCCAGGCATCCCAGGTCGGTTCTGCCGGGAACGCTGCAGCTGCCGGTGGCGGGGGTTCGGTCAACGTGACCGCGTCCGCGGCGAGCACTGCCGGCAAGCACGCAGCCGGCGCGGCCGGTGCTGCCGGCAAGGCCGGAGCCGCAGGTGCGGGTGCCGGCGCTGGTGCTGGCGCTGCCGGTGGAGCGGGAGCCGCGGCCTCGGCCTCGGCGGGCACCGCATCGACCGGTGTCGGCGCGCCCCTGGCCGTCGGGATGCTGCTGGCGAACTCGGCACTGAAGGTCGCGCAGCAGGCCTCACAGGCCGCGTCGACGGCCGCTGAGCAGGCCGTCGAGCACGGCACCCACCAGGAGGCATGAGCATGCGCACCTCGATCATCGGCGGCGACAGCGCCCACCGTGGCCTCTTCGGCGGTCGGATCTCCAAGCCCCGGCTCTGGGCGCTCGGATCAAGCGTCGCACTGACCCTCGTCCTCGTGTTCATCATGGGGCTCTGGGCGCTGCTGGTCGGCGTGGTCCTCATCGGGGCCGCCTGGTTCGCGACGATCGACACCGCGAACAACACCATCCTGCAGCGCCGGATGAAGGCCGCCCGGTGGAAGGAGCGCCTCCGCCGCGGGACCACGAAGTTCGTCCCGTTCGACCAGGACGGGTGGGACATGCTCACCGACCGCTGGGCCGAGGCGAGCACGCGCGAGGAGAAGCGGGAGTCCATGCAGGAGCTCCACGCGATGCGAGACACCCCGGACGGGGTCTCCGGGATGCTGTGGCTGCAGGACGGTGTCGGCGAACCGGGGATCCAGTGGCACCAGACCCCGGAAGGGGAGGAGTACCTCGCGGTCACCTTCACCACGACCGGGCAGGTCACCGGCATCGAGACCGACCAGGTCTTCGACGTCGCCTCCGCCGGCTTCTCCGCCGTTGTCGCGTCGCTCGGGGACCCGCTCGGGTTCGCCAAGCGCATTCAGACCATCAGCCGCAACATGCCCACCGACTCCGCGCAACACGAAGCGTGGATGGCGAAGAACGGCGACAGCAGCGTCCCCGCGGTGCTGCTGCACTCCTACAAGGACGTCGTCGACGGTGTCGCCGCTGGGCAGCTCATGCAGCGGCCGATGTTCACCGTCTCCTGGCCCGTCTCGGACCGGTTCGTGCGCCGGGCGAGCCGCCACGGCGAAGCGGCGCTCGGGTGGCGGCTGTTCATGGCGAACGAGATCGAGGGGATGCGGCGCATGCTCGTCGGCGCCGGCTACAAGAACGTGCACGCGATGACCGCCCGGCAGACCGCCGCGGTGATCCGGCACATGCAGCACCCCGGCTTCCCGATGGAGCAGGTCGCCGACGTCACCCCGACCACCGGGTGGCTGCCCTCCGAGGACGCGTGGTCGTACACGACGTACGTCGGCGCACCCAAGGGCGGCCAGGTGTCGGTGTCGCTGTCACGGACCGCGCGGATCACGGCGAAGAACCTCGAAGTGGTCGAGCGGAACGCGCTGTGGATGGCGCCACTGCTCGGCGGGATGCAGTCCCAGGTGGTCCGGACGATCGCCTGGCACATCGAGGGATCCCCGCAGGACGAAGCCCGCCACCTCTCCGAGCAGGACCGGGTCTCCGACATCGCAGACCAGATCAAGCGCTCCAAGGACGGACAGATCGAAGACGTCGCCCTGAACGTCGAGGCGGACGCCGCCCGGCGCCGCCACCAGGACCTCATCCCGGGAACCGGCCACGTCGGCGCGAACTGGGTCGGGTACATCACCGTCACGGACGGCACCGAACGCGGCCTGGCTGACGTCTCCGAGCTCATCGAAGACGCCGCGAGCCGAGCCGGGATCCGCACCCTCGAGTGGCTGGAGGTCGACTCCGCCACCGCCAACGCGTTCACCTGGCCCGTCGGCCGTGGCATCGCGCCGGCGAACGTGTCGATTGGCTCCAAGGTCGAGCAGTTCGCACAGGGCAAGGAAGCGAAGGAAGCCCTGTGAGCGGCCACCTCCTCCGAGCACCCATCGAGCACACCACCGTCGAACGAACAGGAACGAACCGATGACCGACACCACCGTGCTCGAGCAGACGCAGCTCCCCATCGGCGATTGGGAGTTCCCGCGCCTCGAGCCCCGCGGCTACGTCGAACCGCGCAACCGGATCCTGAAGCGCACCGGCTACTACGGCGGGCCCGTCAAGGGCGCCCCGTCGACGTCGCGTCAGGTGGAGGTGCTGAACCAGGGGATCCTGGAATCCCCGATGCAGTTCGAGGGCCTGCTGTCCGGGGTCGAGACGCTGTCGAAGACGCCGAGCGTGAACGATCAGTTCCAGGCGTACGCGCTGGGTCTGGTCGACTCCCCGAACGTCGTCGAAGCCGGCGACGTCGGCGTGGGCAAGTCGACGCTGATGAAGTGCGACTACGTCCTCCGCGCTCTGACGCTCCTGCGTCGCCGGGTGGTCGTCGTCGACAAGAAGCAGCAGTCCCCGACGGAGCCGTGGGGCGAATACACCAACGTCGCCCACACCGCCGGGGTCGACCCGATCCGGCTCGCGCTCGGCGACCGAGACGGGTCCCGGATCAACATGCTCGACCCGGCACTGTCGCAGACCCGGTTCATCGCCGGCGACACCGGCGCCCTCATGGTGCTGCAGCAGGCGGCCGCGCTCCTGAACGACGGCACCCCGCTGGACACGTGGGAGCGTAAGGCGCTGCGAGCAGCGCTCCGCGACGGCGCCGCCCAGGCGCGGGATCGGGGCCGGGTGGTGAACATCTACGACGTCCTCGACCACTGCGGTGTCATCAGTGACGAGCTCACGCGGCAGATGAGCCCCACCGCGCTCGAGCGAATGCACGAAGCCGGCCTCACGCTGCGGTTCATCCTCGAACGTCTCCCGGAAGAGATGCCGGGCCTGTTCGACGGCGAGACGTCGGAGAACGTCAAGCTCGGCGAGAAGCTGACCGTGTTCGACATCTCGCAGCTGCCCGAGGACGGCCCCGCGGTGCCGCTGGCGATGATGCTCGCCAACGCGTGGACCCTCGGCACGATCCGCCGGTCCGAGCCGGGATGGAAGACGACGTTCTGCGTCGACGAAGGCTGGTTCCTCGTCGGCGGGCCGATGGGGAAGGTCATCCAGTCCAACGCGAAGCTCTCCCGCGCGCTGGGCCTGTCGAACGTGGTGAACATCCACCACATCTCCGACATCCCCGCCGACGACCCCGCGGTGGCCTTCATCAAGGAGGCCGGGACGATGCACCTGTTCCGGCAGTCGAAGGCCGACGACGCGGTCGCGGCCGCGCAGATCGCCGGGCTGAAGCCCGGCGCGGCCGAGCAGCTGATGACCCTGCCGAAGGGGCAGCACTTCAAGAAGGTCGGCCTCGCCGCGGAGGTTCGGATCGCGCACTTCCGCTCCGAGCTCGAACGGCAGATCACCGACACCAGCGCCGGCCTGACGGGAGCAGCACTGTGAACCGCACCAGCCTCGCGATCGCCACCGCCGTGGTGGTCGCCGCAGCCCTCACCGGGTGCGCCAGCACGCCGGCGCAGCCGTCGGTCTCGGTCCCCGCAGCAGCACCCACCGGTGCGGCCACGAGCGACGACGGGCAGCCGAAGGTCACCGGCCCCGGCCAGGTGACCCCGTCCGCGCAGCCGACGGCACCGGTGAACGCGGAGGACCCGATCACGCCGACGCAGGAGGGCGCCGCGACCGGGACGGCGTCCGGGTTCGTCTCCGCGTACGTCGACAAGAGCGTCACCGGCGACGCATGGGCCAAGGGATGGATGCCGTACCTCACCACGCAGGCGCAGGCCGCGTACGAGGGCACCAGCCAGCAGGCGGTTCCCGGGACCACCCTCTCCGGCACGGTGAAGCTCGAGGACGGTGCCACCAACGGTGCCGCGATCGTCAACGTCCCCACCGACGCCGGCACGTACACGGTGCAGCTCAACCAGGTGAATGGCTCCTGGAAGGTGCTGCGCGCGATCCTCCCCGGCGAGGACGACTGACATGGTCAAGTTCGTTGTCGGCGCCGTCGCGGTCGTCGTGCTGTTCATCGGGATGCTCCTCGGAGCCTCCGGTGGCGGCTCGACCGCGGCCGCGGCGTGCGGTGCAGGCGCCGGCGACACCGCGGCGGTCACGAAGGACCTCCCGAAGAAGGTCGGCACGTGGGACACCGACCAGGTGAAGATGGCCGCACGGCTCGTCGCGGCCGCGCACGAGGTGAAGGCCAACGAGCAGGCCACCACCATCGTCGTGATGACGGCGATGGGTGAGTCGTCGCTGACGAACCTGAACCACGGCGACGCCGTCGACAACACCACCATCGGCGTGCTGCAGCAGGACGACAGCTACGGAGAGCGCGCCGACCGGCTGAACCCGGAGAAGGCCGCGAAGGCGTTCCTGGCGAAGCTGGTCAAGGTCCCGGACTGGGAAACGCTCGAACCGACGATCGCCGCGCACAAGGTGCAGGTCAACGCCGACCCGTACCACTACGCGAAGTTCTGGACCGACGCGCAGCAGATGGTCGCGGCCGTCACCGGCGCCGCGACGACGTCGGGCTGTGACGTCTCGGGCGACCAGGTGGAGCTCGCGAAGACCCTCAAGGCTGCGTGGGAGAAGGGCACCTTCACTGACACGTACCACCCGCAGATGGTGGAGCAGGAAATCCTCCCCATCGTCGACGGGACGACCAAGGACGGCTGCCAGGTCGACACCCGGATCCTGCAGCTGCTCGTCGCGGCGCTCAACAAGTACGGCTCCGTGCAGATCAGCGACATGAACCGTCCCTGCGTCGGCATCGGCACGCACTGCGAGTCCGGGTCGCTGCACTGCAAGAACCCGGCCGTGGCCGTGGACTTCAACGCCGTCGGCGGGAACGTGCTCCTCGGCTCCGGGAAGCAGGACATCGATTTCCTGAAGTGGCTCGACACCGTGATGCCGAAGGGCTCCCAGGCAGGCCAGGTGCAGTGCCGGCCCAACACGCCGCTGGCGAACTTCCGCCAGTTCGAAGACCCCTGCTCACACCAGCACATCGACCTCGGCTCCACCACGGAGCCCTTGACCCTCGGCAAGGACGCCTCATGAGCACCCTGACCATGCCGCTCGACGCGGCGACCGTCACGTTCGAGATCCTCGACCAGCTGCAGGAGCACGCTCCCGTCAGCTGGGGCGGACTCACCGCACCCACCGGCGAGCTGCACTCGCCCCTCCGAGGTGACGCATGGCCGGACTACTCCGTGTTCCCCGACCGGGACAGCACCGACCAGGTGCTCGTCATGAGCCGCTGGGCCGACGTCGGCCGCGGCCGCGACGTCGTCCGCTTGGAGCACCGCACCATCGGCGACGCCCTCGACCACCTGCAGGCGACAGGGCCAGTGTGCCGGTTCATGATCGGGCACGACATCGACCCGTTCGACGGGGACGGTTCCCGCGACCTGCCCGTGCTGTCGGTGTGGACCGGACCGGTCGTCGACGCCGGCGACGTGCCGGCGTCCATGCCTGGCCCGGAGCTCCGCGGCCGCGTGCGGTTCCGCGGCTGTCTCTCCGACCGCACCAACGTGCTCGAAGAGCATCCCGGCCTGGTGGCGTGGGAGAAGCTCGTCCTCGAGCAGACGCCCTCGCTCGAAGAGTGGGTGCTGCGGTCCGGGCCGCGCGTCGCGGACGACCTGCAGGTGCACGAGCACGCATCGGAGCTCGGCACCCTCGACGACGTGCTGACGTGGGCGGAGCAGTGGCTGCACACCTCGTACGACTCGCCCTATCCGATGGCCGTGAGTTCGTTCGTGGTTTCCTCCCGCGGCGCCGGGCAGCCGATGACGGTGCGGGTCTGGTGAGCGTCGTGGGGAAGATCGTCGGCGCTGTCACGGGCGGGGTTGACGAAGTCCACCGGACCGTCGCGGCGTACAAGGCCGCCCGAGAAGCACGCGACCTCGCGATCGCCGAGGCCGCCCTGACGGTCGGCCACCACCGAGTCGCGCAGGAAGCCGGCCTCTCCCCATCGCGGGTGCGGCAGATCCTCCACGACGTCACCGCGCCGGAGGGCCACCACGGTGACCGGGAAGGGGACCCCCAGTGAGACGCCGCACGAAGCAGCAGCTCGTCACGGCGGCCGCCCTGTTCGCGGCCGCGGCTGTCGGCACGATCGCCGCACCCTACGTGCACCCCACGACGGCGACCGGCGAGGTCCGGTCGGCGTCGACGGAGCAGCCGTCTCCCTCGAGCACGGTGTCTGCAGCCAAGGCGCTGCGTGATCTCCGCACGCTGGAGATCTCCGACGCGTACGTGCCGGCGCGCTACGACCGGGACGCGTTCGGGCCAGCATGGGCCGACACCGACCGGAACGGCTGCGACACCCGCAACGACGTCCTCCGGCGCGACCTCACGGCCGTCGTCACGAAGCCAGGCACCAACGGGTGCGTCGTGCTCTCCGGGACGCTCCACGACTCGTACACGGGCCGCACGATCGCGTTCGAGCGTGGGAGCACGTCGAGCCTGGCCGTGCAGATCGACCACCGTGTCCCGTTGTCCTACGCATGGCGGCACGGCGCCGCGTCGTGGACTGCGAAGCAGCGGGAGCTGTTCGCCAACGACCAGGCGGCGAACCTTCTCGCCGTCGACGGGCCCGCGAACGAAGAGAAGTCGGACTCCGGGCCCGCGGAATGGATGCCAGCGAACACGGCCGACGCCTGCGGCTACGCGGCATCGTTCGTGACCGTGGCCACGAAGTGGCACCTGTCGATCGCCACCGACGACGAGCACGCGCTCGCACGCACCCTGACCACCTGCAGCTGAAGGACATGACGATGACCGACAAGCCCGTTGACACGGACCGTTCCCGCGCACCGCGGTTCGGCCTGTCCCGCACCCGCGTGGTGTTCCTCATCCTCGCCGTGGCGCCCATGATCGCCGGCATCGGCTGCGGACTCGAGTCCTTCCGCGCAGGGTGGCAGCCCTACGTGGCCTACTGGGGCGCTCCGATGCGGGCCGTTCCGGCCAACGACACCGCCACCGCCTGGTGGCTCGCTGGAGTGGCGGCAATCTGCGTCGGCGCCGGAACGGCGATCAGCGCCACGGCGCCGAAGCCGTTCGTCGCCGCCGCGTCGATCGCCGGCGTCTACGGCGTGATGACCGCGCTGTTCTTCCTCGTGCTGGCGGCGATCGCATGAAGCGGCCGACAGTCCCTGAGCCGCGGGCCACGGTGCGCCGTGGCCGCCTGGCGATCGCGCGGCTCTGCCTGCTCCTCGGAGCGGTGTGCGGGATCGCCGCCACCGTCGTGGGGCTGCCCGTCGTGCAGCTACTCCCGGGTGCCCCCGCCGCGGAACCGGAACTGCACCTGACCGCACAGGCGGTGTGGGCACTGCTCGGCATCGCCCTCCTCATCGCCGGCAACGCGCTCGTCGCCGGCGAGTTCAACCGCATCGACTGGGAATGGCAGCTGGAGGACCTCCTATGACCCCGATCCCCACGGAGTGGGACATCACCCACACCTGCGGGCACACCGTCCGCAAGAACCTCTCCGACAAGCCCGCTGGCCAGCGCGCCAGCACCGCACGGTGGTTCGCGAAGAACCGTCAGTGCCCCGCGTGCGAAGCCGAACAGCGGGCCGCGGAGGACGCCGAGCTCCGCGCGGAAGCCGAGCGGGACGGTATGCCCGAGTTGATCGGCAACGACGGCGCCGTGCGGTGGGCGGTGCGGATCCGGCAAGAGTTCCTGCGGGCATCGTTCCGCGAGCTCGTCGAAACGAACCTGGTCGAGCCGGCGGTGTTCCAGCGGGACGTGCTCGAGGCGGCACGCCGCGTGACGGCCGCGCGGTGGTGGATCGACAACCGGGAGATCGCCGCCGCCGACCTGCCCGAACTGCTCGCGGAGCCCGGCCCCGGCGCCATCGCGAGGACGCGGGTGCCGGCCGCTCCTGCAGCCGCGTCATCCGAACCAGCACCCGCCGCCGGCAGGGTGTCGTTCTTCGACAAGAAAGCGAACCGCTGATGGACACGATCAAGGAACTCTGGGCCACGGTGCAGGTGTACGTGTGGCTCGGCGTCGTCGTCGTCGCAGCCTGGACCGGCCTGCACATCGCCGCCGGGCAGGACCCGAAGGTGCGGGATCTGTCGTGGAACCCGCTCGACGTCGCCATGGACGCGTTGAAGGGGCGCTTCCGGATGCCGGAGAGTGGCATCGTGTTCGCGGTCGGAGCGGTCATCGTCGCCGTGGTGATCCTCATGGTGCTCTGGTTCGCCCTCCCGGCGATCTGGCACAAGGTGTTCGGGCCGTCGAAGCCGAAGGCGGAAGAGGGTTTCGCCGGCGTGCAGGAGCTGCAGGACCGCGCCGAGATCGGCTACAAGGTCGAAACGACCGCGGCCTACGCCTACATGGGTGACCACCCGATCCGGGCAACGACCGAGGATGTGGCCACCGTCGTCGCACCACCCCGGTCCGGCAAAACGATGCGCCTGGTCATCCGGCTGATCCTCAAGGCGTTCGGGCCAGTCGTGTCGACGTCGACGAAGCCCGACGTCGTCCGCCTCACCGCATGGCTGCGGGCCAAGGTCGGCACCGTGCACGTGTTCGACCCGGAGGGCGTGACGAACTGGCCAACCCGGGTGAAGTGGAACATCCTCGTCGGCTGCGAGTCGGCGAAGGAAGCCACGCAGCGGGCGAAGACGATCATCGCCGCCCGTCCGTTGAACGATGCCGGCAACGCGAAGTTCTTCGCCGGCACCGCGCAGAACGTGCTGCAGTGCCTCCTCCACGCCGCGGCCCTCGGCGGCTACACCATGCGCGACGTCGTGCTGTGGTCAAAGGACTTCTCGATCGACACCCCCTACGACGTGCTGCGGGAGCACCCGAACGCGAACCCGGGCTGGCTGTCCGACCTGCGTCGGTTCTGCCGCTCCGAGGCTCACGACACGGTCGACAGCACCGACATGACCCTCCGCCTGGCGCTCGAGACCCTGGCACTCGAGGAGATCCTCGACGCCGTCTGCCCGAAGGAAGGCGACCGGGTGTTCGACGTCGACGCGTTCATCGAGTCGACCGACACCCTCTACCTGCTCAGTGAGTCTGGCGACGCGTCGCTCGCGGCACCGGTCATCACCGCGCTGGTGTCGACGATCGAGCGGCGCGCGAAGGCGCACGCGACGAAGTACCGCACCGGTCGTCTGCCGAAGCCGCTGACGCTGGTCCTCGACGAGGTCGCGAACATCGCCCCGATCCCGGGCCTGCCGGCGCTCGTCACCGACGGCGGCGACCGCGGCATCATCGTGTGGTCGTTCCACCAGGACCCGAAGGACGCTGAGACCCGATGGGGCAAGGCCGGCGGGAACAAGATCCTGAAGTCCTCGAACATCCTGATGGTGCTCGGCGGGATCAAGGACGACGACTACCTGGAGAGCCTGTCGAAGCTGTGCGCGGAGAAGGAAGCCGAACGCATCGGCACCACCGAGTCCGTCAACGGCATGTCCACGTCGACGTCGACGATCAAGGAACGCGTGATGACCGCCGGCGCGATCCGTCAGCTCGAGCCCGGCAAGGGGATGCTCTTCTACCGGGAGCTGCCGGTAGCGATCGTCGACCTCCCCGGCTGGTGGGAAGAGGACGACAAGGCCGCCATCGAAGAGGGCCAGAACTGGGCGTTCGAGCAGGAAGGGATCGCAGCATGAGCGACGACGCAGTCACCCCGGAGGTGCCCGACGAGAACGACGCCGGCGAGAGCGAAGCACCGCTGACGCCGGAGGACCGGATCACCGCGCTCGAGCAGCTCGTCGTGCCCATGTTCAAGGACTGGGCCAGCCGCGACGCCGGCGAAGACGACGGACCCGCTGTCGGGAACGCGGGAGCCGTAGCCGAGACCGCCGAAGAGGACGCCGGCGGTCCTTGGGCCTGGGCGCGTGTGAACGATGAGCGCCGGCAGGCACTCGCGGGTGAACTCGCTGCGTTCGTCACGTACCTGACGGACCGGTATGTCCGGCACCTCAGCGCGGAAACGTACCCGTTCGCTGCCCGCTGGTTCGAGAACCCGATCGCGGTGGAGATCCTCACCGGCGTGATGGTCGCCCACCAGGCGGTCTACACCGACTACAAGACCGAGCCGAGCCGGGACCTCGCGGACTGGCACGAACACATCCTCTGGCCCGCCCTCGACCGCATCAAGGCACTCGGACTGTTTCCGAACGGCGAGGTCAAGCCGCGGAACCGGAAGGTCGACGTCGACGACGAAGCGCGGGCGTTCCTCGCCGGCGAGCTCGCCGAGGAGGACGCGGCGCCGGCGGCGGACGCGCCGACGGCCGCCGACCTCCATAGCGCTCCGACCGGCCCGATCACGCTGCCGTAGTTGGGACGGAACCGCGACGTTTTACAGGCGGGAGAAACAACGGGAGACGCCCCGTGCAAACTGCACGGGGCGTCTCGTTGTCTACGTTCACCACACCGTATGGATGTTTTCCAACCAGTTCCACGCTGCGTACGCGTAAGACGCGGCGGTAACTATGGAAGTTATGACGGTTATGATTTGCACGAACTCGTTCGTGATTTTCAAACCGTAATAACGTAGGCAACCGCGTACGCATGTAGTACGGTGGAGCCACGGAATCGGACGCGGTTCAGGGCTGAACACAGTCATGACGGTGAACTTTCCGCCAGCGGTACGCTCCGCCCTGAGAAGTGAACGCGTACCACTGGGCTTGTTTGAACAGACGCCCCAGCCTTGTGCTGGGGCGTTCTGCTGCACCAGGTGCATTCCTAAGATACCGCGGTCCTCCAACATTCGAGGAGGGTTCCGCAAAAGAGTGTTACACCCAGGTGGAACCTTCGGTGGCGTTTAGTGCGACTCAATAGCGGCCGATCCGCGGATTTATGCGGAAGTGGCCACTAGGGAGACAAGGCGCCTAGAAGAAAGCGCAGAGGACACGACGTTCCGGTGTGACGCATCTTGGGCGTGTCGCTCCACGCTCCGACGCCCGCGCGGACGGACGATGCCCGGGACACGTGCCCGTCGCACGGCGTCTGAGTCCCACGGTCAGAGACGCGGGCCGCGACGCTGGTCCTGCTGCTGCCGCTGTCGTTCGGCGGCTTCCTGCTGCCTGCGGACCTGCTCGGCACGCTCCTGCGCGGCCGCGACGGCGGCGCGCTGCTCGGCGGTCTGGTCAGCCTGCTGCGCGGCCGTCTGCCGTGCGCGGAGCTCGGCAGCGAGGCGTGCGACCTCGTCGGCGGCCGACACCAGCTGCGGAGTCGCCGGCTTCTCGACGGGTTCCACCGCGGGAGTGGCCACCGGAGGATCCGCAGGACCGTCACCGGGGCGTACGGTCGTGGGCGCGCCGGCGGCGCGCTCGGAGACGTCCGCGGCCGCGGTGCGGTCGGCCGACGGCGGGGCGGCTTCGACGGGCGTCTCGACCGCGGGGACGGGGCCGGCAGTGTTCCGTTCGGCGCCGTCGCGATCGCGCATCCAACCGGTGCGGCGGAGGTCCTCGTGGGCCTGCTCCGCTTCCGCGAAGGCGTGTCGGCCGTCGCGGTCGACCATGCCCGGGTCCGGAAGCCGGTAGGCCTCGTCGGGGATCCCGTGGGCGTCGCGGTACGCGGCCACGGTGGCGACCTGCTCGCGCCAGGTGTCACGTGCGTCCCCGTCCGCCGGTTGCACGCCGTACTGTGCCACCCACGCGGGCTTCTGCTCGAGGAGGCGGTCGACGTCGACGACGACGGCCGTCTCGGGCAGGGTTGCCGTGGCCGTCGCGGTGGTGCGCGATGTCGGGTCGATGCCCATGCGCTCGAGGGCGGCCGCGGACGCCTGCTCACGCGCCAGGCGGTCCTGCTGGGTGCGGAGGTCGAGCCCAGCTGCGCGGGCGTCCTGCCATGCCTGGACGGCGTGGGAGCCGCGGGGTTCCTCGCTGAGGACGGCTTCGCTCGCGGGCACCTCGAACGCTTCCCGGTAGGCGACGATGCGGCCCATGTTCTCCCGCCACTGCTCCGCCTGCGCGGGGTCGGTGGGGATCCGGCCGAACGGTTCTGCCCACGCCGGAGGCTCGGCGACGACCTGGTCGACCAGGGAGGTGATGCGGTCGCGCATCAGCTCCTGCTGGCCGTGGAGCCAGGTCCGGACCTCCGGGTCGCCGATTCGGTCGTTGAACGGCGTAACCCACTTCGGGAGGCCGTCGACCGGCTCGAGGTCGGTGCCGATCGTGGTCGCTGGGCCAAGCCGCCACCAGTACACGCGGGCCGGGGACTGGATCGGGTCGATGGTGTCGAGGTCGCGCGGCCGGACGAGGCCCTGCAGGCGGTCGTGGAGTGCGGTGCCGGCGAGATCGTGGTCGACCAGGCGTGCGGCGAACGTCGACCAGGCTTCGTCGTCGACGATGCGGCTCGCGAGATCCGCGGGCAGCGCGTCGCGGACGGCCTGCTCGGCACGCTCAATCGCCTTCGGGTCGAGGACGGTGACGCGGCCGTGGTCGTACTGCGGCAGCAGCGTCGTGAGGGAGTGCGCGGTGTCCTGTTCGGCCCGCAGGGTCTCCGTGGCGCTCTTCGTCGCGCCCTCTCGGCTGAGGACCTGCTCGAGGGCTCCGCGGATCGAGTTCTCACGCTCGTCGTCGGTGTGGCCGGAGGAGTCCAGCGGCTTGTCGATGACGACGTAGAGGCGGTTCTCCTCCTTCGCGCGGGTGCTGTCGACGTAGAGCTCTTCGCGGGTGGTGCGGTCCGGGTCGATGACCGCGCCGCCGGTGGAGACGGTGTCGCCCTGGGTGCCGTGGCTGGTGCGGGCGTAGCCGAGCTGCACGTGCTCGTTGACGTACTCGAGCGGGAGGGTGACGGTGCCGCCGTGCAGGTGCGACTTCGCCATGACGCCGTACGGGCCGACCGCCGTGACGGTCCACATGGCGTTGTTGGTGACCCAGTCTTTGCCCTGGTTCATCCGGAGGGACCGGTCCGTGTTGCGGGTCAGGATGACGTCTCCGGTGCCGACGGTGTTCCCGTCCGCGAGCAGCCGTCCGTCCTCCTGCACCTGGCCCTGGGCGACGCGGTCAGCGCGGGCCCGGGCGTTCAGGGCGGACACCTCCTCGTTGGTGCCGGCGATCATCAGCGACGACTTCCCGGCGGTCGTGTCGGCGTGCCAGTCGGTGTAGATCCGGTCCATGACTTCGTCGCGGGTGCCGGCAACACTCG